>Ga0181524_10000607_pt1 | contig 43039 bp, 33 predicted proteins | sample PEATcosm2014_Bin_34_FD_119761 | JGI IMG/M metagenome (GOLD analysis project Ga0181524, IMG submission 119761) | Peatland microbial communities from MTU Mesocosm Facility, Houghton, MI, USA - PEATcosm2014_Bin05_60_metaG | ecosystem: Environmental > Terrestrial > Soil > Wetlands > Peat | place... | reverse complement strand
ATAATGGACACAGCGCCGGACATTCGTCGTCATTCCCGCGAAAGCGGGAATCCACGTGTTTGCGCGGGCTTCTGGATTCCCGCTTTCGCGGGAATGACAACAGAGCCGTATCCTTTTGTGGGTGAAAGATAAGTAATTGGATATTGGAAATCTGGATTCGGAAATTGTCGAATGACAACGAAGCTCAAAATACTATTCCTCTGCACGGGCAATTCCTGCCGCAGCCAGATGGCCGAGGGCTGGGCGCGGCGTCTGAAGGGCGCGGCGATCGAGCCGTACTCGGCCGGCATCGAGGCGCGCGGCCTCGACGCGCGTGCGGTCAAAGTGATGGCCGAGGCCGGCGTGGACATCTCGCGCCAGCGCTCCAAGACGCTCTCCGAGCTGAAGGAGGTGCCTTTCGACTTCGTCGTGACGCTCTGCGACCACGCGCACGAGAGCTGCCCGCTGTCTCCGGGCAAGGCAAAGGTCGTCCATGTGGGATTCGATGATCCGCCGCGCCTCGCCCAGGACGCCAGGACCGAAGAGGAGGCCCTGGGGCATTACCGGCGCGTTCGGGACGAGATTCGCGCCTTTGTCGAGCGCCTTCCGGAGACATTGACCGGCGCGGTCCCGGTGCAGAAGAAGACGCGCGTGCTCTTCTTATGCACAGGCAATTCATGTCGAAGTCAGATGGCCGAGGCCTTCCTGCGCAAGTACGGTGGAGATCGCTTTGAGCCTCACAGTGCGGGGTTGGCCCCTCAGCCCGTTCACCCATTGGCCGTGCGCGTGATGGAGGAGGCCGGGGTTGACATCAGCCGGCAGCGCTCGAAGAGCGTGCGCGAGTACCTGGGCAAGGTGCATTTTCACCACCTCATCGTCGTGTGTGAGCAAGCCAACCGCAACTGTCCGACGACCTTCCCGCGCATCGGCGACCGGCAGTTCTCGCCCTTTCAAGACCCAACCTCCTTCGCCGGCACTGACGACGAGAAGTTGGCCAAGTTTCGTGAAGTCCGTGACCAGATCGAGGCGTGGATCAGGGCGTGGATCAAGAACCAGCCATAATTCTCACGGCAACGGAAATATCGAATGAATGAAAGCCTCGCAAAGCGTTTGTCGTTTCTCGACCGGTACCTGACGCTTTGGATTTTTCTGGCCATGGCGGCGGGCGTGCTGTTGGGATATCTCGCGCCGCGCGCCGGCGACTGGATCGGCTCTCTTCGCCCTGCCGGCACGCAGACGAGCATTCCCATCGCTGTCGGTCTCATCCTGATGATGTACCCGCCGCTGGCGAAGGTGAAGTATGAGGAACTCGGTGACGTGTTCCGCAATTACAAGGTGCTGGGCCTGTCGCTGGTTCAGAACTGGATCATCGGCCCGGTCCTGATGTTCAGCTTGGCCGTGCTGTTCCTGCGCGGCCGGCCGGAGTTCATGATCGGCCTGATTATGATCGGCCTGGCCCGCTGCATCGCGATGGTCATCGTCTGGAACGATCTGGCCAAAGGAGACGCCGAGTACGCCGCCGGCCTGGTGGCGTTCAACTCCGTCTTCCAAGTGCTTTTCTACAGCGTGTACGCATGGCTCTTCATCACCGTCCTGCCGCCGCTGCTGGGCTTTGCGGGGGCCGACACTTCGGCCATCACCATCGGGCAAATAGCGCGGAGCGTGTTCATCTACCTGGGCATTCCGTTCCTGGCCGGCATGATTACGCGCGGCGTCCTGGTGAAGCTCAAGGGCAAGGAGTGGTATCATGGCGCCTTCATTCCGAAGATCAGCCCGATCACCCTCGTGGCGCTGCTCTTCACGATTGTGGTAATGTTCTCGATGCAGGGCCGGAAGATCATCGCCCGGCCACTCGACGTGGTGCTGATCGCCGTGCCGTTGCTGATCTACTTCGTGGTGATGTTCCTGGCGAGCTTCTGGATGAGCAGGAAGGTCGGGGCGAATTACGCCCGGAGTGCCACCCTGTCCTTCACCGCGGCCAGCAACAACTTCGAACTGGCCATCGCGGTGGCCGTCGGGGTGTTCGGCATCAACCACGGTGCCGCTTTTGCGGCGGTCATCGGCCCGCTGGTGGAAGTGCCGGCGCTGATCGGCCTGGTGAATGTCAGCCTGTGGCTCAAGAAAAAATGGTTCCCGGACGAGCAGGCCGGGACTGCGACCGTCTGCGCCTGCGTCCCCGACGGCCGCGGAAAGACCATTCCCTATTGTCCCAGCGGAAGTCGTTCGCTCTGCCGGAGCGCGAAGTGAAGTCCGCTGTTTTGGAGAAAAGCCATGAGCAAGAACGGCGAGGCCGCCGCGGCGATGTTCCTGCAGGGGTACAACTGCGCGCAGTCCGTCCTGGTGTGCTGCGGGCGGGAATACGGCCTGCCGCGCGAGACGGCGGTCCGGGTGGCGCAGGCGTTCGGCGGTGGCATCGGCCGCACCGGCAACGTCTGCGGCGCGGCGACCGGCGCGCTGATGGTCATCGGGCTGAAATGCTCCGCGAAGGACGCGGCGGACCTTCCGGCCAAGGCGGAGTCCGCCCGCATCGCGCAGGAATTTCTCGCGCGGTTCAAGGCGCGCAGCGGATCGCTCTTGTGCCGCGACATCATCGGTTGCGACCTGGCCACGTCGGAAGGCCTCAAGTACGCCATCGAGAGCGGCCGCCACCAGACCATTTGCCCGAAGGCCATCCGCGACGCGGTGGAGATCATCGAAGAGCTCTTGAACCCTATGGAGAAACGCTAGGGGTGCGCTTCGCGAGGTTCGCTCGCACAGGAGATTGGGTGATTGGGTGATTAGGAAATCGGCCCCCCCTGAAAACCGCAATCCCTAATCTCCGAATCTCCCAATCACCTTCTCATCGCGCCGCTCTTCGCGTGATGAGCAGTCCGAGCAGGAAGAGCGCCGTCGCGCCGGAGACGAGGAGCGAAAGTTTGAAGACGGTCTCGTACGCCGTCGCGGGCGCGGCGACGATCCGGACGTCCACCGGATACGGGAAGAGAACTTCGGTCCGCTCGAACAGCACGACGGACCAGCGGACGGAATGGTTGACGAGCGAGAAGGCGCTGATGAGGAACGCCGGCACGAGGAGCCATTTCCAGTTTCCCCGCGCGAGCAGGCGATCGAGCGCCTCCTGCATCCGCGCGCAGGAGAGCACCAGCAGCAGCAGGACGGGGATGATCAGGAAGCGCGACGAGGCGCGCTCGGAGTTGACCAGCGGCAGCGGCAGCATGGCGATGAAGGCCCAGAAGTAGCTCATCGAGAGGAGCGCCATCAGCCCGAGCGGCCAGTCGAGCGCCTTGTATTCCCGCCCGCGCAGGTCCCAGTCCTTGCGCCAGCGGACGACGATCCCCAGGAAAATCAGCGCCGCGAGCCCGAGGATCCCGGTGTAGTAATCGTATTCCCACCATCCCTGTCGCCCGAAGATGCCGCCGATGCTGAACTCCGAGCGCTCCTTGACGGCGACAAAGCTCTCGAAGAGGTCGTACAGCGAGCGGTGGCCGCTGATGAAGTGATAGGAACTCTTGTTCCCGTACTCGATCGCCGAGGGCGCGAACCGGAACGCGCCGAGCAGCGCGGTGAAGAGGATCGTCCACGCGACCGTCGCGCGGCTCGGCCTGTGGGCAAGGGCCAGCAACGCCAGGAACACGCAGCACCAGATCACGATGTGAAACGACCCTTGCAGCAGGATCGCGAAGAGGACGAACGCCATGGCGCCGGCTGTGCCCAGGCCGGCTTTTCCCTCGGCCAGGTTCAGCGTGATCAGGCAGAAGAACGGCAGGAGGAAGTAGCCGAGAACCCACGCATGCCCGACGCCGACGTGGCTGGTGACGAAGCCGTTGAAGTTGAAAAACAGGAAGAGAACCGCAGTGGCGAAAGCCGAGAGCCGGTACTTCCGGCGGATCAGCAGGCACCCGATGAACCCGGCCGTGTAGAGCAGAAGGATATTGCAGAGCGCATACAGGCCGATCGGCAGCCAGGCGAGCGCGAGCACCTGCGGCGAGAGCGTCGTCTCCGGGATCGTCAGGAAGTGCGTGGTGTTGAGCACGTGCCGCGAGATGTGCCACGGCATCGCATGCTGGGTGACGGCCTGCTTGAGGACGGCGCCGTACATGAGTTGCAGCGGCCAGTCCTCGACGGTCATGCGCATCTCGCCCAGGTCGAGGAAGGCGGCCCAATGCAGCGCGCCGAGGACGAAGAGGACGGTCAGGCAGGCGGCCTGGCCGGCCCGGGCGCCGCGGCCATCGCCCGGCGGGCAAAAGAGGAACTTGCTGATCCGGCCCAGCAGCCGCTGCATCATGACTCCTGAGACCTGTCGCGCGCAGCGAAACCCTCGGGTCCGGCCGCGGGCGAAGGCGGAATGCTCAGTGAGGCGTGCTGGGGCTGCGCTCCAGCACTTTCTCAGCCTGGCTCTTCAGATTCCTGGCTCGCTCAACCAGCGTCGGACTGGGGTTTTCCTTGATGATGCCGTCGCAAATCTCTATCACTTCCTTCGTCCTGGCGCCGTTCTTCAAGGCGTTTTCAGCGCTGAGGATGGGGATGTCGTACCGGCAGAGCTTGTTTTTCAGCGGGTTGAGCAGTTCCCACTCCTGCGCCTCGTACGCATTGCGCGGCCGTTTGGAGAGAAAATCGAACCGCGCTCGGATTTCCTTCGAGACGTCCACGTCGTCGAGCGCCATCAACGTCTCGATCGCGCAATACCGCGTGGCCGGCCCCGGACTCTGCATGAGCCCCACGAGCGCCTTTCCCGCCTCGAACCTGTCGAACCGCGCGAGGCCGGCGCACACCAGCGCGGCCACCGTCCGCGAGTACCGCCCCGTGAGCGGCGGCCCGCCCCCCTCCGCTAAAGCCGCCGGCGGCGGAAAGCGGTCGCCCGCGTCAGTCTGCATCAGTTGGCGCGCCACGGACGACAAAATCTCGAAGGCCAGCGGCGATTGCTCTTTCTCGATCCCCTTGCACAGGATGTAAAGCGTTTTCGGGTCGGATCTGAGAGACTGGCTGACGAATGCTCGAACTTCGCCCTGCAGTTCGCTGTTTCTCCCGGTGGCCGCCGCCACCGCCGCGCCGATCCGCTGGCTGTCCGTGCCGTTGCGGATCAGCCACTCGAGCACGGTCTGCGCCGTCTGCGACGGAAACGCCAGGCTGCCGCGGGGCGAGCGCACCTCGGAGAAGGCTTTCACCGCGTGGCTGTCAATCAGGGCATTCACTTCCGGGCCGGGCCGGCCCAAGTCAATCAGCGCGCAACAGGCCGCCTGGACGGACTCCGGCGAATGGTCAGCCGGCGTCGTGACCCACTGGAGGAAATCCTTCTGGTTCTCCTCCCTCGGCTGGCGCGCCAGGCAGATCAGCGCCGCGTCGCCGCAGGGGCCGCGCACGGCGAGAAACGGGCTGGCCCATTGCGGGCTGCTGCGTTCTTCCTTCAGGACTGAGACAAGCATGCCCATCGAGGACCGCGGCAGCCGCTCCGGCTTGGCGGTCAGAACCTCAATAATGGCCGGGCCGCCGTCGAGCCGCAGGATATTCCGGCAAGCGGCGGCGATCGCGTCGTTGTCGGCCTTTCCGTCCAAGAGCCTTTGCCAGTCCGCATCGGGCGCGCCGAGGAGCCCGGCCGCCAGTTTGCCCGCCTCCTCGGCGCCGCCGTACAGATCCACGTCATCGTATTGACAGAGGCCGGAGAGAAGAAAGGTTCGGTCCGGATTCATCTGGCCGCTGAGCTGGACTTCGCGGAGATGCTTCGGACGATGAAACGGCGATGCCGCCCCGGTCTCAGCCTCGTTTCCGAAGGGCGTCGTGTCCGCCTCGGCGGCCCGGCCGGTCAATTCGTACGTCTGGCCGCTGACTTCCCAGACGACCCGGACGATCGAGATGCGCAGCCCGCAGGGCAACGGGTCCCCATGCAGATCGTCGGTGGGGATCGCCAGCCAATCCTGCGCGGTGCCGAAGCCGAACCGGGCGCCGATCCTCGTGCCGCCGCTCACCAGCCTCTCCCAGAGTTTCACCGGCTCCGAAGGCGGGGCCAACGATACGTGAGATAACGCGCGGTCGGTCCGGTGTGAGGAAAAGCGCGTCGGTCGGTGTTGCGACGGCTGACCCGACTGAGACGGCATGTCGTCGATCATGGAGAGCGGAGCCGGGCGCTCGCGGAAACTGAACTCCGCCCACGCCGGCGTGGCGCTGATGAAAACCTTGAGGCGGCTGCGCGACCCCTCGGGATTCCCGGCGGCGGACCGCCCGGCCTCCACCGGCGTCAAGCCCCTCTCTTGAAGCCTGGCGGCCACGCTCTTGTAGACCGCCGACCGGCTCGCCGAGCGCAGCTCTTCAATGCTGTCGCCGGCGCCGCTCTTGCCGCGGATGCGCACGTTCGTTGCATCCAGCATCAGGTCGCCGGCCGGCGTGAGGACGGGCATCCGCTCCGCGGCTGCGTCCGTAGCGGCTTCGACCACTTCCACCTCGACGAGCGTCCTGGCGGCCAGCGCCTGAGCGACCGCTTTCAGCGCCGTCGGAAGCTCCGGCGCCGCCGCCTCCGGCTGAGGCGCACTCGGCGTCCTGAGAACCGGCACCTCTTTCGCCGGCAGCTTTCTTCTGCTGCTGCTGCCGCTGGCTCCGACTTTGATTGCAATGATGAGGATGATGAGCAGAAACACGCCGGCCGCCGCGCCGATCAGCTTCCACGGTGGCTGCGGCTGCACTTCATACTCGGCCGGCGCCTTCGGCAAAGGGCCCCCGGCGATAGCATAGCCGGACTTGTCGTCGGCCCTCTTGATGCGGAGTTCCTTGACCGCGGATGACTGGCCGCGGACGGTCGCTTCGGGCGAAGGCGCGGATTCGGCTTCGGCGTCCGTTTTGGCCGCCTGGGCGGCGGCCGCCTCGGCTTGTTCGCGCGCGGCCTGTTCGGCGAGCACCTGGAAGAAAGCGTCCTTGTCCTCCGGCACCCCTTCACCAACCGGCGCGACCGGGTCCGGCGCAGCCGCCGGCGGCACGGGGCCTTCGGTGACGCCATAGCCGGGCTCGCCGGCGGGTGCATCGTGCAAAGGCATGAGTTCGGCCTCGGCATCTGCTTTGGCCGCCTTCGGAGCGGCCGCCTCGCGTTGCTCGCGCGCAGTCTCTTCGGCAAGCGCTGCGAGGAAAGCGTCCTGGCCCCCCGGCGCGTCTCCACCCGCCGGCGCGGCGGGGGGCGGCGTAGCCGGCGCTGCGGCCGGCTGAGCGGGCGCCTCCGGCGTTTGCGGCGCCTGATTCGGAATGCGCATCCTCTTCCCGCAGGTGCCGCACTGAATCCGGAGTCCTTCGCAACCGTCCGGAACGCCCAGAATCTTTCCGCACCCTTCGCACTTCAGGTGGATGGTCATCGCCCTCTCTCATCTCGTGCCCGATAGATTTTACCACATCGGGCGGGAGATTTCCCAATGCCGCGGGATTCTGGAGATACTCCGCCGAAGACCGCCCCCTTCCCTCTATTGGACGGAGCCTGGGCCAGTTTTCTTTGCCGGGTTTTTCATATATGGACGAGCGTCAAGTCGCGCCGGCGCGATTGTGCCTTGACTGGTCGCGCTCGGAAGGTAGAATGGAAGAGGGGACGGCTTGCGGGTGTAAGCCAGCCGAGAATGGGAATACTCCGATCCTTCAAGTTGCAGGAAAGGGTGCGTGGATGCGCGGGCGATGGCGTGTGGGGCTATGGCTGCTGACCGCAGCGGCGGCGGGTTTTGCGCCCGCGCCGACGGCGCGAGCGGCCGCGGGCGAGGAGCCGGTCCAGGCGGCGTTTTTCGCGGACGCGTCGGCTGTGGCCGCCGGGCAGCCGTTCAGGGTCGGCGTGCTCTTCCGCATCGCGCCGGAATGGCACATCTACTGGAAGTATCCCGGCGACGCGGGGCTGGCGACGGCGGTAAAGTTCGCATTGCCGAAGGGCTTCGTCGCCGGCGAACTCCACTGGCCGCTGCCGCAGTCGTTCGTCCAGCCGGGCGACGTGGCCGGGTACGGTTACACCGGCGAGGTGATGCTGACGGCCGAGGTCACTACGCCCGAAGACCTGCCGGTCGGGGAGGAGTTCGCGATCCGCGCCCGGGCGTCGTGGCTCAGTTGTCGCGACATCTGCCGGCCGGGCGGCGCGGAGCTGAACGCCAGGCTCGCCATCGCGGCGCAGCGCGCGCCGGCCAACGAGGCGCTCTTCCGGGAGTGGACCTCGCGGCTGCCGCAGACGGAAAAGGAGTGCACCGCGGCCGGGCGCGTGCAAAGCGTGGTGGCGGCCGCCCAGACGTTGCCGTCGAGCGCGGACACGAAAATCGTGATCGCGATTGCATGGGAGAGGAAGCCGGCCAAGGTCGAGTTCTTCCCGGCGCCGACGGAGGCGGTGCTCACGGACAAGCCGACCGTGAATACCTCTGAGGACCGGACCGCGATCGTGATGACGGCGCGCCGCTCCGGCGTCGGCGCGGCGGACCGTCTGGAGTGCCTTGTGGTATTTACTCTGCCGGAGGGGGAGCGCGATGGATTTCCGGTCGAGTTCCAAATACCCGCCGCGAATGTCCCCGCGCCGGCCCGGCCATAGGGAAGGAGGATGACGCATGAAGACTCTGCGCGTTGTCGCAGCGGCGGCTGTCGTTCTCGCGGTGATCGGGACTTACGGTTGGCGGGCGCAGGCGCAGACTGGTCCGGCGTCCGAGCCGGCCCGGAAGCACGCGCCGGATTTCACGCTCACGGACCAGAAGGGCAACACCGTCAAGCTTTCCGATTTCAAGGGCAAAGTCGTCGTGCTGGAGTGGACGAACCCGGACTGCCCGTTCGTCCAGCGGCATTACAAGGCCGGGACGATGGCGCGCCTGGCGAAGGCCTACGCGGCGAAGGGCGTCGTCTGGCTGGCGATCAACACGACGTACTACATGAACCGCGAGAAGGACGCGGCCTGGGCGGAGCAGCAGCAGATCGCTTATCCGGTCCTCGGCGACCACGATGGAAAGATCGGCAAGGCGTATGGCGCGAAGAGTTCGCCGCACATGTTCGTCATTGACGCGAAAGGGAACATCGCCTACCGGGGCGCGATCGACAACGACGCGAGCGGTGAGAAGAAAGAGGGCGTGGTGAACTACGTCGCGCTGGCGCTCGACGCCGTCCTCGCCGGGAAGCCGGTCGCCATCCCCGAGACGAAGTCATACGGATGCTCGGTGAAATACCCGCCGGAGCCGACATAAGTCCGCATCCGCGATAACGACGCGACCTGGGCGGAGCAGCAGCAGATCGCGCATCCGGTTCCCGGCGACCAGGTTGGAAAGGTCGGCAAGGCGTATCTCGCGAAGAGTTCGCCAGAGCTGTTGGCTTAAAGCATATCCGTAAACCCATGCATGCCTCGTTTAAAGGTCCTCTGAACGTAGCGCCTTCCTGAACGCCGCAAACCGATTTTGCTGGAATTGCAACTTTTCCGTTGCGATTGTCACAGGGTAGTTGTATACTACCGCACCAGGAAGCCCGAAGGAGGCATCCAACTTGACGGGCTTCACAGTGCGGCCTGAATAAGGAGAAGTGCCATGAGGACTCTCGTGTTTGTCACATATGATTTACACGGTGTCGGTGGGAATATCAAGAAATATAATGAGGTCAACCGGTGGCTAGCCAAACTTGGTTTGCGCAATCAGGTCAGCATCGAGAAAAAAAGGAAGACTGTCAAACTCCCAGGTAATAGCTTTGTCGGCAAGTTCGTCCCTGATTGCACAGTCTCTGCCCTTCGGGCCAACCTTAAGAAGGAAATCAAGGCAGTTTTCACCCAATGTGGCGTGTCTGCAGACGCCTTCATTCTGGTTGCAAAAGAAAGCGGTTGGACTTGGGCAACAGCAATCAAGAAGTATGCCAAGAAGAACTTGAAAATGAAAGGGGGAAGCTATGAAGAAGTTTGAAGTGGCGAGCTCAGCTATTGCAATCGCCTGCAGCCTGCTTCTCGTAGCCGGTTGCGGCCAGGAAGCCAACGACTATGCTGATACCGCCGAAAAGGCCCGGAACAACGCAATGGAATGCGGCGCGGGAGAGGGAAAAGAAAGGGCACAGTCTGGATTGGGCGTTCCAACACAAAGTGAACTGGACCACGAAGCTTCTGTTTGGACCGAATATTATTTTACTCAGGTAGAGCACAGAAAAGGCGAATCAGACCTACCGCCTTATGCAGGCGAGTGCTATCAACTCTTTGAAAGCTCTTATAAGAGGGCCTACAAGCAGGAGTCTAAGCCTGCATTTTAATCTTCTAGCTCGGCTGTTATTTTATGCTAGGCCCCGCAACAGTAAAACTGGTAGATTTTGCTCGTGGCGCAGTTCTTCTACGATTTTCCTGTGACATAAACCCTGTTCCTTTCCTCTTTTCGGCCGGCGGCCATGCTTCGTCGGTGCGAGAAACGCCTGGCCCTCCACCGCCGCAAACCGCTGCCCGTCTTTCCCGGCCGCATTCGCGATGAACCTGCCATCGGGGCTGAAGATCAGGGAGATATCAAGCAGTGCGCTCTGCCATTCTCCGTATCCGCCGCCCCTTTGTTCAGTTACGAACGCGCTTCAACCAATCCCGTTGATCCCGTTATCCCGTCCAAAACATGCAAAGTCGTCCTTCCGCCGTCAATCGGACTCCCGGGCCAGCGCGCGGTAGCGGTCTCGCGCCTGATTGGTCCATTCGGTGATCATGCGGTTGCGGGCGGCCGGGTCGGACCATTCCGTCCGGGCGAGGCGGGCGAGTTCCGCCTCGGTCACGAACGGCGCGCAGAGCGCGCGGACTTCCTGCGGCTTGAGGCCGCGGCGGATGACCGCTTTCCACGCCTCGGCCAGTTCCGGCTGGAGGTCCACGAAGACCGCGCCGTAGAGGTCTTTGAGCGTGTCGCGCTCGGCGGCGGCCTTGACCGGATCGTGCCGGAATCCCAAGCGCGCGCTCGCCGGATCGAACAGGACGCTCGTCACACCGGCGTATTTCCGGTAGAGGCCCGGCAGCACGGGAATGCGCAGCAGTTCGGTCTCCACCGGCCCGCCCGGATATCCCTTCGGCAGGAACCAGAGCCGCTGCGCCTCCGGCGAGAGCGCGTACTCGATGAAGCGGCGCGCCGCGGCGGCGTCCGGCGCGCCCTTGAGCATGCCGATCGGGTCGGGCGTGATCGGCGTCAGGCCCGCCGGCAGGACATAGCCGATCTTGTCCGGGCCGTCGAGCTTGATCTGGTTCCAGGCGTAGAAGTCAATCGCCAGCGCGGCGGCGGCGTTGCCCATGCTGACCTGCGCGGGGATGTCGGCGGCGCCGCGCGAGAAGGTCTTCAGGTTCCCGGCGATCCGCGCGAGGATCTCGAATCCCTTGTCCCAGCCGTACGCCTCGAGGATGACCTCGACCATGACCTCCGCGGTGCCGCTCTGGCGCGGGTCGGCCGCGGCGACTTCCCCGAAGAAGGCCGGCTCGGCGAGATCAGCCCAGGTTTTCGGCTCCGGCAGATGCAGCCGGGCGAGGCGCGGCTTGTTCCAGAGAATGCCGAAGCCGCTCAGCGCCGTGCCGAACCATTGGAGCTTCGGGTCGTAGATTGGGATGCCCTCGATCGCCGCCGGCACCGCCGCCAGGGTCGCCTCCGGCAACCGCACCGGGTCCAGCAGGCGCAGGTCGGCAAGCTGCAAGTACGGCTCGACGCCGCCGCCCCAGAGCAGGTCCGCGCCGATGCCGTCCGGCGAGCCGGCGAACTCCGACTTGATGAAGCGCAGCGCCAGGCTGGTGCCGCCGTGGTCGTTCCAGATGACTTCGCAGGGCGCGTTGAATTTCGCCTGGTGCCAGGCCTCGAACCCGCGCTTGAACTCGCGCTGGATGCCGTCGTTCTGGATGGAGATGATGATCACGCGGTTCGTCCCGCCGGCCTCCGGCGGAATTTCCTTTCTCGACATCCGCGGCAGCGTGAAAAGCGCCGCGAGCGTGATCAACATGGATGCCGCGATGACGAGGACCGGGATCTGCTTGCGCACGGATCAACTCCAAAGGCGGAAGACAGGAGATCGGAGTCAGGAGACAGGAGGCAGAGTGGAAAGCGGACCGGCTTCGCTCGTAAGAGCGCCAGCCGGCGTTCGGAATCCGTCTGCTATATTCTGTCTCCTATCTCCTAAATTCCGCTCTTCTCATTTTCGTCCATCCGCCGCTTTTTCGCAAGCGTGGACGCCGAAGCGGAACGGGTGGTTGACCGGTTTCGCGGCGTTCTGATACTATCCTGACTCGCCGATGCACTTCTACCGACGAGGAACCCATGGCGGATTTGCTTTACGAGATCGGGGCGGAGGAGATTCCGGCCGGGTACATCGAGCCGGCGCTGGAGCAGTTGGCGCAGGCGCTCGCGCGCGAGCTGGACGCGGCGCGACTGAGCCACGGCGCCATCACGGTGGCGGGCACGCCGCGCCGGCTGGTCGTGGCCGCCTCGAACATCGCCGAGCGGCAGGCGGATTCCGAGGAGGAAGCGATCGGGCCGTCGGTGAAGGCGGCGTTCGACGCGCAAGGCAAGCCGACCAGGGCCGCTGAAGGCTTCGCGCGCTCGCAGGGAATCGCCGTGAGCGAAATCATCCGCAAGGAAACCCCGCGCGGGCCCTACTGCGCGGCGCGCAAACGCGTGAAAGGCCGCGGCGCGGCGGAGATCCTCTCGGAGGCGCTCCCGAAAATCACGCTCGAAATCTCGTTCCCGAAGTCCATGGTCTGGCTCTCCGGCACCGGCGACCAGGCTCAGGGCAGGCCGCGTTCGTTCGCCCGGCCGATCCGCTCGCTCCTGGCGCTCCTGGGGACGGAGGTCGTGCCGTTCACCCTGTTCGAGGTCGCCTCCGGCCGGACGACCGAAGGGCATCCGATCCTCCGTCCGGGCCGGATCGAAGTCCCCGACGCGGATTTCGTGGGCTACAAGAGACTGCTGCGCGACCGCCTCGTCATCGTGGATATCGCCGAGCGCACCGACGCGATCTTCAAAGGGATCCAAACGGCGCTGCGCCGGTTCGGAGGCGTTTTCAGGGAAAAGGCGCTGCTCAACGAAGTGACCAACCTCGTCCAGTGGCCGTCCGTGGCGGTGTGCGATTTCGATCCGGCGTTCCTGAAAGTCCCGGCGCCGGCGGTCGAGGCGGCGATGATGGAGCACCAGCGGTATTTTCCGGTGCGCGACGCGGCCGGGGCGCTGCTGCCGCATTTCCTCGTCGTGAGCGACCGCGGGCCGGAGCACGAGGCGCTGATCCGCGCCGGCAACGAGCGCGTCCTCCGCGCGCGGCTGGCCGACGCGCAGTTCTTCGACCAGCAGGACCGCAAAGTCCGCCTCGCCGACCGCGTCGAGGCGCTGCGCGGCGTGGCGTTCCTGAAGGGAATGGGCAATTATTTGGACAAGACGGTTCGGCTCGATCGGCTCACGAAGAGCGCCGCCGAGCATCTCGGTCTGGACGACCGGGCGACGGCGGCGGCCGTTCGCGCCGCGCGGCTCTGCAAGGCGGACCTGCTGACGGAAATGGTCGGCGAGTTCCCGGCGCTCCAGGGAGAAGTCGGCCGCATCTACGCGCTGCGCGACGGCGAGCCGCCCGAGGTCGCCGACGCCATCGCCGAGCATTACATGCCGCGCTCAGCCGACGGAGAGCTTCCAGCGAGCATGGCTGGCCGCGCCTTGAGCGTTGCCGAGAAGCTCGACAACCTCGTCAGTTGCTTCCAGGCTGAGTTGATCCCGAGCGGCTCCGCCGACCCGTACGCGCTGCGCCGCCAGTCGCAGGGCATCCTGCGCATCATCGAGGCGAGCGGGCGGTACTTCGCGATTTCGTCGCTGGTCCGCGACGCGCTGCGGGCCATCGCGCCGTCGCTCAGCAAGTCGGATTTCGAGTCCGTCGCGCGTCAGGTGACGGATTTCCTCAAGGACCGCCTCTTCCAGATGGCGCTCGACCGCGGCGCGCCGCACGACCTGATCCGCGCCGCGCTCGCGCCGGGCTTCGAGGACATCTGCGATTTCTGGCTGCGGCTGCAGGCGCTCCAGTCCCTCGCGCAGGAGGCGTGCTGGCCGGGGCTGGTCACCGCCGTCGAGCGGACGTACAATATCAGCAAGGCGCTGCCGGAGGACGTGGAAGTCGTGCCCGCGCTCTTCTCCGAGCCGCTCGAGAAGGACCTCTGGTCGCGCTTCGAGACGCACCGCGCCGAGATCGAGCGGCTCCAGGCCGAGCGCGATTACGCGAGGGCCGGGCGGCGCTACGCGGAGGTCTTCGCGGGACCGCTGCACGAGTTCTTCGAGAAGGTGTTCGTCAACGTCAAGGAGGCAGATGTGCGCGCCAACCGGCTGATGCTGCTCCGGCGGATCAACCGGCTCTTCTCCGCGAGATTCGCCGACCTGTCGCAGATCGTCACCGGAGTCCAGAAATGAGTCCGCGCCGCGCCCTGCGCTTCACGAAGATGCACGGCCTGGGGAACGATTACGTCTACGTGGACCTGTTCAAGGAAAAGGTCCCCGATCCGGCCGCGCTTGCGATCGCGGTCAGCGACCGGCACTTCGGGATCGGCTCGGACGGCCTGATCCTGATCGGGCCGAGCGAGGCCGGCGACGTCTCGATGCGCGTTTTCAACGCCGACGGCTCCGAGGCGCAGATGTGCGGCAACGGCATCCGCTGCGTCGCCAAGTACGCGCACGAGCATCAACTCGCGCGGTCGGAAGAGGTGCGCGTCGAGACGCCGGCGGGCGTCAAGAGCGTCCGCGTATACGTCGAGCACGACCGCGTGACGCGCGCGCGGGTGGACATGGGCGAGCCACGCCTGCTCCGCAAGGACATCCCGATGACCGGCCCGCCGAACGAGCAATGCGTGGACGCGGTGCTGCAAGTCCCGCCGATTGCGGGGCATGCGGAACGCGCGCAGTTCCTCGCCACTTGCGTCTCGATGGGCAACCCGCACTGCGTGATTTTCGTGCCGGACGCGCAGGCCGTCGCCCTGGAACAGCTCGGCCCGGCGATCGAGCGGCACGAGGCGTTCCCCGAGCGGACGAACGTGCACTTCGCGCAGGTCGTTCGGCCGGACGAGGTAATCATGCGGACGTGGGAGCGCGGCAGCGGCGTCACGCTGGCCTGCGGCACCGGCGCCAGCGCCGTCTGCGTCGCCGGCGCGCTCACCGGCCGGACCGGTCGCAAACTCCTGGCGCACCTGCCCGGCGGCGACCTCGACCTCGAATTCTCCGCCGCCGACAACCACGTCTTCATGACCGGCCCCGCGACGGAAGTCTTCACCGGCGAGTGGCCGGCGTGAATTGCCGACTTGTCCGCCGTAGCCCCCGCTCTTGGCAGCTCCGCTGCTTCGGCGGGCGGAGAAGAGTTGGCGAAGGCGGAATGCCAACGGATGTTCCCCAAAAACATTCGACACACCGTTTGCCATTGAATTGGGTTCGTTTTTTCAAATCGCCACTTGCGCGTTATCCTACTACCAATCACAATCTTGCGACTTCTCGTCCGCGGGCGGCGACGTTTGCTTTCCCAAAGCGCGTGCCATTCACGCATGAGCTTGAATATTAAACGGAACTATCCGGTTGGCAAAGCATGACGGACCTTGCCAACCGGATAGTTCCGATCCCATTCTCCGCGCCACAACCTGCTATCTGCGGCGTAAGCAACTGCATGAGTGATCCGCCCGGTGGGCAACACCTAGTGGGCGTCGTCTTCATTCGGAGGGCTTATGGTCTCTTTCTTACGCTGCGTGGCTACGAGAGACGCTTGGCCGTTGCTCATCAGCGCGAGGGCGTTTATCGGACCAATACGAAGTGTCGGTAACGCACTCCGGTTAGTAATGTTGGAGATTAGCTCGCGTGCGTAAGGCACCAGGTGCCCCGGCGCATGACCTTTGCTGAACTCCTCCAACGCCATGCCGCCTTCACTGCCCTTAAATACACCCAGAATGGTAAAGGTGAACTCTATCGACGGTCGTTTCTCTGGGGGGACGTTGCCGAAAACGTCCCACTTCATCTCCGCCAGCAGCGTCTTACTCTCGGCGTCAATTTGATGCTGATAGTTGAGGGCAATACCGAGAGGTATTTCCTTCGGCAGTTCACCTTTCACCTCGAAATGCAACTGCGTCAGTATTACGTCAACAAACCGAATGCCCGGTTGGTGGCTCTCATTCATGTCAGGCAGCCTTCGAGTAATGGGTTTGGGCTTCTGACGTTGTGTCACCATGGTCAGTCACTGTTTGCGCGTCGCAATAACCAGTCGCCGCAGACGTGTCTATCCCTGTAGCCACGCCATACAAATCCTCGCTCAGCCAACAAGGGACGGTCGTAGTCGCGACCCAGTCATCGCTGAAGAGAGTCTTTCCTATCGAGGGCGTAATCGTGATGGTGGACACACCCGTCATTTCACCTGACAGCGCTCGAAGCAGGGCCGCGAAATCCTGCATCGCCGGTCCAGCCAATTGAGTTACGGTCTTCGGCGTGTATCGTCGGAAAAGCTCAAGGAAGAACTCGTACCGCGCATCCTTTTCTCTTGTCATACCGTGCGAGCCTCCGTCTACTGAAGATCAGCGGGGCCCAACACCCGCCTATTTCTGATGCGATCTGCCTTGTGTACGCACAAGGCCTGAACCGGCGCGGTAGACGCCTTCGTTCGCTGAGTGAATTGCAAGGCGTCCACTTGGACTTTGGCGTCTTGGCAGGCACAAAGCACTGCGTAAACCACCCAGCTCCTTTCGTCTTCGCTGGTCCAATCGCTCGGCAGTTGCACAGTCCGACGCGCTTCCCGCATGGCAGCCATTACCACTTCGTCATCCCACAACTGCTCTGCATGCAGGGTCTTCCCTGGGTCCACGACGCACTTCACGACGGCATAATTCGTTTTGAACCCACGAAACTCCTTGGCCCACCAGACAGCGACCCGGATATTATGCAACCAGAAGTAAACCCCGGGACCGTACCACCCTCTCGAACTGGGGCGAAAACCGTTGCGCTCAATGCTCTTCGCCTCATCCAGGCTGGTCGCATGGTACGCATCACGGTAAATACCGACATCCGTGATGGGAAGTTGCACGGTGCGACCGCCGAGGGACAAAAGAGGGTAGTCTTCCTGCGTGCGCGCCGTCATCCCGGAAGTCCTCGCATCGTCGCCGGCGCCACCCTCTCCATCGGACCGTCGCCCGTTGAGCTTCGGGGGACATGCGCTAGTACGATAATCGGCGTTTTTACCAACATCTTGAGCAGGTGTCAACCAGAAAACGCGTCCACCCCATCCCCGCCAGCCCGGTACATTATGCCATGACTCGGGGTCTGCACGCAAGCCTTTTTCGTTCGGAACTATCCGGTTAGCAAGGCCCGTCCTGCTTTGCCAACCGGATAGTTCCGACATTAAAAGCGGCAAGGATAGGCGGAGGCGCAAGCGACAACCAATGAGGAGGTGAGCAGGAGACCAGGCGACCACAGGTGAAAGCGCTTGGTCTGCGCATGCGGCTCGCGGCATCATGCCGTTTACCTGCTGCATCGTTCTCTTCCTCGATTCTCACCTGCTCTGCGGTGCAACTGCGCCGCTCTCACCCGCGCCTGGAGCACGAAGTACGCGCCGTCGAGGCAGAGCTTCGGCTGGTCGCTCCGCGGCATCGCATTGTGGCAGGGCGAAACGTAACCCAGGCGCGCCGCGCGCTGCCGTAGCGCCGACGGAGAGGACGCCAGATTCGCGGCGGCCTGCTTCTTCAGAACCCAGCCGGGAGAATCGGGCTGGCAGGCCGCAAAGCGTTCGCATTGCGGATTGCACTTCGGAAGCGGAGGGAGACCGCGCGCACCGGCGAGCGCAGCCGGTCGCCGGGGAGCAGAGGCGCGAGTTCCTCCGGCCTTGCTCTTCCTAGTTGTCTTCATCGGCGTCGGTCTCCGGGTTCAACTCGAATGGACAGAATGAACGGGCAAGACGAACGGGGAACCGGAAATCATCTTCAGTTTCTTCGGCGGCGTTCTGGACAGGCTCTTGATCCACTTTGCCTCGCGTGCCGCACTCGCACGCCGGGACCGGCCCGACCTCCTCGTCGTCGAGAAACGGCTTCCGGCATACCGGGCACGCAGTTAAAAAATTGCCGATTGCCGAATGCCGATTTCCGACTGCGGGGAGCAGCTCGGGCTTCGCCCCTTCTAACCGCGTTGCCGCGCCATGATCGGCCATTTTCCGTTCCTTTCCACTTCGCCTTCATCATTCGGCAATCGGCAGTCGGCATTCGGCAATCTTCTCACCCTTCAGTTCCAGCTCGAACACCTCCCGCCGGCCGATCCTCAGCCCGGCCTCGGCGAGCTGGTCGGGCCGGATGAGCCCGGCGGCGGCCCGGGAGAGGATGGCGTCGCGGGCGATCTCCTCGCGGACGCGGATGCAGTCGGCGCCGAGGGCGGCGCGCACGCGCTCGATGCGCTCGTCGTCCGTCCAGGGACGCCGGAGGATTTTCACCGCCGGCGGGGTGGTGCGGAAACTCAAGACGCCGTGCAGCCGCTCGATGGTCTTCTGCGGCGAGAATTGCTCCTGGTGCTCGCGGGCGAACTGCTCGAGCGCCTCGCGCAGCAGCGCGTCCTCGCCGACCATCTCCTCGAACGGGGCGTTGAACCGCAGTTTCACGGCGGCGAGTTCCGCGTTCATCTCCGCAAGGGCCTGCTGCCGGTCATGGTCGAGCCGGCAGAGCCGCGCGAGCGCGCCGTCCACTTCCGACCAGGTCCTCAACGCCGTTTCCGCCCTCGGTTTCGTCATCGCAACCCCCTTTCTGAATGCGGAACCAGGAGAATGCCATCGCCGCCGACAACCCTATTATAATAAGTCTTATGATGTTTGTCAAGGATAAATCAGAAAAATAATTATCCTCTCGGCGGGAGGCGGCCCTGCGGCAAATTCCGGGCAAGATATGGCGGGGGGTTTCAAAGCATGAGCGTGTGGCAGCCGCGCCTCGCTTGCGCGAGTGCGTCGCTTGCAGTGGCGCCGTCAGGCGCTGCTTCGCATGCCCTTCCTTCTTCGCCCTCCGAAGTAGCCCGGAGGGCTACGAAGGATGGGACGGGCACGCTACGAGCGGGAATGCGGGGATGACTCAACCGGTTTCAAACCGGTCGCCGGCCCGGCGCGCGCGGCCGCTCAGCCCGGGAAAAGGCGGATCAATTTCCGGGCGTCCCGGAGCCCGACGGCCGAATCCGTGAGCGCCCACGACTCGCGGTTCACGGCGCGCTCGCCGCTCTTCAAGGCGAGTTCGGGGCCCATGGTTTCCATCTCGACCATGAAGTTCTTCGGCCCCACGTAGAAGGCCATGTTGCATCCGAGCGGATAGGAGGCGGAACGATCGTAGCCGGTCCGCTTGGCGAACGTGCAGTCGCAATCGGGGGCGTCCATCGCGATGATCCCGCGCTGGGCCTGAAGCATGCGTTTCGTCTCGCGCCCCTTCGGGCGCAGGAGCAGCATGTCGGGCGTAAAAGAAACCTGGTCGTCATCGAAGCCGGAGGTGTGGCCGCCGCCCCAGGTCTTGAACAGGACCAGGTTGAAGCAATCCCAATCGCTGCCGTCGCCCAGCGGGATTCCGTACGCCGTCCCCTCGGCGGGCAAGGTGCACGTGACGGCCCATACCCCGCAACTATAGAGCATGGGGCCCTGGTTCTCCACGAGATTTTCGACCTCGACGCGGTTTTCGCTCACGACCCGCACCGTCATGCCGCGCCTCACATTGAGCGCCGGGTCCACGGGGGAGATGACGGTGGCCGAATCGCCCCGCGTCTCCGCGCTGCACTTTCCATTATCGGGGCGGTAGGCGTCTTCGCTCTCGTCGGCGCGGGGGCGCGTGGCCCAGACGCGGTGGCCTCCCATGAGCTTCCACTCGCCGCGGCCAAGCCCCTGCTTGTCCCAGAAGAGCAGGTTGCGGCCGCCCGGCTTCCCGAAGAATGCAATGCGCGGTCCTGCGTCCGTCACGATGCACATCTTCAGCGCGCGCGTAGCCAGCGTAATGACCGCGCGCCCTTCGTACGAACCTTTGCCGATGCGAACGGAAGTTTTTGACATGCTGCCCTCCGTGTGCAATAACGCCCGCCTCGAGGCGCTTCACAAAGCCGCGTGCGGAAGCACGTGGTTGCTTACCGAGCGGCTCCGAGCTTTCGGCTGAAGCGGGCGACCCATTGAGGCGTGCTCAGGCCGCCCCAACTGTCCGGATCATGGTTGGCCACAAAAATCTTCCAGAGCGTCGGGTCATAGGGCGCCAGGGCGGTCCAGAGCAACCCCGGCGTCTTTGCCCATCGCGGGTCGGGCGTGCCGCCGTCAATCCGCCGGAATTGCGCGTTCTCGATCCGGTGGTTCCACATGAAGTCCCGGTTGGTGGCGATGAGGCGGGCGATGTCCTCCTGGGTGAAAACCAGGCCGTGTTCGTACGCCGCCACGATCGCGGTAACGTCAATCGCATAGTATCCGCCGTTCGGGTGGACGCCCACCCAATGTTTAATCGAGCCGTCCGGGTTGGTGTCCCACGGCACGACGGCATCCCAGTAGTTCCAGACGAAATACTTGCCGTTCTCCCGGAGCCTCATGCGGGACCGGAGCCCGCGCCACCACTTCTCGGCGCGTTCCCGGTAGATCGGTTTGCGCGTCACGTCGTACATGGCGATGAGCCACAGGGCGATGAAGTTTTCCTTGTTCGCCGGCAGCGAATTGCCGTCCGTTTTTCTTCGTTTATATCCGTCGGTCTCGGTCCACTTGCCGGTCTTCGGGTCAAGCCCGAAGGGCGGGACAACCCAGATGCCGCCTTCCTTCGTCTCGCGCCAGGCGCCGCGCGAATTCCATTTGTCGAACATCGTTTCGGAAAGCCGGAGGTACTCCATGGCCTTGCGCCTGTACTCTTTCTTCAGGGCCGGCGTCTTGAGAATCTCGCCGGCCATCAGCACCATGGGGCGAAGGAACATCGCATCACCCAACTGGGTGTCCGTGTAGCGCTCCTTCATGCCGTCGGGAAGGTACTCGAGGACGTCGGCATCCTCCGCCCTGGGCCAGCCGATGAAGCCGTCCGGCTCCTTCACGCCGCGCCTGACGACGGCGTCGCCCCAATCCAGCAGCCGGCACACCCACTCGCGGTCGCCGGTGGCCATGTAGCCGTGGTAGAAGCCGTTCAGGAACGGCGTGACGCGCCAGCCGATCTGCTCGCCCATTTCCTGGTCGCAAGGGCGGTTGACCTTGGCGAGGATGTTCTGCTTCCAACGCCGCATCCAGTCGCCGGCGCGGGCCGGATCCAGGCTTGCTCCCGGCTGAACGGCCGCTGCTGCTTTCGCGTCCTTTCTTTTGCCCCGGGCGGATGAACTCATCGGAATTTCCCTTTCTCACTCGAATGCCGCTTTGCTTACGGCGCGGCTTTGGACTTGGGGCCGAAGCGGGCGACCCATGCAGGAGTGCTGCCCAGGCCGCTCCAATCGCCCGGATCAAGGTTCGCTTCAAAAATCTTCCGCAGCGTCGGGTCATAGGGCGCCAGGGCGTCCCAGAGCACCCCCGGCGAATTTGCCCATCGAGGGTTTGGTTCGCCGCCGTCTATCCGCTGGAATTTCGCGTTCTTGACCTGCCGGTTCCACATGAAGTCCCGGTTGGTGGCGATGAGGCGGGCGATGTCCTCTTGAGTGAAGACCAGGCCGTGCTCGTACGCCGCCACGATCCCCTCAAGATCAATTCCGTAGTACCCGCCGTTCGGGTGCACGCCCACCCACTGGCCGTACTTAAGAGAGCCGTTCGGCTGGAAGTCCCACGGCCCGCCCACATCCCAGTAGTGCCAGACGAAATACTTGCCGTTCTCCCGGAGGCTCATGCGCGATTTCATCGCGCGCCACCACTTCTCGGCCCGTTCGCGGTAGATCGGTTTGTTCGTCACGTCGTACATGGCGATGAGCCACAGGGCGAGGAGGTTTTCCTTGTTCGCCGGATGGGAGACGCCGCCCTTGCTTCTTTCTGCATATCCGGAGGTCCACTTGCCGGTCTTGGGGTCAATCCCGAAGGGCGGGTCAACCCAGAGTCCGCCTTCCTTCGTCTCGCGCCAGGCGCCGCGCGAATCCCATTTCTCGAACGTTTTCTCGGAAAGCCCGATGTATTCCTCGGCCTTGACTCCGTACTCTTTCTTCAGGGCCGGCGTCTTGAGAATCTCGCCGGCCATCAGCACCAGCGGGCGAAGGAACATCGCTTCGCCCAACTCGCTGTCCGTGATGCTGTCGGCCCCCTCCACGCCGGCCTGGCGCTGCTCGTCCGCAAAGTTCTTGGGCCAGCCGATGTACCCGTCCGGCTCCTTCACGCCGCGCTTGATGACCGAGTCGCCCCAATCCATCAGCCGGACCACCCATTCGCGGTCGCCGGTGGCCATGTAGCCATAGTAGAACCCGTTCACGAACGGACTGACAAGCCAGCCGAGTTCCTCGCCCATTTCCTTGTCGCAATAGCGGCTCTTGCGGCTGTCGTCGAGGATGTTCTGCTTCCAACGGCGCATCCAATCGCTGGCGAGGGCTGGGTCCATGCTGGGGCCGGCCTGCACGGCCCCCGCCGTCGTCTCCGCCTTCGTCTGGCCCTGGGCGATGGAAACGCCGCACAGAAGAATCCACGCGAGGAAAAGTCCCATCCCGATCGCCGCAAGCCATCCGCACGTCGCGCCGCCACGCAGTCTATGGGACATGTCGGCCCTTTCAAAAGCGCTGCAAGGACGAGGGTTGCTCACTGGCCGGCGTTCGACTTTGGGCCGAAGCGGGCGACCCAGTCAGGCGCGCCCATGCCGCCCCAACTGCCCGGATCATAGTTGGCTGCAAAGATCTTCCACAGCGTTGCGTCATAGGGCGCCAGGGCGTCCCAGAGCGCTCCGGGCGTATTGGGGTAATTCGGGTCGGGCGGTTCGCCGTCAATCCGCCGGAATCTTGCGTTCTTGACCTGCTGGTTCCACATGAAGTCCCGGTTGGTGGCGATTAGGCGGGCGATGTCCTCTTTCGTGAAGACCAGGCCGTGCTCGTACGCGTCCACGATGCCTCCAACGTCAACGGCGTAGTATCCGCCGTTGGGGTGGACGCCTTGCCAGAGCTTCAGAGAGCCGTCCGGCTTTTGATCCCACGGCCCGGCAGGGTCCCAGTAGTTCCAGACGAAATACTTTCCGTCATCCCGGAGCCGCATGCGCGACTTCATCACGCGCCACCACATCTCGGCGCGCTCGCGGTAGATCGGTTCGTGCGTCGCGTCGTACATGGCGAGCATCCACTCGCCGATCAGGTTCTGCATGTTCTGGGGCAGAGTGAAGCAGTCGTTGCTCTTCGGTTTGTACCCCCACTGTGTCGTCTCGCGGATAATGCCGAAAACGGGGACGACCCACACGCCGCCGTCCTTGACCTCGCGCCAAGCGCCGCGCGTATTCCATTTTTCGAACAACTGCTCGGAGAGTTGCATGTACTCATCGGCCTTTGCCCCGTACCGCTCTTTCAGGGACGGCGTCTTTAGAATTTTGTCGGCCATTTTGACCATGGGTGCCAGCACCATCGCCTCGCCCAGCTCGTTATCGGTGTGATAGATCTCCTCGGCGTCGTTGCTGAGGCCCACAATTTCCCACGGCCACCCGATGTATCCGTCCGGTTCCTTCACGCCGCGTTTGATCACAGAGTCGCTCCAGTCAATCAGGCGATCAATCCACTCGCGGTCGCCCGTGGCCATGTAGCCATAGTAGTACGAGTTCAGGAACGGAGCGACGCGCCAGCCGATTCCCTCGCCCATTTCCTTGTCGCAAAAGCGCTGGTTGCTGTCACTGACGACGTTCGCCTTCCAGCGTTGCATCCAATCCGTGCAGGTCGTCGCGTCCAGGCTCGGCTGAAAGGCCACGCCGGCTGGCTCGTCCTTCGCCTGGGCCTGGGCGACGGGAACGCCGGACGGAAGAACCCATGCGAGGAGCAGTCCCATCCCGATCGCCGCAAGCCGTCCGCACGCCGCGCCGCCATGCAATCCAGATGACATATGGGTCCTTTCAGAAGCGCTGCGAAGACGATGAGGCTTTCCCCAGTCTGGAATCCCGGCGCCAAGATTACTGCACGGGCGCGGGGAAGTCAACCAGGTCCGCGCGGAAGCCGAAGGCGTTCAGAAAATGCACATGAACGCCACAGATTCAACGCAAAGCCTCGCGGAATCCGTGGCAGATGATGGTGTAGGCGCAAGGGATGATGACAAGTCCATTACGCCTTCCGGGCAGGTTTCAACCCCTTCTTTGCGCCGGAAGTGTGCTACAGGCGTGCTAGGCCCGGAACTTCCCCATGCTTTTCCGGGACACGCTTCCGCAGAATGGCCATACTGCCGCGCGTCCAGCGTGACGGTTGTCAGCGGACGAAGTAGACCGGCTCGGCCTCCAGCTCGACTCCGCCTGTGGTTGCGATGGGATTGCCGAGCGCATCGAGAACCTCGGCCCCCTTCGGCGCCGCAATCGTGTGCGACCGGCTGTCGTACGACCACAGAACGTCAATTCGCTTGCCATCGGTCTGGAGGAAGCCGTAGCAGTCCACGCCGGCAACCGGCTCGCTGCGGCCGAGCGACTCAGCGCCGTCAACCACGCTCGCCAGCACGGCCCTCGCGGCGAGCAGCGGACGGATGGTGCGGTCGTAATCCAGGGCGATCCAGAAGGTCTCAGCGTTTTCGGGCGGGTCGGCATGCAGTGTGTAGTAGAAACCGTGCTGAACGCCATTGGCCATGAGGGTGACGTCAAACCGCACCGTCAGCGCCAATTGACTGCGCGTCGCCTGCTCCTCGCCCACGGGCCAGTAGAACGAGTGGAGACCGTTGTTCGGCGCGGACTCGGTCACCCAGTGCGGCTTGACCTGTCCATACTTCCGTTCGAATGCCCGCCAAGTCGCTGCGTCGCGCGCTGCCTGGGAGTTCGGGCCGCCGTAAAGCGTGTAGTAGTAATCGTGGTACGAAAAGGCGTCGTAGGAATTCGATCCGCCGCACACTCTGAGGGCGGTATCCGTGAATGCATCCATGCCCCCCGTAGTATCCATGCCGACGACGACGGCGTTCGGATTGGCCTGCCGGGCGATCGGATAAGCGTCCTTGAGCAGTTTTCCATACAGTTCCGAAGGGCCGGGGGAGAAAGTCTCGCCCCAGGGCTCGTTCCAGACCTCCCAGTAGTCAATCTTTCCCTTGTAATGCGAGACGACCTTCTGGACGTATTCCTTCCACTGCGCTTCAGCCTCGGGGGCGTCAACAGCGTTGTAATTGGAAAAATAGCCCGACGTGGCTCTGGGTTTGACCGAGGCCCAGGCAGGCCCGCCGTCCAACATGCCCAGGATTTTGATCCCGGCTTTTGCCGCGGCGTCAACTCCCTCGTCATAGAATACGAATTCGCCCGGATGCGGCTCGACGACCGGCCATATGGTTACCCAGCTTGCGTCGTGGATCCGGCACCAGCGGGCGCCGATTGCGTGGGCAATTTGAAAGTATTCCGGGGCGAGCGGTATGTGGACGCCAAAATACGATTTTTCCGGAGCGATCTCCCGGGGATGCGGCAGCCGGGCAAACACTTGCTGCACCGGCAGCGAAACGGACGCACCGGAGGCAGTGACGAGCCGGGCGGTCACTTTGAACATTCCGCGCGGCCGGGTCGCATCGGGCTCGATGCGCAATTCCTCCTGCGACGCCGGCTGCGGCTTGAGCTCCGACGTGTGGCCGTAGAGATCGAGCACGAATGCGCGCAGGACGGCGCCTTCCGGGGCATTGGCGGCGGCCACGTGCACAATGGCCGCTTCGCCGTCGAAGAAAATGCCTCCGGGACGGTCAACATGCAGCACGAGTTCCGTTTGCGGCGGCTCGCCCGCGGTCGGCGCACCCTGATCGCTTTCGCGCAGGTCCGCCGCGTCGAACCAGATTGTTCCTGCGGCAGGCATGTTCGCGGTGACGGTCAGTCGCGTGAAGTCGCCGTAGGGGATGACCGTGGTCAGCGCGCAGTGCTGCCAGGAACTGGTCAGTTGAAAGCTCCTGGTCTGCGTGGATTCAAGCAGTTCAAGTCGGGCTGATGCGCCCGGCACGCTCGCCTTGAGCCAGATGCCGGCCGTGTGCGGAAGGCCATAGTTGTACCGAACAAGCGGAGAGCTGATGGTGACAGACCCGGCGCCGGGCAGATCAACCTTGACGGAATGTTTCTGGTCGGCGGCTGTGGTGGCGTCGAGCACCGGACGCGGATCCATGGACTCGAAAGCGGCGGACAGGGAGGCGCTGGCGAGTTCACAACGGACGCTCCAGCCGGCTCCGAGACCGGCTTCGAACGAAGAATCGGGCAGCATGTTGCCGGCAATCCGAGGTGCGGCGCTGACAGCCCCCGTCATGTCCACAGCGGACGCATCGGCGACGAGCACTGTTTCAGCATCGTGAATAGCGACCATAAAAAACGCATCTCCGCTATCCGCAGAAATGCCCTTGAGCGTTACTTGCTGCCATTTGCCGTCAAAGGCTATCGCCTGCTCCTTATACGCCCGATACGGGCTGGGGGCCTGGCGAAAAAGCAGCGTCGCCGCCGAGCCGGACGTACCCCTGACCCATGCTGAGAGGACATAGATGTGCCCCCGCTCGGCGGCAAACCGTTGCGCGAACTGCACCGCGCCGCTCCGGACCTCCTTGACCGTGATCCTCTGCGCTGACGAGCCGCCATGTGCGCCCTCCGCGGCTTGCGAGTAATCAACAGTCACGTCGGCCCAGCCTGAATTGTCTTCCCAGCCGGATGCGATCTGCCCGGTGACCTGTCCTTTTCCCGTGGGAAGCGGTTGGGCGGCATACGGCGGCTCGAAGCCGGGGTTCTTCAACAATTGCTGCTTCCCCGCGGAGTCTCCGCGAACCGGCAAGGAAAGAGCGATGGCGACTCCGGCGATCAGAAGGGCCGGCAGTCTCCCAAGGCAGCGAGGCGCGCATTCATGCATCGTGTATCCTCCAGGAATATCCCGTAGCCCAAGAACGAGTCACTGGACGCCGTGCCGGAGAGCCACATCGAGCGCGTGCGTCCAGACCTGCGGATTTGTCGCGGATGTCCATGCCTCATGGCGCATTCTTCAGGCGAATACGATACAGCGTGATCCGGTAGCGGGATCGGTAGTCGCTGCCCCCTTCGAGAGGAACAACCACCATTGCGGTCGGCCGGGCGGCTTCCAATTCGCGGCTCATCGGCCGGCCGTAGAGCCGGAGAAAATCCTCGGTGGTTGTGATAAGGGGAGAGAGCAAAAAGCCGGCGCGCGCCGGGCCCAGGATAAAGCGGCCGGTCCATGCGCTCCCGTCCGACATGAGAAACTTCACCATCAGCGGCGAGCGCTTGTAGAGGATGTTCTTCGCGGCGCCCTCCAGGTTCGATTTCAAGTCGAGCTTTGCCCACAGGGGTTCGTCATACCCAGGAAGCGATACGAGCTGCCCCAACTGCGCGCGAATCTCCGCCAGCGGCTCCCATTCGCAACGGCTCGGGTTCGGCACGGCACGCAGAACCAGAAACGGCCCGGCCCGGCCGGCCGGCGAATACCGCGTGAGAAGTTCCGGCCATGACAGGCCATCTTCCAACGCCGGCATCCGCCCGTCAATGGCGGCAATCCGGAAGAGAATCGTCTCCGGCGCCTGCGCGCCCAGCAGGTGGTCTCTGTTTAGAGCGGCAAGAACCGGCGTGTAAGCCTGGTAACTCTGGAAAATCGGCCGCGCCGACGAAGTCAGACCATTGGCCATGAGCACGCCCTGTTCGACTGGATAAATATCGCAACCTCCGGCTGTGCCAGGGATCGGAAATTGCTCCCTGAAGCTGTCCAGCAGCTTCTCGTAAACCCGCCGAGGGGAAGCTCGCCCAGTCAGGAAGCTCCCTGCAAATGACAGGCGCTCGTTCAGTTCAGTGCTTCTTCTTTCCAAGAACTTGGCCACGCGGTAAAGGATCCCGCTCCCGCCTTGCTTATTCAGGACCTGACCGCGCGGCAGCGAAATGGCAGGTTGCACCCCACGCCACATGTAGTAGAGCGGCAAGAATGCGCTGCACGCGCCCGCTAAGCAAGTCGCGGCCAGCAATAGCCGGAATTTGCGCTCGGCCAGGTTCCTCCACCACAACGCTACTCCAACCAACGACAGGGGGAGCAGCGTGGCCGCGTAGGACCACGTGTGGTCGGTGTCCTGCCGGACAAAGCCCTGCTTGAACATCAGGAAAAGCGATGCGGCCAGCATCAACACGGGGATCAAGCCCATCGCGCGTGATCGAGCCGTTTCCGCGCGCGCCGCGCAGCCCAAAAGCATCGCGGATCCTGCGAGGAAAAGAGGCAACTCTAAATGGTTCGTCCAGGACGACATCGCGTCGCTGTAACCCGCCGCCACGTCCAGCGAGCGCGCGAAGAAGATCGGGAGATTGCCGAGGCGCTGGCCGGCGGCCAGCCAGAAGAGCGGCAAACCAGCCGCATAGGTCAGCGCCGCCCACGGCCATCGCCGGCGCAATATCAGGTCGAGCGAAATCGCTCCCACTACTGCGGCGGCTAGAACGATAAAGGAGAACTTCCCCAACGTCGCGAAAGCCGCCAGCAGCCCGATCAGCGCCGCAAGCCAATTGCGACGGGCGCAAGATTCCTCGTGAAAGTACAACAACCCGGCACATAGGAGCGCAAGGAACGCCAGCCGCTCCGGCGGGTTCGTCGCAAATGCCGCCAGAACGAGAAACCAGCCTGCGGTCCAATACGCGTTCCAACGGCGGACGCGAGCCATGCGCCACGCGCAGGCAAAGAAAACTCCGGCCCACGCTCCCATCACGAGAAAGCTCCAGAGATATGTCCCCGGATAGATAATTGGGATCATCGTGAAACCCCACGGCCCGTAAGTGAACACAAATTCTGTCCCGAACTGGGTGCCGCGCGTAAAGGCTTCGTGAAGCATCATCTGCCAGGAAAGGTCCAAGATCCAGGGATAGGAAGGTCGCAGAGGCAGCGCAAAAAAGAGGAGGACCGCCAACGTCGCGCCCATGACCACCCAATGGATCACCGGAATCGGTCGCGACTCTCGGGGAGATGCCGGCGTTTCCTTCATGGCCTCATAATGCCATTACAGAAAAGTCTCGTTGATGGCGAATCGCATTTGAACCGCGCCCATCCCTCTCATTTGCGTCCGCCCCTTTCGCCCGAAGGCCCCTGCTTCGTCGCTTCTTCCAAGGCCTTCAACCGCCTCTCCAGCGAGTCCAGCCGATGCGCCTGGCTCGCCGCCTCTTTCTCAGCCTTCGGCTGTTGCGCCAGGCGCTCGGTCATCAAGTCGTCGGCGATCAGCATGTTCTCGAAGAACAGCTTGAGAAGGGTGGCCAGGTAACGGCGTCCCATGGCGCGCAGGCGCAGCTTGGAGCTGCCCCAGGTGCGGCCATACCAGCGGATGGGGATGGTCGCGATGGAGTACCTGTGGATGAGCGCGGAGATGGACATCTCGATGGTGATGTTGAAGTGGCAGGCGTGGTAGGGCCCGCAGGCGCGGATCACGTGGGTGCGGTATGCCTTGAAGGCGTTGGTCATGTCGTTCTGCCGGGTCCAGAAGAGGACTTGGATCAGGCGGTTGGTGAGCCGGTTCATCATCAGCTTGACCCTCGGATAATGCAGCACCTGGCTGCCGGCAACGAAGCGCGAGCCGAACACGCAATCGTAACCCTCCTGGATCTTGCGGTAGTAGGCGACCACGTCGCGTGCGTCATCCGAGCAGTCGGCCATGCAGATCACTACGACCTCCCCGGTCACCAGCGCGAGACCATCGCGGATGGCGCGCCCGAACCCCCCGGGCGGCGTGCGGTTAATCGTTCGGATCCTTGAATTGTCCTGCGCCAGCGAGGCGATCACCTCTTGCGTGCCGTCGCTGCTGTTGTCATTGACCGCGATGATTTCGTACGCGATGGACTCCTTTTCGAGTGCCTCGGCCAGTTCCGCGACCGTCCTAGCGATGTTCTTCTCCTCGTTGTGGGCTGGGATGACTACGGAGAGTTCGGGGTTGTCCATAGGGCTACCCGGCAAAGATTGTCCTCACCATTTCGCGGTGGGCCTGAATCCAGGAGCTGATGTCGCGGACGACGGTTTCCAGATCGCGCATCGGCCGCCAGCCGAAATCCTTCATGGCGCTCGCGCTGTCGGCGACGAAGATTCGGACGTCCAGCGGCGATGTTTCCGGCGAGGGGGTGATGACGATTTTCCGCCCCGTCGCTTCACGGCATAAGGCGGTCAGTTCCTGGAGCGATATGGACCGGTCCAATCCGCCGCCGACGACGTAGGCCCGGCCGTCCCAACAGGCCAGGTTGCGGCATTGCAGGCAGACCAGATCGAAAAGGTCTTCCACATGAAGGATATCGCGCACCTGCTTGCCCTGCCCGCCGAAGCCGATGTACCGGAGCGGCAGCTCAAACAGGTGCCGGGCCACCCACAAAGCCGCCACGCCCTGATCGGCCTTCCCCATCTGCCAGGGGCCAGCCAGCACGCCGCAGCGATTGATGAGCGCCGGCATCCGGCAAGTCGCCGCATACTCCTGGAGGAGCAGTTCGCCGGCGAGTTTGCTCGCCCCATAAAAGGACCTCGCTCCATCGAGCGGCGCGCCTTCGCTGATCCCTCGTCCGGAACATCCGGGCACGGTCTGTCGGTCCTTCCAGGCGAAGCGCGTTTCGCGCTCTTCAAAATCCAGCCCGTTCAGCAGGGAAATGGGATAGACCCGGCTGGTGCTGAGGAAGAGAAAAGCCGCGTTGTGCCGACGCGCGGCCTCCAGGCAATGGATCGTCCCGACGAGGTTGATCTCCAACACCGATAAGGGCGAGCCATGAGCGCCGGCTTGAACGGAAGGCTCCGCGGAACAGTCAATCAACAGGTCAAACGGCGGCAGCGTCTCGAAGTCCTGTGGGCAACGGACGTCGCCGTGGACAAAAGCGACGCCGGCGGCGCGCAGTCGCGGGAGGTTCAGTTCGCTTCCGCGCCGCAGCAGGTTATCGAAGGCGGTGACGGCCAGGGATGGGAACGCCTGTCGAAATCGCACGCCCAGGGTTGAGCCCACAAAACCCGCGCCGCCGGTGATCAGGATGTGTTTGAAATCCACAGGCCGGCGACTCCTCAAATCAGCAGGACCAGCAGGCTGTAGAAACCGCTCACAGCCGTTTGCTCAATTCGTCGTGGATCTCGCGAAGGATGGCGCTGAGATTGTAGCGGTACTGCCACTCTGGATAGTGCGATTGAAACTTCCGAACGTCGCTGATCCACCAGATATGGTCGCCGACCCGGTTCTTTTCGGCATAGCCGACGATCATCTTTCGGCCGGTGAGCTGCTCGCACAGGGAAATCGCCTCAATGACGGAGCAGTTGCTGTGACGGCTGCCCCCGGCGTTGTAAACCTCTCCGCATCGCGGCTTCAGAATGAAGTGCCAGAACATGTTTACCAAGTCGTAGGAATGGATGTTGTCCCGCACCTGCTTGCCCTTATAACCGAAAATCGTGTAGGGCTCGCCGGTGATCGCGCAGCGCATCAGGTAGGAGAGGAACCCGTGGAGTTTCGTCCCCGAATGCTTCGGGCCGGTCAGGCATCCGCCGCGGAAGCAAGCGGTCTTCATGCCGAAGTAACGTCCGTATTCCTGCACCAGCACGTCGGCGGCGACCTTCGAAGCGCCGAAAACGGAATGTTTGCTCTGGTCAATGGACATCAGCTCATCAATGCCGTGCGCGTAATAAGGGTGGTTTTGATCCACTTCCCACCGCTGCTCCAACTCGATCAGCGGCAGAGTGTTCGGGCTGTCGCCGTACACCTTATTGGTGGAGGTGAAAATGAATGCGGCCTGCGGCGCGTGAAGGCGAGTGGATTCCAGGAGGATTAGCGTGCCGAGGGCGTTCACGGAAAAATCCGTCATTGGATCGTTTGCGGCCCAGTCGTGCGACGGCTGCGCGGCGGTGTGGATTACGACGCGGACGTCGCGGCCGTATTCGGACATCAGCGCCGCCACCCCCTCGCGGTCGCGTATGTCGAGGTCGTAGTGCCGATAGCGGGGCATCGTGGATTCCATATCGCGCCGATTCCATTCCGTGGAAGCTTCCGCTCCGAAGAAGGTCTTCCGCATGTCGTTGTCTATGCCGATGACCGTGAAACCCTTCCCGTGAAGGAAGCGCGCGGCTTCTCCGCCGATCAGCCCTGCGGAACCGGTTATCACCGCAATGTCCGTGGAATTTACCATCTGTCCCTCGCCGCGCTGCAAGTTTTATGGTTTCCGCATTTGGTCAGCAGGCCGTATCGGACCCGGTAGCCAGGCGCAAGTGCAAATAGGCTGCTGGTGAGGAGCTGCTTCGGCGTGAAATGAGCAAATGCCTCACGCTGGTAAGAGACTCCGGACCATCCGAAGTCTTCGCGTTCACGAGGTGCTGGGGCTCCGCCCCAGACCCCGGAGTTTTCTGAGGTACAAGGGGCCTCTGAGCCTTCGCAGAGGAACGGCTGGGCGAGTACATGGTGTACACCCCCAGCGCAAAGGCTCATCGTCCCGACCGGCTATCCCTGGCGGGGCGCTCTCCAGCGTTGCCCGCTTCCGTTTCGCCCCTCGGCGGAATTATCGAATATTCCCAGCCCCATGTCAAGGATTTTCTGGTGTGGCGAAGGCTCGCACTCACATTCACCCCTCGTCGTTTGCCGACCCGATGGCCCCGCCCCCGATTACGACGATGGGGAACTGAAGCTTCTCCGGCGGCAGGATTTCCAGCTGCCGGAGGAAACGGTTAGCGTTTTCGGCCATATCATCTCCGTGTAAGAACCGGGGGTGTGTGACAGGAAAGTCAGCTTGCTTACTCGGGGGTCAAGAACGGGCGATTTTTACAACGGGGCAAGCCGAACGGTTAGAAGAAGAGCATGCAAATTCCCTTCGCCGCGTGCTTTCTCCTTGACAAGCGGGATTCTGAGGGCCAGAATCCGACATTTGATGGCTGACTGTCTCGTGGAAAGCGGCCATATGGCAAATCTCGGTCAAATGGAGCCAGCGCATGGATGACAATGACGTCCGCCGCTGCTGGGAAGAAAACGCCGAGGCGTGGACGGCTTTGTCCCGCGCGGGATATGACCGCAGTCGGATTCTGATGAACACGCCCGCGTTCATGCGGATTCTACCTGAGATCAAAGGCCTGCGCGGACTGGATATCGGCTGCGGCGAAGGCTGCAACACACGTCTGCTGGCGCAGCACGGCGCTTCGATGACGGGCATTGACTTCGCGCCGACCTTCCTGAAATACGCCCGCCAGACCGAACAGGAATCGCCGCTCGGCGTGGAGTACGTCGAAGCCAGCGCTGCGCGCCTGCCGTTCGAGGACGCGCGGTTCGATTTCGTCACGGGATTCATGAGCCTGCAGGACATGGCCGACCAGCAAGGGGCAGTCGCGGAGGCGCTCCGCGTGCTGCGGCCCGGCGGCTTCTTCCAGTTCTCGATCACGCATCCGTGCTTCCAGACGCCGAAATGGGACTGGGTCCGCGATGAGACGGGGCGCAAGACGGCGCTCCTGGTGGGCGATTACTTCCGCGATGGGACGTGCCGAGTGGAAGAGTGGATTTTCAGCGCGACGCCCGAGGAACTCAAGGAACGCTACCCGAAGTTCAAAACGCCTTACTTCGAGCACACGCTCAGCGGCTGGCTGAACATGCTCGTTCGAGCCGGATTCCGGCTCGAGGCGTTCGCGGAGCCGACGGTGGACGATGAGACGCTGGCGAAGCATCCCGGTTATTACGATGCGCGCATCATCGCCTATTTCCTCATCATCCGCTGCCGGAAGCCTGCCTGACGAAAAGTGACTTTCTCGGCGCGGAGTTCCGCGGACGCACGACCTCTCCTTGACGTCGTTCGCCACTGGAGACTAAGAACAGGCTGACCATTACAACGGCCAGGTTCGCCAGGAGCGAGACATTGGCTATCTCGGACCTACGGTAGACCGCTCCGACTCCTCGTTCCCATCAGGCGGGCGAACGGTGCGCGTGAGCGTATCCTTTTACAGAACATCGGCTTACGCACATGTTGATGGGCAACTCCACGGAATACGCCGCGCGACCTCTGCTTGACAAGCGGGATCCTGAGGGGCAGAATCCAATGCTTGATGGCAGATCATCCTGCAGAGGATGATCAGATGAAAGGAACGCGCATCCATGAGTCGCCAGATTGGCCTCGACACGGTCTTTCTCCGCCCCACGCCCCGCATCGCGCACACGGAGTACTCGCTGAACTACCACACCTCGCTGTTCAAGGACTCCGTCCGCGAGTTACACGACGCCTGGGACCTGGACTTCCTCTGGTGCACGAATGACGGACCGATCGACTGGTGCAAGGCCGGGCGCTGCACCGACATGGGGCATGGCGAATATGCATCCGACGGCGGAGACCGCCGCGATCAGTCCCTCTGCCCCTTCGGCGGTCCGGAGGAAGTTCATGAGTTCGACCCGTTACGAGAGTACGACCTGCCCTCGCGCCGCGAACTGGTGCGTTCCTATGAAGAGTGCTACCGCAAACTCTCGGACTCGAATCCCAACCAACTGGTCACCGGCGGCTACTACAAGACCCTGATTTCCGGGGCCGTCCAAGCCTTCGGCTGGGACATGCTGCTCCAGGCGGCCGCCGACGAGGATCGCTTCGCCCAGGTCCTTGAGCGCCTCGCGCGCTACACCCTCCAGTACAACCTCGCATGGGCCGAGACCTCGATCGAAGCCTTTATCCAGCACGACGACATGGTCTGGACCCAGGGTCCGTTCCTCCGCCCGGATTTCTACCGGCGCGTCATTTTCCCGCTCTATCGCCGGCTCTGGGAACCGCTCAAGCGCGCAGGCAAGAGAGTGATCTTCTGCTCCGACGGTACCTGGGACATGTTCTATGACGACGTCGCCGCGTGCGGGGCCGACGGGTTCTGCTTCGAGCCGAGCAACAACCTCGACGCCGCCGTGAGCAAGTACGGCAAGACGCATGTCATCATCGCCAGCAAAGTGGACTGCCGCACACTGACCTTCAGCCCCTGGAAACAGGTTCAGGCGGAGATTGACGCCACGTTGCCCCTGGCCAAGCTATGCCCCGGCTTCATCTGGGCGGTCGGCAACCATATTCCGGCCAACGTGTCCGACGAAATGTGCAAACGCTATATCGAATACCTGCGGGCGCACTGGCAGCGCTGACATCTCTAACTCTGTCGAGGAATTGGCGTGCCATCGCCGGCGCGATAATCATGCTATCCCCTCTTTTTCGCAGTGCTATATGCCTGCAGTTTTCGACCTGTTTGTGGGGCGAACGTTTTCGGGCACCTTCCCTAGACCGCAGATGTGGCCTGTGTTTGTTTGTCTGTGGAGCGACACGGACATCCGTGCGGCCAACAAACACACCACGCTGGAACGTCGCAAGTCTCAATGCTATTATGTGTTAGAACGCTGCCCGCCGTCGAGGGGAGTCTCACAAAACGCCTCCGGTGCCAAATTCTGTCGAATCCGCAGGCAGGAGCTGACAGCATGCACTAACGGGCACCCTGCAACAGGGCCGTCACGTACAGGTCAGCCTGACGGTCTGAGCGCAATTCCCTCCGGTGCCTCCCTTCGCCTCAATGCAGCACGCAGCGCCTTTGCGGGCGCGGACGAACCACTCGATCCGGCGTGAGCCAGTGAGGCCGGCCAGATGACCGATGTCCTGATGGCCGGTCAAGGAGAGCAGTTCCGCGTCCTGGTCCGGCGAGAACTGCACACACACGGTGCGCAGCCGGCTGAGCTTGGCGCCCCGATTGGAGACGTGCGTCGGGAAGGCGCCTCGGTTGGCGATGCGCGCGCGAATCCGCCACACGTCGCCCGCCACGTTCTTTGCCTCCACATTCTCGATGCTGACATGCGGATGCTGCGCGGCGTGGTGCAGTGTGAACTGGTATGTGCCCGCGCAACGCTTCTTCAAATCCGGCATCGTCATGCCCGCCCGGGCGCTCCACACCTCTCCGCCGATTTCCACGGGGCCGAGCTGCGGGTGGTTGAACCTCTTCCACGGCAGGAATATCAGCGGCTTGCGGCCGCGGCGATCCCACCAGCGCATCAGCCTGCGCTCGCCTGCCTGGCGCTCCTCGTCCGTCCCCCAGGAAAGCTGCGTGTCGAAGTCCATCCCGGCGCTGTCCATGATCCTGCCGAGTTCAAACTCGAACACGAACAGCCCCCAATGCTGGTAGCCCGTCGTGGGGAAGTGACCGTGCAAGGTGGCGCCGCGGCTCTTCTTTTCGCAGTAACGGTAAACGGGCACGCAGGGGAGGCCGGTATGCTTCTTCGCCACGGCGCCGAATTCCTCCATCTTCCGCACGTCGCCTTCGTCGAGCGCGTTGTCGTCGGGCGATGATGGCGGGCGCAGGAACGCCGCCGGGCCGGTATGGTAACCGAGGATGCCGAAGATGTTCGGGCGGCCTGTGACGAACTCGGCAAAGGCGCGCATCTCCGGCTCGCTGTAGGGAAAGTCGCCGCTGCCGCCTTGCTCCGGCTCGGGCTTCCAGTCGTAGGCCCATTGGCGGTTCCAGTCCATGTAGCGACCCTCGACGGTGATGTTGTCGGACCCGTCCCACTGCACAATTTCGCCCTCGGGGAACATTCTGTAGAACGGGCCCTTCGAATCCGGCTCCCGACGCATCATCAAGCGCGAGTCCTTCGGGTCGGCGATGTATGCGCCGTCGGGCCGTTGAACCCGCATGCTGACCACGATGCCGTTGCCGTCAATGTCCTTCTGGACGAGCGTGTTCGGCGGCAGGCTTGAGCGGTCAATGCGGCTCCGCACAACGCCGGAGTTCGTGGCCACCACTTCGGCGCCGTCCGGGTTGATGCGCGGGATGATGTGGAAAGCCACGGGCTGGAGAATCTTCGTCTTTTGCGGGTATCCGGCGAGCAATTCCCGCGCTGTGTAAAGCGCCGCGTGCGTCCCGGAAAGCTCCACCGCGTGGATATTGCCGTGAATCACATAGGCCGGTTTGTCCTCCGGCGCGCCGGCGCGGAAATCCGTGACCGTCAGGCACCAGATCTCCCGCCCCTCGCGCGACTTGCCCAGGCTGGTCAACTTCGTCAAGTTGGGCCGACTGGAAGCCATCTCTTTCAGAAAACGCTCGACCTCCGCATACGTGAAGAAATGCTCGAAGGGCACTTCGGGCACAGAGTTCTTAGTGGACTTCATGTATTCGTCCCATGAAACAAGGCTTGCCGGGTAATTGCCCTGCTTAAGCCGGAATTTTCCACGTGGCCGGGCTCCACACGACGGCCAGCCACCAAATAGGAATTCTGACCCTCAGAATCCCACTTGTCAAGTGGAAGTCGCGCGGCGAAAGAAGGCCTCTGCTCCGGCCGCCTGGACCACGGCGAGAACGGCATGATCGGCTTCCCCACGCACGCGCATTGCAAGAATCCCGGACGTGGTTGAAGAACTCGCCGATGGCTTTGCGCTCTTTTTCGCCGACGATTTGCATCGCCGCAGCCCCTTCACCTTACACCAGCGACATCGCCGTGTGAGGATGCAGCGGACATCAAGGGGGTCAGCCGGTGGGTTCAACCGTCATCGTTAGCTTGGCCGAAGTCAACTCGATTTACGTGAGCCGCTTCTGGGCGTCAACGCCATGCGCATCCCAGGTGCTCGCCTCGCCTCCGGTGCGACGAGAGGGACCGATAACCGCAAGAGGGTCACCCCAGGCGGTTCGTCGTCTTGACGGACCGCTGCTTCAGTGCTGGTCGGTGAGGCAGTCGCCGAGCGTGCCATCGCTGAAGAGCGCAATCTGCCGCATCACTCCGAAGGGCCATGGACCGGTGCGGTAAGGCGCCGGCTGCCAGACCAGCGGCACAGGTTGCGTTCCTTCCGGCGGCTTCTGCGCCCAGACAAATACCCGGCCGGAGAAACTATCCACGAGCATCTCCGGCGGGACGTTCTCGAGTTCTCCCGCATTCAAGGGATATCGTTGGCGGGTCGCGCGAAATTCCGCGACCTTTCGCCCGATTGAGCCGAGGTTCATGCTGCACGCTGCCTCCCGCGCTTCGATGAGAGATCTCCCCACCACGTTATAGGTGCCGATGCCGATTGCCACAAGCAACAGCGCGCCGGCCGCGATGAACAGGGGTTTGAACCTTGCCATAGTCTCGGCGCTCCCGATCAGGTTGCCGTGGCGCTCGCCTCCGGTCTCTGCCGCCTCCGTGTCATCAATCTTGGCGGCGACTTCTTTCCTGCGAACCCCGACATCCTCGTAGTTGCCCCTGAAAATTCTCGGCGTCGGCCCCCATGCCGTGGAGTTCAAGTCGTCGAACAGGGCGGTTATCACCCCTTCAGAGCGTAGCCCCCTCTGCGAACACGCCGGAGCCGTCTGTCCTTCGAGAGCATCATGCTGACGAGGTTCCGAAAACCTTTGGACTTGCTCCTATAGCCAGCCGCAAGAACTGCCTCTGCGGCTTCGGCTATGGTCAATTTACCTTTGGCGCCGAGGGCATCCGCCAGTGCGCCGCTCAGGCTGCCCTCTCTCGCCGGTTTCACGGCTCCTCGTGCTGCGTTCCGAGTCAAGTCCCCACAATGCTACTGTGTTCCGCCAACTCAAAAACCCGGTAGCCATACACGCCGATGACCTGCGTTGCGCCTACCTCGGTCTCTTTATTGACGCGTTGATGGCCGTGAACCAGCAGCCGTGGTTTGGCTTTGCTGATGTAGTCGTTCAGGGCTTCAAATCCATAGTGCGTTTCATCCTCCGTGTCGTGGATACCCCGCGGTGAATTGTGCGAGGCGAAAACATCCACATAGGGGAATCCAGTCAGCACCAGCTTCGCTCCATTTTGCTCATGTACGAACCCCCTCGGCTTGTACCTCCACGAATCGTTCAGGCCGCCGAAGGTCAGCACCCCATGCCGTTCGACCCGAAGATGGAGGTCGATAATAGGAGGAAGAAAAGGCTTGTCGAAATCACGGTCGCCTTTGATGGCGAAAACCGTAGGGCAACCAAATGCTTGACGGGCTTCAAGAATCACTTCGTCGTGAATGTCGCCGCAGGAGAGGAGCACCTCGGCCTGTCCCGTTCCGTGTACCCAGTGAAGGTCATCAATGTCAGCGAGAATAAGCAGCCTCATCCCGTTCTCTTTCGCCCAGCCCCTGCCCAACGACCATCTGGATTATAGCTCTCCGCTGCAATAACTCAACTTTATTCTCATCCCGAATTTGCCACGTGGCTACCCTCCACTGGACGGTCAGGCATCAAATGCCATATTCTGATGACCGAGGTCACCCCGGTCAAGGACTTTTTCGGCGGTCTGCCAGTCTTGAGGAGGGTTTCAAGACGCTGAACGTGGCTCGAACGAGGCCGAATTGCGCCGCCGTTTGCAGGAATCTACCACGCGGGCCTGAGAGCCGCAAGAAGGCTCCAACCGAGGTGATCCAGCCTCTTGACGACCCGCTGCGTTGCCCATTCCGCATCTCGGTGAGGGACGGTAGAATCGAGCGGCACGGGGCGGCAACGGATAGCGCGGTCCGCGAATTCCTCTCCGGCGAGAGCTTGCTCGAAAAAGCGGCCTTCGTCTGCTTTGACGCCGCCACGCTTCCGTTGTATAAGGAAGCCGGCGTCTGAACGGATCGCGCGGCCCTGTAACGGACGAGGAGTGCGCGCATGATCGGGGATTTTGCTTATGGCCACAAGGTCAGAGTATTGGGAGTACAAGCATGACTGACGATTTTGCGTACGGCCACATGGTTCACGAGTACTACGTCCGCCGCCTCGCCGCCATCGCTGAGCAGCGCGCCGAGGAGCGCAAGCGCATCCGGACGCCGCAGCAGGTCCTCCGGCTCCGCGACGACGTGCGGCGGAAGCTGCAGAAATGCTTCGGCCCCTTCCCCGAGCGCACGCCGCTCAACGCGCGCGTCACCGGCCGCCTCAAACGCGCCGACCACGTCGTCGAGAAGGTCATCTACGAAAGCCGCCCCGGTTTCCTGGTGACCGCGAACCTCTATGTCCCCCGCGGCGGCCCGGCGAAACACCCCATCGTCGTCGTCTCCTGCGGCCACGCTCAGAACGGCAAGGCGCACGGCTACGACCAGGGCGCCGGCCAGGACTTCTCGCGCCTGGGATACCTCACGATGGTCTACGACCCGATCTCGCAGGGCGAGCGCTACCAGTATCCGGTCCACGAAGGCGCGCGCTGGCCGCGCTGGTCCGTCGAAGACCACAACATGCTCGGCAACCAGATGTCGCTCCTGGGCGAGTTCTCCGGCGTTTGGTTCGCCTGGGACGGCATGCGCGCGATTGATTACCTGGTTTCCCGGCCGGACGCCGATGGGTCGCGCGTCGGCGTCATCGGCTACTCCGGCGGCGGCATGTGCACCACCTACCTCGCCGCCTTCGACGACCGCGTCACCATGGCCGCCCCGAGCTGCTGGGTCAGCACGTGGTTGCACAACCTCGAGAACGAGCTGCGCAGCGACGTCGAACAGGTCGCGCCCGGCCTCCTCGCCGCCGGCCTCGACACCGCCGACTATTTCATCTCCCGCATCCCCAAACCAACGATCCTCCTCGGCGAAAAGAACGACTTCTTCGACCGCCGCGCCCTCACCGGGATCTACGAGGAACTCCGCCGCCTCTACGCCATCCTCGGCGAGGAGGACAAGATCGCCCTGTACATCGGCCCCGAGGAGCATTCCTTCAAGCCCGCCCAGCGCCGCGCCGCCTATCGCTTCTTCAACCGGCACGCCGGCGTGAAGACCCGCAAAATCCCGTCAGACAAGCCGGAGAGCGACGAACTCCTCCTCGCCACGGGCGACGGCCAGGTCCATTTCATGGGTGCGAAGCGCGTCCCCGACTTCACCAGGGAAAAAGCCGTCGCGCTCGCCGCCCGGCGCCAGGCCGCCCCGCTTTCCGGCGCGCCCCTCGCCGCCTCCATCGCGCGGCTCCTCGACCTCCCGCCTCCGCCGCCGTTCCGCTCCGTCCGCGCGCTCGCCGCCGGGACGCCGGCCCGGATATCTCCCCGCCGCTCGGCGCTGAGTGACGACGCTCCCCATTATCGCGTCCTCCGCGCCCGCGGCCCGGAGGGGAAAACCCCCTCCTTCGCCCGCCGAAAGGACGGCTTCGAATCCAGCTTCGCCATCCAGACCGACCCGGGCATCCAGGCCATCCTCCACCTCTTCCATCGAGGCGGCTACTTCCACTACATCCCCTCCGGCGTCGAAGCCGCCCTGTACGTCCCCCATCGCTCCTCCCGCGACGAAGTGGACTCCGGCATGACGCCCCCTCCCGAGATGCTCTTCGCCCTCGACGCCCGCGGCATCGGCGACCTCACCGTCATTGCCTGCGGCGACCACGACTTCTTCACCCCCACCGGCTCGGACTACTTCTACGCCTCGCACGGACGGTTCCTCGACGAATGCTACTGCGGCCGCCGGGTCCACGACCTGTTGCGCGCCCTCGACCTCCTCCAGGCCACCGGCTGGCGTCGCGCGCACCTCATCGGACGCGGCCTCGGCGCGGTCATGGCCGCCTTCGCCGCCTGCCTCCATCCGCTCGTGACGCGCGTCACCCTCCACAACACGCTACTCTCCTATCACGAGCTGACGCAGGTCGCCGTCCAGAGCTGGCCGCTCTCGTCCCTGGTCCCCGGCGTCCTTCAGCACTTCGACCTCCCCGACTGCTATCGCGCGCTCGCCGGCAAGAAATTGACGCTCGTCGCCCCGTGGGACAGCCAGATGCACCCCTGGCGGCGCGAGCCTTTGAGCCGCCACCTCAAGACGCTCGGCCTGGAGCGCGTGAAGATCATTCACTCCAAATAAGGAGCGCAAAGGGTGCCGGACGCCCTCAAGCCGCCGTACGTCAGGAAGATTCAGCGACTCGACAGGACCGCCCCATTGGAGCGCCGCCGGATCAACCGGACGCGCGAATGCCACAGATAGCAAACTGATCATCGTGATTAGCGCAAACTGGCTCATCGGATAAACCCGCTTCGCTTTGTGAAGATTCACCGCGAGCATTATTCTTCCTTCGCCTTGCGCTCATACGGCACCGAATGCTCAAGATGCTCTGCCAGTTCTTTGCATACTTCGCGGCCAAGTCACCATCCTGGATGACCAGGAGATTCTCGGCGTCGGACTCTTCGGCCGCCCTCGTGAAGTTGAACGACCCTGTGATGACCGTCTTGCCGTCCAGGAATCTACCACGAGTGCGATAGCTCGTCCCTGGCAGCATCCTTCTGCAGCCTCCAAGTGCCTTTCAAGAGCCGGAAGGATAAGCTGCTACCCGTCTTGCCCCCGCTTTTAGAGACGCGAGGGACACGAACGCCTCACCAGCCGAAGTACCGGTATGGGTCGTCCCATTCCACCGGCACGTCGAGGTAGAAACCGTCCAGAAACCGCTTCTCGTCCTTTCCGGCGGCGATAGGGCGATGGAACCGGTCGAGGAGCGGCGTCGTCCCCGACACACCCATATTGCCGAGCAATCGGCTCATGAGGAAGGACATGTGCCGGAAGGTGCGCTTGAGGTTTTGCTGCCGGACGTCGTATTGCCACGGCGCAAGCTGTGAGAAGACAATGTTCGCCCCATCGCCCGAGGCGAGGACGCCGTCCCCGAAGAGGGTTGCTCCACCCGAGACCAGGGGAATCTGCCTCGGCTCGCGGCTGTGGACGTCGGCCGGACCGACCCCCGCCAGGGGCGAGCCGCAGGCGAACGGGTCGAAGTACGCCGCGATGTGCTCGGACTTCTTCATCCGCACGCCCCCAGGCAGGAATGCGTCCGCCTCCTGCTCGTCGAGCGCGACGGCGAGCGCCTCTCCGCCGGCCTTGAGCCACGCGGAAATCGCCGCAGCGTCCGCCTTGAGCCCGGCGGTGCCGCCGGGGCCGACGACGAGAACCTCGTCCGCGGAAATCTGTCCGCTCCGGTACGCCTCGGGCGCGATGCCCGCCGACTTGAGCCAACTCTGGCCGGCGGCCTCGCCGACGTACACGGCTTTCCGGGCCGGCGAAGGTTTCCACGCGGCGACGTACTCGATGATGTTCCGCGCCAGCGCCTCGGCGGCCGGGTCGTTCTCCGTGCGGCCGGTCACGTCCATCTGGCAGAAGAGCACCATGCCGGCGGCCTCGCGATATTCCATCAGCGGGCTGTATTGCAGCGAGAAACCGCCGTCGAGGATCGGCAGGAAGTTCCCGCGCCCCGGCTTCTCGATGAGCGCCGACGCGACGTTCCCGCGGTTT
>Ga0181524_10000602_pt1 | contig 43219 bp, 42 predicted proteins | sample PEATcosm2014_Bin_34_FD_119761 | JGI IMG/M metagenome (GOLD analysis project Ga0181524, IMG submission 119761) | Peatland microbial communities from MTU Mesocosm Facility, Houghton, MI, USA - PEATcosm2014_Bin05_60_metaG | ecosystem: Environmental > Terrestrial > Soil > Wetlands > Peat | place... | reverse complement strand
GGCCATCGGCCTGCAGCACGGCAGCGTCACCGGCGTCATGGCCGACGCTTTGAAGAAGGCGGGCAAGAAGCCCGGCGAGATCATCGTCGGCGGCATCGATCTCGCCCCGGCGACGATCGCCGGCCTCAAGTCGGGCTACGTCAGCGCGACGCTCGACCAGCTCCTCTACCTCCAGGGCTTCGTCCCCGTGCTGCAGTGCGTGATGACGGCCAAGTACAAGATGCCGGGCCTGTCGCTCAACACCGGCGCCGGCACCGTCACGCCGCAGACGATCGGCGGTCTGGTCGACCTGATCGACAAGGGCATCCGCTGAGCGCGTTCGCCCTCCTCAATCCCTTCGCCGGCGGGAAACCGCCGGCGCTTGTTCTTCGCCTCGCGCCGCCGGTGCCGGTGCTGGTGCCGAAGCCGGCCATGCATTAGCATCGCGAATCGATCGGTCAGCGGGGCTGAACCGTGCTGGCGTTCGGCCGGGAATCGAAGGTGCGAGCGATGGTCGGCCCAGCCGAGCTGAGGGACAGGTTTCGGCAGGAATTCCCCGGCGAGCCGCGGCTGTACCGCGCCCCGGGGCGCGTCAATCTGATCGGCGAACATACCGATTACAACGACGGCTTCGTGCTGCCGGCGGCGCTCGAGCTGTGCACCTGGGTCGCGGCGGCGGCGCGGCCCGACCGGCGGCTGCGCGTCCAATCGCTGCGCGTCGGCGCGGCCATCGAGTTCGATCTCGACGATCCCGCCCCCAGCCCGCGGCGCGACTGGAGCGACTATGTGCGCGGGGTCGCGGTGATGCTGAGCCGAGCGGGCCATCGGCTGGTCGGGGCGAACCTGCTGATCGACAGCGAGGTGCCGATCGGCTCCGGCCTCAGTTCCTCGGCGGCGCTGGAAGTCTCGACCGGCTACGCCCTGCTCGATCTCGCCGGAATTGCGGTGGATCGCACCGCGCTCGCATTGAGCTGTCAGCGCGCCGAGAACGAGTTCGTCGGCATGCGCTGCGGCATCATGGACCAGTTCGTCTCCTGCCACGGCGCCGCGGGCCATGCGTTGCTGCTGGACTGCCGCAGCCTGACGTTCCGGCTGGCGCCGATCGCGCCCTCGGTGCGGCTGGTGATCTGCAACTCGATGGTGCGTCACGAATTGGCGGCCGGCGAATACAATCTGCGCCGGGCGGAGTGCGAGCGCGGCGTGGCGCTGCTCAAGCCCGCGCTGCCCGCAATCCGCGCGCTGCGCGACGTCGGCATGGCCGAACTGACGGCGCATGAGACGGCGCTGCCGGCGCTGACCTTCCGCCGCTGCCGCCACATCGTCACCGAGAACGACCGCGTGCTGTGCGCCGGCGCCGCGCTGGACGCCGGAGAGGTCGAGGAATTCGGACGCTTGATGAACGCTTCGCACGTCAGCATGCGCGACGACTACGAGATCAGCTGCCGCGAACTCGACATTCTGGTCGAGCTCGCCTGGCGCGTCGAGGGCGTGCTCGGCTCGCGCATGACCGGCGGCGGCTTCGGCGGCTGCACGGTGAGCATGGTGCGCGCCGACGCGGTCGAGCGGTTCCGCGCCAGCCTCGCCGCCGGCTACCTTGCCGCGACCGGGATCGCTTGCGAGATTTTGGTCTGCTCGCCGGGCGACGGCGTCGGCGCCGTCGCGCAATAGAGGAGAGGGCGAAGCCGTCATGCAGACGAGCACTCCCATCGAGGCGCGCTGATGACGCTATTCCAAGAGACTTCTCACCGCCGCCTCAACGCGCTGACGCGCGAATGGGTGCTGGTGTCGCCACACCGCACGCAGCGGCCGTGGCAAGGCCAGATCGAGCGACCGGCTGAGCCCGCCGCGCTTCGCCACGATCCCGAATGTTATCTCTGCCCCGGCGCCAAACGCGCGCACGGCGACGTCAACCCCGATTACCCGCGCACCCTGGTCTTCGACAACGACTTCCCGGCGTTGCGGCTCGACGCGCGTGGCGGCGCGGTCGATCGCGGCGGCCTGATCGTCGCCGAGGCCGAGAGCGGCGTCTGCCGGGTGATCTGCTTCTCGCCGCGCCACGACCTGACGCTCGCCCGCATGAGCGTGGAAGAGATCGAGCCGGTGGTGCGGGTGTGGGCCGAGCAATATCGCGAACTCGGCGGCCTCGAGTCGATCGGCTGGGTGCAGATCTTCGAAAACCGCGGCGCCATGATGGGCGCCAGCAATCCGCACCCACATTGCCAGATTTGGGCCAGCCAGAGCCTCCCCAACGAGGCCGCGAAGGAACTCGCCTCGCAGACTTTGTACCGCCTCGAGCGCCGCCACTGCCTGCTGTGCGACTACCTCGAGCTCGAACTGGCGTCCAAGGAGCGCGTGGTCTGCGAGAATGAGCATTTCGTCGCGTTGGCGCCGTTCTGGGCGGTGTGGCCGTTCGAGACGCTCGTGCTGCCGCGTCGGCATTTCGGCGCCATGGACGAACTGAGCGATGCGGAGAGGCGGGGCCTAGCCGACATCCTGCGCGCTCTGACGATCCGCTACGACAACCTGTTCGAGATCCCGTTTCCCTATTCGATGGGCTTCCATCAGTCGCCGACCGACGGGGAGGAGCATCCCGAATGGCATTTCCACGCGCATTTCTATCCGCCGCTGCTGCGCTCGGCGACGGTGCGTAAGTTCATGGTCGGCTTCGAATTGCTCGGCTCGCCGCAGCGCGACATCACGCCCGAGAGCGCCGCGCAGCGGCTGCGCGGGCAGTCGGCGGCGCACTACCTCGAACGGGACGAGGAACGGAGCGGCGCCCAGAGCTGACGCCGGAGCGCCCTCCTCGCCACCGCCCGCTTCGCCGGAATATGCGATTTCGCCTTGATCGAAATCAAGGCGAAGAAGGCGTCTCGACCTAATCTCTTTTTTTACTTGCGTTTTTGGCGCGAGATCCCTGCTGCGTCGGCGAGGAAGAAATCATCGTCAATGATCGGGCGTCGAAACGGCGAGAGTTCGGGTTCAGGATTCAATCGACGGCCTCGAAGACGCATTCAAATGGAAAACGGCATGGACGGGGCTTTTTGCTTTGCCTCTTTGCGGGCGCAGAGGTGATTGCGGGCGGGAAAACTCACGGAGGATGTCATGGTCAAGGCACAAACGCGGCGCATTTTGGTTACTTCGGCGGCGCTGGCGCTCGCCGTCGGCGTAGTTCAGACGGCTCATGCGACGGACCCGACGCCCAAATGGTGCGCGGGCGTCAAAATCGCGGCGTTTCCCGGCGGTCCGCAGGGCGGCGTGTTCGCCAACAACGTCTATAACGGCTACCGTCAGGCCGAACTCGATCTCGGGCCGAGCGTGACCTACTATTTCTCGAACTGGGATCCGAACCTGATGTTGACCCAGCTCCAGCAGGCGCTCGCCACCAAGGTCGACGGCGTCGCCTTCATGGGTCACCCCGGCGACGCGGCCAGCGATCCGTTCATCGATCAGGCCTTCAAGCAGGGCACGATTTTCACCACGTCGAACACCGCGCTGCCCACGGCGCAGGCGAAGTATTCGTCCCAGGGCATGGGTTACGTCGGCGCGCCCAACTACGCCGCCGGCTTCAACCTCGGCGCGGAAGCCGCCAAGCGCGCGGGCCTCAAGTCTGGCGACAGCGTCTTCGTCTGGGGGCTCAAGGGCCAAGGCGGCGACCGCGGCAAGCGCACCCAGGGCGTGATCGACGCCTTCGAGAAGGTGGGCGCCAAGGTGATCTACCAGGAGATCGACAAGGCCACCGACGCCGATCCCAACCAGGGCGTGGCGACATTCGTCGGCGTGATGGGCGCCAATCCTGGCATCAAGATCGTCGTCACCGATCACGGCGCCCTGACGGCGAACGTCGGCGTCTACGCGCGCGCCGCCTCGCTCAAGCCGGGCCAAGTCTATTTCGCCGGCTTCGACATGTCGCCGAACACGGCCCAGGCGATCAAACAAGGCTACCAGAACCTGGTCATCGACCAGCAGCCCTACCTGCAGGGTTACCTGCCCATCCTCAACATCTGCCTGACCAAGAAGTTCGGCTTCTCCGGTCTCGACATCAACACCGCAGGCGCCTTCGTCGACTCCAGCAATGTCGACGTCGTCGCGCCGCTCGCCGCCAAGGAAATCCGCTAAGGCTCTTTCGTGTCGCGGATTTTCGCGGTAATCGTCGCGGGGCCGTTCGCTCGGCCCCGCGAACTTTTGAAGTATGGAGGCGACCTTGGCGGAGCCCGCGACGCCTAGCGCTGGCGAACCGCCGGTCATCGAACTTCGCAATGCCTCCAAGACCTTCGGCGAAGTGCGAGCGCTGTCGGGCGTCGACTTTCTCGTCAACCGCGGGGAGATCGTTGGCCTGCTCGGCGACAACGGCTCGGGCAAGTCGACGCTCGTCAAGCTCGTGATGGGCTTTTACCAACCCGACGCCGGCGGCGAGATCTATTTCCACGGCGAGCGCATCGACAACTGGTCGGTGGCGCGCGCGCGCAGCCTGGGGATCGAAACGGTCTACCAGGAGCGGGCGCTGTGCGAGAAGCAGCCGATCTGGCGCAACATGTTCATGGGGCGCGAGCCGCATACGCGCTGGGGCCTGCTCGACGTCAAACACATGCGCGAGGAATCGGCGCGACTGATGAGCGAGCACATGGGCTTCACCTCCGCCGCGGTGCATCCCGACAATGTCGTGGCGACGATGTCTGGCGGCGAGAAGCAGGGCGTCGCCATCACCCGCGCGCTCTATTTCGAGGCCGAGTTGGTGATCCTGGACGAGCCGACGATGGGCCTGTCGCTCACCGAGACGCGCAAGACGCTCGATTTCATCCGCAACATCAAGAAGGCCGGCAAGTCGGCGATCTTCATCGATCACAATATTTTCAACGTTTATCCCGTCGTCGATCGGCTCTATGTCCTCGACCGCGGTAAAGTCGCCGGCGTCTACGCACGAAGCGAAATTACGATGGACGAGCTGATCGACCGCCTCTATCGCGTCGCCCGCACCGGATCGATGGGGTAGACGAATGGCCAACGAAGCCTTGCCCGCACGCCCTGCCGACAATCGCGGCGCGCCGCCTTCGGTGTTTCGCCGCTACGGCAGCCAGCTCGGCATCATCGGCGTCGGCTTCGCGATGTGGCTCGGCTTCGTCATCGCCGCGCCCGCCGTCTTCACCAATGTCGACATCTACCGCGCCTTCGCCCAGACGACGCCGCAATTCGGCATCATCGCGCTTTCCCTGACCTTCGTCGTCATAACCGGCGAGATTGATCTGTCGTTTCCCTCGGTCATGGCGCTGGGCACGGCCGCGTTCTGCCTCGTCACCGCCTACGGCGGCGCGCCTTGGTGGGTCGGCCTCGTCTGCGGTTTCGCGACGGGCGCCCTGTGCGGATTGGTCAACGGGCTGCTGGTCGCCAAGCTCAACATCCCCTCGCTGGTCATCACCATCGGCACGCAATTTCTCTATCGCGGGCTCGAGCTGGTGCTGATGAACGGCACCGGCGTGCCGCTGATCGCCGACCAGTATCCGCAAATGCACGCCTTGCTGCGCGAAGACCTGTTCGGCGTTCCCGTTCAGACGCTATGGATGGTCGCCATTCTGATCGCGCTGTGGGTTCTGCTCAATCGCACCCGCTTCGGCGCGCATATCTTCCTGGTCGGCGACAACCAGACCAGCGCGCGGCTGATGGGCGTCGACGTGGTGTCGGTCAAGATCCGCGCCTTCGTGCTGGTGGGCGTCACCGCGGTGTTCTGCGGCTTGCTGACCTCGATTTACGGCTACTATTTTTGGCCGAGCACCGGAGACGGATCGCTGCTCAACACCATCGCCTCGGTGTTCCTTGGGGGCACGTCGGTGTTCGGCGGCACGGGGTCGGTGATCGGCACATTCGTCGCGTCCTACATCATCGGCGCCATCAACGCGGGGGTCGTCTCGGCCGGCGTCAACGCCTTCTACACCCAGCTCGCCTTCGGCCTCGTCATCGTCATCTCGGTCGTCCTGCAAACCATCATCGACCGTCGCATCCGACGCCAGTCCGTCACTGGGCAGTGAAGCACGCGAGGGGTGGACTTGTTGCGAGGAGGCTTCGTGTGGCTCGGCGGCGTGTCGGCGCCGAACCGATCGGGCGGCGCGAACGAACTTGGCTTTCCCGAGCTCGCGCATTCCATTGAGGGACTTCACCGCGATTGCAACCGCGGTCACACGTCGAGCTTCCTGGCGGGATTTCAATGCGTCGCCGATGACACGCTTGTAACGGCTTACGGCCGCCCCGACCTTTGAGCGCTTGTCATAGCCGAAAGCCTTTTGCCAATTGAAATTTGAACGGCGCGACAGGTCCCCGCGATGGCCACGGCAATCATCGGCCCTCGCATTCCACAAAAGGCCGCCACAGCGATATCCGTGCGCCAATGCCGCGGCGCGAGGCCACGGGCGACACGATCATTGAGCGATATGCCGACGACGTGAGGTCGCGATCGAAGCCGGATCGACAACGTGGCTTTCGATCTTTTCATTCTGCAGCACGCGATCGACCCGAGATCCGTCGAGACCGGCCTCCTGGATGACGGGGAATTGATTTAGCCGCAGAGGAAGTCTGCGTCAAAAGCGAGTCAGCCCCGGTGTTGGATGCGATGTCGCCGTCTGGCCGTAATAGGCGGAGGGGCCATGCTTGCGTCTGAAATGTTTGTCCAGCAACTCGCTCTCGATCGCGCCGAGGTCGGGCGCGAGCTGCAAGGACATCAAAGCCATGTGCGCGACGCACTCGACGGCGACCGCAGCTTCGACCGCCTTGGCGACCGTCACGCCCCAGGTGAACGGCCCGTGGCGATTGACCAGCACGCCAGGATAATGCGTCGGATCAAGTTCGCTGAACCGCTCGACGATGACGTTGCCCGTTTCCCACTCGTAGGCCGAGGCGATTTCCTCCGCCGTCATCTTCCGCGTGACGGGCACTTCGCCATTGAAATAGTCCGCATGGGTCGTCCCGAAGATCGGGATTGGCCGGCCGGCCTGAGCGAAAGCCGTGGCGCAGGAAGAGTGCGTGTGCACGACGCCCCCGATGCCTGGGAACGCGAGGAAGAGTCTTCGGTGCGTCGGCGTGTCCGATGACGGATTGAGGTCTCCGCCGACCTTGTTTCCCTCGAGATCGACCAAAACGATGTCGTTCGGCTGGAGGGCGGCGTAGTCCACGCCGCTCGGCTTGATGGCGAATATTCCTTTCGATCGGTCGATTGCGCTCGCATTGCCGAACGTGAGGTTGATCAGCCCGTGATGCGGCAGAGCGACATTCGCTTCATAGGCCTCGCGTTTGAGTTCTTTGAACATGAGCCGATCTCACCCTCGGAAAAAATAATCCGCGCGTTTGAACAGGCGGCTGTTCGTTCGGTCAGGCGCGAAAGCCCTGCGCCAAGTGGTAATAAACCTCATTGTTGCGCAGATCCTGCTTGAAGCCGCCGAGCTTCGTTTCCCCATCGATCACCGCAAGCTCGATGCCGGCGATCGTCGCGAAATCCTCGAGCATCTCGGTGGTGACGCTGTAGCTAAAGCCCGTATGGTGGGCGCCGCCGGCGAGGATCCAGGCCGCGCAGGCCGTCTTGAAGTCGGGCTCGCACTGCCACACGGCGCGAGCGACAGGAAGGTTCGGGAGCGGCGGCGGCGTTACGGCGACGACCGTGTTCGCCACCAGCCGGAAGCGGGCGCCGAGATCGATCAGACTTGCAGCGAGCGCCGGTCCGCTCGACGCATTGAACACGAGGCGAACCGGATCCTCCTTGCCGCCGATCCCGAGCGGGTGAATTTCCAGCGAAGGCTTGTCCGCGGCGATCGAAGGGCAAATCTCGAGCATGTGGGCGCCGAGGACCTGATGCCCTTCTGGCGACAGGTGGTAGGTATAGTCCTCCATGAAGGACGTGCCTCCCGGCAGCCCAGCCGCCATGACCTTCATCGCCCGCAAGAGCGCGGCCGTCTTCCAGTCGCCTTCGGCGGCGAAGCCATAGCCGTCGGCCATCAGGCGCTGCGGCGCGAGACCGGGCAATTGCTTGAGCCCATGCAGGTCCTCGAAAGTCGTCGTGAAGCCCTTGAAGCGTCCGGCTTCGAGGAAGGCCCGCAGGCCGAGTTCCAGGCGTGCGCCGTAGCGCAGCGACTCGTGACGATTTCCCCCCTTCCTCAATTCGCGCGCCACTTCGTAGCAGCCCTCGTATTCGTCCACGAGTCTCGACACCTCGACGTCCGTGGCGGCGTCCACCGCGGCGACGAGATCTCCTACGCCGTAGCCGTTGGTGGAGAAACCGAATTTCATTTCGGCTGAAACCTTGTCGCCTTCGGTCACCGCCACTTGACGCATATTGTCGCCGAATCGGCAGAATTTGGCGCCTTGCCAGTCATGCCAGGCGCGGGCCGCTCGCATCCAAGCGCCGATACGGTCCAGCGTCTCGGGATCGGACCAATGGCCGACGACGACTTTTCGGGCAAGGCGCATGCGCGTGTGGATGAAGCCCGCCTCGCGGTCGCCATGCGCCGACTGGTTTAGGTTCATGAAGTCCATGTCGATCGTGCCCCAAGGCAGATCGCGGTTGAATTGCGTGTGGAAGTGTACGAACGGCTTGTTGAGTGCGCTCAGGCCGCGAATCCACATTTTCGAAGGCGAGAAAGTGTGCATCCAAAGGATCAGACCGGCGCAGCTCTCGTCGGAGTTGGCCTCGACGCAGAGCTTTGCGATCTCGTCGGGCGTGGTGAGCAGTTCCTTGAATACGGTCTTCAGCGGCAGCTTCTTCGAATCCGCCAGCGCTTGCGCGATGCGCCGCGCGTCGGCGGCCACTTCGGCCAACGGACCGGGCCCGTATAGATGCTGGGAACCGCAGACGAACCAGATTTCAGGGGTGGTGAGGTTGATCATGATCGTGACACGGTCCTTCTGCGAGGTGAAACGAAATTGCGAACTCCAAGCCGCGATGGTTCGTTCCGCCCGGAAGAAGCGCGCCTAATCGAGTTGCGTGTATTTGATCTCGATCAGCCTCTTCATGAGCTTCGACAAATCGGCGGACGTGTTCACGCCGCCGAAGCTGTCGTGGAGATCGCGGTAGAGCGAATACAATTCATCGTAAACCTTCTGGTCGGCTGGGTCAGGATCGTAATTGTCCGGCCGAAGAGAGGTCATGGCCGCCTGCGCTTCGACGAAACTGTGGTGAGCCCCGGCCAGCACGGCGGCGGCAATGGCCGAACCCAGCGCGCACGTCTGGCTGGAGGCCGCCACATGCATCGTACGGCCGATCACGTCCGCATAGATTTGCATCAGGAGGGGGTTCTTTTCAGCAATGCCGCCGCTGCATACGACACGGTCGATCCGCACCCCGTACTCCTCGATTCGCTCAATTATCACGCGCCCGCCGAACGCCGTCGCTTCAATCAAGGCGCGATAGATTTCGGCCGACGTGGTGTAGAGCGTCTGGCCGACGAGCAGTCCGGTTAGCAATTGGTCGACGAGGATGGTCCGGTTGCCGTTGTTCCAGTCAAGCGCAAGCAGGCCGGACTGCCCGGGCTTGCTTTTCGCCGCTTCGGCGGTCAGCTCCGCATGGAGCGCAGGGTCGCCGCCGCACACGCCCTCCGCCCACCACTTGAAGATGTCGCCCACCGCCGACTGGCCGGCCTCGATACTGTAGAAGCCGGGTAGGATGGCGCCTTTCACGATTCCGCAAATGCCGGGAATGTCTTCGACCGTCTTGTCCGTCGAAACGACGGCGATGTCGCATGTCGACGTGCCGATCACCTTGACCAGGGTGCCTTCGCGAACGCCGCATCCAATCGCGCCGTAGTGCACGTCGAACTCGCCGATCGCCACCGGAATGCCCGCCGGCAGGCCGAGCTTCGCGGCCCAGGCGGGGCTGAGCGACCCGGCGGGCTCGGCGGCGTCGTAGGCCTTGTCATAGAGCCGGCCGCGCAGGTCGGCCAACCGCGGATCGAGCATGGCGAGGAACGCCTCGTCGGGCAGACCGCCCCAATCGGCGGCGTACAGAGCCTTGTGGCCGGCGGCGCAGACGCCGCGCTTCACCAGCCGCGGGTTTGTGACGCCGGCGAGTATGGAGGGAATCCAATCGGCGAGTTCGACCCAGGAATAAGCCGCCTCGAAGACGGCGGGAGCGACGGTCAGGCAATGCCAGATCTTGGACCACCACCATTCCGAGGAATAGGTCCCGCCGCATTTGGCGATGAACTGCGGGCGGTGCTGCGCGGCAATATTCGTGATCGCCTTGGCCTCGCGCCAGCTCGTGTGATCCTTCCACAACCAGCACTGGGCGTTCAGATCGTCCTTGAACGCCGCATCGAAGGCCAGCGGACGATTCTCTCGGTCGACGGGAATCGGGCTCGACCCCGTCGAATCGACGCCGACGCCGACCACCAGCGCGGCGTCGAAACCCGGCTTGCCCTGGGCGGCGTGAAGCGCGCCGCGGACGCTGCGCTCGAGGCCGAACAGATGGTCGCCCGGATTCTGCCGCGCGACTTGATAATCGTCGGCGTCGAGCAGAACGCCCTGATCCCCGCTGGGGTAGTCGACGACGCAGCTGCCGACCTCGGCGCCGTCCGAACAGCGGACGATGAGCGCGCGCACCGAGTTCGTGCCGAAATCGATGCCTAAAGAAAACACGACGGGCCCCCAGAAAAGAGCGAAGCGGACGCTTCGGCAGCCGCAATCTGAGCGCAGTCCTCGATCAACGCAAGCAAGTCGACCCCAAGAGCCGAAGCGAAGACATCGCCGGCCCGCGTGAAGCCAGAGCCCGACGCAACAGGGCCTTCGATTTTGCTGATCCGAGGCGAAGCGTCGGAGCCCCGCTTCAGAGATGGCGGAACAATGCCTTTACGGACACGATCCACTCCGCGTCCCCTCTTTCCGATGCGTTGACGGCGTCTCGAGGTTGGCGATTGTTAGCACAAGCAATAACGTCATACAATATCGTGCTTCCGATGACTCTGGATGTCGCGAGGCTCGCAAAGCCGGGTAGCGCGGAGGCTTGCGGCAGGCGGCGGCGAATTGGGTCGCAAATCGTGTCGACCGCCCGGACGCTATCCGAGCGCGGGCGTGACGACCTTCGATACGCCATGGCCTCGAACGACCCATTTTACGCCGCGATCGATGTCGCGGACGGCGCCGCGACACTGAGCCGCATCGCTCAGTTGGACCGTGACGTTCACACCGCTGACGCCCGTCCCGGTAGACCCAAAGCGGCGGAACCGTCGGGCCCGTCAAAGTTGGATTGATGTACGTCAAAGTTGGATTACGTTTTGTGGAATAGTCGTATTATGTGACTAATGAAAATCGCGACCAAACGCGAGGAAGGCTCGTTCGCATTCGGGCGGAGAGTTTCGCAGTGGAGGTCTCTATGAACAGCTTGAAATATTTCATGGGCGCGGCAATCGGCGCCGTCGCGTTGGCCGCTCTTTCCCTGTCGGCTTCGGCGCAGACCATCGGCTTCTCGCAGGTCGGACACGAAAGCGACTGGCGCACGGCCTTCTCCAAGAGCATGCAAGACGAGGCGAAGAAGGAGGGAATCGACCTCAAATTCTCCGACGCCAATCAGAAGGAAGAGGACCAGCTCAAGGCGGTGCGCTCGTTCATCTCCCAGAAAGTCGACGCCATCATCATCGCCCCGGTGGTCGTCACCGGCTGGGACCAGGTGCTCAAGGAGGCGAAGGCCGCCAATGTTCCGGTCTTCCTGGTCGATCGCGACGTCGAGACGTCGGACAAGTCGCTGTACGTCACCCGCGTCGCGGCCGACTTCAATCTCGAAGGCCGCCTCGCCGGCGCATGGCTCGCGCAAGCCCTCAAGGGCAGGGGCGACATCGTCGAATTGCAGGGCACGGTGGGTTCGGCGCCGGCGATCGAGCGCAAGAGGGGCTTCGACGCCGTCGAGGCGCTCTTCCCGCTGATCAAGATCGTCAAGTCGCAAAGCGGCGACTTCACGACCCAGGGTGGCAAGGAAGTCATGGAAAGCTTCATCAAGGCGACCGACGGCCTGAAAGGCATCAAGGCGGTTTGGGCGCACAACGACAACATGATGCTGGGCGCCATCCAGGCGATGAAGGAAGCCGGATTGAAGCCGGGGACGGACATCCTGACGGTCTCGGTCGACGGCGTCCCGGATATCTTCAAGGCGATGATCGCGGGCGACGCGAACGCTTCGGTCGAGCTGCGCTCCGACATCGGGCCGGACATCTATGCGGTCGTCAAGGCCTACCTCGCCGGCAAGAAAGATTGGCCGAAATGGGTCGTGATTCCCAGCGACCTGCACACGATCCAAGACGCCGCGGAAGTGCTTAAGAGGAAGGGCGGCTAAGCCTTCTTTTGCGGTCGCATCCTCCTCCCCTGCGACCCATGAGCGGCGCCCAGCGACTTGGATTGACTGGGCGCCGTTTCTATGACGAGGTCGCTTGAATCTCACGTAAACGCCCCCTAACAATGGTCACAGGGAGATTGGGGTGACGGAAGCCGGGGCGCCACGAATCGAACTGCTGGGCATTTCCAAGTCCTTCCCCGGCGTGCGGGCTCTCGAGAACGTCGATTTCCGGCTCAACGCCGGCGAAGTTCACGCGCTGCTCGGCGAGAACGGCGCCGGCAAGTCGACCCTGATCAAGATCATGACCGGCGCCGTGAGGCGCGATACGGGCGCGATGCTGCTCGACGGCGAACCGGTCGAGGTGGCGAGCCCCGCCGAGGCCCACGCGCTGGGCATCAGCACCGTCTACCAGGAAGTGAATCTGATACCGACGCTGTCGGTGACCAAGAATCTGACCCTTGAGCGCCAACCGCGGCGCTACGGGCTGATTTCGTGGCGCCAAGCCAATGAACGCGCGCGCGAGCGGCTGAAACGCCTTCGCCTCGACATCGACGTCGAGCGGCCGCTGGCGTCCTATTCCATCGCCATCCAACAGCTCGTTGCGATCGCCCGGGCGTTGGAGGAGGACACGCGGGTCCTCGTGCTCGACGAGCCGACCGCGAGCCTCGATGCGCGCGAGGTCGAGCTGCTGTTCGCCATCCTGCGCGATCTCAAGGCGCGCGGCATCGCCATCGTCTTCATTACCCATTTCATCGACCAAGTTTACCAGATCGCAGACCGCATCTCCGTGCTGCGCAACGGCCGTTTGGTCGGCACGGCGCCGACCGCGGAGCTGCCCCGCCTCAAGCTGATCTCGCTGATGCTCGGCCGCGAACTGGAGCATGTCGAAGAGCGGCCGGCGATTAGCGCGGCCGTGGCTCACGGCGAACCGATCCTGGCCGCGGAGGGCCTGGGCCGGCGGCGCTATATGGGCAATTTCGATCTGCAGCTGCGCGCCGGAGAGGTGGTCGGGCTCGCCGGTCTGCTTGGATCGGGGCGGACGGAGACGTGCAAGCTGATCTTCGGGGCGGTGCGCTCCGATGCCGGCCAGGTTCGTTTCGAGGGCAGGCCGATCGCGATCCGCTCGCCGCGGCAAGCGGTGCGACTGGATATCGGCTTCTGCCCCGAGGACCGCAAGGCCGAGGGGCTCATTCCCGAGCTCACCGTTCGCGAGAACATCGTGCTCGCCTTGCAGGCCAAGCGCGGCTGGCTGGGCCGCCTGCCGCATGACGAGCAGGAACGGGTCGCGCAGCAGATGATCAAGACGCTCGGCATCGCCACGCCCGACGCCGACAGGCCTGTCGGCCAACTTTCGGGAGGCAATCAGCAGAAGGTGATCCTGGCCCGCTGGCTGGCGTCCAAGTCGCGCATTCTGATTCTCGACGAGCCGACGCGCGGCATCGACGTCGGCGCCCATGCCGAGATCGTCGCGCTGATCCGCCATCTGTGCGGCGAAGGCTTGGCGCTCCTCGTCGCCTCGTCGGAACTCGACGAGATCGTGACGGTGAGCGACCGGGTCGAGGTGTTGCGCGACCGGCGGAAGGTCGGCGAGATCGTGGGCGCCGACGTCACCCGCGAAAACATTATCCGTACGATCGCGGGCGGCTGAAATGGATCACGCGGACAATCCACAGACGATCGCCCCCATCAAGTCGTTGTTCGGCGACCTGACCAGTCGCTCCTGGTTCTGGCCGATGTTTGCCCTGGCGTTGATTTTTATGGTCGACGGCGTGGTGTCCCCGGGGTTCTTTTCGATCCGCATCTTGCAGGGGCGCCTATACGGAAGCCTGATCGACGTGCTCTATCGCGGCACGCCGACCGCCCTGGTGGCGCTGGGCATGGCGGTGGTAATCGGCACGAAGGGCATCGATCTGTCGGTCGGCGCGGTGGTCGCCATTGTCGGCGCGGTGATGACCAATCTGATCCACCGCGACATGTCGCCGCCCCTGGTTCTCGCGCTGACCCTCGGCGCGGGCATGCTGTGCGGAATCTGGAACGGCTTCCTGGTCGCCATCCTCGATATCCAGCCGATCATCGCGACGCTGATTCTGATGGTCGCGGGCCGTGGGATCGCGCTGTTGATCGACGAGGGTTTGATCGTCACCTTCCGCAGCGACTTTTTTTCGGCCATCAGCACGGGCGAATTTCTTACCGTGCCGTCGCGAATTCTCGTCGCCGCCGGCACGTTCCTAGCGCTCTGGCTGGTCCTGCGCCGCACCGCGCTCGGCCTGTTCATCGAGTCGGTGGGCGGCAATTCCGCCGCGGCCGATCTCGCCGGCATCAACGCCAAGCTGGTCAAGGTCGGCGCCTACGCGCTGTCCGGGCTGTGCTCGGGCGTCGCGGGCGTGCTGATCTGCGCCGATATCCGCGGTTCGGACAGCAACAACGCCGGCCTGTTCATCGAGCTCGACGCGATCCTCGCCGTGGTGATCGGCGGCGGCTCGCTGGCGGGCGGCCGCTTCTATCTCGGATTGACCATCATCGGCGTCCTCGTCATCCAAGGCTTGACGACTTCCATTCTGGTGAGCGGTCTGCCGCCCCAATATAACATGGTCGTCAAGGGCGTGGTCGTGTTGATCGTGCTCCTGCTGCAATCGCGTCGGCTTCGCGAGAGCATCTTCGGCGCGTTCCGGAGGAAGACGTCATGAGGGAAAGATATCTTCCGCTCCTGGCGACGGTCACCGTGTTCGTGCTCGTCTACGCCGTCGGCGCCGTCAGTTTCAAATATTTCCTGTCGACGCACGTGCTGGGCGATCTGCTGACCGACAACGCTTTCATCATCATCGCGGCGATCGGGGAGACGTTCGTCATCCTTTCCGGCGGCATCGACCTCTCGGTCGGTTCGATGATCGGTTTCGTCGGCGTCGTCATGGCGCATCTCGACACGCTCGGATGGCATCCCCTGGCGTCGGGAGCGCTGATGATCGCCTTCGGCGTCGCGTTCGGCGTCTTTCAGGGTTTGATCATCGACTTCTGCGAGATCCAGCCCTTCATCATCACCCTGGCCGGCTTGTTTCTCCTGCGCGGCAGCTGCTTCATGGTCAGCCTCGATTCGGTCCCCATCAATCATCCGTTTGTCGACGTCTTCTCCGACTGGCACTTCGACCTCGGCGGTGGCGGCCGTCTTTCGAGTTCCGCCGTGGTGATGCTGGTGGTGCTCGCCGCCGGCGTCGTCATCGCCCACTTCACCCGCTTCGGCACCAATGTTTACGCCATCGGCGGCGACCGCGCGTCGGCGGGGCTGATGGGCGTGCCGATCCGTCGCACCACGGTCGGGATCTACGCGCTGGCGGGCTTCTACAGCGCGCTGGGCGGCGTGATCTACGCCCTCTACACGGCTTCGGGTTATCCTTTGGCCGGGCTGGGCGACGAGCTCATCGCGATCGCGGCGGTGGTGCTGGGGGGGACGTTGCTGACCGGCGGCGTGGGCCTGGTCTTCGGCACATTGTTCGGTGGATTGATCCAGGGGCTCATCACCACGCTCGTCAACTTCCAGGGCACGCTGACGAGTTGGTGGGCGACCATTTTCGTCGGCGTGCTGCTGTTCGTATTCATTGTCGCCCAGCGCACGATCATGAGCTCATTCATGGCCCGTCGCGCCATATAGAAGGCGAAGAAGGACCAACAATGGCTTCCAAACGCCGTCCTCCCATCGCGACGCTGCGCGAGCCGCTCGGCGCCGGCGCAAAGAAGCGCCGCTCGCCGCGACGCGTCGTCCTCGGCTGCTGCGACATTGCGGGCCGACAGGCCGACGCGAGGGACGTGGGCGATGCTCTTAGCCGCTTGGTCAACGGGATCTCGGACCGCAAGTTCACTCCCGATGGCGAGACCTGTCCGATTGCCCACACCGAAAAGGGGCGTGCCGATCCGCGGCGGCGTCAAAGGATTCCCGCACCAGATATGGACGATCGACCTATTCTTATCCATGATCGCGCAACGCTCGATCATGCCGTCGACCACCGTCACGTGACGTCAGGCATGAGCGATTTCTTCGCGGAGTAAAGCGATGGTTCGGACGCCGATCGCCGAACGCCGACCCGCCGCGAGGCGGAATGTCCCGCCCGGCGCCGCGCATCGCGGCGTGGGGACCCATCCGCAACGCCTCGACGAGCCGGTCCGGCTTCGCAACGAAAGCGACGCCCTCGCCGCCGCGCTCGGCGGCGAAATCATCGCGGGCGTTCATCCGCCGGGCTCTCGGCTGCCCAACGAAAGCCTCCTGCTCGACCGATTCAAGGTCTCGCGTCCGACGTTGCGCGAAGCGTTGCGCGCGCTTTCCGCCAAGGGCCTCATTGTCTCGCGCCAGAAGGTCGGCACCACCGTGCGTCCGAAAACGGACTGGAACATGCTGGACCCGGATTTCCTCGCTTGGCACCTGCACACGGCGCTGACGATGGAGTTCGTCAGCGACCTCTTTCAACTGCGCCAGTGGCTGGAGCCGCAGGCGGCCCATTTCGCCGCCCAGTCGGGCAAACCGGAGGCGCTCGCGCGAATCGCCGAGGCCTACGCGGACATGGAGCGCTTCAAGAACGGCAGCGGCGACCTCATCGGCGCGGACTTGCGCTTCCACCAGGCCATTCTCGACGCGACCGGCAATCCGTTTATCGGCACGCTCGGCGGACTCATCCGCACGGCGCTTGTCGGCTCGTTCAAGCGCGGCTGGCGCGGCGCCATCATCAAGGACGAACGCCTCCATCAGCATCGCGCCGTGCTGCGGGCGATTGAAGCGCGCGAGCCGGACAGCGCGCGCGACCAGATGGCCAAGCTGCTCCAGGATTCGATCGACGACGTACGCCGGGAGCTTCACAAGAGCGATCGCTCAAAGGCGCGCGTCGGCGCCAAAGATGGATTGCGTCGCCATTCGTCGGCTCGCGCGAACGACCTAAGCTAATTTGCTGCGCATTGGCTCGATGTTCGGTTTGACCAGCATGCCCGTCCGCTGCGTCACGACGCCCGACCAAGTCCGGATCGACGAAACGCGTTCCGGATATGCGATGCGTTTCCCGATACCAGGAGTGGCGGCGTCGAAGCGATCGAACATGGCGGCGACGCTTGACATCGATCGGCTCTCGAAGTTGTGCGCCCAATTCTCCGGTGTCTCCACCCGGACCCCGTTCGCCGGCATTTGCGCTCACGCGACGGGAAGCTGATCTGCATCATGATCGAAAACGACGCAGTCTTCGTCGTCTGGCCGCCCGTCGCCCGCGCGCCGCCGCCCGTCGCGCAAGCAGAATTTTTCCGCCGCTGCCGGCGAGGATTTTTCGCGCCCCGGCGCGGCGAAGACCGTCCCGCCGTCACCGCCGAGCGCACCGGTAAGCGATTATCGCATCGAGAGATTTCAAGTCCGGGAAACCACCGTCGCCGCCTCGGGCTTCCTGGTGGAGCTGAGGGGAATCGAACCCCTGACCTCTGCAGTGCGATTGCAGCGCTCTCCCATCTGAGCTACAGCCCCGTCGCGCGGCTGTTTACGTGCGCGCCCCCTGCGTGTCAACGAAAGAAAGCGCCAGGGGGCGGGGGCGGCGCGCGCCTGAGGCCCCGAGCGGGCGAGGCCATGAAGGAGCGTCCATGCGGGCCATACTCGAAGTCGTAGAGATCGCGCTAAACCTCTACATTTACATTATCATCGCCGCTGCGGTGATGTCGTGGCTGATCGCCTTCAACGTCGTCAACATACGCAACGACTTCGTGCGCTCGATCTGGAGCACGCTGGTCGCCTTGACCGAACCGGTGCTTCGACCCATCCGTCGCCATCTACCTAACACCGGCGGCATCGATATTTCGCCGGTGATCGTGTTTCTGGTGATCCTGCTCGTAGAGCGGATCATTCACGACTACATCTATCCCAACGTCTTCTAAACTCGTATGGCAGCTCCCTCCAAGACCGCCGCCGGCCGCTTCTTCGAGGATTTCGAAGTCGGCCAGACGCTGCGCCACGCGACGCCGCGCACGCTTCGCGAGGGCGACGCCTCGCTCTATTCGGCGCTCTACGGAACGCGCTTCGCCGTGCAGAGCGCCGATTCCTTCGCGCGCGCGATCGGCTACCCCAGAGCGCCGATCGACGACCTGCTCGCGTTCCACATGGTGTTCGGCAAGAGCGTGCCCGACGTCTCGCTCAACGCCGTCGCCAACCTCGGCTACGCCGCCTGCCGCTTCCTCAAGGCGGTCTATCCCGGCGACACGCTGTCGGCGACGTCCCAGGTGATCGGCCTCAAGGAGAACTCCAATCGCCAGAGCGGGACCGTCTATGTCCGCACGCAGGGCTTCGACCAGCATGGCGATGCCGTCATCGACTATGTCCGCTGGGTGATGGTGAAGAAGCGCGACGCCGCCTCGCCCGCGCCGGCGACGATCGTTCCCGACCTGCCGCAATCCGTCGCGCCCGCCGAACTCGGCTCCGCCTGCCCGGCTGTCGACGCCGCCGCCTACGACGACGCTCTCGCCGGCTCGCCCTACCGCTGGGGCGACTATTCCAAGGGCGAGCGCATCGACCACGTCGACGGCGTCACCGTCGAAGAGGCCGAGCACCAGATCGCTGCGCGCCTCTATCAGAACACCGCCAAGGTGCATTTCAACCAGTTCAGCGAAGGCCAGGGCCGCTTCGGGCGCCGCCTGATCTACGGCGGCCACGTCATCTCCCTGGCGCGCGCCCTCAGCTTCAACGGCCTCGCCAACGCGTTCCACGTCGCAGCGATCAACGGCGGGCGCCACGTCGCGCCGCTGTTCGCCAGCGACACGGTGTTCGCCTGGAGCGAGATCCTCGAGGCCGCCGCCCTGCCCGGCCGCGCCGACGTCGGCGCGCTCAGAATCCGCACGATCGCGGCCAAGAACCGCCTTTGCGCCGACTTTCCCTTGCGCGCGGAACAGGGCTACGATCCGCAGGTCGTGCTCGACCTCGACTATTGGGCGATTCTGCCGCGCTAAGGAGGCCCCATGCGCCTGCCCCATGACGCCGCGCTTGTGATCATCGACATGCAACAGGCAATCGACGATCCCAAGTGGGGACCGCGCAACAACCCCGGCGCCGAGCGCGCGATCGCGGCGCTCCTGGCCGCCTGGCGCGCGGAAGGCTTGCCGATCATTCACATCCGCCACGATTCGGTCGCCCCCGACTCGCCCTATCGCCCGGAGCGCCCCGGCCACGCCTTCAAGGCCGAGGCGCGCCCGCTCGACGGCGAGACGGTGATCGGCAAGAGCGCCCACAGCGCCTTCGTCGGCACGCGCCTCGAAAAGGCGCTCGACGCGCTCGGCGCGACGACGCTGGTCCTCTGCGGCGTCCTCACCCACAATTCGCTGGAGGCGAGCGCGCGCCACGCCGCCGATCTCGGCTATCGCGTCTTCGTCGTCGCCGACGCCTGCTGGGCGGTCGACGTGACCGATCTCAACGGCCGCCTGTGGCCGGCCGAAGACGTCCACGCGCTGTCGCTCGCCTGCCTGAACGGCGAATACGCCGAGATCGTCAACTGCGCGACGGCGCTTGCCGCGGCGCGACTGGCGACGGCGCGCCAGCAAGCCAAGCCGACGACGTCGGGCTGAGACGGCCCGCTGTCCGCGCCCGCCGGCAAGGATTCTTGCAAGGTTTTCCAAATCTTCGGCCTGAATCTCCAAACTTTTCCAAAGATTTCGTCGTCGGAATCGGGGGAAATCAAGGGCTTGCGGGCGGAAAAAGGAAATTTTCGTTTTTCGCAAATTTCTTGCGGCGGCGAAGGGGCGAAGCGACCGGATTTTTCCGCCCGGATGGACGATTGTTCAAAAAACAGATTATCACGATTTCTGATTTTCCGCAATGTCGGACGATGGGCGAGCGGCGCCGTCCAGCCGAAGGCGACAGCCCGACGCTCCCTGCCCGGCTCCGATCGTCTGAATTGGCGGGACAGCGGATTTTCCGATCCGCCGGATCGACAACCGCGTCGCGCCGGGAGCGGCCATTCCTTGGCGCTGCGTCGATCGGCTCGGATCGACCCTTCTCGGACCTTTGTTCCCGTAACGTCTAGAGCAAGATGTGTTCAAGCCGAATCATCTCACCCGTCGTTGCGAGCGACAGCGATGCAATCCAGACTAGACCGCCGCCGCAAACCCTAAGTCTGGATTGCTTCGCTTTGCTCGCAATGATGGCGGAGGCCGTTTCAAGCTGAAGACAACATGCTCTGAGAAAAGCGGGAACCGGTTGTCCGATGAAGCCGCGCTCCACGAAGACCTCAGAGCCGATCCCGATTCCAACGAAACGGGATCGGCTCTAAGCGGAGGCGTCTTCCCGGTGGATCATCGCGACGATCAGGGCGAGAGCGCAGGGCAGGAAATAGATCATGGCGCCGAGCTGGAGGCCGAGCGGGTCCTTGGCCGCCTGCCAGGCGAGGAACCAATCCCCGGCGACCACCATGAAGCCGACGCCCCAGACGAGAACCGCGCAAAGGCACGCGAGGATCATCCACGCCTTGCCCTTGGCGAAGGCCGCCGCGCTCGCGCGCAGATTGGCGAGCATGACCACGACGCTGACGGCGCCGAGAATTCCCGCGGCGGTCTCGACCGTCATGATGCACGCCAGCGCGACGGGCGGCGCCCAGGGGGCGGTGATGGCGCGCCAGGTCTGCCAGGGATTGGAGTAGGTGTTGGTCATCGCGATCAGCGGCTTGACGGCGTTCTCCGCCGTGCCGCTGAAATCGGCGACGTTGTTGAGATCGCCCAACAGGCCCCACAGCGCCGGAAACAGCGCCATGACGATCAGGGCGAGCCGCTCGACGGTGCGCAGGTCCACGAAACCCTCCATCGCTGTCCTAATTCAACTTGCCGTCGGCCGCCGCAAACCGAAATCCGAACCGTCTATTGGCAATAATGTCCGCTCCAGGTTTCCGGCTTGCCGTCGACGATCCAGGTCGCGGTGAACGTCCCGTCCGCCAGCTTCTGCATGTCGGCCAGGCCGCTGATCTGGTTGGTGCTGATTTGAACGCCCTTCGGCGTGACGACCCACGTCCCCACGCCGTCGTTGGTGCTGGAATATTTGCCGTCGGCGTCATAATTTTCCGTCCCGCCGTCGTTCCAGCAGAATTTCTTGCCCGAGAGATCGGCGCTGGTCACCGGCGTCGCCATCGCTTGCGACAGGGTTAGAAAGGAGGCGGCGAGACTGACGGCGAGGAGTGAAAACGGCGTTCGCATGGCTTGCGCTCCGGCGGCGGTTCGAGGGAGGACGGCTTTCCCCGGCCGGCCCTCGCGCATGGCGTCGCTGGAAAGCTAGCACAATTTCGAAGGGCCTTCCCACGCGGGCCCCGCGGGGGAGCCCCGCGAACCCCGCGCGGCCGTCGCCTCACGTCTTCAGATACGGCCCGAGCAGCGCCAAGTCCGCGGCGCCGAGCCGGTCGTTGGCCGTCCAGGCCTGATGCCAATAGGGATAGATCAGCGTCGGCTGGCTGACCTTGTCGAGCCGGGCGCGCTCCCCGGCCGTGAGCTTCACCTCGACGCAGGCGAGATTGTCCTTAAATTGCGCCTCGGTGCGCCCGCCGACGATCACCGACGTGACGCCCGGGCGGCCCAACGTCCAGCTAAGCGCAATGCGCGCCGCCGAGACGCCGTGGGCTTCGCCGATCGCAACGAGCTCGTCGACGATATCCCACAGCTTGCCTTCGTCGGCGATCGGCGGCTCCTTCCAGCCCGCCGTCTGCCGCGTGCCTTCGGGCTCGCTCTTGTTGCGCCGGTGCTTGCCCGACAACAGGCCGCCGGCCAACGGGCTCCAGATGAGCACGCCGAGCTTCTGGTCGAGCGCGATCGGGATCAGTTCGTACTCGGCCTCGCGCGCCTGCAGGGTGTAGTGGATCTGCTGCGAGACGAAGGGAATGCGGCCGTCCCGCCGTGCGACTTCCATCGCCTTCATGACGTGCCAGCCGGAGAAATTGGAGCAGCCGACGTAGCGCACCTTGCCGGCGCGCACGAGGCTGTCGAGCGCCTCCAGCGTCTCCTCGAGCGGCGTCGCGCCGTCCCACTGGTGCACCTGATAGAGATCGATCACGTCCGTGCGCAAGCGCTCGAGGCTCTCTTCGCAGGCGCGGATCAGATGCCAGCGCGAAAGCCCGGCGTCGTTCGGCCCCTTGCCCATGGCGAAGCGCGCCTTGGTGGCGATCAGCATGCCGGGCTTGCGCTTGCCGCCCATCGCCTCGCCGATCATCGCTTCCGAAGCGCCGGCCGAATAGATGTTCGCGGTGTCGACGAGATTGACGCCGGCGTCGGCGACGAGATCGATCAGCCGCCGCACCTCCTCGAGCGAGACGGCGCCGACCTTGGCGAAATTGCCTTTGCCGCCGAAGGTCATCGTGCCCATCGTCAGGACCGAGACCTTCAGCCCCGAATTGCCTAGTTGTCGATATTCCATGGCTAACCCCCGCGCGTGCGCTTCGCGGGTTTCCTTCCCGGCGAAACTGAGGCATAAACGCCTGGGAGGAAGTAACATTTCAGCGCCGGCGAAGCAAAGTCGCGCGCCGCGTTTCGTGCGACGGAGCGGCGAAAACGTTCGACCGCCGGCCGCAATCCCCCAGCGGCGTCGCCGAGACGCCGATCGAGACTGGAAGCAATGACCTTCCCGATCCTGCAATTCGGCACGAGCCGGTTCCTTCAGGCGCATTTCGATCTCTTCGTCGCGCAAGGCTTCGTCGAGGGCGAGGGAACGGGAAGAATCGCGGTCGCGCGGACCACGGCTTCGGCGGAGAGCGCGCAGCGCATCGCCTTCTTCAATTCGGGCAAGCCCTACCGCGTCCATGTGCGCGGCCTGGCGGGCGACGCGGTCGTCGACGAATGGGTCGAGGTCGACAGCGTCGGGCGCGGCGTCGACGCCAACGCCGACTGGGACGCGCTCGAGCGGCTGTTCGTCGACGAGGCGCGCTGGATCGTTTCGAACACCGGCGATCGCGGCTACGAGCTGAGCCCCGGCGATCGCTTGCAGGACACGCCTCCCCGCTCGTTCCCCGCCAAGCTGACGAAGCTGCTCCACGCGCGCTTCCTCGCCGGACGCCCGGCGCCGACGCTCTTCCCTTGCGAGCTCGTCGAGGGCAACGGCGACAAATTGCGCGCGCTGGCGCTGGAGGTCGCCGACGGCTGGACCTTGGGCGAAGATTTCCGGCGTTGGGCGGCCGATCAGTGCCTATGGATCAATTCGCTCGTCGACCGCATCGTTTCGCAGCCGCTGGAGCCGGCCGGCGCCGTCGCCGAACCCTACGCGCTTTGGGCGGTCGAAAACCGTCCGGGCCTCGTCATGCCCTGCCGCCATCCCAGCGTCGTCCTCACCGACGATCTCAGGCCGCACGAACGCCTGAAGCTCTTCATTCTCAATCTCGGCCACACCTATCTCGCCGAGGGCTGGGCGGCGCGCAGCGGCGCGCCGTCCCAGACGGTGCGCGCCCTGCTCGCCGACGCCGCGGTCCTTGCCGACCTCAACGATCTCTACGATCGCGAGGTGTTGCCGGTGTTCGACGCGATCGGCATGGGCGCCGAGGCGCGCGCCTATCGCAAAAGCGTGATCGAGCGCTTCCGCAATCCGTTCCTCGACCATTATCTGGCCGACATCTTCACCAATCATGCCGCCAAGAAACAGCGCCGTTTCGCCGGCCTGATCGCCTTGGGCGCGCAGGCCGGCCTGGCGATCGCGCAGCCGCGCCTATGGGCCGCGCTGGCGCATTGATCGCCCTTGCCGCACGCGGCGAAAGAGTCCAATGTCGCGCCCGTTCGGGCCGTCCGAACTGGGGAGTTATTCGTGATCGCCTCGTCTTCGTCCTCTTTCGTTCGCCGCGCCGCGCTCGCGGCTTTCGCCGCCGCTCTTTGTCTTTCCGCCGCCGCGCAAGCGCAGACCGCACCCAACCCCTCGGGAACGGTGGACATGGCGACCGTACTGCAACCCGGACCGTTGCCGGAGATCGCGATCGGCGCCCCCGACGGCGTTCCCGTCGTCGAGTACGGCTCGCTGACCTGCCCGCATTGCGCCGTGTTCGATCGCGAGGTGATGCCGGCGCTCAAAGCGGCCTATATCGACACCGGCAAGGTGCGCTACATCTTCCGCGAGTTTTCGCGCAATCCCCTCGACGCCGCCGCTTTCCTGCTGGCGCGCTGCGTCGGCGACGACAAGGCGTTGGCGACGATCGAGCTCCTGTTCTCCGAGCAGGACAAATGGGCGTTCGGCGACAACCCGCTCGAAGCGCTGATCGCGGCGGTGCGCCCGACCGGGATGAGCCACGACAGGGCGATGGCGTGCCTGAGCGATCAGGCCAAGGCCGACGCGCTGCAAAAGATCGTGCGGACGGCGGTGGAGACGGTCAAGGTCGAGGGGACGCCGACGTTCGTCATCAACGGAAAAGTGTACGACGGCGAACTGAGCATGAAGGATTTCGACGCGATCCTCAAGCCGCTGGTGAAGTAGCGCGCCGTCCCCCCGCCGAGCGGGGCGAGGCAAGCTCTCACCACTGCAGGAATCGGCGCCCGGCGAGCGCGCCGGCGGCGACCACGACGAGGGTGGCCAGCGGATACCAGCTCGCCACGAACAACGGCGAGTCGTCGGTGCAGTTGCTGGCGTAGATCGTCGCCGCGACGCCCGCCGCGGCGGCGCCGGCGAGCGCGCCGCTCAGGGCCGGGTAATGCGGCGCGCCCGCGCGCATGGCGAAGATCAGCGCCGCGAGCGGCGCGATCGAGAACAGCGGGATCAGCGTCAGGCAGTGCAGCGCGTTGGTCCCGATCAGCCGCGTCCCCCAGAGATCGGGCGGAACGAGCGCGAGTTCGGCGACGACCGCCCCAGCCAGCAGCGCGAAAGGCGCGACGAGCAGCAGCGCCAGCGCGCCGGGGCGCGCGTCGGGCCGCATCAGCCGCCAGCACAATAGCGCGGATGGCGCCAACAGCGTCAGCGTATCGACGAATTTGAGATCGAAGCGGACGGTTCGCGCCGCCTCGGCGATGTCAGGCCGAGGCCCGAGGGCGGCCATGAACACGGCCAGGCTCGCCGCCGCGCCGAGCGCCAGCGCCAGGGTCACCCTCCTGCCCAGATGGATCGGCGGCGCAGGCGGATCGGCCGCGAGCGAATTGATGAGTTCGGCGGTCTTCATTGCGTCGCGCTCCGCCAGGCCGCGGCGAGGGATTTGAGCGCGCGATGCAGCGCCACGCGCACCGCCACTTCGCTCATCGAAAGCCGCGCCGCCGTCGCCGCGATCGACTGGCCGTCGAGCGAGATCGCCGTGACGATGTCGCGCTGACGCGGGGCGAGTTTTTGCATGACGCGCTCGATGTCGCTGCGCAGGTGTGGATCCTCCGCTTCCGGGGCGGCGAGCACGGCCTCGAAATCCTCGATCGGCTCGGCGCGCCGCGCGCCGCGCCGCCGCATCGCGTCGATGATCTTGTGGCGCGCGATCGCGTTGACCCAGGGCGCCGCCCTGGGCCCGCCGTCCCAGGTGTGCCGCTTCAAATGGATCGCCAACAGAGTCTCTTGCACGACATCCTCGATATCCGCGTCGCCGACCCGCATCCGCGAGAACGCGCCTCGCGCCATCGCGCGAACCGCCCGGCTGATCTCCTCGAGCAACCGACGATAGGCCGCCTCGTCGCCCTTAAGGGCGGCGCGCATCAGCGGCGCCCATTTGTCGTCGCCGGGACCGATGGCCGGTTCCTCGCTCATTCGACCTTCGCCTCATCGCGCCAAATGTTACAGCCGGAGCCGGACCCTGTCGTCGGAAGGCTGGCAAACAGGCGCCGAACGCCCTGTAACATGCGGCGCGCCCGCCGCGAAGACGCTGGCGAGAACCCGAGGCGGCGCGGAGCCGCGAGGAGGAACCCGATGCCCGTTTCGCCGCCCTCTCCCATGCGCGTCGCCGCGCCCCTGCCCGACCGAGCCGGCGTCGGCCTGAAGGCCGACCACGTCGAGGAGATTCTCGCCGGGCGGCCCGATCTCGGATTTTTCGAAATCCACGCCGAAAACTACATGGGCGACGGCGGCCCGGCGCACCGCCGGCTGGAGGCGGTGCGCGCCCTCTATCCCCTCTCCCTGCATGGCGTCGGCCTCTCCATCGGCTCGCCGAAGCCGCTCGACAAGGAGCATCTGAAGCGCCTGGTCGCCGTCGCCCGGCGCTACGAGCCGGGAATGTTCTCCGAGCACCTCGCCTGGTCGAGCCACAATCTGGGCTTCCTCGACGATCTCCTGCCGCTACCCTACACCGCGCAGACCCTGGCGACGGTATGCGACCACATCGATCAGACGCAGGAGGCGCTCGGCCGGCGCATGCTGCTCGAAAACCCCTCGACCTACCTCCTGTTCGCCGAGAGCACCCTTTCCGAGACGGATTTCATCGCCGAGATCGGGCGGCGCACCGGCTGCGGGCTGCTGCTCGACGTCAACAACGTCATCGTCTCCGCCACCAACCACGGCTTCGACCCTATCGCCTATCTCGACGCCTATCCGCTGCGCCACGTCGAGGAGATCCACCTCGCCGGCTATGCGGAAGCGCAAGACGACGCCGGGCGGCCGCTGCTGATCGACGCGCACGATTCGCCGGTCCGCGAAGGCGTCTGGGCGCTCTACGCCGAGACGATCCGGCGCATCGGGCCGACGCCGAGCCTGATCGAATGGGACAACGACGTGCCGGCCTGGCCGGTCCTCTTCGCCGAGGCGCGCCGCGCGGAAGCTTCGATGGCGCGCGTCGCCGTCGCGACGCAAGAGAAGGCGCTCAGCCATGCCGTTTGAGGCGACGATCGACGCCTTCGCGCAGGCCCTGAGCGACCCGGCGCGGCCCGCGCCGCCGCAAACGCGCGGCCGCGACGGGCGCCCCGACGCGCGCCGCTTCGCCGTCTACCGCAACAACGTCGCGGTCGGCCTCATCGGCGCGATCGAGGCGCGATACCCGATCGCGCGGCGGCTGGTGGGCGACGCGTTCTTCCGCGCCATGGCGGGGGCCTTCGTCGCCGCCGAGAAACCGCGCTCGCCGGTGCTGATCCATTACGGCGAGAATTTTCCGGATTTCGTCGCCGGGTTCGAGCCGGCGCGCGAGATCGCCTATCTCTGCGACGTCGCGCGGCTGGAGAACGCCTGGGTCGAGGCCTATCACGCCGCCGAGGCCCCGGCGCTGGCGCTCGACGCGCTCGGCGAGATGGCGCCGGAGGATTTCGCCGCCCTGCGGTTCGCCCCCCATCCGGCGGCGCGGCTTTTGCGCTTTTGCCATCCCGCCGCCTCGATCTGGGCGGCCCATCAGGGAACGGACGCGCCGCGCCCGCCCGAAGACTGGCGCGCCGAGGAGGCGCTGGTGACGCGGCCCGAGGCCGACGTCCTGGTGCGCGTCCTGCCGCCGGGCGGCTGGGAATTCGCCCGCGCCTTGTTCGCCGGCGCGACGCTCGGCGAGGCGGCCGAGCTTTCCGCTGGCGAAGGCTTCGACCCCGGTTCCCATGTCGTCGGCCTGATCGAGGCCGGCGCGTTCCTATCTCCGCTGAAGGAGTGACCCCATGTCGACCAACTCGACGGCCGCGCCCGCCGCGCCGACCAACCCCCTCGCCCGCTTCACCGGCGCGTTGTTCGGCTTCGCGCCGATCTCGCTGACGACGCTCGTCCTGCGCATCGCTCTGGCGCTGCCGTTCCTGCGAGCCGGTCAGACCGATTGGGACGGCTGGTTCAATTTGTCCTTCGGCGTCAAGGCGCGCTTCGCCGACTTGCGTCTGCATTGGTTCGGCGCGGAATACCCTTTCCCCCAACCCGACCTGTGGGCCTTGGCCGCCGGCGTGGCGGAGGTGGGCCTGCCGGCCCTGCTGATCGTCGGCCTGGGAACGCGCTACGCGGCGCTCGGCCTCCTCGTCATGACGGGGGTCATCCAGCTCAGCTTTCCCGAGGGGTGGGCGAATTTCCACCTGTACTGGGCCTCGCTGGCGCTGGCGATCCTGACGTTCGGGCCGGGCCGGATCGCGCTCGATTATGTGCTGGGGCTCGACCGCGGGTCGCGGCGAAACTGATGCGTGCGGCGCTCACGCTTGTAAATATTCCATTGGTGGCATATATTGCCCTTAATGGTTTGGAGCGTCGAGCACACTGACGAATTCGGCGAATGGTACGGCGGCCTGAGCGAGTCGCAACAGGATGGCGTCGTCGCCATCGGGTTGCTGCTGATCGAACAGGGGCCGCAATTGCCCTTTCCGTACTCGTCGGGACTGAGCGGATCGAAGCATCCCCACATGCGCGAACTGCGCGTCCAAAGCGGCGGGCGCCCGATACGGGTGTTCTACGCATTCGATCCGAGGCGAACCGCGATTTTGCTGATCGGCGGCGACAAGACCGGCGACGATCGCTTTTACGAGCGGATGATCCCGGTCGCCGACGCGCTCTACGACACCTACATCGATGAAATCAGAAAGGAGGGGTTGATCCCATGACCGGACATCGGCCTTTCAGCGACCTCACCAAGACCTTCACGCCGGAGCGTCGCGCGCGTGTGGCGGCAAAGGCCGCCGCGTTGCGCGAGTCGATGACGCTCGAAGAACTGCGCAAGTCGCGCTCGCTCTCGCAAGAGGACTTGGCCTCGGCGATGACGGTAGGTCAGCCCGCCGTGGCGAAACTCGAAAAGCGAGCGGACATGCACGTCAGCAACCTGCGCCGCTATGTCGAAGCCCTCGGCGGCACACTCGAAATTACGGCGCGCTTTAAGGACGCGAGCGTGGTCATCAGCCATGTCGGGGACACCGCCTCGACGACGTGACGAGCGGACGTTTCGAACTCCGCCCATCGTCCAACTCGCGACGATTAGACCTCGGGTTCCTCTTCCTACGGCCCGACTTCCCCCCGCAGCCCCGTCGCTGCGCGCTCCCGCGCGGCGCGCCAACGATCGGCCAGCGCCGCCATGTCGGCCTCGTCGAGCGGCGTCGCCCGTTCGAAGACGACGGCGCGGACGCCGTTTTCGAGATCGAAGACCTCGCCGGTGCGCCGATAGTGCGCGCCGATGCCTACGCCCAGGAGCATTTCGCGCGACGGCACGATCACGGTGAGCTGGTAGTCGGGATCGAGATGCGTCTGCACGGGATCGCCGACCAGGAGAAGCGCGCACGTCTTCATCTCGGGATTGGGCGGCCCCTGGACCGTGTCGACGTCGGACATTTTCACGTAGGGCAGCAGCTTCGGATCGCCGTAGAGCGGCGAGCGCGTCGCGGCGAGCTGCCACAGCTCCTGGATCAACTGGCCGCTGAACGCATAGCTCGATCCGAGCCCGCAGACGCGGTGGTCGGGCCGCGCCTGCGCCTCGACCCAGGCATCGAGCCGCTTGAGCTCGGCGAGGTCCTCGCGCGGGGCGTGCGGCAGGCCGCCGATCGGCGCGAAGCCCTTCGGCGCAATGGCGCCGACGACCGGCGTCAGCGTCATCGCCGCCAGAGCGCCGAGCGCCGCGAGGCCGGCGACGCGCGAGCGAGCGAAGATGAGCAGGATCGGCGCGCCGATCAGCGCGGCGACCGCCGGCGCGACGAGATAGAGGTGGTGGACGTAGGGCGTCTGCACGCGCAGGAACAGCGCCGCCGCGACGATTCCCGCGCCGCACGTCAGGCGCAGCAACCGGCTATTCGCCGATCGCACGAATAGGACAAACGCGCCCGCCAGGACGAGGCCGAGGACCGCCGCGCCGAGCCAGTCGAGGATCTCGGCGAGCAAGACGGCGTTCGGCTTGCGATAGGCGGCGTAGATCGCGGCGTAGTCGTGCGCGGCCGGGTTGGGCAGCCAGTCGACGATGACCGGGCTGAGCAGCGCAAGCAGCGTCAGCGCGCCGAGCGACGCCGCCATGACCGTCTCGCGCCAGCGAAAGCCGAGCCCGCGCCGGACGACGAGAGCCAGAACCTCCAGAGCCAGCATCGCCGTGACGCCGGCTGCGGCGAAGGCGTACCAGCGCCGGAACAGGAACATCGCGAAGAAGGTGAGCGCCAGCGCCAGCGCGACGCGGCGCGTCAGGCGGCCGACGCGCGCATCGTGGCCGCGCGGCAAGGCGAGGAGACGGCTCAGGCGCTCGGCGAGGCGCAGCGCGGCGACGTAGAGGACGAGCCCGCCGATGTCGGGCATGCCGCGCGCGGCGACGGCGACGCCGGTCGGGTACGCGGCGAAGGCGGCGGCCGCCGCCACGGCGAGCAGCGCCGCAGGCGCGGCGCTCGCGCGGGCGAGGCCGGCGCGGCGGGCGAGATCGCGCGCAAGAATTGCGAGCGCGGCAATCGCCGGCGCCGCGTAGAAGACGACGATTCCCCCCTCGTAGGCGAGGCGCGACAGCGGCGCGAAGGCCATGACCGCGCCGGGCGCCAGCGCCGGCGCCCAGGAATAGTCGTCCTTCATCGAGGCGACGAGCGCCGCGAGCAATTCGGCCCACCGGCCCTCGTCGAAGAGCGCGGCGACCGCGATCGAGACCTGACGATAATAGATGAAGTCGGCGATCATCAGGTCGCGCGAGGCGACGACGTAGATGACGCAATAGAGCCCGAGCGCCGCGATCAGAGCCACGCCGAGCGACAGAACGGCGCGCCAGGGAAATCGCGCCCGCGGGCCCGCGGCCTTCGCCAAGGCGTAGGCCGAGCCGGCGGCGAGGGCGAGCGCGCCGGCGCCGAAAACGGCTTCCAGCCGGCCGGGATCGACGGGCAGGATCGCGGCGGCGAGAACGGCGAGCGCGCCGAGGCCGAAGGCGCCGGCGTATCGCGCCAGCGCCGCGTCTTCGAGCGTCGCGGCGAGCCCACAGGCCGAGCCGAGGCCGGCGAGGCCGAGCGCGGCGGGCGCGATGGGGTTGAGCGAGGGCGCGACGCGCCGCGCCAGAAGCTCGATCGCCAGGCCGAGCGCGACGCCGGCCGCCCACGTCAGCGCGCGAAGCGAGGCGCGCGGCGGCGCGCGAAACGCGGCGGAAGCGAAAGCGGACATGCCCGCCAGCTTGCGGGAAGATGGTTAAGGTTTCCCGAGCGGCGCGCCCGCATTTTTCATCCGGCCCGCCCGCGTCGCCGTCACTTGCCCGCCAGCGCGGCGAGGATTTCCGCGGTGGAGCGAATGCGCGCGATGCGCGGCAGGATCGCCTCGATCGAGAACTTGTGCATCGCCTCGGCCATGCTGCTGACCGCGTCCTCGGCGACGACGACGCTGTAGCCGTGCTGCCAAGCCTCGCGCGCTGTCGATTCGACGCCGAAATTGGTGGCGACGCCGGTCAGGACGATCGTATCGACGCCGCGGCGGCGCAGCTGGAGGTCGAGCTCGGTGCCGTGAAAGGCGCCCCATTGGCGTTTGACGATGACGAAATTGGCGGGAAGCGCAACGATTTCCGGCACGAGATCGGACCAGTCGGCGGCAAGCGGCGCGGATGGGTTGGGCCGGTCGACCTCCTGGCGCAGACGGTCGGCGCCGTCAGGCGAGAAGGCGACGTGGACCGGCGTCACGACCCCGCCGGCTCGGCTCAAGGCCGTCCCGAGGCGCACGGAATTCTCGATGACCTCTGCGGCGCCGTGGGGCGCGAGCGGCCTGGCGAGAATGCCCTTCTGCAAGTCGATCAGCACCAGGGCGGTCGATTTCGGGTTCAGGCTGAACATGGTCGGGACTTCCTTCCTGTTGACGGCGGACGGCGGCGCCGTTATCGCCGGGGCGCGCATCCCCGTTTCGTCATGGTTCTGTCATCGCGACGTTGTCATAGCTGACGAGGCGGCGCGCCGACGCGAGCGCGCGCACTATGCGTCGAACCGCCGGGGCGTCTCAACGATGAACTTCTTCCAACGTTTCACGTTTCTGTTTTCCGCGCCGATGTTCGACGCCGACGACCTCGAGGGCCTGCGCGTCAATCAGATCATTTCCGCGATCGAACGCATGGGCTTCCAGGTCATCAAGGCGCGACGCCTCGAGGACGCCGAGATCGCCGTGCAGACCGACGCCGCGATCGGCTGCATGGTCGTCGACTGGGGCAAGAAGGGCCTCGAGGGCAAGGCCGCCTCGCTGATCAACCTGATGCGCAAGCGCGGCCTCGAAATGCCGATCATGATCCTCGTCAGGCGCAAACGCTTCGAGGACATCCCCGTCGAAGTGCTCGATTTCATCGACGGCTACGTGTTCCTCGCCGAGGAGACGCCGGAATTCATCGCCAAGAATCTCGTCTCGCGCCTCAAGCAATACGCCGAGACGCTGAAGACGCCGTTCTTCGGAGCGCTCGTCGACTACGCCGAGGAAGGCAACCAGCTGTGGACCTGCCCCGGCCACAACGGCGGCATTTTCTACTCCCGCAGTCCGATCGGCCGCATCTTCGTCGAGCACCTGGGCGAAGCGATTTTTCGCGACGACCTCGACAATTCGATCCTCGAACTCGGCGATCTCCTCACCCACGAAGGGCCGGCCCTGCAGGCGCAGAAGGAGGCGGCGGCGATCTTCGGCGCGGAGAAGACCTACTTCGTCCTCAACGGCACCTCCACCTCGAACAAGGTCGTGCTGACCAATCTCGTCGCCGAGGACGACCTCGTGCTGTTCGACCGCAACAACCACAAGGCTGCCCATCACGGCGCGCTGCTGCTGGGCGGCGGCGTGCCGATCTTCCTGCCCGCCGACCGCAACGCCTTCGGGCTGATCGGCCCGATCTGCGCCGACGCCTTCGACGAAGCGGCGATTCGCGAGCGCATCCGCGTCAATCCGCTGGTCAAGGACCCCGAGGCCTGGAAGCGCGAGCGGCCGTTCCGCGTCGCGGTGATCGAGCAATGCACCTACGACGGCACGATCTACGACGCCGAGCGCATCGTTCAGCGCATCGGCCACTTGTGCGACTACATCCTGTTCGACGAGGCCTGGGCCGGCTTCATGAAGTTTCATCCGCTCTACGAGCGGCGCTTCGCGATGGGGCTGAAGAACCTCGGCGCCGCCTCGCCGGGCGTGGTCGCGACGCAGTCGGCGCACAAGCAGCTCGCCAGTTTTTCGCAAGCCTCGCAAATCCACATGCGCGACCGCCACATCAAGGGCCAGCGCCGGCGCGTCGAACACCGGCGCTTCAACGAAGGCTTCATGCAGCACGCCTCGACCTCGCCGTTCTATCCGATATTCGCCTCCCTCGACGTCGGCGCGCAGATGATGAAGGGCCGCTCCGGCGAAGTGCTGTGGGACGACACCATCCGGCTCGGCATCGAAGTGCGCAAGAAGCTGCGCGCGGTCCGACGCGAATTCGAGGAGAAGGAGAAGGACCCGGCGCGCCGCTGGTTCTTCGATCCGTTCGTCCCCGACCGCGTTTCCATCCCCGACGTCGCCAAAGAGGGCGGCGCGCATACCGTGCCGTGGGAAAGCGTTTCGACCGACCAGCTCGCGCGCGATCCGCGATTTTGGGCTTTGGCGCCGGGCGAAGCCTGGCACGGCTTCAGCCGGCTCGAAGCCGGCTTCGCCATCACCGATCCGGCCAAGCTCACCCTGCTGACGCCGGGCTTCGACCGCAAAACCGGCGCCTACGAGGCGCACGGCGTGCCGGCGCCGGTGGTGGCGCAATACCTGCGCGAGAACCGGGTGGTGCCGGAAAAGAACGATCTCAATTCGCTGCTGTTCCTGCTGACCCCCGGCGTCGAGTCGAGCAAGGCCGGCACCCTCGTCTCGGCGCTGGTCGCCTTCAAGCGCCTGCACGACGACAACGTCCCGCTGGAGGACGCGATGCCGGAATTCGTCGCGCGCCGCCCGGCGCGCTATCGCGGCCGGCGCCTGCGCGACCTGTGCGCCGACATGCACGCCTTCTTCCGCGAGGCCGGCGTCAGCGCCCTGCAGAAGGCGCAGTTCGAAGCCGCGCACCTGCCGGACATGGTGATGACGCCGCGCGAGGCCTCGCGCCACCTGGTGCGCAACAACGTCGACTACCTCTCCCTCGACGCGCTCGAAGGACGGGTCGCCACGACCCTGTTCGTCGTCTATCCCCCCGGCATCGCGACGGTCGTCCCCGGCGAGCGGCTGTGCGCGCGCGCCCGGCCGATGATCGACTACCTCAAGACGTTCGAGCGCAGCGCCAACGTCTTCCCCGGGTTCGAAGCCGAGATACAAGGTCTCTACCGCGAAATCGACGCCTCGGGCGCGATCCGCTTCTTCACCTACGTCGTGCGCGAATGACGCGCGCTCAATTCCGGGCGGGGCCGCCGATGACGCTGCAGGACGTCGACAAGGGCTTCAACGCAGAGACGGCGGGCCGCGCCTTCGTGCGCCCCTCGCGCGAGGCCGACGTGCCGGCGATGCTGGCGATCTACCTCCATCACATCCGCAAGGGCGTCGATCCCGACGCCGCCGGCGACGTCGAGACGCCCGACGCCGACGACCTCAGGCGGCGGCGCAAGACCATGCACCGCGGGCGATTGCCGCACCTCGTCGCCGAACGGGCGGGCGTCGTCGTCGGCTACGCCTACGCCGTGCCGTTCCGCAAGCGGCCCGCCTACCGCTACGCGGTCAAGCATTCGATCTACGTGCATCCCGAGCATCTGGGCCGCGGCGTCGGCCGCCTGCTGCTGCCGGCGCTGATCGACGCCTGCGCCGCCGCGGGCTACCGCCAGATGATCGGCTACATCGACGCGGCCAACCAGGCCTCGCTGCGCCTCCACGAATCCCTCGGCTTCCGCGAGGTCGGCCGCCTGCCGTCGATCGGCTACAAATTCGGCCACTGGACCGATTCGGTGATGGTGCAGCGCTCGCTCGGGCTGGGGGCGACGGCGCCGCCGGAGGGGTGATGCGGTTTGCGGTTGGTTGGCGCGCGCGGCTCGAGGGACGAGCAAGGGGGATGCGCGCGACGAGACGGTTTTTTCCTTTGCCGGACGTCGGGCTCGGCAAGCTTTTCCCAACCCATGCCAAACATTTCCAAATTCTTGGCCTTTTGCTCCAAATATTTCCAAAGATTCCTTTGGCCGTTTTGTGCGAAATCAACGGCTTGCAAGGAGAAAAAGGAAATTTTGCCTTGCTCCAAATTTCTTGCGCCGATCCGCTTGCGAAAGCCCCCGGCGCCGCCGGCAAGGCGGATATGGCGGAGAGCAACACAGAGAAGGCTAGCATGTTTTTCGTTTTTCAGAAAGACAAAATTGGAATCGAGAAACGGCTTTACGGTGAGGCGCGCATTTCCTTTTTCGCGGCGTGGACTGCGCCCCGTCGGTGAGACACAGCCAATTCCGTGCTTGTCGACCGTTCCCGCCGACCCACCGCGCCAATCCGAGCCGGGTAAAACGGGAAATTAGCGCCCGTCACCGTAATTCCCGCCACCGTAATTCCCCACGATTTTGTGTTGACAAACCGGACGTTCGACGGCGTAAAGGTGCGCGCGAGACCAGCCTCGGCGGGGTTCGCGAGCCCGGCTGTCCCGAAGCGATCGCCGAGCTGTTCGTCGGCGACGGCGGGGCCGATGCGATATGACCTCGCGAGGAACGGTTCCTGCGACCCCGGGCTTGCACGCGACGCTCGGGCTGTCGGAAGCCGATCCTGAATAAGGAACCGCATGCTAATCAGCATCGTAATTCCCACTCGCGAGCGGGCCGAGGTGTTGCGATATGCGCTCGCCTCCTGCACTCGGATCGTCGACAGCCAGATCGAGATCATCGTCAGCGACAACGCGAGCTTGGATGACACCGGCGAAGTCGTCGCCGCGCAGCGCGACGACCGCGTTCGCTATGTGCGCACCCCTCAGCGATGCAGCATGAGGGAGAATTTTGAGTTCGCGGTGGGGCACGCGCGAGGCGATTATGTATTTGTCATGGGAGACGACGACGCGCTCATTCCGAATCAGTTCCCCTATCTGCGGGCGTTGTTGGAGAAGCATCGTCCGGACACTCTGACTGGCGCGGCCGTCAAGTACACTTGGCCGGGCTCATGGCCAGGTCCGTCGGCGCCGGCGACCGTCCGCCGCGTCAAGCTGTTGTACAGATCCGTCTACGGGCGTCCCGGAATTGTCTCGGGCGCGCAATTGCGCAGCGAGCTCGAACGCAATGGAGCAACAATCAAATGGGACGCGCCGCGTATCTATGGCGGCGTGATGTCGCGGCGCGTCATCGAGGCGCTAAAGGCGAAATCAGGGCAGCTCTTCATGGGGTCTTCTCCCGACATTTATGTCTCATTCGCCTCGCCTTCAGTCATTGAACGACATTTGGTAGTGAAGCATCCGTTCTTCATTGGCGCAGCGAGCACGAAAAGCACCGGCGCCAACTTTCGTGAAGTGACGCGCGCGACCGGTCCAGGAGCGGAATACAAGAGGGCCCTTGCAGAGTCGAAGTTGGATTCACTCGTCGACCCGATTCCCCTTGCGCAAAGCGCACAAATTGACGAACTGTCCCTGTTGGAGGCGGCAAACCGCTACGTCTATGACGGCGGCTTGCGCATCGACTATGAGCGCGAATTCGAGCGCGCGATTCGTTCGCTTAGAGATGTCGAGGAAAACCATCGCACCGCAGCCCTTGAGGCGCTCGCTCACTTTGCGTCAGAGCGTGACCTGCCTTCGCAACTCCGCGACGTGTCGTATTTGGCTAGCCGCTGCGAACCTTTCGCTCCAGCGCCGCGAACCGTGCGCCGAGAACGAAAACGAAGCTATGTGTTCTTCGACCGCGTGGTTGTGTACTTGAATGGGGCGGGGCCTGCGCATGTCGACGCGGCCGCGGCGACTTGCGAGCGCCTTCTCGGGGCGAATACGACGCTTCGCAGATGCGGGCGACTCATGGCCTGGGCCGGTCTCGTCGGCCGAGCTATTCCGATGCTTGCTGAGCGCGGCTCCCCCTCAACTATCAGTGGCTGAGGGGACGAGCGACGCCGACCCCGGAAGAAATCGCATGATCGTCGCGCCCGAACGAATCCCCGTCGCTGCGCCCTCGATCACCGAGCGCGAGGTCGAACTCGCCGCCGAGGCCGCGCGCACCGCCTGGCGACAGAACCATTACGCCTACAACGCCCGCTTCGAACGGATGCTCGCCGACTATGTCGGGGTCGCCCACGCCGTCAGCGTTCCCCATTGCACCGCGGCGTTGCATCTCGCGCTGGCCGCGCTCGGCATAGGTCCGGGCGACGAAGTGATTGCGCCCGATGCGACGTGGATCGCCTCGGTCGCGCCGATCGTCTATGTTGGCGCCGAGCCGGTGCTCGTCGACATTCTCGCCGACACCTGGTGCATCGATCCCGACGCGGTCGAGGCCGCGATCGGGCCGCGGACCAAGGCGATCATCGGCGTCGATCTCTACGGCTCGACCTGCGACTGGGATCGCTTGCAGACGATCGCCAACCGCCACGGCGTCGCGCTGATCGAGGACGCGGCGGAGGCGCTGGGCTCGGTCCACCACGGCCGCAGGGCGGGGGCGCTGGGCCGGGTTTCGGCGTTCAGCTTTCACGGCAGCAAGACGGTCGTCACCGGCGAGGGCGGCATGCTGGCGACCGACGACGCCGCCCTTTTCGAGCGCGTGCTGTTCCTGCGCGACCACGGGCGCAAACCCGGCGATCGGTTCTTCCTGAATTCGGAGATCGCCTTCAAATATCGCATGAGCGCGGTGCAGGCGGCGCTCGGGGTCGCGCAGATGGAGCGCATCGACGAATTGATCGCGTATAAGCGCGCCATCTTCGGCTGGTATCGCGACCGGCTCGCCGGCGTGAACGGCGTTGCGCTGAACGCGGAGCCGCTCGGCACGCTCAACAGCTATTGGATGACGACGGCGATCCTCGCCCCCAGCCTCGGCCTCGACAAATTCGCCGTGATGGCCGAATTCGACAAGCGCAATATCGACACGCGACCGTTCTTTTCGCGGCTTTCGACGTTGCCGGCCTTCGCCGACCGCGCTGAGGCGAAGCGTTTTGTGACGCCGGCGGACCGGGGCGCGCGAATCGCCGATTTCGGCGTCAACCTGCCCTCGGGTTACAACATGAGCGAGGGTCTCGTGGACATCGTGTGCGGCGCGCTGCGCGAAATCATCGCCGCGCGCCGCTAGTCAGATCGTTGTTTATTGCGGAGAAGAGCGTGGCCGAAACCTTGGGAAAGTTCACGAAGCCGAACGCGCCGGACGATCGCGCGGAGTTCGAGGCGGAGCGCCGGCGCAATAGTTTGGCGCTAGGCGCCGACGTCGCGTTGTTCGAACAGGCGCGCGACTGCGTCATGAACGCGGATCAGCACCGTTACACCTATCTGTGGTCGTGGATGGGCGTCCCCATAATCCAAGTGCCGTCCGACATCGTCGCCACGCAGGAGATCATTTGGGCGACCAAGCCCGACGTCGTCATCGAGACCGGCGTCGCGCGCGGCGGGTCCGTCATATTCTATGCGTCGATGCTGACGCTGATCGGCAAGGGCAAGGTCGTCGGCGTCGATATCGACATTCGCGCCCACAATCGCGACACGATCGAAAAGCATCCGATGGCGAGCCGCATCGCGTTGATCGAAGGCTCGTCGATCGACGCGGAAACGATCGCGCGCGTAAAGGCGGAAATTCCCGCCGGCGCCGCCGTCATGCTCGTTCTCGATTCCGATCACTCCAAGCATCATGTCCTGGCGGAATTGCGCGCCCTTTCTCCGTTGGTTACGCAAGGCCAATTCCTCATCGTGGCCGATACGCTCCTGGGCCGCCTGACTCCGGAACAGACGCCGAGAGTGCGTTCGCGGTTTTGGCCGCCCGGCGACGAACCGCTAGCGGCGGTCCAGGAATTTTTGAAGGAGAACGATCGCTTCCGGCCTGACGAAGAGGTCAATGGCAAGATGATCCTGTCGAGTTCGCCTGGAGGCTACCTGCGTTGCGTCAAGCCGTGACGGCGCGCGGGGATCGGCAGGCGGGCGGCGACGCCGCTCGGGAAACCGTCGGCTGGGCACGGGCGAAAATCGTTCGCCAATTTAATGCCGTCGATCGGACTCAATGGCGATGACGACAGTCGTAGCATCACAGCCAATGCTGTTTCCCTGGCCGGGATTCTTCGAGCATTTGTCGCTTGCCGACGTATACATCGATGCCGATGACATGCAGTTCTCGAAAGGAAGCCGCACCAACCGCATCCAAATAAAGTGGGGAGACGAGCGCCGCTGGCTGACCATACCCCTTATGGACAGCGGGGCTTTCCAACCTATTTCGCAGTTGAGAGCAACGGACGAGCGTTGGCGATCGAAGCATCGCGCACTGCTAGCGCAGTCGCTCAAGGGCGCGCCCTTCCGCGACCACGCGCTTGGCATACTCGATGCGGCTTACGCGCACGAAAGGCTCTGTGATCTCCTCTCCGCAGGTATCGCGGAGGCTGCATCCTACCTCGGCATATCGCCGAAGCGCTGGGTGCGGACCAGCGAGCTCAACCTGGAAGGCAAATCGTCAGCCCGCGCACTCGCTCTCGTAAGATCGGTAGGGGGCACGCGATACATCACGGGCCATGGAGCAGCCAACTATCTCGAGCACACCGAGTTCGAGGCGGCTGGCGTCGCCGTCGAGTACATGCGCTACAGTCTGACGCCCTGGCCGCAAGGCGGCGCCTCGTTCTCGCCCTACGTAAGTATTCTCGACCTCATCGGCTGGACTGGTCCGCGCGCCGCCGAGTATCTGCGGCCGTCAACTCTCGGCTGGCGAAACTTCCTTTCCGAGCGCGCGCCGAATTGATTGGCTCGGTCGGTTCTGCGATCACCGCTCCAATGCGGACCGCCTCGTGTTGGCGCTACGCTTTGCCAGAGAAATGACAGGCGAGTGGATCCCGACGGTTCTCAACCACTTTCGGTTTGACTCGCGCCAACTCGCCACGAAGGAAAGTGCGGCGCTTCCCGCCCGCGAGTCCTCCAGCGTCCTCATTCTTTCGAGAGAAGGACAGAATATCTTCCTTGTAGAGCGTAGAAATCATCTCCTGTCATATCTTGGCAACGCCATATTTCCAAGACTTTCAGGCCGTAGTTGGCTGCAAGCGCCGGTATCTCTTCCGCCTCTATGCACCACATCCGCTGACGGGGTTCTATGAAAAGCTCCGACCGACGGGGATGACGAATTATGTGACGAAGAAGGGCCAACGCGAACCGTAACCCGTGGTGCCGATACGCGCGGCGAATGGCCTTGAATTTCGACCTGTACTGTTTTCTATCGACCTCTTTTGCAAACAGCTCGCCAAGCCAGAGCTTGCCGCCCGGCGCCGCCAAATCCGCAATGTTCTTCAAGGCCTGGCGTGCATTTGGCAGCGTGCGCACAAGAGGAAGACAGGAGTTTACAATGATCCTGTCGAACTTGCCTGGCACGTTTGTGAGGTCATCGAAGGGAGCCGCGTAGAATTGGATGCCGGCCAAGTGCGGGACCGCCGCGAGCCGCGCCATCTCCTCCCCTGTGAGCACGGTGCCCACTCTCGACGAGACGAGTGGGATTTCATGAAGCAGGCTTCCGTCTCCACAGCCTATATCAAGGACCCTGTGCCGCGGCTCGAAATCCAGACGATGCAGGATCGCCTGGATCATTGTGCGGGTTCTGTCCTTGAAATTTTCTCGCCCCGCAAGAGCGTGGAGGTCATTCCTCGGATCGGCGAAGCCCCTGTACTCAGAGGCTGCATCCTCGATCGGCCTCTTTGGAATTACGATTGCCATGGCCAGCGACGCGTTGCTCCATCACCGCCCGCGTGTCAAGTGGCGTTCGAGGCTCTCGTTTCGAGAGCCGATCGAAGAGGAACGATACCCGGCGACGCGTCCCCTCGATCTCGTCCTTTCGGTCGGCGGAACGCGCTACGTCACGGGCCACGGCGCCGCCGACTATCTCGATCACGAAGCGTTCGAGGCGGCGTTCGACAAGCGCAACATCGACTCGCGGCCGTTCTTCTCGCGCCTGTCGAGCCTGCCCGCCTTCCGCGATCGTCCGGCGGCGAAGCGGTTCGCCACGCCGACCGACCGCGGCGCGAAGATCGCCGAATTCGGCGTCAACCTGCCGTCGGGTTACAACATGACCGAAGATTTGGTCGACGTCGTCTGCGCGGCGCTACGCGAGATCGTGGCGGCGCGCCGGTAGAGATCGGCGACCGCGGGACGGATTGCCTTGGCCGACAGGAACGGACCTTTCGTCAAACCGCGCTTGTCGGCGCATCGCGCAGTTCGCGAGCCCGACGCCGCCTTGACCGGCTCGGCGCCCCCGGTGCATAGGGGGCCGCTGTCGAGCGATTGGCAAGCGGTCGACGATCGCGCCCCGGCGTCGCCGGGCGCGCCGGGGGACGCCGATCGGCGGCCAACGTCAGGGAGCGCGATGCTGTACCGGCCGACGCCATTGGACTTTTCGCGCAACGTGCTGGTCTTCGTCCATATTCCGAAGACGGCCGGCACTGCGGCCTGCGACGTGCTGTTCAAACAGCTCGGCTTCGACCGATGCCTGGAGACCAACGACGGCAAGGTCGGCAAGATTCACGAGAGCCGATTGCGCAAGTTCGCCTGGCGGGCGCGAAAATCGCTGCGCAACGCGGCGTTGCGCCTGCGCGGCGTCGATCCGCTGCTTCCCAAGAGCGTCGCGCGCGCTGACTTCGCGCGCCTGCGGCTGCTCGGAGGCCACTACGCCTTGGGCGAAGAGCCGAAGCTGGGGCGCGAACCGGTCTATCTCACCGCCGTGCGCGATCCTGTCGACCGCTTTCTGTCGGACTACTACTATCGGATCGATCAGCGGTCGACACGGCCGGCGGGCAGGCGCGAGCGGCACGCCTTCTGGACCTACGACGTCGATCGCTTCGTCGATCACGTCTACGCGCGCCGGGCCTGGAACGAGATGAACCTGCAATGCCGCTATCTCGGCGGCGTAGCCACCTTCGCCGCCGCCAAGCGCGCCGTCGACGATCGCGTCTTCTTGGCGGCGCCCTCGAATCGGTTGAATGAGTTCTTGCAACTCCTTCGCCCGGTCCTCGACCTGAGTTCGACGCAGGCGCCGCGCTCGAACGTCGGCCGCGCCCGGCAGGGCAAAGCGCCGCCTTCGCCGGAGACTCTCGCCAAGATCCGCGAGATGGTGTCGGAGGATCAGCTTCTCTTCGACTACGTGTCGCGCGCTTTCGACGATCTCTTTCGCAAGGCGTCGGACGATCCGTTCGTCGCGTGAATCGGATCGAGACGGCTCGAGGCGGCGCTCCGCCGCCTCGCGTTCGTCATTCCCCCACCAGGGTCGCGCGCGCGCGCTGCCACCAGCCGGAGCGGCGCGGGCGCGAGGCCTCGTCGGCGGCGGCGGTCGTCTCGCTGGGCGCGGCCTCCGGCGCGGCCGATTCCTCGATGCTCGGTTGCTCGGGTTCGCGCGAGGTCGTCGGCGTCGGCGCCTCAGGCTCGACGGCAAAGAGCGGTTCCGCTTCCGGCTCGGCGGCCGACAGCGGCGCCAATTCTTCGCCGAACGAGCTCGGCTCCCCCGGCTCCGCCGCCTCGAGGGCGCCGCTTTCAGCGCTCGGCGGCGCGAAGCGGTCGCGCTCGCCGCGCCGTCCGCGGCGCGAGCGGCGGCGGCGGGCGCCGGGCGCGCGCCCTTCCTCCTCCTCGACGGTCTCGCCCTCGCCGCGCGGCGGCGAAGCGGCGGCGAAGTCGCCGCCGATCTCGGCCACGGCCGCGAGCCCGGCGTCCGTCGGCTGCGGCGCGTCCGCGCCGACGCCTTCGCCCGGGGCGCGCTCCGCGCCGCGCCGACGCCGACGCCGGCGCCGGCGGCGGCCCTGTTCGCCTTCGCCCTCCGCGGCCTCGCCGCCTTCGCGCGCGACTTCGGCGGCCTCGAGCTCGTCCTCGGCCGCCTCGCCTTCGCCGGCCTCGGGCTCCTCGGCGGCCTCGACGTCTTCCTCGATCGCGAAGTCTTCGGCGTCGGCCGGCGCGGCGCCGTAGCCGGCGGGGCGGATCTCCGGCTCGCGCCCGGCGTCCTCGGCCTTGGTTCCGGAGGAGGGCTCGCCGCGCTCGATCGCGTGATAGTTCGAGCCGGTCAGCGCATCGTCCGCCTCGACCGTGATGGCGACGCCGAAGCGGCGTTCGAGATCGCGCAAATGCGCGCGCTTCTGGTTGAGGATGTAGAGCGCGACGGGGGCGCGCGCGC
>Ga0181524_10000598_pt1 | contig 43329 bp, 41 predicted proteins | sample PEATcosm2014_Bin_34_FD_119761 | JGI IMG/M metagenome (GOLD analysis project Ga0181524, IMG submission 119761) | Peatland microbial communities from MTU Mesocosm Facility, Houghton, MI, USA - PEATcosm2014_Bin05_60_metaG | ecosystem: Environmental > Terrestrial > Soil > Wetlands > Peat | place... | reverse complement strand
CTCCGACACGGTGATCGGGTTGGTCGAGTTGTTGATGATGCTCAGATAGACAAGTTGATTGGTCGCCAGCGGGGCTGGCTTGAGGGCTATGCGCTCCGGCGCGACACTGACCACCGGCTGAGTGTGGGCCCAAACCGTGACGTTCAGCACGGATGGTTTCGTCAGCGAGGTCTTGATCGCGACAACGCCCTGGGTGTAGCCCGGAGGCGGTGGCGCCGAATTCGAGACGACCAGCATATAATCCCGCCCCAGCACATTGGTGCTCAGATGGGCCACGAACAGGGGGTTGGTGCATTCGGGCGGAGAGAGCATCATCGGCTGATCGGTTGAGTTGGTGATGCGCACAGAGCCGGAGCCGAACGGAGAGTCTGGCCGGATAATAAGGCCCAGCACCGGAGGGATGACGTCGACCGGCTTCCACACGACCCCTTTGAGCTGCAGCATGAAACCGCCTCGCGGCTCGGCCCTGTCGTTGCAGTTCACCGTAATGAACTTGGTGGTGGCCAGGCTGATATTGGGCGCATCGAACACCACGGGAATCGCGCCCGATTCCCCGGGCTTGACCTGGCGCGCCCAGTTGCCAACCACGGTGCAGTGGCACGTGCCATGGACGTTGCTCAGGATCAAGTCCTCGACGCCTGTATTGGTGAAGTAAAACGTGTGTTTGACCTGCTCGCCGCCGGCCACCCTGCCAAAGTCGTATGCCGCAGAATCAAATTGTATCCTCGCCCCCGCGTAGTTCGTTGGAGAGACCGCTTCAACCTTCGGCTGCATGCTCCCACCCGGGTAGTTCGTCAGGGAGACCGCTGCGGCCGGGACCGGCGCCGCGCCCGGAGCGCCCGCCGGCTGGCGGTACGCATTGGCCCCGGCAGCTTGCGGCTGCGCCTGAGGCGCCGCCGGGGCGGCCGTGGACCCCTGCGCATTGCCTGTGGGCGCGCCGGGCACTGGCGGCGGGAGCGGAGGTTCCATCCCCAAGGCAGCCGTTCCGATGGCCAGCATCAAGACCGCCGGGACCGTATTCCTGATCAGTGTGCTCATAGCCAGATTCAACCTCCTCGAATATCCCACAGCCCGTCCCTGGTGAAAAGCCAATTTCTCTTTGCACGTGCGGTCCCGCGCGGAAGCGGCGGCCAGGTCTCTTGAGCGCTGAGTCCTATGTAAAGTAAAAGTTGACCAGATGAGGACAAAAATGAGTTGATCTACATCATACGCCCAAGCCACCGATGCTGCTGAAGAAGAACAACGAGACAAAAAATGTTTATTCTTTAGCAAAATGTGAAGTGCTCATGGGCTGGCCTTCACGGACAATGGTGTCCACGCGTGAAGGTGTTGCGTGGTTGCAAGCGGCCCCGGTCTGCCGGTCGGCGGCAAGGGCAAGAGCGGTCCTGGGCCGGCTCGTCTGCGGAACATGCACGGCGCTGCGATAAGAAGAAACATATTTAATGCGCATGAAAAGAACACTCATACTCTTAGTTGCGGTTGTGGCGATGGGGGCCCTCTCTGCCAATGCGGCGGATGGAAAGGCCCTTTACGGAAAGAACTGCGCCAAGTGCCACGGCGCCGACGGAAAAGGGGAAACCAAGATGGGCAAGAAGGCGGGCGCCAAGGATTATACCAGCGCCAAGGTGCAGGATGAGCTTAAGGACGAGGATGCAATCAAGGCCGTCATGAAGGGCTACAAGGATAAGGACGGCAAGGAAGTGATGAAGCCCTCTGAGGACCTGTCGGATAGCGACGCCAAGGCCGTCGTCGCTTACATGCGGACATTCAAGAAGAAGTAGGGCACTTTGACGGCGCGCCCTGGGACGAAGCTTGGGCGGGTCGCCCGGCTCTCGGCGTGGGGCCGGCTGGAAGCCGGCTCCGCGCGTGGACGCGGTCGCCCGTGGTCTCGGGGTGTGGCCCGTCGTCAGCCTGGATACTTCACACGCTCAGGCGACCTGCCCGCGCGCCGGTTCAGGAAAGCTCCGCGAGGAGCGCCATGTTTATTGTCAAACCGTCTGGAGCGCCTCAAGCTCCGCCGGGAGCGGCATGTTGCGCCGGCGCAGCAACGTCCAGGCCTGTGCCGCTCCTGACGGAGCCTGGGAGCCGCCCGCGTGGCTGGCGTTGCTACGAACATGGCGCGCCTAACAGGGCTTTCCCCCGTGGGGGCAATTGTGGCATACTCGGGTCAGTTCGGTTTCGTGTTTTTGCATCATGAATTCTGAAGTTTCTTCTCCGGCGCCCGGGCCGCGTCCGTCCTCGAGCTTCCGCAATTGGCTGAGCCTGACGGGCCTGGTGGTCATGGTTGGGGGGCTGTTTTCGTTTCTGCTCCTGCTGCTGGTGGACTCGCTGGCGCACTTTGCCAATCCATATATTGGGATATTGACTTACCTGGTCGCGCCGGCTTTTTGGGTCCTGGGCCTGGTGCTGGCCGCAGCCGGGGCGCTATGGCGGCGGCATCAACTGGCCAGGAAGACCGGGCCGTTGCCCCCGTTGCGGATAGACCTGACACGGCCGCGCGACCGGCGGCTCTTCGGTTTTTTTCTGGCGGGGAGCGTGGCTTTCTTGCTGATCTCGGCGATAGGCAGCTACCAGGCCTACCAGTTTACGGAATCGGTTCCCTTCTGCGGGCAGGCATGTCATGGGGTGATGAAGCCGGAGTTGGCGACGTATCTGCACTCGCCCCACGCGCGCGTGGCGTGCGCCGAGTGCCACATCGGCAAGGGGGCCACATGGTACGTGCGCTCGAAACTCTCGGGCATCTACCAGGTGTATGCGACGCTGGCGGACAAGTTCCCGCGTCCGATCCCGACGCCGGTGACGAACCTGAGGCCGGCGCAGGAGACGTGCGAGGAATGCCACTGGCCCCAAAAATTCGTAGGGAGCTTGGAGCGGACGTATTGGCATTTTCTGAGCGACGAGACCAACACGCCCTTCACGGTGCGGATGCTGCTCAACGTGGGGGGCGGGGACCCCACTCACGGTCCGGTCGGGGGCATTCATTGGCACATGAACGTGGGCAACCGGATCGAGTACATCGCCACCGACGAGAAACGACAGAAGATTCCCTGGGTGCGGATGACCGATTTGCAGCAGGGCGTGGTGACCGAGTTCCGTTCGCCCAGGTTCACCAATGAGGTCAACGGGGCGGAGGTGCGGCGGATGGATTGCATGGATTGCCATAACCGCCCCGCGCATCGCTACCAGACGGCTGACAGCGCGGTGGACCTGGCGATTGCGCTGACGAACCTGGACCGTTCGCTGGCCTACGTGAAGACCAACGCGGTCTATGCCCTGACGCGGCCTTATACGAATGAAACGCAGGCCCTGCAAGGCATCGCCACCTTTCTGTCGGCCCGTTACCCGGCGGATTCGCGCCTGCACTCCGCGATCGAGGCGGCGCAGCAGATATACAAGGATAATTTCTTTCCGGAGATGAAGGCGGACTGGAGGACGTATCCGGATAACATCGGCCACAAGGACTGGCCGGGCTGTTTCCGGTGCCACGATGGCGAGCACAAAACGGCGGACGGCAAACGCGCGATCAAGGCCAATAACTGCAATGCGTGCCACAGGATTTTGGCCCAGGGGCGCGGGGATGAACTGGAAAAATTTACTCCCGCGGGCCAGAAGTTCAAACATCCGGGCGACGAAGTCGAGGGGGGCTGCAACGACTGCCACACCGGCGGACCCTAGAGTTTCAGCGACGCTCTCACAATACAATGCAAGAGTACTATAACAAACCTCCGATGGCCTCGAGGCCCGCCTCAATCCATCAGCACGATGAATCGCGCTTTCAGCGCTCAGAACGGTCTTTCGCCGATAAACCCAGGGCGTTGCCCTGGGCTGGCATGAATGACGCAGTTGGCGTCTCAAACAGGCCCGCAGCGCCATGAAAACGCACTATAATAACCCCTGCGCCCAGTTCGCTGCGGGTGTGCTGCTGGGATTCTGGCTGTGGCCCGGGGCGTTTTGCGCGTCGGCGGCAGACAAGGGGCCTAACAGCGGCTGTCTGGAATGCCATTCGGACAAGAGCCTGACGACGACCAATGCCGCGGGCAAGGAGGTCTCGCTCTTTGTGGACGAGGCGAAGATGGCGGGGACGGTCCACAAGACCAACACATGCGCGAGCTGCCATGCAGATATTTCGGAGAAGCACCCGGACGACAACGTCCCGGCCAAGGCGGTGAATTGCGCGGCGTGCCATGAGCGAGAGGGACGGGAGTATGGGACGAGCATCCATGGAGTGAGCCATACTATGGGGGCGTCCGGGGCGGCTGGTTGCGCGGATTGCCACGGCAGCCACAACATCCTCCCGGCCAAGCACGCCGATTCACCCGTGTTCAAGCTGAACCTGCCGGCGACGTGCGCCACCTGCCACAGCAATCCCGGGCTGACTCGGGAGTACCAGATAAAGTTCCCGGAGGCTGCGGCGCAGTATATGGACAGCATTCATGGGCGGGCGCTGCTGAAAATGGGGTTGATTGTCGCCCCGTCGTGCAACGATTGCCACGGGGTGCATGACATCAAGCGCGCGGTCGACCGGGACTCGCCGATCAACGCAGCGAACATCGCCAGGACGTGCGGGAAGTGCCACGTCAAGATCGAGCAGGTTTACAGGCAGAGCGTCCACGGACAAATTGTTGCCAAGGACGGCAAGCACGCCCCGGTCTGTTCCGACTGCCACACGGCGCACCAGGTGGAGACTCCCAAGAACGGCCACTTCAAGATGGCGAGCGACGAGGTCTGCGGCAAGTGCCACCAGGACCGCCTGGCGCATTATCGGGACACGTATCACGGCAAGGCGATGGCCCTCGGCAGGCCCAACGTCGCCTCCGACGTGGCGGCCTGTTACGACTGCCACGGCCATCACGACGTGCTGCCGCCCTCCAACCCCAATTCCCATCTCTCGCGCAACAACATCCTGGCCACCTGCCGCCAATGCCATCCGGCGGCCACCCTGCGGTTCACCCAGTACAAGCCGCACGCCAACCCGCTGGACGGCAAGAGCAACCCTCTGCTGCATGGGACGTTTCTGTTCATGACATCGCTCTTGGTGGGTGTGTTTGTCTTCTTCGGGGCACACACCGGGGCCTGGTTGTTCCGGGCGGGCTACTTATATTGGCACGACTCCAAGCAGTTCCGGGAGGCGAAGGTCAGCGCGCAGCAGGAGGGCGGGGAGTGGTTCACGCGCTTCGAGCCGTTCGAGAGGTTTCTTCATTTCCTGGTCGTGACCAGCTTTCTGCTCCTGGTCATCACCGGCATGCCTCTGAAGTTCTATTACACCGACTGGGCCAAAGCGCTGTTTCATGTCATCGGGGGCGCCGAGACGGCCCGCGCGTTGCATCGGCTTGGGGCCTTGGTGACCTTTCTCTACTTTGGGTTGCACATCTCGAGGGTCGCGCACAAGTGCTGGGTTGGCCGGCGCGAAATCCGGGACGCCAAGACCGGGCGTTTGAGTCTCAAGCGGGCCTGGTCGCTCGTCTTCGGCCCCGACTCGATGATTCCAACCCTCCAGGACTGGCGCGACTTTGTCGCCCACAACAAGTGGTTCTTCGGCAGGGGCCCCAGGCCACAGTTCGACCGGTGGACCTACTGGGAGAAGTTCGATTATTTCGCCGTGTTCTGGGGCGTGCTCATCATCGGCTCCTCCGGTCTCATCATGTGGTTTCCGACGTTCTTCACGCAGTTTATGCCGGGCTGGATTATCAACATCGCCTTGATCATCCACTCGGACGAGGCGCTGCTGGCAGCGGGCTTCATATTCTCGATTCATTTCTTCAACACTCATTTCCGGATCGAGAAATTCCCCATGGATACGGTGATCTTCTCGGGCCGTGTCTCGAAGAACGAGATGATGCATGAGCGCCGGCGCTGGTATGACCGGTTGGTGGCCGAGGGGCGGCTGGATGATTTCCGGGTCCGCGACGAGTGGCTGCGCTGGAAGAGTATTGCGCGATCCTTCGGCTACTTCTTTTTCGGCCTTGGCGTGCTCCTGCTGCTTCTCATCCTCTACGCCATGGTCACGCGCCTGACGCATTGAGCGGAGACATGGCCCCCGTGGGCCGATGGCAGGGGCGGAGGCCAAAAAATGTCGAATGAATGCCAAGCCAGGTAGAGCCATTTTCGTTGGCGGGCGGGATTCTAATGCGGTATGGCATACAGACCAGAAAAGGCAGGTCGCTTAGCGGCTCTATTAGTTCTGCTCCTTTGCACCATTTTGGCAGCGTCGGGCGGGGAAGCCATCAAAGACAGCGCCTGCCTGGAATGCCACTCGGACAAGACGCTGACCAAGACCAATGCGGCCGGGAAAGAGGTGTCGCTCTTCGTGGATGCGGCCAGGCTGGCGGGGTCCGTACACCGGACAAACGCCTGTGTGGCTTGCCATGTCTGGGTGAGCTCCAAGCATCCGGATGACAATGTGCCGGCACAGCCCGTGAACTGCGGCCGGTGCCATGGCAGGCAATCGGAAAGCTACGGGGCGAGCGTCCATGGCCTGGCCCTGGCGAAGGGACAGACGGGAGCCGCGACGTGCAGCGATTGCCATGGGGAGCACAATATTCTGCCGCCGGCATCCGAGGCCTCGCCGCTTCATTTCTCGAGGCTGGCCCAGACCTGCGGGGCCTGCCACGACGAGGTCGCCAGAGACGTGGAGGCCAGCGTCCATGGCAAGGCGGTGGCCGCCGGCCACCGGGACGCGCCAACCTGCACGGATTGCCATTCCGAGCACAAGATAACGGCCCTCAAAAGCAGCTCGTCACTCAAAATCTCCGCCGAGGTCTGCAGCAATTGCCACGCCTCCGAGCGGTTGAACACCAAGTACAACCTGCCGCCCGACCGCGTGAGCACCTTCTTCGAGAGCTACCACGGGCTGGCGGCGCAATACGGCTCGACCCTGGCGGCCAACTGCGCCAGTTGCCACGGCGTACACCGGATTCTGCCCTCGAGCGACCCGGCCTCGACGATTTACAAGACCAACCTCGTGGTGACCTGCGGCAAATGCCACCCGGGCGCAACAGACAAGTTCGCGCAGAGCAAGATACACGTGGACTCCGCATCAGCCAAGGCGGGCGACGGCATGGGCGAGCGCATCAACTGGTGGGTGCGGCGGATTTACCTGGCGCTGATCGCCGCGACGATAGGACTGATGCTTGCCCACAACGGGCTGTTGTTTGCCAGGAAGGTCGCGGCGCGGTACCGGGCCGCCGATTTGAGCCTGGTGCGGATGAGTTTCTCGCAGCGCGCCCAGCATTTCACCCTCGCCGCGAGCTTCATTGTTCTGGCTGTGACCGGGTTCGCGCTCAAGTTTCCCGATTCCTGGGTTGCGAAGATGCTCGGCTCCAATGAGATGTTCCGGCGCTGGAGCCATCGGATTGCCGCCGTGGCGCTGCTGGCGGTGGGGGCATATCATCTGTGGTACATTCTCGCCAGAAAAGAAGGGCGTCAATTGATCAAAGACCTCTTGCCGGCCCCCAAGGACTTGGGTGACGTGGCCGACAACGCGCGTTACCTGGCGGGCCTAAGGCCGGAGAAAGCCAGGGTTGGCCGGTTTGGTTACGCTGAGAAGATGGAGTACTGGGCAGTCGTCTGGGGCACGATCATCATGGGCGTCACGGGTTTGATGATCTGGTTCAAAATGGACGTTACCCGGTTTCTGCCGCGATGGGCCGTGGACGTGGCCGTGACCATCCACTATTACGAGGCGATTCTTGCCTGCCTGGCAATTGTGGTCTGGCATTTTTATCACGTCATTTTCGACCCGGACGTCTATCCGTTGAACTGGGCGTGCTGGAACGGGAAGGTCTCAAAGCACTGGCAGGCGGAGGAACATGCTCTCGAACGGGACCCCTCGGCAGCCGTTGGAGAAGAACCCGTCGCGGCAGGGCGGAAGGATCGCCAGCCCGAGGCGGTAGTCCCGAAATAGCGCAATTCCCCTGTTGCGGCGCGCAGGCCCGCCCTGCACCTTACACGGATCTTCTGCCACCCGCCGCCTCGTGCAACCTCCGGCCCTAACAGGCCAGGGCTGTTGTCCCGAAGGGACTGCCCGACAATAGCCCGGCGCTTCAGCGCCGGGAAAGCCAGTTTTGCGTTCCGCCCGTTCCGAAGGAACGGCTGAATAAGCGAGACAAGTCTGGTCCACTGCGATTCAGCCGTCCCTTCGGGACGGAGCGAATTGGGGGTGCCGGACCCGGCGCTGAAGCGCCGGGCTATTGTCAGGATGTCCCTCCGGGAGGGGCTGACACCGGACCTAACGCGGGTATTGAGCCAAACCCGGGGCGGGACCTCAAGTGTCACAAGAAACGCGTGTAAGGTGAAGGCCCCAGGGCCGCTCTCACTACAGCCTGTCCCAGAAGCTTCGATTCCGGGCCTTCGTCGCGACCCTTGTCGCCAACTTTGTCGAAAAATGGCCAAATCGACAAAGGTTTCGACAAAGTCCCCCGTTGGCCGGGCTTATGGGACAGGCCTTGGATAGACGCGACTGTTGAATTATTATGGCTACGCAATGATCACATTAAGATTAGGTCTAGTTCTCATTTCTTTGCCATGCACTGACAAAAAATGCTGTGCAGTTCCCGGCGCGCGACGGCCTGCCAAAAGTGGCTGAAATGTGGGGAACAAGGTGCAAAATAAGGATTTCTGACAATGGGTGGAAAATGACCGAGCAAATTATGGTTACTGTTGGACAAGAAATGGATAGTGACAAGGGCTTTTTTCCGAGAGACTGCATCATGTCCAGCCTGGGAGTGTTTCCCGGCGGGCAATGAACTGAATTCGGCATGTCACGCTGAGCATTCAAAGAAACAACGCTGCACATTATGAAGAAAGAACCTCTCAAGAGCGCGCTCGCTTGGTTGGGGGCGAGCCTGCTGGTAGCCGTCGGCGCGACGACTGCCACGGGTGCGACCCCATTGCAAGGGCAACTCTCCATCCGTCCGTTCACCCCGACCGAACAGGCCACGTATAAACTCACCAGCATCCAAAAGTCCGCCGGCATAAATACCGTCGCGCTGGGTGAGCCGGTGTACCTGGACGCAATGGTCAATATCGCCATTCCGCCCGGAGACATTATCGGCGTCACCTGGGCGCTGACCAACCAACCGATAGGCTCTGTGGCGGCGCTGACCAACAGTCCGCTGGGGACCAATGTTCCTGTCTTTAAGCCCTCAGACAGGCTGGTTAGCCAAGTGGCCGGGCGGGCCGCGTTCTGGCCCGACGTGCGGGGGCAATATACGGTGACAGCGACGATCACGACCGCCTCGGAAGGGACCACCAACCTGGTGCAGAACATCACTGCGGGCGTCTATATGGGCATCGGTACCTGCGCCTTGTGTCATAGCGGCGGGGAGGTAGCCATGAACAAGGTGGTCCCCTGGTCGCAGACCGAGCACGCCACAATGTTCAGCCGGGGCATCGACGGCCTGGTCAGCTCCTCTTACGGCCTGAACTGCATCCCGTGCCACACTGTCGGCTATGATACCGATCCGCGGACGACCAACAACGGGAATTTTTATGCCGTTTCCAAGCAGCTCGGATGGACCTTTCCGAAGGTGCTGACCAACGGGAACTGGGCGAGCATTCAGACCAATTACTTGGCCCTGGCCAATGTCGCCAACATTCAGTGCGAAAGCTGCCACGGTCCGGGCAGCGAACATGCCGACTTGTTGGGCAACACGAATTCCCCAGCATGGCCGTCTCTCTCCAAGGTCCTCGATGAGGGCGACTGCGCCCAATGCCACGATGACATGACCCACCATTCCATTGTCGCCGAGTGGAACAACTCGCTGCACGCGGTTACGACCACAGACCCGGCCGGCAGCGCGGGCTGCGTGGGTTGCCATACTGGCTTTGGTTTCGTGGCAAGGATGGAGGGAACCCCCATAGTCAACACGGCGTATGAGGCGATCACCTGCGCCACCTGCCACGAGCCGCACGATGTGTCCAAGCCGCACCAAATCCGGGCGTACAATACCGCGACCCTCATGAATGGCACCGTCGTCACCAACGGCGGCATGGGCGGTTTGTGCATGCAATGCCACATTAGCCGGCAAAATGCGACCAACTACGTGGCCACGACGGCCGGCAGCTCCCATTATGGTCCCCATCACGGGCCGCAGACCGACATGCTCGAGGGCGTCAACGGCTACACCTACGGCAAGACGTTGGGCAGTTCCCCGCACAAGGATGTCGTGACCGACACCTGCGTCGCCTGCCACATGCAGACCGACAGTTCGACCTCACCGGCGTTCACTCACGCGGGGGGCCACTCCTTTGAAGTCGCCTCTGCCGCCAGCGGAACCAACCCCCCCGTCTATCTCACCGCCGTTTGCGTCCAATGCCACGGCTCCATCACCAACTTCAACTTCCCGACCGTGGATTATGACGGAGACGGTGTGGTTGAAGGCGTGCAGACCGAAGTGGCAAACCTCATGCTCCAGTTGGCCACACTGCTCCCGCCTGTCGGAGTGGCCAAGACCAACCTCAGCATCGATGCGACCTGGACGCCGCAGCAACTGAAGGCGGCCTACAACTACCTGTTCGTGCAGAGCGACGGCAGCTACGGCGTTCACAACATCGCCTATACGGTTGACCTGCTCAAGGCCTCGATCACGGACATGGGCGGCGGCGCCGCGGCCAGTGGCTTGCCTTCTGCGTGGCAGATCCAGTACTTCGGCTCGACCACCAACCCGAATGCGGCGCCCAATGCTGATCCGGCCGGGGACGGTGTCCCCAACTGGCTCAAGTACGCCCTGGGCCTCAATCCCACGGTGGCTGGCCTCACCTTGACCAACGGAGTCGTGTGGGCCAACGGCAGCGCCCAGATTAGTCCCAGCAACACCAACTCCATCGCTATCTACACCGCTGCCGAGGTGGCCTTCACTACCGAGGTTGGCAAGACCTACCAGCTCCAAGGCATTTCGTCCCTGGGCGCCGGTTGGCAGAACATCGGCTCTCCAATCACCGGCACCGGCTCTTCGATGAGCTTCCTGACCCCGACGCGGAATGACCAACAGCAATACTTCCGCGTGGTTAGCCAATAGCCACACCGCGTCTCGGAGAAATCCAGGACATTGACTCCATTCAGAGCCCCTCCCCGCAAGCGCGGGGAGGGGTTTTTACCGAGAGGCTGCCTTGAGGCGTTTGAGCGCCTGGATTTGGGCTTGGGAACGGGCGGCGATCTGCTGAAGTTTGTCAGTCTGCTCCGCCTGGAGTTGCTGGAGTTGCTTCATGGCAGCCTGCTGTTCGGCATCGGAACTGTTCGTCTGGGCCTTGAGGAGATTCAGTTGGGCCTGTTGGATGCGGGTTTGCATCTCCTGGGCGGCGCGAGCGAACTCGTTGAGGGCGGCCTGGCGCAGCAGACGGGTGCCCTCTTCCAATGAAACAGAATCAATGTTGGGAATGATGCGCTTGATGTCCTCGATGGGTGGCGGGCCGTTGCGCGGCGCCACGACGACAGGCTCCGGCTGGCGTTCGGCCTGGGCGGTTCGCTCGATGGCCCGTGCCAGGTCAAACTCCAGGGCCGGCTCCCACTCCGGGTCCAGCCGGTCGAGGGATTCCTTGTGCTGTTTGCCCACGACGGCGATTCCCAGGAAACACGCATCGCCCTTCTCGATGTTGAAGGGCTTGATGCCGTCTGCCGCGGCGGCCTTCTCGACGCCCGAGTTGGGCTGGAAATCATGACGGGCCACTTTGAGTTTACCGCCCGCCTCGCGCTCGAATTGAGAGAGCAACTGCTCGACCCGTTGGACGAAGGCAGGCGTCGAGGCCGGCACCGTAGCGGCATCGAGCGAGCAGTAGAAGCGCAGTTCCATCGGGACCTCCAAGCGCCGCAAGACGGCGGTCGTAGGGGCCGACAGTGCCGGCGCCATCCCGCTGGCTTGCCCGGAAGGCGCCTTCCGGCCATGCGGCAAGGCAAATTGATAGGTCAGCAGAACGCCCCCGGCGAGGCCGGCGGCCAAGCAGGCGAGCATGAGCGCGCTGTTTTTCACGTTGGCTGGAATCTGCCACCCGGAGGCAGCAGGCGCGAGAAAAAAGCAGCAGTTCTCATTTTGGACCTTGGACATTTCTTGCACGCCGACGGCGTGCGCGCATATCAGCCCAGGGCAACGCCCTGGGAAGAGCGTCTCGCAATCCCAACCCGCCCTGCAAGGGTGGGAGCAGTTACCCTGCCCCTAAGGGTGATGCGCATCGAACGCCATCTCATAGCCCTTCAACAACGATCGGAGTCCTGCCTGGGGCACTCGGCAAGAGTGACCTGCGCCCTTGCAGGGCGCAAAAGCCCGCTAAGGCCGGATTTCCCAGGGTGTTGCCCTGGGCTGGTATGCTGCGCGCTTTCAGCGCAGGCTCCATGGACAGTTGGGGACCCAGCACAAAAGCTCTTTTGCTTGGCTCGGACAATTCTGGTGTTGCCTAAGCTGGGCCGAGCGTTCAAAATGCGCCGCATGAACTCTGCCGGTCATCGGATGGCGGCATCTGCCAACCCCATACACAAATTGTCTGCCGTATGAACATTTGCAGTTTATGAATAGCACCAAAGCTCGGCTGGCGAATGGGGCGTCGGTTTTGTTCCTGGCCATGGCTCTTTCCATCGTGCCTGGCCGGCAGGGCAGGGGGCAGGATGTTCAGCACTTGAGCATCACCGAGGCGGGCGGCATGCCCGGGTGGCCGGTGATGACCGGCATCCAACGAGCCAGCAACGGTGTGAGCCTGACCTGGGACGGGCCGTCGGGCTATTATCAAGTGTTTCAGAAGTCCGGCTTGGCGGGTTCTCAATGGGAGGCTGTTGGCAAGGCGACCAACCTGATGAGGCAGGCGACGATTAGCCCATTGTATGGCATCACCTTTTTCCGCGTGTCGGGGCCCTCGCCCGTGTACGCGGGCTGGACTGTGTGCTCGGGGTGCCATGAGAACATCTATGCCACGGTCGTGAACACGCCGCACGCGGGCGCCTTTGCGGCGCTCAGCGCGCAGCAGCAGACCAACAGCGCCTTGCTTGCGGGCCGCACGGTGGGCTACGGACTGCCGACGGGGTTCAAGAGCCAGGCAGCGACCCCGCAGCTTGCCGGCGTGCAATGCGAGAATTGCCACGGCCCGGCGGCCAACCATGCCGCCAGCGAAATGGACCCGAGCGTGAGGCCCCGCGTCGAGTTGGCCGCTACGGTTTGCGGGGGATGCCATACGGGACCGGAACATCCGATCTTCCAGGAATGGCAGTCCAGCGCTCATGCCCAGGTTGTTCCGGGCCCTGATTTTAATTCCACCAACCTGATCGACAGTTGCGGCCGGTGCCATTCGGGTTCTGTGCGCTACAGTCTGTTGGAGGGCCTGGCACTGCCCGTCGGGGATGCCAACGTGGGGATCGTCTGCGCAACCTGCCACGACCCGCACCAGACCAACGCCAACCCCGCTCAGGTCAGGTATCCGCTGGCCTCGACAAATGATTATTATGTGACGACCGCCGGCGTGTTTACCGACCAAATCAATCCCGCGATCAACCTGTGCGCCCAGTGTCACAATCATCGCGGGGCGTCCTGGACCAATTCGGCGGCCCCTCCCCATCACTCGCCCCAGTACAACATCCTGCTGGGGACGGTGGGAGAACTGGCATCCGGGCTTCCGTCCTACCAACCGGCCGCCCACGCGCTTCAGATCACAAACCAATGTGCCGGTTGCCACATGCAGACCAGCCCCTACCAGGGCGCGGCCCAGCCGGCGGTTGCGGGGCACACCTTCACGGTGGACTCCTATAATCTGTGCCTGGGCTGTCATTCGGAACCCGGGCCTTTGGTCCAGTTCGTGCAGGGGGTGGTTTCCAACCAAATCCAGCAACTGACGCAGGACCTGAATCTCTGGGCCTCCACGAAGGCGCCTGCCTCCCTGTGGGCCAAGTACAACGTGCGCGCCTGGGAATATACGACGCCGGGCCAATTGTCTTCAGGAGGACCCGGGCCCGATGCGAGCGAGCAATCCCTGATCCCGATCAACATCCGGAAGGCCCGCTTCAACTTGTACCTGATTTTGTATGATGGCAGTTATGGCGTCCATAACGGTCCTTATTCGGTAGGTCTGCTGAACCAGGCGAGCCAATGGATTCGAGCCGAGTTGGACAATTAGCTTGGAGCGCGGTTGACCAGACCATAACCTAAAACCTCGTGATGATTCCCATAGCGAACAGACGAAGAAGGTTTTCCCCGCGATGGGGACGAGCAGCGGCCCTGGTGGCCGGAACAATCGGCCTGCTGGCCGCCGGCATATCGTGCCGGAGCGTGAGCCATTCGGTCGTGATGCTGCCCAACGTGCCGGGGGCGAAGTACATTGGCTCCAAAGAGTGCGAGCAATGCCACGAGGAAATCACCCGCGGCTTTAGAACGGCGGACCACGCGCGGTTGATTGCGGAGGGGCCCAATGCGCTGGGGGCCGGCTGCGAGTCCTGTCATGGCCCGGGGAGCCTGCACTCTGAATCCGGCGGGGAGGTCAAACCGCCCTATAGTTTCACCTCCGGCCGTCCGCAGCGGGCAAGCACAGGCTCTCGGATGGCGGAATCCCCTCCCCGCGCTGTCGAGACGGTCTGTTATCAATGCCACGGAGATGTGCGGGGCCAGTTCAGCCTGATGTTTCACCATCCGGTGCCCGAAGGCAGGATGAGCTGCATACAATGTCATCCGCCCCACAAGGGCAATGCCTACGCGGGGGGAGGCACTGCGCTGCTTTCTCAGGCGCAAATGTGTTTGGAGTGCCATCCGGCCCAGCGCGGCCCCTTCCCGTTCGAGCACGAGGCCATGCGCGAAGGTTGCCCGACGTGCCATGCCGTGCATGGCTCGATCAACGCCAAGCAACTCACCGTGCGCGACTCGAATTTGTGTCTCAAATGTCATTTCCAGCAGGTCAAAGGCGGCTTCATCCTGATTGGGGGTTCCGACCACACGGTGCGCCTGCGGCAAGGCGCTTGCTGGAGCGCCGGCTGTCACGAGGCGGTGCATGGCTCCCGTGTCAACCCCTCCCTTCGCTTCTAACCATTCATTAACCTGAGACCCAATGACAACTGTATTCGGACCCAAGAGGAGTGCTGGCAGATGCTCCTATGCTCTGTGGCTCGGCCGGGGTATGCTTGTGGCGTCGTTATGGATGGCAATGCGCCCCGCTCCAGGCGCCGAGGTCACGACCAACGCAACGCCGGCCAAGAGCGGCCAGGCCACGACCAACGCAACGCCCCCCAAAGCGGGTGAAGCCGCCACCAACGCGGCGCCTGCCAAGGCCGAAGAGTCCGCCTCAAAAGAGGCGGCCAAGCCGGATGAGGCCCCTGCCGCGCCGACGCCGGAACAGATTTATGAGGGCGGGGCCAATTCCTATAAGAATTGGATCGAGATTGGGGCAGGCGGTTTCATGGTCAAAGGGGATGCCGGACAGGCCGAGCAGCAGCAGCAGATGAAGAGAGGCGCTTATGGAGGCATCGAGGACCTGCATTTCGAGGGGAACATCGATAAGAAGACGACCCTGACGCTCGACGGCCACGGAATTTTCGACGACCACGATTACGATTTGCGCCTTAATGTCAAGCGCGAGGACCTGGGCTATGTCCGGCTGAATTTTGATAACTTCCGCACCTGGACTGACAGTTCCGGCAGTTTCTTCCCACCGGACAATTTGCATTTTTCGACCTCGGGCGAGGGGTTGCCCTTGGACCGGGGCAATATCTTGTTCGAGGCCGGTCTGACTCCCAAGGCCGGTCCCAAGGTCACCTTCAAGTACACGCATCAGTACCGGCAAGGAAACGAGAGTTCCACAATTTGGGGGCCGGCCAACACTTCATTGGGAACGCGCAATATCTATCCCGGCTCTTACACCATCGATGAGAAGTCGGACGCATTCGGCGTGGACGTGGCCCACCGGATTGCGTCGATTGATTTCGGCGGGGGTGTCCGCTATGAGACCGGCACATTGGGCAATGGCCTGCTGACCACCTCCCAGCCAGGCGGGCTGGATAAGCAGGACATTACGGACCGCCAGGGAACGGACTATGACATGTTCAGCGTCCATGCCTTTGGCGAAACCTGGCTCAAGAAGGACCTGTTTCTCTCCTCGGGTTTTGTCTTCGATAATCTCGACAGCAAATATTCCGGCAGCCAGGTTTACGGCGATGACTTCAGCGTGGCCTTCAGTCCGAACAACGCCCTGGGCGGGTTGGGTTATTATGATCTCAACGGCCGTTCGCACCTGCACGACTATGTGTTCAACCTGACCTTGTTGGCGATGCCGGCCAAGGCCCTGACCATCATCCCTTCGGTGCGCGTGGACAAGGAAGATTGGAGCGCGGATTCGGGCGGGACCGGCACGCTCGGGGCGTTCCCCACCGAGCAATTCAGCAGCCGGAGCGACCTGGATGAGGTGGATGTGACGGAACGCGTGGACATCCGCTACACCGGCATCACCAACTGGGTATTCTATGCCGGGCCGCAGTGGACGGAGGGCAGCGGCAATTTGAAGGAGAACGGCGGCTTGAGCCAGGTCTTCGGCATCGGCTTCCCGCCGATTCAGTACGCCACGGACAACTCGCGTCTGTTTCAGAAATACATGGCGGGCGCAAGGTGGTATCCGACCCGGCGGCTTACGCTGGATGCGGGAGGCTATTACAAGTATAACAGGTATGACTACGATGCCACGCTCGACAGCACGCCCAATGGCCCGGCCAGCCCGAACCGGTATCCGGGGTTCCTGGTGATGCAGGGTTTCGAAACCTACGATGCCAATCTGCGCCTGACGCTCAGGCCGGTTCAGAATGTGACCCTGGTCGGCCGTTATGAATACCAGGTGTCCACCGTCAACACCGGCCCCGACCCCGTCTCAGGGCTTGGCGAAACGGAATCGGCCAGGATGAACAGCCATATCGTTGCGTTGAACGCCGGTTGGGTTCCCTGGAGCCGGTTGAGTCTGCAGCTCGGCTTTAACTACGTGTTGAGCGATGTCCGCACCCCGGCCTCCGATTATACGGCGGCAGTGCTCCGGGCAAATAACGACTATTGGACCCTGAACTTCAACACCGGCTTCGTCCTGGATAACAAGACAGACTTGAATCTGGGTTACTTCTATTATCAGCCGGACAATCTCCAAAACAACTCGGCCGCGGGCCTGCCCTTGGGCGCAGCGGCCCAGGAGCACGGCGTAACCGCCACGCTTACCCGGAGGCTTACGGACCATCTGCGCCTGAACCTGCGCTACGCATTCACTCACTTCGAGGATTTTACCTCGGGCGGATTCAACAACTACCAGGCGCAGCTTCTGTATTCCAGCTTGCAGTACCGCTTCTGAGCTGCACGGGCGCATGCGGGCACACTGCCCCTGCTGCCAAATCCCGAAGGACCGGAGCGCCGGCTTTAGCCGGCTTTGGACGCCCAATGTTCAGTAAGGGCACACCAGGGGTCCAGGTATGCGCAAAGCCGGCTAAAGCTGACGCTCCGCTTGCCACCTCTGGAATTGACGGGCAGCCAGGAACTGGCAAGATTCAGCCCAGTTCAACCATGACGACTGCCAATATCATTACGATTCTGCGCATTCTGCTGGTGCCCTTCTTTGTAGTTGAAGTGCTTTACTATGCCCGGACGGGCAACGAGACGCACCGGTGGCTGGCGATTGCCACCTTCGCTGTCGCCTCGATCTGCGACGGGGTGGACGGGTACATCGCCCGGCGCTACAACCAGCGCAGTGAGTTGGGGGCCATCCTGGACCCCCTGGCCGACAAGCTCCTGCTGGTCTCCGGAATCGTCGTGCTCAGCATGCAAACCGACCCCTACCTGCGGCCTATCCCGCTCTGGCTGACCGGCACGATCATTGGCCGGGACATTCTGTTGCTCGTCGGTCTGGTGGTCATCCAGATGATGGTCGGCAAGGTCAAAGTGCGTCCCCGCATCCTCGGCAAGATTGCCACCGTGCTCCAGATGATCGTTGTGCTCTGGAGCCTGCTCAAGTGGGAAGCCAAGTGGCTCCTCGACTTCTGCCTCGCCGCCGGGATATGCACCGGCATCTCCGGCCTCCTCTACGTCTGGGACGGCATGCGCCAATTGAGCGCCCACCCGGCCAGTTCCCCGGCGCCCAGGCAGTGACCCATTTGACACGGCCAAACTTCTGGAGAAGATTATTCCCGCGTGGGAGTTAGATCGCGGGTCAAAGATATCCAGAACCAGGTGTCGAGGGCACGAAGGGCCGCCGTTCGACACTCGACGCTCGTTCCTCGCCCCTCGGCCCCTGGATGTCGGATTGCTCATGAACCTGGGTCTAATCCATAAACCATGCGTAAACCGTCGACAAATAAGGAATCATAGATATGGCAATACCCGTGGGCGCCAAAGCGCCTGAATTCATCCTCAAATCCAAACAGCCTGCCGGCCTGGTGGACGTGAAGCTGGGCAACAGCCTTGGCAAGAAGAATGTCGTCCTGCTCTTCTTTCCGGCGGCCTTCACCAGCGTCTGCACGCAGGAAATGTGCGACGTCAGCAACGGCCTCAAGGCCTATTCCAGCCTCGATGCGGATGTCATCGGCATCAGCGTGGATACGCCCTTCGCCCAGGAGGCCTGGGCCCAAAAGGAGAAGATCAACATCACCCTGGCCAGCGACCTGAACAAGGAAACCATCCGGAAGTACGACGTGGTCTTCCCGATGTTGGCCGGCGCCGGAGACACTGCAGCGCGGGCCGCCTTCGTCATCGATAAAAAGGGCGTGGTGCAATACAGCGAGCAGACGCCCACGCCCAAGGACTTGCCCAACTTTGCCAAAGTCAAGGAAACCCTGCAGAAGCTGAACAGCCGGTAAAGCAACGATAGCGCAGCTTTCTCCCGATTCCGAATCGGGAGAAGTCTGCGCTGGAGTTTGGACCTTCTCCACGCCAACGGCGTGCGGGCATATCAGCGCAGGGCACCGCCCTGGGAAAGCCGTCGCAAATCCCAACCCGCCCTGCAAGGGCGGGGGTATTCTCCGTGACCTGCGCCCTTGCAGGGCGCAAGAGCCGAATTAGGCCGGCTTTCCCAGGGTGTTACCCTGGGCTGATATGTTGCGCGCTTCCAGCGCGGGGTCCGTGGATGGCCACGGCGCAGCACGAATGTCCAAACTCCAGGGCGCCGCGTAGCGGTGCTTTGAAATCAGTATTCCCGTTTCCGGGTGATGCCGGGGTTGGGCTGCGGGTATCTGCCGCTGGCGTCCGCCAACACCGGGGCAGGGGAGGCCATGGTGAATTGATCCACTCCGGGCGCAAATTCGTGCTCGGAGTTGAGCATCTGCTCGAAGGTAATCTCCTGGCCCGTGTGGGCCGCCATGCGTCCCATGCTCGAGACCAGGCTCGCCTCGACGCCGCGTTTGGCTTCGTTGTACGGCCTGTCGTTGCGGATGGCATCCATCAGGTCGTTCCATTCGTTGGTATAGGGATTCGTTTGGTCCCCGGGCACACGGGAGGTCCAGAGGCTGTTTGAGCGATCCATGTTCTGGCCCTTGAACGTCCTGGAGGGAAGCCCGCAATCCCCGCTGTTGGAGGCGACGGCCAGGCCCTTGCTGCCATGCACGTAGCTGGCGTAGGTGTCGTTGCAGCCGTTCATGCACCGCCCGTCCATCAGCATCTTGGCGCCGTCGGCGAATGTGTATTCCACCGAATAGACATCGAAATTCTGATCCACGTAGGTTCTCCCCTCCGGATCGGTGCGGTAATGCTTGCCGCCCAGGGCCTGGGCTTTAATGGGCCACGCGTTCTTCATCCAGCAGAGGTGATCGACGATGTGGATGTAGAAGTCGTTGAAGCAGCCGCCGCTGGCCCACAGGAAACTGTGGAAGTTGCGAATCTGCCAGAGCAATTCGCTGGGCTGTCCGGGCCACTTGGTAACGTAGGCCGACCCGGCCGGACCATGCATCCGGTAGCCGCGCATGAGGACGATGTCGCCAATCTCGCCGTCCTGGATGCGCTTGGAGAGTTCCTGCAAGGCACGGCTGTGCCGGGACATCAGACCGACCCCGACCTTTAGATTCTTGGCAGTGGCCTCCTCAGCCAACTTGAGTATCCGCCGCGAGGCGGCCCCGTCGGCCGTCAGCGGTTTCTCCATGAAAACGTTCAGGTTCTTCTCGATGGCGTAGGCAAAATTCACCCACCGGAAGGCCAGGGGTGTCGTGCAGATGGCAACGTCGCCCGGTTTGAGGCAGTCCATGGCCTTTTTATAGGCGTCAAAGCCGATGAATTTCCGGTCTGCGGGCACATCCACCTTTTCGCCGTGCTCGCGTTTAATGCCTCCGTAGCTGTCCGCCAGCCGGTTCTCGAAGACATCGGCCATGGCGACGAGCTTGGTCGGCCCGCCCTTGCTGGACAACGCATCGCTGGCGGCTCCGGAACCCCGGCCCCCGCACCCGATGAGGGCGATTTGAACCAGGTCGCTGCCGGCAGCGTGGACGTGGGGAATGGCCACCCCGGCCAAGGCCGAGGCCGCAGCCACTCGTGTGGTCGTGTTGATGAATTCTCGACGTGTAATCAGGGATTTGGACGTTTCGTTCATAAGCGATATATTCCAGACGTTGACCAGGAAATGTCAATTCAAGAATTTTTTCGGCTGTAAGGCCTCGGTGGCGGCGGGATTTCAAACCACGATTGGACAGGGATGAACACAGATAATGCCTAAATCCGGGTCCATCTGTGTCCATCCGTGGTTTAAAGGACCCCCTGCTCCGCCATCGCTGACCCGTTATTTTCGGGACCCGACTTCCTGACTTGACGACGCGCCGGAGTTCCGCTGGAATCCCTCCATGACATCTGTTGCGCCCAACCGAACCTCCTTATGTGTCCTGCTCCCGTTGTTCTTGCTGCTCTGCCTGGGGGCCGTCTCACGAGCAGCGGAGAGTCCTCCGCCATCCGTCGAGGCGCGGCTGGCTCAACTCGAAGCCAAAACGCCTGCGGCCCCGGCCATAAACTCCGGTGATAACGCCTGGCTCCTGACCAGCACCGCCCTGGTGCTGATGATGACGGCGCCCGGCCTTGTCCTGTTCTACGGCGGCCTGGTCCGGCGAAAGAACGTGCTGGGCACGATGATGCACAGCCTGGTCCTGATGGGTCTGGTATCCGTGCTCTGGGTCCTCTTTGGATACAGCATGGCCTTCGGCGAGGGCAATGCCTATTGCGGCAACCCGCTGAACCATTTCCTCCTCCGCGGCGTCGGTCTGGCCCCCAATGCCGATTATGCCGGCACCGTGCCTGAGCAGAGCTTCATGCTCTTCCAGTTGATGTTCGCCATCATTACCCCGGCCCTGATTAGCGGGGCGGTGGCGGAGCGGATGAAATTCAGCGCCTACCTGCTTTTCATGACATTGTGGGTGACGCTGGTCTATTTCCCGCTGGCGCACATGGTTTGGGGCAAGGGCGGGCTCTTCAACTGGACCTCCTCCGGATGCCGGGTCCCGGTTCTTGATTTTGCCGGCGGCACAGTCGTCCATATCAGCTCCGGCGTATCGGCGCTGGTGTGCGCCCTGGTGCTGGGCAAGCGCCTGGGTTACCCGCGCGAGCCGATGCCGCCCCACAACGTCGTCCTCAGCATTACCGGCGCCGGTTTGTTATGGGTTGGCTGGTTTGGCTTCAACGCCGGCAGCGCCCTCAACGCCGGGAGCCTGGCCACGAGCGCCTTTGCCGCGACCCATTTTTCGGCCTCGGCAGCCGCCCTGAGCTGGGCCCTGTGCGAATGGATGCAGAAGGGCAGACCGAGCGTGCTCGGCGCCGCCTCCGGCATGGTCGCCGGCCTGGCCACTATCACCCCGGCATCCGGTTTTGTCTCCATCCCCTCGGCGCTGCTCATCGGTTTGGCGGCCGGGGCCGTGTGCTACACGGGAGTAACGCGGCTTAAGACGCGTTTTGGCTACGATGATTCGCTGGATGTCTTCGGCGTCCATGGCCTGGGCAGCACCCTGGGCATGTTAATGTTGGGCATGCTCGCCAGCAGCCATATAAACGATGCCATTGCCAGCACCTGCAAGATCGATGGCCAGGTCATTCCGCTGGCCGGAGGCGGCGCCCAGTTTCTCAACCAGCTCAAAGGGGTGCTTTTCACAATCGCCTTTGCAGCCACGGCCACTTTCGTTATCTTGAAGGCAGTGAACGCCATGACCCCTCTGCGCCTCACCGAAGAGCAGGAGACCCTCGGGCTGGACTTGTCTCAGCATGGGGAGAGCGCCTATAACGATTGAGTGCCTAAATGAAAAAGATTGAAGCGATTATTAAGCCGTTCAAACTCAACGACGTCAAGGACGCCCTGCATGAAGTCGGCCTCCAGGGCATGACCGTCACCGAAGTCAAAGGGTTCGGCCGCCAAAAAGGCCATACGGAAATCTACCGCGGCAGCGAGTACACGGTGGATTTCCTGCCCAAGGTCAAAATCGAAATGATTGTCCCCGATGGCGTGGTCGCCGCCGCCACCGAAGCTATCGTCAAAGCTGCCCGCACCGGCAAAATCGGCGATGGCAAGGTCTTCGTCTTCCCGGTCGAAGACGCCATTCGCATCCGGACCGACGAACGCGGCGAGAAGGCAATTTAGGCCTCGTGCAAATCCTCCTCACCGGCGCGCCGGGCTGGCTGGGGTCGCGCCTGGTTGAAGCATTACTCGGGGGCCTGCCGGATTGTGACGCGCTCAGGGAGCCACCGCGCGATGTGCGCATCCGCTGCCTGGTCCTGCCCGGCCAGGACGCCTCCGCCCTCCGCCGGCTCTCGGACCGCATCGAGGTCCTCACCGGCGACCTCCGGGACCCCGCCGATTGCGCCCGCTTTTGCCAGGGCGCAAGGGGCGCCACCCTGTTCCACACCGCCGGTCTCATCCACCCCCGCCGCATCGCCCAGCTCTACAGCGTCAATGTCCGAGGCACGTGCCAACTGCTCGATGCCGCAGTCCGGACGGGCGTCAGGCGCGCCGTCGTGGTCTCCTCCAACTCGCCCTGCGGCTGCAACCCGCACCCCGACCACCTGTTCGATGAGTTGTCCCCTTATCATCCCTTCCTAAGCTATGGCCGCTCGAAGATGCAGATGGAACTCGCCGTAAAGGAGCGCCGGCAGCAAGGCCAGATCGAAACCGTCCTGATCCGCCCGCCCTGGTTCTACGGCCCCAACCAACCCCCGCGCCAGACCCTCTTCTTCCGAATGATCCGCGCCGGCAAGGCCCCCATTGTGGGTTCCGGCCGCAACCTGCGCTCGATGAGCTACATCGACAACCTCTGCCAGGGCCTGCTCCTGGCCGCGATGACCCCGCGCGCCAACGCCCAGACCTACTGGATCGCCGACCAACGACCCTACTCGATGAACGAAATCGTCGATACCGTCGAACGGTTGCTCGAAACCGAGTTTGGCCGGCCCTGCGCCCACAAACGCCTCCGCCTCCCCGGACTCGCCGCCTCCATCGCCTTCGTCCTGGACGCCACACTCCAGGGGCTTGGTCTTTACCATCAGAAGCTCCATGTCCTGTCCGAGATGAACAAGACCATCGCCTGCTCCATCGCCAAAGCCCGGACCGACCTGGGCTACCACCCCGCCATCGAGCTGGAAGAAGGCATGCGCCGATCCCTGGCCTGGTGCATCGGCCACGGCATGGAGATTTAAGTTGGACTTTATCCATTTACTGGGTGCGTCACGGCAGTTCGGCAGAACGGTCAATCAACTTCCGTGCGGGTTTTCGGCTGTCCACCTCAGGCATCGACGCCGAAAAATGCCGCAGACGTCCGGCGCCCCGGAGGGGCAGCAGGCTAATAGCCCAGGGCAAGGTCCGCCGGAGCGGAGCGTAGGCGGAGCCGCCGCCCTGGGTTAAGGCCGCCACACCCCTGCCTCCCTTTTTTTCGAGTTTTGTGTTTCCGGGCTGAAAGCCCGGAAACACAAAACTCGAAAAAAAGGGAGGCATTCATGTTGGGCTCCTTACCCAGGGCGGCGCTCCGCTTGCCCTGGGCTATTATCCTCTGGTCCCTACGGGACATCAGTTTGGCTCGCTCCGCTCGCTTAGCAGTTGGATGGACAAAGGCCAGCTAAGGGGCGCAACTCGATGCCATGGAGCAAGTCCCTGTCCAACTTGTTTTGCATCGCCGCCTCAGTTCGACTATAGACCTATTCATGCAGGCCCATTCAGGCGCTCATCGAGGCGCTCATCGTTCTCATCTCGTCACCGGCGGCTCGGGCTTTCTGGGCAACCTCATCGCCCGGCGGCTGCTCGAACGCGGCGAGCGGGTCAAGGTCCTGGACATCTGGGAAGACCCGACCCGGCCCCAGGGCATCGAGTTCATCCGGTGTGACATTCGCGACCGTCATGGGGTGTTCCAGGCCATGCGCGGCGTGGACATCGTCCACCACAACGCAGCGCTGGTGCCGCTGACCAAGTCCGGACACAAATTCCTGGAGGTCAACGTGGAAGGCAGCCGCATCGCCGCCGAGGCCGCCGCGCGCGCCGGCGTCCGGGCTTTCATTCACATGAGTTCCTCCGCCATCTTCGGCGTGCCCGCGCAATGTCCCATTACCGAGGCTATGCCCTTGCGCCCGGCGGAGGTCTATGGGCGCGCCAAACTTGCCGGCGAGATGGCTGTCCGCCAGGTCTGCGACCAAGCCGGCCTGCCCCTCATTGTCATTCGGCCCCGGACCATCCTTGGCGAGGGCCGCCTGGGCATCTTCCAAATCCTCTTCGATTGGATTAGGGACGGCCGCAATGTCTATGTCATCGGCCCTGGCGACGGCCTCTTCCAGTTCGTCCACGCGCTCGACTTGATGGATGCCTACCTCCTGGCCCTCGACCATGGACAACCCGGCGCCTACAACGTCGGCGCCCAGCAGTTCGGCTCCCTCCGGCAGGCCCTCCAGAACCTCATCTCTTATGCCGGCTCTTCCTCGAAGGTGAAGTCCCTCCCAACCGCCCTCACTATCCATTCGTTGCGCGCCCTGGACCTCCTCGGACTCAGCCCCTTGGCCCCCTGGCATTATCTGACCTATCACAAACCCTTCTATTTCGACGTCTCCAAGCTCCTCGCCATGGGCTGGAAACCCCGCTTCTCCAACGACCAGATGTTCCGCCAGAGCTATGACTGGTTCCTGGCCAACTCCGACCGCCTCGCCGCCCCCAAAACCGGTTCCCCCCACCGCCGCCCCGTCCGCCAAGGCCTCCTCTGGGTTCTGAAGAAGTTGTCGTGACGTGAAAGATTAATCTCATTTATTCTCTTGCCATCCGCCAAATCGGTGCCATATTGCTCTGCTCTTGGATATCCTGTCTATCTTCACAAGACCTGGCGGATCTTCAGTTGATTAGAGACATAACGAAAGTTTTGCGCATGCGCGTTGATTCGAGCCCGTCCGAACCTCGGCCAAACCCTCGTCGCCTGGCCTGGAAAGAGACCGTGGCCAAGTACCAGCAGGCCGCGCTGTGGCCCAGCCTCTGGCAGGTGGCCAACACCCTGGTTCCTTATGCGGCGCTGTGGTGCCTGATGTACTTTAGCCTGGCGCTCTCGTGGTGGCTGGCCCTGCCGCTGGCCGTGCTGGCAGGCGGATTCCTGGTCAGGATCTTCATCATCTTCCATGACTGCGGGCACGGCTCGTTCTTTCCATCCGCCAGGGCCAACGATGTTCTGGGCTTTGTTACCGGCGTCCTTACCTTTACGCCCTATTACCATTGGCGCTGGGAGCACGCCGCTCATCATGCCACCTCGGGCGACCTGGACCGGCGAGGCATCGGAGACGTGTGGACGCTCACGGTGCAGGAGTACCTCGAGGCCTCCTGTTGGAAACGCTTTGCCTATCGGCTCGCGCGAAATCCCTTCATTCTCTTCGGCCTCGCGCCGCTCTATGTCTTCCTCATTAAACAGCGATTTGCCGTCGCCAAGGCCCCCCGGCGCGAGCAAAACTCGGTCTTCTGGACCAACCTGGCCGTCGCCTTCCTGGCGGGCGGGCTGTGTTGGGTTTTCGGGCTTAAGGCTTATTTGCTGCTCCAGTTGCTGGTCTTGATGGTGGCCGGTTCGGCCGGGATATGGTTGTTCTATGTCCAGCACCAGTTCGAGGGTGTTTATTGGGAGCGCAACGCCAACTGGGACTACAGCGCCGCTGCGTTGGAAGGAAGTTCGTTCTACAAACTGCCCAAGGTCCTCCAGTGGTTCTCCGGCAACATCGGCTTCCATCATATCCACCACCTCAGCCCCCGCATCCCCAATTATAACCTCGAGAAGTGTCATCGGGCCGAACCCCTCTTTCAAACCGTCAAGCCGGTCACCCTGGTCCGCAGCTTCAAGTCCTTCACCCTCCGCCTCTGGGACGAACAGCGCCGCAGTCTGGTCGGCTACCGGGCGTTGAGGGCCGTTCGAAAAGAGAGGCAGTAGGAGCTTGAACTCTGTCCGGGGCGAGGGCCGGATGAAATCCGAATCCAGTTGGTAGGGTTAACACCCCATTTCTGTGTCGCCGGCTTCGCCTATAATAATGGCGATCATGAGTTGTGCTCGGCCAGGCAAGCATCTTAAGCAACCTCGAATAGTCCCGTTTGGAGCGGGCGCAACCTGATTTGGTTTTCCCCTTTATCGCCCACGAGTCGTGCAATTCCATTTTTTTCCATTGCCTTCAGTTCACCCAAAACACCGAAACGCAACACGAAAAACGATGAGGTTGTCGCATGAGAATCGTTCTGCTATGGGCGGTCCTGTTTTTTGCCGGGACAAGTTTGGCGATGGCGGCGGGTCATCCGCCCAAGCAGGGGCTGGCTTCGTGGTACGGCGAGGAGCATCGGGGCAGGCTGATGGCCAATGGCCGGAAGTTCGATCCGGATAAACCGACTGCCGCCTCCTGGTTTTATCCGCTTGGCACCAAGCTCCGGGTCACTGTCAAATCGACGTCAGGCCGGCGGCGGAGCGTGGAGGTAACCGTGACTGATCGTGGCCCGGCGCCCGAGTTGGTGCGTAGCGGCCGCATCATTGACCTGGGGCGGGCTGCGTTCCAGAAGATTGCCCACCCGGACCTCGGCCTCGTTGCCGTGAGCGTTCAAGCGGTAGAGTAGGCCGGGGTGTGTCGACCGCCCACGGTCTCCCCGGACCCCTCTGCCCACGTCGGCCTTCGACGTTCAACCCGCGGACTTCGGACCTCGATTCTTCATCCTTTCTCCGCCGACCCGCAGTACCAAGCCATGGCCAGGTCCAACCCCGGTGCGATTCCATGGACGGGCGCGTAGCCCAGCAAGCGTTGCGCCTTGCCGATGTCCGCCAGCGAGTGGCGCACATCTCCGGGCCTAAAATCGCGGTAAACCGGCTGCTGGTCCGGCAGGGTCGGGCGGTGCTTGCGCAACGCGCTGCAGATGAGGTCGAAGAGTTGGTTAAGCGTGGTTCGCTCACCCAGGGCGATGTTATAGACTTGATTGGCGGCTTCAGGCCGCTCCGTGGTGGCCGCCAACAGGTTGGCTTGGACGACATTGGTCACAAAGCAAAAATCGCGGCTCGTCTGGCCGTCGCCGTTGATCTGGGCCGGGGCTCTGTGGAGCAGCGCGGCAATCCATTTGGGAATGACTGCGGCATAAGCTCCCTCGGGGTCCTGGCGGGGACCGAACACATTGAAGTAGCGCAGGCCGATGCTGGCAAGGCCGTAGCAACGGCCAAACACGCCGGCATACAACTCGTTCATGGCCTTGGTGGCCGCGTAAGGAGAGAGTGGCCGCCCGATGTTCTCCTCGATCTTAGGCAACTGGGCAGAGTCACCGTAAACGGCGCTGCTCGAGGCGTACACGAATCGTTTGACCCGGGCGGCCCGCGCCGCCGCGAGCATGTTGAGGAAACCGGTAACGTTCGAGCGGTGGCTGCCCAGCGGGTCTTCCAGCGAGCGCGGGACCGAACCCAGCGCCGCCTGGTGCAGCACAAAATCGACCCCTGCGCAGGCCCTCGAGCAAACCTCCGGCTCCACAATATCGCCCTCCAGAAAGCGAAACCGCGCCCATTGCTCCGGGCTGACAGCGGCCTGGACCTGGTCGAGATTCGCGGCCTTGCCGGTCGAGAAATTGTCCAACCCGGCCACCTGCTGGTCCAACAGCAGGAGTTTCTCGAGCAGATGGGAGCCAATAAAGCCGGCTGCCCCTGTGACCAGCCATGACCTCGGGGCGCTCTTCAATTCCACCTGCAATCTGTCGTAGTCAGGCATTGAATTTCGGGGATGAGGCGCCGTTGAGCGCGCGAGAGGCTGCTTGGGGCTCGTCCGGCTCCTCGGGGCCTTCGCTGCTCCCGGCGGCCTGGCCGGTGTACTCATTGAGTTTGTTGCGCAGGGTGCGCACGCTGATGCCGAGCACTCTTGCGGCTTGAGTGCGGTTATTGCTGCAGCGTTCGAGCGCGGCATAAATGTGGCGCTTTTCCAACTCGTGGAGCGGCGGGAAATGGTTGGGGTTCTCAGCCGGGGGGGCCTGGCCCGGGGGGCAGGCGCACACCGAGGCAGGGGCCGGGGATTCGGGGGCGGGGGCCGGGATGGGGGCCGGCGCAAGCGGGCCGGAGAAGGAACCGAGGCAGAGATGAACGGGTTCGATCACGGGTGAATCACCGGCGAGGATGACGGCGCGCTCGATGACGTTCTGGAGTTCCCGAACGTTGCCGGGCCATGGGTGGCCGCTCAAGATGCCGGCACAGGAATCCGAGAGGCGCTCCGCGGCGCAGCCGTGCTTGCGCGCAAACCAATGGAGGAAATGCTCGGCCAGGTAAAGGATGTCCTCCCGGCGGTCGCGCAGGGGCGGGACATGGATGGGGACCACGTTAATCCGGAAGAAAAGGTCCTCCCGAAACTCCTTGCGCTGGACTGCTTGTTCGAGGCGGCGGTTAGTGGTGGCGATGACCCGGACATCCACTTTGATGGTGCGGGCGCCGCCGACGCGCTCGAATTCGCGTTCCTGGAGCACGCGGAGCAATTTCGCCTGGACGCTGGGGGCGATCTCGCTGATTTCGTCCAGTAGAATTGTGCCGCCATGGGCCAGCTCGAAGCGGCCTTCGCGCTTGTTGAGGGCGCCTGTAAAGGCGCCCTTCTCGTGGCCGAAGAACTCGCTTTCGATAAGGTTGTCCGGGATGGCGGCGCAATTGACCTTGATGAGCGGGGCGGAGGCGCGGGGACTTTCCTTATGGAGGGCGCGGGCGACCAGTTCTTTGCCAGTGCCGCTCTCGCCCTGGATGAGCACGGTGGCCTGGGTGCGGGCGACCTGCCGGATCAGCAGACGCAACCGCTCGATGGGGGGGCTGCCCCCAAGCAGCTCCCAGTCGGCATCGGTTTCTTTGCTCAGGAACTGGTTGACGCGGACGATGCGCGAGAACTCATCCGCCTTCTTGAGGACGAAGTCGATCTGATTGACGGAGAAGGGCTTGGTCAAATAATCGAAAGCGCCATTGCGCATGCAGTCCACGGCGGACTCGACGGAAGCGGCGGCGGTCATAATGACGACCAGGGGCCGCTGGGGGCGGGCTTGAAGTTCCTTGAGCAGGTCGGTGCCCTCTTCGCCGTTGGGCAGGCGGATATCGAGAAAGACCAAGTCGAACGTGTCTTTGGCGACGGCTTCCCTGGCAGCGGCCAGATTCGAGACGGCCAACACGTCACAGCGTCGCTGCCGGAGGTGGGCCTCCAGGCTCAGGCGCAGGGCCAGTTCGTCCTCGACCACCACTACTTTCTCGATGGACATAGGGGATGAGTCACATCTGAGTATGGCGCTGGTAAAGCCGGGCCACATAGTGAGGCCGGCTTTGCTCGGTGGAGGGCAGGCAACGGGCTTGGAGCAACCCCCGTCGCAAGAGTTGCTGTTCGTTTTCGCGGTCAAGCACCAGCACGCGCATAATCGTATCCAGAGCAGTCTGAAGGAGCCGCGCGAACCGAGGCTCCCCCAATACCCATTCTTTGCCGGAGCAGTTCCATAGAGTACGCTTCCGAGCAAGGAGTCTTAAAGCGCATTCGAGCCTGCATAGCAAGGCTTTTCTTTCCACCTGAATCGCCATGGCGGGAAAAGGGCCGGGGCTTTTCAATGCCTGGGCCTCTTTGTGGGCGAGCTCCAGAAGGGCGTTGCACACACCCAGGTGCTCGCGCAGGGCGTCGGTCATCTGGTCTGCCAAGGCTCGATCGGGTCCGGCGGTGCCGGGGGCCATGTCCGGCGCCGGGTCGCCTGGGTCTTCTGGCCAGGCGCCCGGCAGGCCGTCGCTCTGAGTCTGGGCTGAGGCAACAGGGGAGCTACTGGGGCGGGGGCGATGGAAGGGCATAGGCATCTGTATTGGTATGGAAAAGACCGGTCACTGTGCGGCGCAGGTCCAGGCTCACCAACTCGGCGTTGGTTTGCCATAAGAGGAGATTTTTGCGCCATTTGGCCATCTCGATGAGGGCCTGAAGGCTGGCGGGCCCGGCAGGAGCCACGTCCTTTTCCCGGCTCGCCACCTTTTGCAAGTAATCAATGGCATTGGCCGGCTGCTGCAGCCGCTCGAACACCAGGGCGATCTGGTACCAGACTGGCAGTTGCCACTCGGCCGAGGTGTCTAGAGAGGCCAGGCGAAGATAGATGTCCAGGGCTTTCAAAGAGTCGCCTTCGAGGTAGAAGCGGTTGGCCAATTCGTTGCCGGCCCGGCGTTGCCAGTAGGCGAGGGTCTGCGGGTCAGGCGGGGCGTTGGTGCGCTGTTCCTTGAGGAGGTCGAGCACCTGGCCCAGGGCTTCGCCGTCGCGATGGACCTGCTTGAGCGAGAGAGCGCACAGAAACCGCACCTCGGGCCGCTCCGGCGCAGCCGGGAATCGGTCCAGGAAATCCAGGGCCTGAATGACCGCTTCCCCTGGCCGGCCCAACGCAGCCAGACAACGCACATACTGGTATTGGACCGTGCCGCAGTTAACCGGGGGAGAGTCTGACTTCAAGAGGCGGTCAAACGAACCGGCCGCTTCCTCGTAGTTGCCCATCTCATACTGGGTCTGGGCGACCTCATTCTGAGCAAGTTGAACCAACTGTTTGTAGAATTCCAACCGCTCGGTCTTGAGGACCAGGGCGGTCGTCATCACGGAATAGAATTTTGCGATGGCCTGGTTGGGCAAGCCCATTTTCCGGCACACGATGCCTTGGCGCAGGAGCAGTTCCGGCACCCCGGGGTCCTTCGGCCAGCGGGCAAGACACTGGGCGTAGATTTGCTCCGCTCGAGGCAGATTGTTCTGTTCGAGGGCTATCTGCCCCAACTCGAGCAACGCGGTCCGCTGGACTTTCTCCGGCGCCGCGCTTTGAACCAGGCCGATGCATGTTGCCGCCGCCTCTGTAAACTGGCGCGCCAGGCGCAGATGGCGGGCCATTTCAAGCCGCGTTTGAAAATCGGCAAGCGGCTTCTTTTGGACTGCCGAGTTAGTCGCCGTGAAGAAGCGCCAGGCGGCGGCGACGGCCTCATTGGTTGGGTTTGGTGAGGACGCCGGCCCGGCATTTGTAAGCCGTTGCTCTTGCGGAGAGGGGGCTAACAAGGCCGACAGAGGGAGGTTTGAGTCCTGGGCGGCCACGCGGCCTATCCACAGAACAGCGAGCCATATAAGGCAAGCCCCTTGCTTCCGGACGGGCGGCAAATAGGGCCTGGCGGATGGGGCGCATGGTTTCATCGGTTCTCGTAAGTGGCTTGGCTGGAGCGCGAGGCCGAGGGGGCCAGCGGCGGGACAAAGACCGGGCTGATCAATGGGTTTCGGGCAGGACCGTTTGTTGACAAAGGCCCCAAATACTCGAGCAAGAGGCGCGGGTCGATTCCCTGGGCAGTGGAGGAGTTCTGGTCTTCCAGCGCAGGGAAGGACGGCAACCCCTCGATGGGTCGGGACGGAGCGGGAGGAGGGGACGCGACGGTGACACGAACCTCTGAGACTGGGCGGTTCGTAGGCGAGGCCGGGGGAGGGGCGGGCAGGGCCGAGTTGGTGGCTGGGCCGCCTGTGCCGGCCCCCGGACGATTCGAGACCAGGAGCGGGGGCAATACAAGGCGGGACATGGGGCGCGAGGACTGGAAACGCAGAGGAGGGGGGCCGACGGCCGGCAGATAGGGCCTCGACGCCGCGCGATGAGCCGCGGCGCGAGCCGCCGTTACGGCGGAGGCGCCCAAACCGCAGACCCAGAGCGCCAAGCCGATTCCTTCAAGCCATCGCAAGAGTCTTCCCATTGGGCACTGCCAAGGCTTCCTGGAACGAGTTGATAAACTGCCAGTCCTTGGTCTTTTCGTAGTTGTTGCTACCGTCCGCGTTGAGGATTTTGGGTCCCATAAACAAACACGTCGTTCGAGCCTGGGTGCAATATGTCGTTGCTTACATCGGCAGTTTGCCCGGTGACTTGAGCCGAAACATGGCGCGGCCTTTTTTCCAGTTTCCGGTTCAACTTTTCGCCCCGCAGGCCGATAAAGAGACAGCACGATTATGGACATGCTTGTCAAATCACCGCCGTTGCCCCGATTGAACTCCGAGCAGATCGAACGCCGGCTGGGGACGTGCCCGCGCCTGCCCTCGCTGGCGAGCATCAACAGTGTGCTGCGCGAACTGCTGGACGCCGAACAGTGCTACACCTCGCAGATTGCCGATGTCATCCGGCGCGACCCGAGCATGACCACCCGTCTGCTCCGGCTCGTCAATTCGGTTTACTACGGTCTTTCGACGCCCGTGAGCAGCATCGAGGAAGCCGTCTTCTATCTCGGGGTGCGCCAGATACGCCGGCTGGCCCTGGTCACCCCTATCATCGAGGACCTCGAGCGGCTGGCCGGACGAATTCGTTTTCCATGGCGGGAGTTTTGGCGCCACTGCATTGCCACAGCCATCATGACGCAGGAAACCCTCGGCGACATTCAGCCCAGTTCGGACGAGGCCGATTACGTTGCCGGCCTCTTGCACGATGTCGGCAAGATCGTCATGGTGGCCGCGTTCCCGGAGTACTTCGAGCAGATCCAGGCGCGGATGCAGGAGGAGAAGGCCGACTTGCTGGCCGTGGAGGGGGAACTCCTGGGCATCGACCATTGCGAGCTGGGCGCGCGCTATCTCAGCGCCCACAAGCTGCCCTCCACCGCCATTCATTCCGTCCGCTTTCATCACCGCCCCAGCCGGGCGCAAAGCGAGGTCCGTATCGTCGCGGCGGTCCAGGTAGCCGACCTGTTTGTCCGCTACGCCCGCATCGGCAACAGCGGCAACCCAACCCCGATCTCCTCTGAAGTCTGGATGGCCGCCGAAGGATGGGACTTGTTGTTCCCCGGCTTATCGGCCGAGCGCGCCCTGGGGCGCGCCAACATGGAGCGCAGTCTGGAGCGGCTTGCCACCATCCTGGAAGGGCTGGTCTAGAGTTTAAGGCGCCAGGGGCGAGTGTCGAGGGGTGGCGATTGGTTCCCTCGACCCTCGACGCTCGCCCCCCCTCAGTCCAGACACTTCTGAACTGCGGTTTACGAGTACGATTGCCAAAGGTGTGCGTTGAGGTTGCCGTAGGCGCGGCGCACGCCCTGGAGGTTGCGGATTGTCTGGCTCACCGCTTGCAACTCTTCACGTTTGCTCCGGCACTTGGCGCGGAGCGCATCACCATTGCGCCTTTCCAGCGCGATCAGTTCGGAGGCCGCAGCCCTGAAAGTGTCCGCAGCGGCATCGGCGGTGGCTTGTTGCGCGGGCTGGGCAGCCCGGACTTGCTCCAGGGCCTGGTTGATTTGCGGGCGCAGCATGGCCTTGTCTTTCTGATGCCGGGCCAGTTCCGGCCAATGCTCCCGCAGGATGGCCTGCCAGGCCAGCTCAGTCAGACGCCGCCACTCAGCCAGCAAGCGGGTAAGTTCGGCAGCGGGATTCACGGGGCGGGCAGGCGCGTCAGGAAACCGCGGCAAGGGCCTCGAAAGACTCCGCAGGGGCGGCGCGTTTCTGGCGGCGCAACATTTCGCTCCAGGCATCGCGCAGGAGGCCCAGGCGGCGGATGGTATCATGAATGCCGTCGGGGGTTTTGCGCGCGTTGCTGCGCAAGAGCTGGCGGTTCATGAAATCGTAAAGGCGCCGCAGGGTGGCCGCCAGTTCGCCGCCCTGTTCCAGGTCGAGCGAGTTGTTGAGTTCGGTGATGATGTCCCGGGCACGGAGAATGTTGTTGTTGATCGTCCGGTTGAATTCGAGCGGGTCATCATACTCAAATCCCGCCAGGGCGCGTTCGAGAAACCGGATGGCGCCTTCGTAGAGCATCACGACCAACTGTCCGGGCGGGGCGGTCTGGGTCGCGATGGTTTGATACGACTTCAAAGAATGGGAAAGGAAGGGAGAGGTGTTCGGGTGCATGGGGCGGAAATCGGAGTGATGGTCAGTCCGGCTGGTGCGGCTGGTTTGGCGTCTTTATATGCCGGGCCAGGAGGCCGGAAATGCCACGAATGACTTCCTCGGGCGGGTAAGAGTCATCCTGAACCAGGCCCATGGCGCGGGCGACTTCGCCGGGACGGGCCAGGGGGGTTCCTTGGAGCGCGCCGTTGAGATCGTCGGTTGGGCCTAGTGTCAGTTGATCCCGCCCGAGGCCCGGCGCCGGCGCCTGGGAGCGAGCGGGCATGTCAGTTGCGCTGAGCAATTCGCTGTTCGGGTTCACACGCATAGCCAGATTACTCAAAATGGCAGCCGGTCACTCTTGCTCCGGTTATCGGCGGAATCATGGGAGACTTTAGCACAAAAATCAACGGTGAGGGAGTGTGCTGGCGACGGCCCAGGTCGTATATTGGCCGAACCGGCGGGGAGAATGCAGCACGCCGGTGTCGCTCAGCAATGGATTGGGGAGATTCAACTCTGCCCGGGCGTATGCCTCGGCCGCGATGGCAACGGAGCCGGCCCCGGCGTCAAACAACTCGTCGATGCTCCACCAGGTGAGATGCTGGCTGGAATCCACCAGGCGAGCTCGCCAGCCGGCGCGTAGCGGGGGGTATGCCCGGTAAGCGGTCAGGCAGGCGAAGAGCACGGCATCGCAGCCGGTAGCCTGGCGCAGGCGCTGGAAGAAGTCCAAAGGCAACTCGTCTTCAGCCGACCAACCGCTGCGCCCGGTGATGGTGTGCAGATCCTCAGCCGAAACCGGCACCACTTCGAAGATATTCCGCTTGACCAACTCGTCCAACCAGAGCGGTCCGAGCGAGTCCGCCCCCGCGGCCTGGTCCCCGTCCTCAGGGCTGCGGGGCAAGGGGAGCACGGCGACGCGGCGGATGGCCGGCGGCAAGATGGGTTGGCGCACATAGACATTGGCCGGTTTGTAGGCCGCCGTCAGCGCCCGGCGGAGGCCGGGCGAGGCAGCACATCCTCCCATCAACATCGGGGCCAGTGCCGCTATTACCAGAATTCGAACCTGCACACCCCTTTTATCGGCCGGCCGGCGGAGGACTTTAGGAGAAAACTGAAGGCCGGACGGCGCCCCAGCGCCGTCCGGCTGCTCCCTCGTCAGGGGAGCGCACCGAGAATCTAACCCGGAACCCTAATGGCCGTTACAGGTTCTGAACGAGTCTCAAGACATTCTGCGGCAGGGCGTTGGCTTGCGCCAACATCGCCGTGCCGGATTGAACCAGGATGTTCAACTGCGCGTATCTCGTGCTCTCCTGCGCCACGTCCACGTCCGAGATGGCGCTGTTGGCGGCTTGAACGTTGGTCTGTTCGACCGCCAACTGGTTGCTGGTGTAGCTCAGGCGGGACTCGTTGGCGCCCACCGTGGCGCGGTCTGACGCCAGTTGCGTAATCGCCGCGTTGACGTCGGACAGCGCCGTCGGGGCCGCCGTCGAGGTCGCGATGCTGGAGCTCGCCGCCGTGGCGTAGGCCGAACTGTTGCCCATGTTGACGGTGCCCATTGACCAGGTGGTCGCATCGCTATCGATGGTCACACTCATGGCGTTGGCCGTGAACAGGCTCACCCCGTTGAAGTCCTTGGTGGCCACGTTGTTGATGTAGCTGCCCAGTTGCTGGAACTCCGAGTTATACAAGCTCCGGTCGCTGTCCGTTAGCGTGGAGTCCTGGGCCGAAACGGCCAGTTCGCTCATCCGGTTCAGCGCATTGGAGACTTGCTGCAAGTACCCATCCTGCGTCTGAGTGAACGAGGTAGCGTTGGTGACGTTGCTCTCGGCAGCGGTGATTGCGCCCGATTGCACGGTGAATTTCATCGACACCGCCAGCCCTGAAGGGTCGTCGGCCGCCGAAACGATTTTCGAGCCGGACGAGAGACGCTCCAGTGATTTGGACAAGTTAGCGGACGAGGTCTCCAGCATATTGGCGCTGGTGTTCGCCGCAACGTTTGTATTGATTATCATACTGACTCCTTCCATGAGTCACCCCGGGTGGGGATTTTTCTTGTTCTCTAACGGCATCCTTGCCGCGAGGCGGAACTTGAGGCATCCGCCGTTGTCCTTGCCGGCTTTTTCAGGCTGCCGGCCGCCTGTTCTGTCGATAGCTTATCGGCAGGAGTCCGCAGGACATTAGTTGAGAAATTATCAAACCTTGCCCCGCAACCCGGCGGTGTGCTTTAGTGTCAAGGCTTATGCGAAGATTTGGCACTGTCTTGCGAGGGCGCTCCCGTGCCGGCGTGCCGCCGCGCTGGCGCGAGGACCTGGAGCGCGTCCTCATTACCGAAAACCAGATCGCCCGCCGCATACGCGCGATGTCGCGCGACATCCAGCGCGATTTTGCCGGCCGCGAGTTGGTCGTCGTCTCGCTGCTCAACGGCACCGTCATGTTCCTCGCCGATCTGATCCGCCAGTTGTCGCTCCCCTTGCGGCTGGACTTCATTGGCGTTTCCAGCTACGGCGCCGCAACCCATTCCGGCGAACTGGTCTTCACCAAAGAACTGCGCCTGGGCGTCCGGGGCCGCGACGTGCTCCTGGTGGATGACATCCTGGATACCGGCAAGACCCTCTCGCGCGTCCTGGCAAAGCTGCAAGCCCTCCAGCCCCGCCGCCTCCGGACCTGCGTCCTGCTGAACAAAACTGCCCGCCGCCTTGAAAAAATCCAGGCCGACTACGTCGGGTTTGAAATCCCGGATTTTTTCGTGGTGGGTTACGGGTTGGATTTTGCCGAACGCTACCGCAACCTGCCCTTCGTCGGCGTGCTGCGTCCTCACGTTTATGACCTCGCGACCCGCGACCTTGGCTAATGTCATGTCAGTGACGATCTGTTTTTACTCCTGGTTTAAGGACCTGGCCGGCTGCGCCCAGACCCGGGAAACGCTGCCGGAGGGCAGCACACTGGGTGAACTGCTCAAGACATTGGCTGCCCGATTCCCTGGACTCGGCCCGATGGAAAAATCGACCCTGATGGCGGTCGGCCTGGACTATCAGGACCGCAGCTACGTGTTGCAGGACGGCGACGAGGTCGCTCTCTTCCCACCGGTTCAGGGCGGGTGAGGGAGGACGGAGGATATTGCCCATGGCCAAATGACCCCGGGAGAAGGCCGGCTGAAGTGAAAAGGCACTTGATCATTACTGATGCGCCGATTGATGAGGCAGCCTTGGTGGCCGCGCGCTCGGCCTCCGGCGATATGGGCGCCGTGGTGTCCTTTCTGGGCCTGGTCCGCGGAAACGAAAACGGGGCGCCGATCTGCGCCCTTGAATACGAGTCCTTCCAGCGCATGGCCGAGCGCCAGTTCGGCCTGTTGTTTGACGAAATGGCCAGACGCTGGCCCTTGGAATCCGTGCGCCTGGCCCACCGGGTGGGGGTGGTGAAAGTCAGCGAGCCTTCACTCTGGGTGGAGATCGTTGCCCCGCATCGCGGCGAGGCCTTTGCCGCCTGCCAATGGCTCATTGACGAGATGAAACGCGTGGTGCCCATTTGGAAGCGACCCTTGACCCGACCCTGACCCGATCGTTCATGATTGCTTGCCGGGCAGCCCGTTTATTGCGATAGTTCACCGAAGTGAATTCCGGTCTTCACGGCTTCGGTTTGGATGCCGTTGCGTCCGTAGTTCAATTGGATAGAGCTTCTGACTTCGGATCACGTGCCCCTATCAGGTGTGCTTCCAAAAGACCCAATGAATACGATCGGGGATTAAGGTGCCCAGCGGAACCGATCCCAGACCCGGGGCCTGCAGTTCCGCGGCCCGGCTGGCAGCGCCCAACAGAACGAGCCACGCCACCAGATTGGCAAGAGCAGGTTTCATGGCGCGCAATTATCCGCAAAACGGAGCCGTTGGGAAGTGCAATGATCGGCCGCCCCTGTGGTTGACCAGAATTCCGTACCGCCCGAAGAAGCTGGGTTTTCTGGCCGCTTGGCGAATCCTCAGCCCCGGGCTCGATGGTGAGTTTCATCGTAAACCGGTCCCCGCCTCATTAAGGCGCCTTGGCTTCGAGCCGGAGTTGCACGCGGCCGAGCAGCCCGGAAATAGTCGGCCCGCCGTAAGGCGTGGGGATGGTGGTGTAATGGTTGGCCAGCGTGTTATAGACCAGCACCTCGATGCGATTTTCGCCCGGCCGCACCAGCCGGGTGATGTCCAGGCTCCACGGCGGAGAGAGGCGAACGCCGGCAAGCTGGCCGTTCACCCCCACCTCGGCGGAAACGATCACGCTGCCCGAAAATCCAGCCCATCAGCCACGCGGCAAGGGTTTGCTCCCAAAGACCTAATGTCCCAGCCCTTGCTCCACCGACCAAAGAGCCAAGGCGCCGAACGCGGTCGCCAGGTCGGACATCATCATTCGCTCCCACGCTCCGCCCCGGGAGCTTCCAGGCTCGTGGACGTGATTAAGGGAAAACGCTCGCCAGCACTTCCAGCGATACTGGTCTGCCTGAATCTCCTGCTGATTGCTCTTGAGCCATCCTGTGGCTCGCACCAAAGCCCCATCGGTGGCCGGCACGCGCGCCTGGAGCAGTGCGTAAGTGATCAAGCCCGTCGCATAGCCATCCGATTGTTCCAGTAGCGACAAATCAAGCTTCCCAGGAGGCCCAAACGGCGGATTGGCCTTGGACCATCGCCACGGGCCCAGCCCGTAGAGCGACCAACCTCCGTCCCGATTCTGTTTGAGCTTCAGCTCGGCGATCAGCTCTTCGCACTCCGGCTGAGTCAGCAAGCCCGGCCAGCGGGCCGAAGCCAACAACATCCAGACCCGATTATAGAGATTCTGCTGGGAATGGTTTGCGCGGAGATAACCACGGAGCTTCCCTTCGCCGTAAGTGGAAGAATAGCCTCCACCCCAGAGCGAAGGCACGGTGCCCACAGCCGTCGCCGCCAAGGCTGCTCCGTAGAACCGGGCCGCGGCGGATTCATCCGGCTCCTGCGCGAAATCCATCCAGTCCCAGGCCCCGTCGGCGCGCTGTGTTTCCCAGAGCTGTCGAAATGCCTTGCGGGTGACTTCACTGGCTTGCGGTTTCCCCTCATCGGCATCATGTCGGGCCAGGAGCAGCGCGTTCAAAACCTCCTCAGTCCCCTGTTGCCCTCCGTGTTGGGTGTCGGACATGGAGGCACGGTTGAAAAAGGTCTCAACCCGGCGGGTGATGTTGTCGAGGAGCCGGGCCTCTTGCGAAGTCGGCTCCGTTATCTGCATGGCCTTCCGCAGGGCTGGACGAGCCAACACGTAAGGGACCACCGTGTGGCAGGAAATGCAGGCGACCTTGCCTTCGCCGGTTTGGAGTTGTGTGGCGCGGGCAAACCAGAGATCGATGCGGTCGTCCAAGTACTTGGCGGCCGCCGGTCGATCCCAATCCGGTTGTGCGGCGAGACTGCGCGGGGCGGTCACCGCACCGAGGATGGCCATGACGAGAATTCCGCTCGCTGCATTCAAGAGGCGCCGTCCTTAATATTATTGATGATCACACCGCTGTTGGCCCGCCCTTGGCCGAAGCTGTCAGCCATCAACGGCAGCCAGAACTCCACGTGCAACTTCATGTCGCCGAAGCTCCGCTTGGTTGTGATTGAGCCCTTGCCAGGGTCGCATTGCAGGCTGCCGTCGCCTTGCGGCTTCCAGGGGCCACCGTTCCAGGCCGAGATGTCGGGCGCCTGGCCCGGTGAAAACGGCAGCAATACCACGGCCTGAGCCGGCGGCGGAGCGCCTTCGGTAGGCGACTTGCGCACCGCCTTCCTCAAGTCCACGGCCATGCCGTAGTAACCCGGGTCGGCCACCAACTTGTCGCCGGCGATCGTGCCGTGCCAGTGAGCCGCGTTAGCCCGGCCGAACAGGTTGACTCTCGTGCCCTGCTGGACGCCATAGATCTCGAACTGGGCAGTCGGCTCGCCAGGGGCCAGCGATTCAGCCTGCACGACCACACGATAGTAGCCGGGACCCTCGGCGATCACCTTTGCTGAAGCCTTGGTCGTCTGCCATTGGTCAGCATGGTAGGTGCCCTCGTACACCCCCATAAAGGGGTCCTCTGCCCACACGGGTCCGGGCGCTATCGCCCCAATGGCGAGGAATATCCACGTCAACGTGCATTGCCTCATCATATATCTTTCTCTCCTGGTTTTGTTCCCCGACTTTCCAACGTTATGGGTTGCCCCGCCTCGGGTGGCGGCAAACCGGTGTCTCCGCAGGTTCATCTTCGCCATCCTAGGGCTCCCCGATTCCGCGTCAATGGCATTCGCGAGGAACCCGGTGTTCTCCACGATGAATCTCACCACTGGCGCCGGGTCGCCAGGCCGTGGGGGTGCTGCCCCACTCTCGGTTTGTGAATCACCCGGATCGTTCCACCCAGCTTTTTGTCTTCGCTTCCATCCTCACTGCGCGCTTGTTCGCACCGAACCATTGGGGTCATGTCTTGTTACACTGAAGGGGCGCTGCTCCAGGGTGGCGTCGAGCCACCCTGGGCGCGCGTGGGGGGCGGCCTGGCCCTGGGGAGCGAGACTTTCGCGCGGCGACTCAGGGGCGAAGCCCGCGGCAACCCGCGTGAGCAAGCATCGCTCCGGAGCGCGCCCGAGGCGTCGGCCTGGCCGAGGATCCTCCCCGCCTTGGAGCGAGCCAAGGGCGAACGCTGGAGCCGCTTCGCCGAGCGGCATGGGGACTGGGGCCGCCACGCGGCGCTGTGGCTGGGGCGGCGAACCGCCCGCTTCCCCTTGGCCGAGCTGGGCAAGTCAACTGGCGGTTTGGACTGCGCCGTAGTGAGCAAAGCCCTCGCCCGCTTTGGCCGGCGCCTCGAAGCCGATCCCCGGCTGCGAGAAGAAATAGCCGCAATCCAGGACCGATTGTCCAAATGACAAGACATGACCCCAATGGGTTTTAAGAGGTAGGTGATCCTGGCTTGGACTAAAGTGAACTGGCGATTGGAGGAGGACTTTCAAATTGCGGGTGGAGGAGGCCAGTCCTCCACATCACCGAGCGTGCATTCGGGGTGAACAGCAGCCCATTCCTCCCAACTATAATCGCCAAGGTCAGTTTCTCGTAGCGTCCGGCAGGCTGGCTCGCTCTGACTCTTCGGCGGCAGCGCAAGCACTGTTTCGCCCTCCATCAATTTCTCTTTCAAAAGAGGCGACGACATGGTTAGCTGACCTCCCTTCTTGAGCGCCTCGGCGTCGCCACCACGCTGGGCGCCCTTAACTCGTTTGCGAATCATGCCGCCCATTCTGCGGCATCTGCCAGGAGCAAAATGGGGGGGACTGCCCGGTTTTTTCACCCCCCTTTTTCAGCCGAGGGAAAGCGAAATCGCAAAGCTCCTTCGCGTACCGCGCCAACCGCAAATCATAGTCCGCCTGCAAGCCGGTCCACATTTCCGCCGACGTGCCGAAGAAGCGGGCCAGTCGCAATGCCGTGTCGGCGGTGATGGCGCGCTTCTCCAGCACGATCTCGTTGACCCGCCGGGGCGGCACATTCAGCGCGCGCGCCAGGGCGTTTTGCGACAACTCGTGCGGCCTCATGAATTCCTCCCGCAGAATCTCCCCCGGATGGATCGGGGCCAGTTTGTTCACTTTCATCGCTCTCAGTGGTAATCCACGATTTCAACGCCGTGCGCGTCCTCGCCCTGCCAGCGGAAGCAAATCCGCCACTGGTCATTGATGCGGATGCTGTGCTGTCCGGCCCGGTCGCCCCCAGGGCCTCCAGGCGATTGCCGGGCGGAGCGCGCAAGTCGCCCAACCGCCGGGCCTGGTGCAGCAGGAGCAATTTCCGCCGCGCCACGCGCTGAATCTGCGTCGGCAGCCGCCGCGACGGTTGATCGTTGAACAGCCGCTCAGCCTCAGGGCACGCGAAGCCGCGTATCATCAGCGGCAACAATAACGCTCTGCGTCATGGGCGTCAAGAAAGTCCTGACTCCTCAGCGACCTCGCGCCAACTGCCATTTACCCTTTGGGCCATGCAGTGGCAGCGGCAGGAGCTCTTGGCAGCGGGGAACTGCCAAGGTGATAGCGGCAGACTGACGCCCTAAATGCCCTTCTTCTCGAAAAGGCGCAACGCCACGCCCGAGAGCGAAGCCGTTCCCGACTCGGCAACCAGTGTCGCGCCTCCGTCAAACTCCACGAGGCTGACTTTGTTCGTGTCCGTCCGCTTGGCGCTGCCCCAAGTCGGCTGGCTGTCGCTCGCCACGACAAGCCCTTCCCGGCATTTAATCCCGACAGTGATCGCCATCCTGTTTTTTGCCTTGCGCCGCCATCGTGGCACGAAGGCCGGGCCCAAGCCAAGCCCGTTTTTCGCTTGAACGAGCCGGAGCTTTGTGTAGCTGCGGATGGCGAACGAGTTGAACCGATGGTGGATTATCCTGGGAACCGGGCGGGTTGTTCGGGTGTGTCTCCATGGGCTGGAGGCCGCCCAAAACCCAAAACGACGCGCCAGAGGCGACCCAATGAGGGCACACTGTTTGCCTCGGCGTTTTGCAGTTTGGCGGGCCGGGCAAGATTTTCCTTGCCGTCAGCAACAGTGAGGTAGGACATTAGCTTCATGGGTATTCTCGGCAAGCCCCTGGGAATCAAACAGAGCCAGCCCTACGTCGATACTGGAATGGCGCTGGTGTTCAGGCTCTCCGCTGAATTCAACCTGCCAGACTGGAACAACGGGCTGCCAGATTACACTCCCGCTGAACTCGAAGCCATCCAGCACGGGCTAGACCGCTTCCAAGCCATGGCCGACGAGGAGATGGGAGGGAATGCGGCATTCCACCCGGACGCCGTCAAGACCCTCCAACGTCACGTGGCCGGTGAGGCGCTCGGAGACTACGCGCAGCACCTGGCGCTTGAAATAACGGGGAATCAGGAGGGCGCGAACACAACAGACTGGCGGCTCGCGGTGAGCGCATACCTGAAAGCGTGGTCATCAAAACTCGACCCAATGACCATGCTGAACATGGCCGATTTCCTCGCCAGGATTGACAAGAAGGAAGCAGCACGGGCAGCGTACCAGGTTGTCTTGCACGTCCCGACCTACGCGGGCACCCTTTGGGGGGAATGGCGCTTACATAAGCCCATTTCAGGCCGGAAACATCCAGAAAAGCCCAATGATTCTCGCGCCGTATGGTCTTAAGTAAGCGCCATTCCCCTTTGGGG
>Ga0181524_10000596_pt1 | contig 43541 bp, 34 predicted proteins | sample PEATcosm2014_Bin_34_FD_119761 | JGI IMG/M metagenome (GOLD analysis project Ga0181524, IMG submission 119761) | Peatland microbial communities from MTU Mesocosm Facility, Houghton, MI, USA - PEATcosm2014_Bin05_60_metaG | ecosystem: Environmental > Terrestrial > Soil > Wetlands > Peat | place... | reverse complement strand
AGATTAAAGTCTCCGATGGCCAAATGGCCCAGATGGACATTTTCAAACACCCGATCCTGCCCCTGTGGAACTACACTATCTTTCCGAGAGCAAACCGGAATTAATTTTTGCACGAACGCTTAGCAAGGCGGCGAAGACGGATTGGCTGACGTTGAGCGCGCGGCGGATGGCGGCCACGTCCTTGGGCCGGAGAGGCCTGATGGGCTCCGGCAGGGTCATGGCACGGGTGCGCAAAGTGAGCTTGCGTCGGGGGCGATAGTTGTCGAGGATGCGTGTCCATGAATTCGCTATCACGCAGGACCTTCATTGGAACCACCGCCGGGGCGATGAGCGCAGCTTCTCTTGCCTCGCTCGGTGCGGCCACGCTCACCTCAACCGCCGCCGGGGCTGAAAGCGCTGCCGAGCGGAAGAAACCAAAGGACATCCGTACAGGCATGTTGACGGCCCCGGTGCGCGGCCTGCCGTTTGAGGAAGTCCTGAATATGGCCCAGCGCTGCCACATTGCGGCGCTGGAAGTCGTGGCCGAGCCCGGGCACCCGCACATCGACCCCACGACGCTGGATGCGGCGCAAGCGGAAGGCATCAAACAGAAGCTGAGCGAGCGCGGGCTTGAGATCAGCGCGCTGTCCAACTACATGGACACCACCGCTCCGGGAAAGGCCGCGGAGGTGCAAGAGATCATGAAGAAGACGATTGACGCTGCCGCCCTGCTCGGTGTGCCTACGATCTGCGTTGGCCTGGGCATGCCCGTTGGCAAGAGGAGCAAGATACAGATGATCATACAGGTGATTCCCGGACTCTTTCGCCCGATCATCGACCATGCCAAGGAAAAGGGGATCCACGTGGCGGTGGAAAACTGGTTCGAGACGAATCTCCAGGGCTTGGACACCTTTGACTGCCTGATGGAAACGTTGCCCGACGAGAACTTCGGCTTCAACTACGACCCCTCGCACCTGGTCCACCAGCAGTGCGACTACATGGCGCCCATCACGATGTTCGGCAAGAGGATTTTCCACACGCACGCCAAAGACACCCTGGTGAACGAGCGCCGGCGCGCCTACGTGGGCGTGCTGGGGCAGGGCTGGTGGCGCTACGCCATCCCCGGCTTTGGCAATATCAACTGGGGCCAATACGTCGGCAATCTGCGTGACATCGGTTACAAAGGAGTGCTCAGCATCGAGCACGAGGACGACACCTTCGGCCCGGAAGAGGGCTTCCGGCACGGGGCGAACTATCTGAATCAGTTCTGCAATGTGTAATTGGGCTAAAGCCGGCGCTCCGGGGGCAGTGCATGGATGCGCCCGCCTGCGGCCTGCGGGGCGCAGCTTGCTTTGACATTGCATCGCGCGGGGAATTGGCGCATGATGGCAGGGATGTCAGGGCCCGGGGGTTTGGCGCCCCGTGTCGGAACATTCATAAAAGAACTCAATTCAAGCGGCCATGGCCACGGTCAAACAAAGTCAGGCGCGGAGCAGCGCAACCCGGATTCTGCTGGTCGATGATCATGCCGTGGTGCGTTACGGGATGGCCCAGATCATCAACCGGGAGAAGGATATGATGGTGTGCGGCGAAGAAGAGGATGCGGGCAAGGCGCTCAGCGCGATCGAGCGGCTCAAGCCCGACCTTGTCATTGCGGACATTTCGCTCAAGGACAGCAGCGGATTGGAGCTGATGCGCAACATCAAGGCGCAGTTTGGAAAGCTGCCGGTGCTGGTGGTCAGCGCCCATGACGAATCGGTCTATGCCGAGGTGGCATTTCGGGCCGGCGCCATGGGCTACCTTATGAAAGGGGCACCGCTGGAGAAGGTGGTCACCGCCATTCGCAGGGTGCTTAGCGGCAACATTTACGTGAGCGATGCCCTGGGCGCGCGGATGCTCCAACAGCAGTTTCAGGGCAAGACCGACCTGCAGCAATCGCCCGTCGAAGGTCTGAGTGACCGGGAACTGGAGGTGTTCCAGATGCTCGGGGAATGGAAAAAGACCGCCCAGATTGCCCAGGAGCTTCATCTGAGCATCAAGACCATTGAGTATTACCGCGAGCAGATTAAACGGAAGCTCAATCTCAAGAACTCCGCCGAATTGACCCAGCGCGCCACCGCTTGGGTGCAGCGTGAAAACCCCTCCTGAAAGCCCGCCGCAGAATAAGGTAAGTGTTCGGGCGCGTACCAGCGCATTTGCCTCGGCATCGGAGGGGCCTGTCGCGATGTCAAGCGGTTTGAGGTCGGTCGAGGTCGGTCGTTGTCCCGGAGGGACATCTTGACAATAGCCCGGCGCTTCAGCGCCGGGAGAAGTGGTTTAGTGTTGGGCCCGGCCCGAAGGGACGACTGAATGAGCCGTGTGTCATATATGAGGCATCGGATTGAGTACGACGAGCGCTATTTGCGGGATTGAGATTCAAGCGTCCCTTCGGGACGCGGGCTTTCTGGGCGTTATACCCGGCGCTGAAGCGCCGGGCTATTCTCGAGATGTCCCTCCGGGACGAGACTTCACGTCCACCCCGTGTGAACATTTACGTCAAACCTGGTCCAACTCGTGAGCAGTTACAAACCAAGCTTGCCGGAACTGAAAGTGAAGCGGCCGATTCAGTTGCTGGTTGTCGACGATCATCCCGTTGTCCGCAGGGGCATCGTCTCGTGCCTGGCGCGGCACCCGAATTTCCAAGTGGTTGGCGAGGCGGGCGACGGCGAGGCAGCCCTGGGCAAGGCCAGGGAGCTGGGGCCGGATATTGTGCTCATGGACCTGGACTTGCCGCAGATGGACGGCCTGGCGGTGACGGAGATCCTGCGCCGCGAGCGGCCCGGGGTCAAGGTGCTCATCCTCTCGATGCACAGCAGCGCCGAATGCGTCATGCGGATGCTTAAGGCCGGGGCGCGCGGTTACGTGCTCAAGGGCGCTTCGCCCGAGGAGTTGGTGCAAGCCATCGAGACGGTCGAGGCGGGCGAGACTTTCTTCAGCCCTCAAGTCGCGCGCCTGGCGCTCAATCAATTGGTGGACGGCAGTGGGGAAGAAGCCGCCGGCGAGCTGACGGCGCGCGAGCGCGAAGTGCTCATCCAGATTGCCGACGGGCTGAGCAACAAGGAGATTGCGGCCCGCCTCAGCCTCGGGGTGCGCACGGTCGAGACCCATCGCGAGCGCATCATGCGCAAGCTCAGCATCCACAGCATTGCCGGCCTTACCAAGTACGCCATCGGCAGAGGGTGGGTCACGTTGCGGCATTGATAGCGGCTCGTGCCGAGCGTGGAGCGTGGGAGCGTGGGAGCGTGGCGGTTGCTCCGATGCCTTCACGCTCCGACGCTCCACGCTCCACGCTCCACGAGTTGTTCTCGCGCGGGCTACCGGGGGGCCGGGGAGTCCCAGTGTCCGAACCGGTCTTCTGGGGGCGCGACATTCTCCGGGTAGATGAGATAGACGGCGTTTTTGGAATAGGCCCAGGCGGAGAGGACATTCTTGCGGGGAACGACCTTGCGGACGTTTTGGCGGGTGCCCGGGTCGTTGATGAGAAGGTCGCCGTCTTTGGTAAAGCCGACGCAGACGACAAGATGTCCGCTGGGGGGTCCCTTCCTGCCCCGGAGCCGGTTGAGGCAGACTGAAAGCCCGACCGGCAGGTCCCGGGCGATCCAATCCTCCAGCTCGGCGATGTCCGTGAACCGTGTCACGTAGGCGCGCATGCCGGGGTAGGAACCGGCATAAGCGGTGTTGAAGGGCCAGTTGCCCGTGCCTTGCCAAACGGGGTCATAGACCGCCTTGGCTATCTCGGGCACGTCCACGTCCAGTTCCGGTCGGTTCAACATCCTGGACCAGAAACTCATGATCATCGAGATTGTCGCCGGGCTGCAAAGCACGACTCCGTTGGAGTAGGCCATTTGAGAGCGCTCGGGCACCGGAATGGTCTTGCCCCAGGCGGCGCGATTGGGCGGCAGGGCCGCCGGGGTGGCTTTGCTGTCCGTCAGGCACAACCCGAGGAACTTCAACACGGCGGCCCTCCGGTCATCGCCACCCAGTGTCACGCGGACCTGGAGGCGCCCGCACGGCTCCTTGAGGATGAGCGTGTCGGTGGCCACGTCGCCATCGGCGTCTGCCTGGTTGCGCACGCTCTGGCGGGGATGGCGCGACGGATTGCCGGAATAGAGCCCCATCGTGTAGTACTTGGTCGCGCGCTGCGGATAAAGGGCGCGGGCCTCCACTTTTAGGTAAGCGCCGTCAGGCATTTCGACGTTCCACGACGCCACCAGTTCGTCCCAGTGAATCCTGGCTGCAATCTCCGGCGAGGTGAGCGCCTTTTCGCCGGGCAACTCGCCTGTCGACGGTGTAAAACTGGAGAAGCGCGCAAAGCCGATGAACTGGCCGCCCCGCGGGTCCAACTCCCCGGCCACGGCCGCGGCGAGGGCCAGCCAAACCATGGCGCCGGCAATGGCCCACTTGCGCCACGGCCAGTGCCTTGCCCGGCGGAATCCGTGTCTGAGATGATGGTTCATCGGACGCGGCCAGTTTGAGGGTTCCGTCACCCATTGCGAGTCACAAGTGTGCTCAGATTGGATTTGCCGCGCGCCCTGCGCCCTGCAATCCTGAGACCAGTGTCTGCGCATGATCAATCGTCCAAACGGAATGGCGCCCGAATCGGCTCCTTGCTGCCTCTGGCTGCCGTGGTGATGCTCTGCGCCTGGCTGGGCGCGGGATGCCGTTCTCCCAGAGGCCCGGGCCACGAGAGCCTGGCCGCTGTGGTCATCAGCGGACCCAGGCCTTTCGAAACCGCGCGCGCCGTCTCCGAAATCTTCCAACAGGCCGGCTACAAACCCCTGCCCCTTCCCGACAACAAGGATATGCGCCTGGCCTTCGAGAAGCCGGCCGGCGCGATGGCCACCGTCCTCTACGGCGACTGGGACTCCAACAAGGTCTGGCTTCGGGTCAAGGTCCGCATCGCCGGACTGGAGGAAGGCAGGCTGCTGGTCACCTGCGACCTCTACCGGGTCACGGATCACGGCGATGCCCATTTCGAGGCCGAGCACAAGGTCTCTCATGTCAAAAAGGGCCCCTATCGTGATTTGCTCGACCAGGTCAAAGCCCGTGTCACTCGCGCAGTGCCCTGAACCGCTATGGCGAATAACAGCAAACACGTTTACGACGAGAGCAAGATTAAGACTCTCTCCTCGCTGGAGCACATCCGGCTGCGCACCGGCATGTACATCGGCCGGATTGGCGACGGGTCTCATTATGACGACGGATGTTACATCCTGCTCAAAGAGGTCATTGATAACGCGATAGACGAGTTCATCATGGGGGCCGGCAAGGAAGTGCAGGTTGGCATCCAGGACAGGACCGTGACCGTTCGCGATTTCGGGCGCGGCATTCCCCTGGGCAAGGTGGTGGAGTGCGTCTCCCAAATCAACACGGGCGCCAAGTATAATGACGACGTCTTCCAGTTCAGCGTGGGCCTCAACGGCGTCGGCACCAAAGCGGTCAACGCGCTGTCAAAGGAATTCATGGTTCGCAGCCACCGGGAAGGCGAATTTGTGGAGGCCTGGTTCAAGCAAGGCAAGATCAAAGGCGAGAAGCGAGGCAAGACATCCGAGCCGGACGGCACCCTGGTTCGCTTCGAGCCCGACCCGGAGATATTCGAGCAGGTCGAGTTTCATCCCGAGCACGTCGAGCGGCGGCTGCGGCATTACAGCTACCTCAACGCGGGGCTGCGGCTGATCTTCAACGGCCAGGTCTTCCAATCCCGCAACGGCCTGCTGGACCTGGTCATGGAGGACTTGGGGACGGATGGCAGCGAGCCGATTTATCCCCCGCTCCACTACTCGGAAAAGACCCTTGAGTTTTGTTTCACGCACAGCAACAGCCGCTACGGCGAGACCTTCTATTCGTTCGTCAACGGCCAGTACACCACGGACGGCGGCACCCACTTGAGCGCCTTCCGCGAGGGCCTGCTCAAGGCCGTCAATGAACACGCCCACGAGAAGTTCGATGGGGATGATGTCCGCGAGAGCATGGTTGGCGCCGTGTCCATCCGGCTCAAGGACCCGGTCTTCGAATCCCAAACCAAGAACAAGCTCGGCAACACCGAAATCCGCACCGACCTGGTCAACCGTGTGCGCGAGGAACTCCTGCAGTTCTTTCAGCGCAACAAGGAAATCGCCGAGAAGATCGTCGCCAAGGTCCAGGACACCCGCCAACTGCGCAAGGAACTCCAGGAAGTCAAGAAGCTGGCGCGCGAGCGCGCCAAGGCCATCACCATCCGCATCCCCCAGCTCAAGGACTGCAAAATCCATTACGACAAGGCCAAAGGCAAAGGCAAAGGCTCGATGATCTTCATCACCGAGGGCCAGTCGGCCGCCGGCTCGATTGTCAGTTGCCGGGACGTCAACACCCAGGCGATCTTCGTTCTGAAAGGCAAACCGCTCAACGTCTGGGACCTCAAGCGCGATATCGTCTATAAAAACGACGAGATGTACAACCTGATGCGCGGCCTGGACATCGAGGACAACATCGAGGGCCTTCGCTACGACAAGGTCGTGCTCGCCACCGATGCGGACGTGGACGGCCTCCACATCCGCAACTTGCTGATCACCTATTTCTTCCGCTTTTTCGATCAGCTCGTTCACGAGGGCCACCTCTTTGTGCTGGAGACACCCCTGTTCCGCGCCCGCAACAAGGAACTGACCCTCTACTGCTATTCCGAGGCCGAGCGCGACCAGGCCGCGCGCAAGTTGGGCGCCCATTGCGAGATCACTCGCTTCAAGGGGCTTGGTGAAATCTCCCCCGCCGAGTTCAAGCAGTTCATCGGCAAGGAAATGCGCCTCAGCCAGGTCGAGTACGCCCCCAAGCCGGAGGCCGCCGGCATCCTCGGCTTCTACATGGGCAAGAACACGCCAGAGCGCAAAGACTACATTATGGAAAAGCTGGTGGTGCCGGTGGAGGAATGAGGGGCGAATGGCGGCCTTTCGGAAGGGGTGTTGACCCGGTGCGCGGCCCGGGGCATCATGGGGTCCAGTGGCCGCAGAAGCAACTATAGCGAAAACACAGGAACTGAGCTTGCGATGTCTGCTCCTGGCCCCCCTCGGGGCAGAGTTTGAGCCGTTGCGCATTACCGTCGAGCTTGCCGCGCAAAGGAGCGCAGTCCGACTTGTGTTGGTTGAGGAGGGAATGCCCGTTGGAATGGCAACCGCCGTCTTTTCGGAGATCACAAGGGCCGATCTTGTCATAGCTCTCGTGTCCCACGGGAGCGCAGGAGTGTTCTACGACATAGGGCTGGCGCATGCTTCGGGCAAACCCGTGATCTTCCTGACTGACAGGGAGGCTGGCACTCCCCCTTTTGTGGCGCGGTTCTCGAAGGTCTTGGGTTACAGCCGCTCTGCCGATGGCTACTCCAAGCTGGAATCCGGGCTTTGCAGGCTCTTCGAGGAGGTTAGGCGTGACCCCAGGCGCTTTAGCGTTTTGCCCACATCCGCCACACAGCAGACGTTCTTGGCGACCATCGATCTGGACCGCCTGGAGCAACGAGAGTTCGAGAATCTTTGCTTTGAGCTGCTGACCCAAATGGGGTTCAAACGTGTCGAGTGGGGAGAGCAACTGCCTGGGGTCGATCTCATCGCAACGCTGCCAAGAAAGGACCCTGATGGATTTGAGTACCACGAGCTATGGTTGATATCCATTGGGCTGCAAGCGCCGCTGGAAGTGTTGCTGGGTATGGCTGCGGGCGACCCAAATCAATTTGTCCGGACCCTGCTGAATCCCAGCTTCATGGAGAGGTACAGAGCCCACTTCAGGCCGGGCGAGCCAGTCACCCTGCTGCTGATTCCTTCCAGCGAGCGCCGATCGCCGGAGGACTTGCAGCCGGAACTGCGCCGGCTGGAGGAGCGCTATGCCAAGCGCGACCCTCCTTACACGCTCCGCGTGCGTCTTTGGGACAGGCAGCAGCTCGTGGGCTTGATCCAACAGTACCCGCAGATCGCATATAAGTATTTTTCCGAGGAGGCGCGAAGCCAGTCCAAGCACAGAAAAAGCCCTGATGAACTTTACCGAGAGAACGTGGAACTTAATGAACGGCTGCAGGCGACGATCGTGGCCCTCAAGCGAGCGGAAAGGGATGCTGTGTGGAAGGACGTGGCCTTTAAGGTGGCACACAAACTGGGGAACCCCATTTTCGCTTTGGAGACTTTCCTGCAGAGCATAAAGGGGCGGCTGGAAACCCGTCCCGACCAGGCCCTGGCGGTGGCCGTGGAAATGGGGTCCTCGATCGAAAAAGCCAAGATCATCATTGAGCAATTCAAATCTCTCACCAGTGCCGAGGAGATTTCAGTCCGCCCTGTCGATCTCGTTCCCCTTATCAAGGGCGCGTCTCATGTTGCCCAGGAGAAGGGCGTCCGGGTTGGAATCTCAGCGCCGGAGAGGCCGCTGCACGCGCTTGCCGACCCGGTTCGGATGACTGAGTGTTTTGACGAACTGTTCGCCAACGCTCTACACTGGCTGGACAAGGCTGAAAAGCGGATCGACGTGGCAATGGATGCTCCGAAAAGGGAAGATTTGCCCCCCGAGCTGGATGGGGCGAAAGAATACGTCCGAGTCGTGTTTCGGGACAATGGGTGTGGTGTCTCTCTCGACAAGAAGGACGATATCTTCGCGCCGTTCTGCACAACCTACGCTCACGGAACCGGTCTGGGTCTCTCCCTTGTCCAGCGCGTGATCGAGGGGCACGGCGGATTGATCCGCGAGACCGGCAGACCGGGCGAGGGCGCCACGTTCGAGGTGTACCTCCCCCAAGCCGCGCCGGCAGGCAAAGTGAGTTGACTTATGCCCAATATCCTCATAGTTGACGACGATCCGCAGAACCTCAACGCGCTCAAATGGGCCTTGGCCGACAGAAGCCCAGGCTGGACAATTTACACCGCAGGGAGCGAGGCCGAGGCTTTGGCCCTGCTGGGGGAGCACCCATTCGACGTCGTCATTACCGACCTGGTGATGGCTACGGAGCAGAGCGGAATGGAGGTCTTGCGCCAGGCCAAGGCGAAAGACCCTTTCATCATGGTCATTCTGATCACTGCGTTTGAAAAGCAGTTGGACCGATACCGGGCCTTTGAGCTGGGCGCCTTCGATTGCGTCCAGAAGAACACGCCCAATGTCATCGCCGCCGAGGAGATCTATGTCAAAACGCAGGCTGCCCTCCGATTTCGCGAGCTGACCCTGGAGCAGATCGAGAACCAAAAGCGGCTCGCCTTCCTCAGGCGGTACTTTGATCCGCGCGTTTTCGGCGTGCTCGAGAAAAACCCTGAACTGCTGAATATCCGCAACGATACGATCACTGTGTCCTTTTGGGACATACGGGGCTTTTCGAGACTGTGCGAGAGCCTGAAGGCCCACCCCGCTTTGGTGGCGGGCTTCCTCAGGGAATTCTCCAAGGAAGCGGCCGAAGTCATCTTCGAGCACCATGGAGTGCTGGATAAGTACATCGGCGACGGCGTCATGGGGCTCTTCGGGGCCATCAACCACCGAAACGATGAGGGGCGCCAGGACGCCATCCACGCTGTCGGCGCCGCCATGAGCATGATGCGGCGATTCAACACCCTCCTGGCAACCTGGACGGAGCAGTTCACACTCTACACTCCCCAAACCGTGGAATTGGGGTTGGGGTGTGGCATTCACACCGGAGAGGCGCTGGTCGGCAACGTGGGAACTGAGTTGCGCGATCACTACACCGCCCTTGGGCCGAACGTCAACTTCGCCCAGAGAATCGAAGCGCTCGCGGGCAAAAACCAGATTCTGGTCTCTTCGTCCACGGAGGTGCGGGTCAAAACCCATTTCGATCTCCAGGAGCTTGAGGTCATCAGCGATGTTAAGAATATTCCCGGGGAGTTTCGGATCTACTCGGTTCTCGCGGCGAGGACCCACGCCAAGTAACCCCAGTCACGCCTCTTCATAAATGGTTATCCGCCAGCCTCAATGCCAGGAATCAGCCTCCGCGCCAAGGGATTAAGAAGGCGCTCTCCATGATCGGGAAGATTTTCGGGCGGCTTGAACCTCAAAATTGGACACTACGCAAGAAGGCGCCCCGTTGAGAAACGGGCCGTGCATCTCGGCAGCTCGATGCCGCTATTCGGCGGCCGATGTCCAAGTGCGCGCAAATGGACACCACGAACACAATTTGAGTCGCTAGGTGGCGCCTAAGCTCGTATCGTGAGCGGTAGTTATGAGTTATCTAACCTTGGAAGTGGAAATCGACCACGGTCGAATCATCCCGGCTGAGCCTGAGAAGTTGCCGGAGAAGGGAAAAGGGCTCTTGACCGTCCTGGAGCCTGCAGAGAACACCGGGGCTCCGCCGCCAATGACGCAACTGGAAGCCTTCGAGGCGTTACAGAAGAGCCTTAATCTCGATGAAGCCAAGGCGAAGGCATGGATGGACATGATTCGTGAAGCGCGAAGGTGATGTCCTGAGTCCGTGATTCACTTCTGTTTTCAATGCCCGCAAATCAAAGCAAGAACCCCGATCAACCCGAACTGCCCATAGGCAACCCCGCCCAAGGCAGCCCGGGCGCCGAGAGCCCCGCTGACGCCAAAGGGAACAAGGGCGAAGGTCCCCTGTCGAAACCCTCCCCGGATGGCAGTGGGAACGGCAAGGGCAACGGCAAGAGCCATGTCCAGGCCGAAGAAACGGCCGCGCCCGGGGTCCCGCACGTGTTCCACCCGGGCAAAGTCGAGCAGCCGCTGCACCGGCGCGTGGACCGGAGTTTCCTGGATTACGCGTCTTATGTCATTCGCGACCGGGCCATCCCGAATTTGGCGGACGGTCTCAAACCGGTGCAGCGGCGCATCCTCTGGGCCATGCACCAGTCCGATGACCGGCGCTTCACCAAAGTGGCGAATGTCATCGGCGACACCACCAAGTACCATCCGCACGGGGATGTCTCGATCGGCGACGCCCTGGTCGTGCTGGCCAACAAGCGGTATTTGATCGAACGCCAGGGCAATTACGGCAATATTTACACTGGCGACCCCGCGGCAGCCCCGCGCTACATCGAATGCCGGCTGACCGAACTGGCCCGAACCGAGGTGTTCAACGATGAACTGACCGAATTGGTGCCGAGCTACGACGGACGCAAGCAGGAGCCGGTGACCCTGCCCAGCAAACTTCCATTGCTGCTGATGCTCGGAACCGAGGGCATTGCCGTCGGCATGTCTGCGCGCATCCTGCCCCACAACTTCCCCGAGCTGCTCGAGGCCCAAATGGCTATCCTGAGGAACCAGCCTTTCAAGTGCCTGCCCGACTTCCAGACCGGCGGCCTGATGGACGCGCGCGAATACAAAGACGGCGCCGGCCAGATCAAGGTCCGCGCCAGGCTCAAGATCAAAGACGAATCCACCGTCCTCATCAAGGAAATCCCGCCCAACACCACCACCGATTCGCTGACCGCCTCGATCGAGGACGCCTCCCGCAAGGGCAAGATCAAGGTCAAGAGCATCAACGACTTCACCGCCGAGGAGGTCGAGATCGAGGTCAAGGCCGCCAGCGGGCTGAGCGCCGAACAACTGGCCGACGCCCTTTACGCCTTCACCGATTGCGAGACCTCCATCGCCAGCCGGATCGTGGTCATCAGGAACAATCGTCCCGTCGAGATGACCGTCTCGGACATCTTGCGCGAAAACACCGCTCAACTGGTCGAACTCCTTAAACGCGAACTCGAGCTCAAGGCCGCCAAACTCCAGGAAGAACTCCATTCCCGCACCCTCGAGCGCATCTTCATCGAGGAGCGCATCTACAAACGCATCGAGCAGTGCAGGACCAATGAGGCGGTGCGGACTGCCGTTCTCGACGGGTTCAACCCGTTCCGCAAAGAGCTGGCGCGCGAACTCTCCGATGCGGACGTCGAGCGTTTGCTCACGGTGCGCATCCGCCGCATCTCACTGTTTGACATCAACCAGCACCGCCAGGAAATGGAGAAGCTCAAGGGCGACCTGGCCGAGACGCGCAAGAGCCTCAGGAACCTCACCCAATACGTCCTGGCCCATCTGGAGGCGCTCCTGGCCCAGTACGGCCCCCTCTATCCGCGCCTGACCAAGTCCAGCCGCTACGATGAAGTGGACGCCAAGGAAGTCGCCTTCAAGGCCTTCAAAGTCGCCTACGACCCCGAGTCCGGTTACCTTGGACACAAGGTCTCCGGAGACGCATTCCGCGTCGATTGCACGAAATTTGACAAGCTGCTGCTGGTGTTCCGGGACGGCCACTTCCAGGTCGTCGAGTTGCCGGAGAAGCTCTTTGTCGGCCCCGACCTCATCCATTGCGGGCTGCCGGAACGGGATCGGACGTTCACGCTGGCCTACACCAATCGCGAGGCCACGTTCCTGAAACGCTTCACCTTCGGCGGGACTATCCTCAACAAGATATATCATTGCATCCCGCCGAAATCCAGAATCCTGTTCTTTGAGCCTGACACCCCGTCCGAGCTGTTTATCAAGTACAAACCGGCCCCCTACCAGAAGATCAATCAGCAGACCTGCAACCCCTCCGAAGTGGAAGTTAAAGGGCCAAAAACGCGCGGCAGGCAAATGTCCATCAAGGACGTCTCCGTCATTAATAGCAAGCCGCCCCGCGGCTGGGACCCCGAGGCGCCGACCACCCGGCTGCAATTCCTCTGAGTCACTGAACATCAAAATTCGTGGCCGCCACGGGATCGCCCTCGGCCCGGAGGGTCGCCACGTAGGTGCCGCTCTTGAGGTCCTCCGGAACGAAGTAATACCTGGAGCCTTGCCGCATAAACTGGCTCAGATGCCACACCGAGCGGCCCGAAATGGCCTCCTCGACCCAGACCGTTCCCACCTTCTCGCCCCATAAGCAATGTTTGGGCAAGTCCACGACAATCGCCGGCTGCTCGCCCTCCTCGAATGTGATAAGCCGCGGCGCCTTGGCTTCACGCATATCGGCAGCCCGGGTCGTGTAAACTCTGACTGACTTGCACCCCGGCAACAGCGCCAGCACCAATGCCAGCAACAGCACTCGCACACAATTCGTTCTCATCATGATCCGATCCGCCGGCCCGGCTGGCTCCAACCTTAACGCCCACCGCGCCTGACTCGCCCAATACTACCCACGGCGCGCAGAATGGCAAGCGCGGGCAAGACGCCCCCGCCTGGAGTTTGGGGACATTCCGGCTTCGGGCCGATTCTCCCGCGGGCGACGCGCTGAAAGCGCGCAGCAGAACGTCTCCTGGTCTTTTGCGCTTCGGCCGTCCCTTCGGGACGGAGAGTCTTGGTGGCGCCCGCCCCGGCGCTGAAGCGCCGGGCTATTCTCAGGATGTCCCTCCGGGACACAGCGCGGCGTTGGACGTATGGCGGGGATTGAGGTCAAACCCGGCATGGGACCCGAGGAGCCACAGAAATCCGTGCAAGGCGCAGGGCAGAGCGACGGCCTTTTTGCTCCGGAGCCAAAACGCTACTTCTGCCCCGCGGCCGCGCCGGGGCTTGCCGGGGCTTTGTAAAGCCCGGCCTTGATGAACGGGTCCAGGTAAGCGCCGTAGCCGGCCTTTTCCATTTGCTCGAGGGGGATAAAGCGCAGGGAGGCCGAGTTGATGCAGAAGCGGAGGCCGGTTGGCGCGGGGCCGTCGTTGAAAACATGGCCCAGGTGGGAGTCGGCCGTCTTGGACCTGACCTCCGTCCGATCCATCCCGAGGGAGACGTCCGAGCGCTCGAGAATCTCCCGTTTGTCCAGCGGACGTGTGAAACTTGGCCAGCCGCAGCCGGAGTCGAATTTGTCCAACGAACTGAACAGCGGTTTGCCCGAGACGATGTCCACATAGATGCCCGGCTTATGGTTGTCAAAATAGGCATTCTGGAATGCGGGCTCGGTGGCGGCGTGCTGCGTCACCTCGAACTGCATCGGCGTCAGCTTCTGCCTGAGTTCGCCGGCGGATGGCTTCTGAAACTTGTTCATAACGGCGTTGGTGGCTGGAGGCGAAGCGGCCAACTGCGGCAGCGCGCCGCCCTGGGCGCGGACCTCGAGGCCGCCGCTGAACAGGAAAGCGGCCAACCCGGCCGCCGCCGCAACACATCCGGTCACGTTCGTCTTCATTGCCAAACATAGCCCATGGTGGTGGACTTGCCAAATGCGGGGGTGAGGGGCGCGGGGCGAGGGTAGGGCCAGTGACAAATATTCTTTGCTTGCCCTTCACCTCCAAAACCCTGATGCTCCCAAGCGTTAGCCTAAAGACCTGAATACTTACATTTATGAATGCCATGACCATGAGCCACAGGGGTTCGGTTCGCCATGTCGGCCGTCGCGTTGCTTCCGGCAACCGTCCAGTGGAGGGCAACGCTCGGCCCGGCTTCACCCTCATCGAATTGCTGGTGGTCATCGCCATCATCGCCATCTTGGCGGCGATGCTCCTGCCGTCCCTGGCCAAGGCCAAGCAAAAGGCCCAGGGGATTCAGTGCTTGAGCAACCTCAAGCAGTTGGTCCTCGCCTGGACCCAGTATGCGGATGACAATAATGGCAACCTGGTGCCCTTGCAGTGGTATGACAATGACGTCCTGGGCAAAAGCTGGCTCGAGGGCACCTTGAGTTGGGACGCCAACAACACCGACAACACCAATACCCTTTTCCTGACCGGCCCGGGCGCCATGCTGAGCCGTTATTCCCAGAATGCCGGGATTTACCATTGTCCGGCCGACATCTATACCTGCGTCGAATCTCAACAGCAACTCTTGCGCGTGCGCAGCATCTCCATGAACGCCTTTATTCAAGGCGGCTGCAACGGGCCCTCCACCATCTCCGGCGTCAATTCGGCCTGGCGATGCTACAACAGACAGTCCGATATCACCGCGCCGAGCCCGGCGAACCTGATTATCCACCTCGATGAGCAAGGGGACAGCATCAACGACGCCTCGTTTTGCACGAAGCTGGGCGCGGACCTGACGACCAACCCCGGCGCGTGGGAAGACCTGCCCGCCAGCTATCACAACGGCGCCTGCGGCTTTGACTTCGCCGACGGCCATGGTGAAACCCATAAGTGGCGTGCGGGCAGCACCTGCCTGCCGGTCAGGAAAGCGGATTACGGCGGTTTGTCCGCCTCAGGCAGCCAGGACATCATGTACATGGTCCGGCATGTCTCCTTCCCGGTAAACGGGGGGGTCGGGTCCAATTAAGCGCCCCTGCAAAAACAAATTGAGCCGGATGGCGCAGGCGCTCCGGAGCAAGGCCATCACGGCCACGAGGTTCCGTTGCCGCAAGAAGCCAGCCCGTCAACTTAGAAATGCGCTTGTCCATGGGTGACCCCTTATCCGCTGTCGACGAATCCGACGACGCGCGAATGTTCGAGAGCCGGCCCTGCCTGCCCCCTCTCCCTCGGGGAGAGGGCCGGGGTGAGGGGGAATTGGCTACCCGACAGAACCAGTTCTCAACTCTGGGCTTTGTTACACAACCGCTTTGCGGTTGAAGCCGCGCACGCTGCTTTGGGTTGGAAGTCCCGCATACTCTCGGCCCTCGTTGTGAACAACCTGTGAGCAACTTTCAGCAATTCCCTTTTGACTCCTTTCGCTTTCACCGGATTACTTGTCGGATGCGAACTGAGGCACCATCGAAAATCGCAGTCCCCTCGCCGCACAATTGGCGGACTACGGACGAAGACGAAATCAACCGCCGCCGCGCGCGGGCCCAGACCGAAGACCTGCGGGTCTCGAACACCGACCCGCGTCACCCGATCTTCTCGAATTTCCGCGTCAATTCGGGCAGCGGCTTGACCTATTCGGTCGAGATCCGCGACGTGAGCGGGCGGCATTTCGCCTGCGATTGCGTGGACTTTCGCATTAACGGGCTGGGCACCTGCAAGCATATCGAGGCGGTGCTGCTGCACTTGCAGGGGCGCTTCAAACGCCTGTTCCAGGCAGCGGCTGATGGCCCCTCGCCCCGGCTCGACGTGGTGCCGGACGCGCAGACCGGTTCGGTGCGCCTGGTCAAGGGCCCAGGCCCGCTTCGGCCGGTGTTGAGGGAATGGTTCGACGAGGACGGGGCGCTGTGCGCGGGTTCGCCCGAGGAGGCCATCGAGGCGCTGCGGCAGCTCGGCGCGGACAAGGTCCCCGAACTGCGGCTGTCCCAGGAACTCGAGTTGTGGCTCCAGGCGCGCCGGCACGCGCAGGAACGCAAGGAACTCCGGCGCGAGTATGAAATCAAAGTCCAAAGCGGCGAATGGCCGCTGCACGAGACCAAGGAGCCGCTCTTTCCGTATCAGCGCGAAGGGATGCTCCATCTGGCCTTCACGGAGCGTGCCCTCCTGGCCGACGAAATGGGCCTGGGCAAGACCATCCAGGCCATCGCCGCTTGTGCCCTGCTGCACCGCCTGGGCCAGGCCAACCGTATCCTGGTGGTCACGCCCGCCTCTCTGAAAACGGAGTGGGAGGAGCAGATCCAGCGGTTCACCGCCCTGCCCTACCAGCTTGTTTTCGGCGGACGCATGAAGCGGCTCAGTGCTTATGGGGCGGCGCCCTTCTTTACCATCGTCAATTATGAACAGATGCTGGCGGACTCCCTTGAAGTCAACCAGCGGTTGCAGCCGGACGTCGTGGTGCTGGACGAGGCGCAGCGCATCAAGAACTGGAGCACCAAAACGACCCAGGCCGTCAAACGGCTGCGCAGCCGCTATGCCTTTGTGCTCACCGGCACCCCCATCGAAAATCGCATTGATGAAATCCACTCGTTGATGGACTTCCTGGAACCGTCCGTCCTGGGACCGCTGTTCCGGTTCAACCGCGAGTTTTACGAATTGGACGACCGCGGGCGCCCCGTGGGCTACCGCAACCTGGACAAGCTCCATGACCGCATCCGGCCCTACATGCTGCGCCGGCGCAAGGCCGACGTGGAAACCGAATTGCCCCCCCGCACCGACCGCAACTTCTTCGTCGCCCTGAGCGCCGAACAGCAGGATTTATACGAAGACCATGCAGGGGTGGTGGCGCGACTGGCCGCCATGGCCCAACGCCGCCCGCTCACCCAGCAGGAACAGGAGAAGCTCCTGCGCCACCTGGCCATGATGCGGATGGTTTGTGACACCAATTACATCCTGGATGCCACCCAGCGGGCGTGCCCCAAATTGGCCGAACTGGAGAAGCTTCTCGAGGAGTGCCGCGACAACCTCGACGTCAAGGTGCTGGTGTTTTCCGAGTGGGAACGCATGCTCGAACTGGTGCGCGGCCTGTGCGACCAGCTCCGCCTCGGCTTCGCCTGGCACACCGGGAGTGTTCCCCAACGCCGCCGGCGCGCCGAGATCAACACCTTCAAATCCGACCCCAACTGCCGCATCTTCCTCAGCACCGACTCCGGCGCCGCCGGCCTGAACCTCCAGGCTGCGAGCGTGGTCATCAACTGCGACCTGCCCTGGAACCCCGCAAAGCTCGAGCAGCGCATCGCCCGCGCCTGGCGCAAACACCAGACCCGCTCCGTTACCGTCGTCAACCTGGTCTCCGAAAACACGATCGAGCAGCGCATGCTCCAGACTCTCTCGCTCAAACAAGCCCTGGCTGAAGGCGTCCTCGAACGCAAGGGCGACCTCAAGGAACTCAAGCTCTCCAGCGGCCGGCAGGCCTTCCTGGCCAAACTCCAGCAACTCGTCACCCCCGCCGCCGGCCGGAAACCGGAATTGCCGGAAACCAAACCGCCCCTGCCGGCCGACCGCCCGCGCGGGTTTGCCGCCGCCGCGCAACAGCGCCTCAGCGGCGCCTTGCTCCGCTGTGAAGAGCGGTTCCCCAACGACGGCCCCCATTCCGTCATTTACGTGGTCGTCGAGCGCGATGCCCCCCTATCCCGCGACCAGCTTGCCTCCTTGCACGACGAATACTTCGGGCCGGGCCGCTGGGACCCGCTGGCGCCGGCCCGGTTGGAGGTGGTCGATCGCGCGACCGACGAGGCGCTCCAACGCCTCATCGATGCCGGTTTGCTGGCCCGCACCACGCGGGCCAGCCGCCCACTCTGGCCGCCGGAATCCTCCCAGGCGGCCCCCGTGCCTCTCTCCCCGGCCGAACTGGAGAAGCTAGGCGCCTTTCGCCAACTGGCCGCGCGCAAGCTCAAGATGGCCCGCGTCCTCAACCAGGCCGGCTTGGACCAGGAAGCCCGCGCGGCCCTGCTCGAGGGCCTGCTGCCTCTGGGTTGCGCCCTGGCCGTGGAAAATCGTCTGCCTGAGCCGGCGGCCCTCAAGGACCTCCTGCTGCCCCCGCTCTCGCCCTGCTGGCAGGAGGCGCTTTCGTTGCTCCGGGACTTCAGCGGCGACCCTGCCCGCCCATGCCAGCCCGTGATCGAAGCGCTCGATAAGTTCGGGCCAACCGCCGGCCGGGCGGGTTGAGCGGGCGGAGCGTGTAGAGCGTAGGAGCGTGTGGAGCGTGGAGAGTCGCACGCGCTGAAAGCGCGCCAGCATATCAGCCCAGGGTAGCACCCTGGGAAAGGGCAGTAGACTCCTGTATCGGGAACCGGCCTTTCTGATTACCACCGACCTGACCACCCCGGCGGCTGAACTCATCGCCGCCTACCTGTCTCGCTGTGCCAAAAGGGTGTTACCCACGCTCCCCGCGCCCGACTGTTGCGCAAGTCATTGCGTTTCGCCATCATGCGCCGATGAAACGCATCCCTTTCTTCCTGCTCATGGCCTGCGCAACCCCGATGATCAGCAGTGGCGGCGGCCTTGAGCTTGTCCTGCCCCTCGGGCGGACGGCCTATCAGTGCAATGAGTTCATCCCTGTCAGCGTGCTGGACCGTGGCGCGGTCTCGTGGCCGGCGGGGGAGTTGGTGCTCGCGCTGGGCGGGGAGGACGGCAGCCGGCTGGTTTTCAGTTTTCCGGAGGCGGCGGCAAAGGCGGCGGGCTTGGGCGTTATCGAGCACCTGCGCATCAACGGTTGGCTGCTGCGGCCCGGCGCTTACTCGCTCGAGGCCTCCTGTGGCGGCCGGAGTTCCAGGACCAACATCACGGTCTGGAGCCACGTGCGGCGCAGCGACTTCAAGCTCATCAACTGGCGGCAGGGGCAGGACAAGGACCAACTCTGCCAGGGCGAAGACAACCTCGGGTTCAACTTGTGCTACGGCAATTACGGAGGCGAGGCCGGAGAGAACTTTATCCGGGCCGGCGTGGACTACATCGCCTGTTGCGTCATGAGCGGGGGGCATCAGATGGACCTGAGGCAGGAGTGCGACTGGTCCGACCCTCATGTTATCAGGGGAGGCACGCGGCGGGTGGTGAGACGGGCGTTCATGGACCGCACCCGGCCCAACGTTTCAGGCGTCCATTTTTACGATGAGCCGGGGCTGACCTGGGTCAAAGACCCACGGACAGGCGAGCCGACGCCCCACACGGTGCCATGGCAGTTGCGCCAATACGAGGCCGCCTTCGGCCGTCCGATGCTCGATTGGAAGGCAGTGGACCCGGCCAATCCGGACCAGGCCGCCCGATGGGGGGAATGGGCGCGGTGGAAATTAGGCTTTATGGATGCCGCCTGGCAGGATGCCCAATTCGGCGTCAAGGAGGTCGAGCCGGAATATGTCTGCCTGACGCAGAGCCAGTATGGCTACAGCGCGTTCTGCGACGGATACTATTTCAACGTCGCCCGCAGTCTGCCGGTCACCAGCGGCCATGGCGGCTATCACGACTTCGGCCCCGGCTACTTCAATCCGGTCCTCTTCCTGGAAATGGCCCGCGCCCGCGACTTCGCCAAACCCAACTGGTATCTGCCCACCTGGTTTGGCGGCACTACTGCGGATCAGTTCCGCCTCGAGCAATACCTCTGTTTCCAATGCGGCCTTCAGGGCCTCATTTCACCGCCCGAGATCGACCCCGGCAACACGCCCGAGAAATCCCTGGCGGCGCAGGGCGTGGTCGAATCCAACCACCTCCTCCTCCGGCTCGGTCCCATATTCAACACCATGCCCGTCACACGCCCCCCCGTGGCGCTGCTCTTTTCCTTTTCACAATACGTCCATGCCCAAACGCTCGATCGCAAGGTCTGCTACGCGCACGACACGCCCCACGGGCGCAACGTGCCCCTGGTCTATCTGGCCGGCAAGGTTCAGCAGCGCCACTTCATGCCCTTGCTCGATGAAGAGGTCCGCGATGGCACCCTCGCGGCTCTCCATAAGGCAATCATCCTCACCTCGCTCGATTATCTCGACCCAGACGTCATCGCCGGCCTGGAACAATTCGCCCGCCAAGGCGGCCTGGTCCTTCTGACGTCAGACACCGCCGTGCAAGTCAGCGGCGCCGTCAAGCTCGACGTCGCCCCCGAGTGGCCCGACGCCGCGCGAATCGCCGAGTTAAAGAAGAGCGGCCAGGCCGAGGCCGCCAACAAGCTCATGCAGATGCGCCAGGCCCTCGCGGCGGCCCGGCGGCTTGCCGATGCTATCGGCCCGCATTTGGAAAAGGCCGGCATCCACGCGCCCCTGGCGAGCACTGAGCCGGGCATCGTCGTCACCCGCCAGGCCGCCGGTGATGTCGAGTATTTGCTCGCGGTCAACGCCGCCCACGACCCGGAAGGCGATCCGATGCTCGGAATGATGGCTGTCCGGCCGACCCTCACTCTGCCCAACGACGGCAGGCCCGTTTATGACGCCGTCGGCGGCGGCCGGGCGGATGGATTCCACGAGCAAGGCGCGCGGCTCAGCGCCCGGTTGCCATTCGGCCCCGGGCAGATGCGGGTTTTTGCCCGCACCACACGCCCCATCGGCGCCGTGGCCGTGGGCAGCCCGACGCTCCGCCGCGATTACACACTGGCCCAGTCCCCGCTCCGCCTTGATTTCGGGGCTGCAGTCCTGGACGACAAGGGCGGCATCCTCAGCGGTTCCATCCCCCTCCAAATCACCGTGGTCGACCCGCTCGGGGCGGCCCGTTACGACCTCTACCGCGCCACCGAGGGCGGTCTCCTGCGCCTGACTCTCCCGCTGGCGGTCAATGACCCGCCCGGCGATTGGAAAATCACGGTCACCGAGTTGCTCAACAATCGGGCCGGCGAGGCTGGTTTCAATCTGCCCGCAACCCCCGCCTGTCCTGCAATGGCCGGAGCCGTGAGGCGGGCGCTTTATTGGCCGGCGGATCGCGGGCCTATTTTCCATTTCTTCCGCGAGCATCAGCACGTCACTCTCGTCAAAGGCCGAAGCCAGTTCAACTCAGCCGCAGCCGAGCGGCTGGAGAGAATCCTCAAACCCTGGAATATCACTTGCGCCGTCATCTCCGAAGCCGAAGCCGCCAAACCGCGTTCTATCAGTGAAGATGAAGCCCGCACCTGGATTGGCCTGGACTTCGCCGGGCGCGGCGACATTCACCCTGGCGCTTCCAACTCGCCTGTGCAGGTTGGTTGCGCCGTCAGCGGCCCGATCATTCTCCTGGGCGCGCCCTCCGACAATGCCCTCACGCGGCTGGTCGCCGACCAGCATTTCCTGCCCTTCCGGCCCGAGGCCGACACCATGCCCGGTCCGGGACGGGGCTGCATCGCCTGGCAGCGGGAAGCCCTCGGGGTTAACCAGGAGAGCATCACCTTGATTGCCTTTGATGCTGCCGGCATGGATGAAGCCGTTGGCACGCTCGATGAGCTTCTCGCCGGCCTGGAACCTCTTACCCCCCTGGCGATGCCCCGCGCCGCCGCCATCACTCCCGCCGCCAGGACCGGCCAACCCCGCCAACTCCGCATCGCCTGGACCGCTGCCTTGCCCGACCGCATCACCGGCCTGAAAGTTGACGGCGGCCAATGCACCGCCCTGACTCGCGCAGAGACCCTCAGCCTGGTCGGCGCGGACGGCAGGATCGTCTCGACCGGGACGGTTGCCCCTGAAGAATACTCGAGCCTGCTGGCTCGACTCCGTCCAGGGGCCGAGCCTGCCGCCCTGGCCGCAGCCCGGGCGGCGGCCCCTCCGGGCCGGCTCGTAAAACTGGCCGTGGCAGGCGGCGACCAAATCGCCGTGGCCTATTGGGGCGGCGCTGTATGCATCCTGGATAAAGCCGGCGCAGTTTGCGCCGCCCGGCGCCTTCCACAGGACGTCACTGCTTTGGCCTGGCTCAACGGCCAGCTCCTGGCCGGCGATGCCGATGGGAAACTCGTGGCCCTGAGCATCGTGTTGCTTCGGCAATGATGCGTGCCCGGTTGCGCACGCCGGGTTAATCTTGCTGCCGGATTATGGCAGCGAAGAGAGCAGCGACCCCACCTTGGCGGTCGGCTTGACACGGGTGCAGCCGGCCGTTGCGGCCTGCACCAGGGGAAACCCACCGCCAGGGTCCCATAGCCCAGGAGTGGCGCAATAGACGTTGGGACCAACTCTATCCCCACGCCCGCTCCCGAGCCACCCTCAACTACACAGCGGTTAGGGGGACAGGACACAATCCGAATAGCCGCAAAAAGGCACAAAAGGCGCAAAAACCCTGATTTCTTGCGCCTTTTGTGCCTTTTCGCGGCTATTCCATTCGGGGTTGGTGTCGTCCATCCCACGAACCAGCCAGTAATGACTGCCTAACCCCTCCCGCCCGCGCCCAGACCTCCCCGTCCGAATTATCCGCCGCTGCCATAGATGAAAAATCAAAGATGCGCACAATCCAAAAGGAAATCCGAAATCCGAAATCCGAAGTCCGCATCCTCTCCCTCCTTCGGTATGGTCGTTGCGTGGCACGGAAGCCCCTGAGGCCTTAGTGGTCCATTTAGTGCTCGTAGTACTGAGCGCGAAGCCGATTCCCGAAAGCCTGGCGATCTCAGCCTTCGGATTTCGGATTTCCTTCGGATTTCGGATTTCGGATTTCGTTGTGCCTTCGTTCAGTACCTTGGCACAGCCGGATCGATCCGGCAGGACCACGCATCGATGCCGCCCTTGACGGATTTGACGTGTCTGAAGCCGTGCTGGCGGAGGAACTCGAGCGCGCGCTGCGAGCGGGCGCCATGATGGCAGTGAAGATAATAGAGCGCGTCGGGGTCGAGCTCGGTGTAACGGCGGGCGAGCTGGCTCAGGGGCAGGAGCCGGGCGCCTGGAATTCGGGCAATCTGGAATTCGTCGGGTTCGCGCACATCGATGAGCTGGAGACCAGGCTGGAGCTTGTCCAGCGCGCCCTTAAGCTCTTCCACGGTGGCTTCGCCGGGGTCGGTTTCCTGAGCGGAGGATGGGCTGGAAGGCCGCGGCGGTTGGCCCGGCGAGGGGCCAGGGCCGCAAGGGGCTTGGTAGTCGACAAGCCGGGTAAGGGTGGGATGCTCTCCGCACGCGGGGCACTGCGGGTCGCGCCGGAGCTTGAGTTCACGGAATCTGAGGTCCAGCGCGTTGAACAGGAGCAGGCGGTTCATTAGGGAGAGGCCCCGGCCGAGGACGAGTTTGAGGATTTCAGTGGCCTGGATAAGGCCAATGATGCCGGGCAAGACGCCCAGTACGCCGGCCTCGGCGCAACTGGGAACCAGGCCCGGAGGCGGCGGTTCCGGAAAAAGACAACGATAGCACGGGCCGCCCAGGTGCGGGGCAAAGAGGCTGGCCTGGCCATCGAACCGGAAGATGGAGCCGTAAACGTTGGGTTTCCTGAGGAGCACACAGGCATCGTTGGTCAGGTAGCGGGTCGGGAAATTGTCGCTGCCATCGGCCACGACGTCGTATGGCCGGATGATGTCGAGAGCGTTCTCGCTGGTCAGGCGCGTCGAGTGCAGGATGACCTGGACGTGAGGATTGAGGCGGGAGAGGGTGTCCCGGGCCGATTCGGTCTTGAGGCGGCCGATGTCCCCGGTGCCATGAATGATCTGGCGCTGGAGGTTCGAGAGGTCCACGGCATCGAAATCCACCAGCCCGAGCTTGCCGATACCCGCCGCCGCCAAATAGAGGGCAATCGGCGAGCCGAGGCCGCCGGCCCCGATGCAGAGCACGCTGGCGGCGCGAATCTTCTTTTGGCCCTCAAGGCCGACTTCGGGCAGAATGATGTGACGCGAGTAACGGCGAAGTTCGTCATTGTTGAGTTCCATAATCAGTCCAGTACCTTCCACTCCAGGATGCCTCCTGACAAGTCAGGCTGGAGCTGGACTTCGAGCCGCAGGGCGGTGGTCCGGACGGCCTTGAAATTGACGCGGTTGTAAGTGTCCGGCTTCACGGTGCATTCGGCAGCCTCTTCCACCGCTTCAGTGGGAAGCGGAGACCGGGGGCGCCTTGGGCGCCGTCCACTCGTGGGCGCCTTCCCCTTCACCGATGACCGGAAAGGCCGAGATGCGCAAGCGCGCGGCGCCCATCGGGATGAGCGTGACGGTCTCGACCGGCTCGGCGGACTTCACCGGGCTGGGCTGGAGCTTGCCGGCCAAACCGAGGCTATCCTGCTTCCAGGCGGGGATCTTCTTGGCCCGGGCGCGGAGTTCGATCGGGGCGCTTTCCGGGGTGAAGGGGTTGGCGGGCACCGGCCCGGGTTTGATCAGAACCTCGAACGACTTCGCCGGGTCCCGCTCATCGAGGACCAGGCCGTAATTCCATGGCGTCGTCGGGAAAACCTCAAGCTCGGGCCACGCCGGCGTGCCCCCGTAACGCGAATACCGCTCACCGATCTTGAGCGAGAACGTCAGCGGACCGTAGTCCACCGAAACGGAGTCTTTGTTCTGCGCCCATTTGCGGACGGAGACTTTCATGGGCAGGCGCAAGGAGACGCGGTCGCCGCTTGTCCAGGTCCGGTGCAGGACGGCATAAGCGAGGGCCTTGGAGTCCAGGGGGACGGTGTGGCCATTGACGGCCACGGAGGCGGCGGGGCACCAGCGCGGGATGCGCAGGTAAAACGGGAATTTGACGGGCTGGGCGGCGGCGACCTTGAACTCAACGGTGTCGCTGAACGGATAATCGGTGTTTTCGGAGATCGTAACGCCGGCGGCATCGCCGACTTTGGCGGTGACCTCGCTGGCGCAATAGAGGGAGGCGCACAGGCCGCGGTCGCAGGTGGCCAGCCAGAGCTCTTCGGCGTAATAAGGCCAGCCGTGCGAGACATTGTGCTGGCAGCAGCGATAGACCTCGTATGGGCTGTAGGAGAACATGGTGCCGCCGTTTTGGATGGCGGGGGACTTGTTGTCTTTATCGAGCTGGACCTGGTTGGCGCACGTCAGGTAGTGAAGGCCCTTGAGGTCCGGCGTGAGCGCGGCGGGCAGGGAGTTGAAGGCCAGCTCCTCGCAACGGTCGGCCCACAGCGGGTTGCCGGAGACCTTGGCCAGCATCTCGAAGCTGTGCATGAACTCGACAATGCCGCACGTCTCGAAACCCTGGCGCGGATCGACGTAGCCGGGGCGGCAGTTCTCGTCGCCGGCGAAACCGCCGCCGGGGAACTGGCCATACACGCCCATGACCGCCTGGTAATTGCGCTCGGCGGCATCTAGGAATTTCTCATCGCGCGCCTGCTCGTAATAGACGCCAGGCTCGCGGAATCCCTGGGAGATATTCACGTTGTGCCAATTGATGACGCCGGTGTCCCAACGGGCCATGTTGTCATGGATTTTCCTGCCCAGGTCCAGGAGCCAGGCCTCGCCGGTCCGGTTGTAAAGCCAGTGGGCGGATTCCAGGGTGTCGCCAAAACGGATTTTGGGCCAGTAGCCGCGCCCGAAGGTCTCGGGCGGCTGGGCGTTGAGCCACTTGAGGTAGCGGCTCACGAAGGGGATGACCCGTTCATCGCCGCTGAACTCGTAGAACGATTGGAGCACGTTGAGCATGACCATGTGGGGCCAGAGGTCCGGGTGCCCCTCCAGGCCGGTCTTATTGGCGCGCGGGCCGAAGTAGCCGTCGGCCTCCTGGCTTGAGAGCGTGGCATCGATCCATTTGCGGGCGCCCTGGATGATCCTCTGGTCCTTGAGAACGTAACCGAGATCCCCGTATCCCTTGAGCCAATACGGCAGCTCTTCCCAGCCGAACTTGCCTTGGCCCGAGGACGAAGCCCAGGCGCTATCGTTGAACTTGCACCATTGGGAAATCTCCTCCAGATGGCCGGTCATGCCGTCGGCCTCAAGTTCGAGCTGTGCCCGGAGCCAGCCCTTCGGGGTGATGCTGCCGATGGGCAGCTTGATGAGCGGGCTGGGAGTCAGCGGCTGGCGGTTGGCGGGGTAAAGCGCATTGCCCCAGGAAGCGGGTGGAATGCCAACCACCCTGGCCGTGACGTTTTCCTCATCCATACAAAAGACCTGGGATTGGAGACAGAGCGCGGCAAAGAAGGCCGCACTGCCAAACAGACGGAGGCTGGAATTGCTCTTCATGGGACGGGTAACTGCGTTCGCATTCATCTGGTCATTGCATTGATCCGGCGGCCCGATGCCAACCGCCGCCATTAAACAGGCGTGATGCGGGCCAAGTCAAGTTAGAGCCTGTCCCAAAAGCCCGGCCAGCGGAAGACTTTGTCGCAACCTCTGTCGCGACCTTTGTCGATTTGGCCATTTTTTGACAAAGGGCTCGACAAAGGTTGCGACAAAGGTTGCGACAAAGGTCTGGAATCGGAAGTTTTGGGGCAGGCTCAGGTGAGCGTGGCGCTCGCAGGGCCTGAATGAATAAACGCCGCCCGTGTGGACACCAACCCGGATGTTTCTTACGCAGCAACGATTTCCACGCGGGGCGCGAAACCAAGCTCGCGGAGAAGCTCCTCGCAATCTTCCCAAGCCAGGCCAAATGCCCGAACATCGGCAACTCCCAGACGGGCGATCACGGATGATAGTGCCCTGGCGTCGTCCTTGGCCAGCTCGCCTTCCATCAACGCGCACTCCGACCAATCCACCAACTGCGCCAGCGTGATCTCGTGGTGAAGATACGCGGCAATCTTGTCGGCAACGGTTTGTTTCGTGATCTTCATGGCCTCATCCTACACTTGCCAGCCGTGCAGAGACAAATTCCGATTTTCTCCAACCCGAAGGGTTGGCAGAAGCCGGTGGTCGTTCGGGGCAGAAGGGGAACGACCACCGGGCAGAGCGTCCCACGCGGGTCGCACCCCGCAGGGGGAATGGCGCTTACATAAGCCCATTTCAGGCCGGAAACATCCAGAAAAGCCCAATGATTCTCGCGCCGTATGGTCTTAAGTAAGCGCCATTCCCCCGCAGGGGTGCCAGAGAATAATGCTGGAATCACGCCTCGCCTCCGGAACCTATTCTTGCCTGAACCCTTAGACCGCATATCTCGTACCCGGGCGACGCATCTCATTAACACCGTGGCTTCAGCCCGGCGTAACCGGGCGTCCGGGGCGCTGCAACCGTTTCAAACGGTTTGGCCGGGAGCGCAGCGTTGAGGGCCGCCGCCTTGGGTGCCGGGCGAGGATAGATACCCCCCTTCCATGCGCTCAGAGCGCATGGAAGGAGGAACCGGGGTTGGGTTTCCGTTCCTGCTCGGGGCAGCGTCGAGATGCGCCCGCTTGACCGAGGACGCTCGCGGCTATTCGCGGAAGAACTCCGGAGCTATCCCCCGCAGTTGGGCGCGGATTTCCTCCTCGGTTCGCCCCATCGCCAGCAGCAAGAGGCCGTAATTGTTGATGGCGGCCTGCAGGTGCGGGTGCTGGTGGCCGGTAGTCCGCGTGAACTGGAGAAAAATGTCCAACGCCCGGCGCATCATCGGCTCGGCCTCGCCCAGCCGGTTGGCGGCTTGGAGCAACTGTGCCAGATTGTTGAGGTCTCGGGCAATATTGGGATGCTCCGGCCCGAAGCTCTTTTCGTCAATGGCCAGCGCCCGCCGAATCAACGGCTCGGCCTCGCAAGGGCGGCTAGTGGCTTTGAGCAACCCCGTCAGATTGTTGAGGCGGATGGCGACATTGGGATGCTCCGGCCCGAAGCTCATTTCGTCAATGGCCAGCGCCCGGCGCATCAACGGCTCGGCCTCGCCCAGCCGGTTGGTGTCTTGGAGCAACGACGCTAGGTTGCTGAGGTGGACGGCGACTTTGGGATGCTCTGGCCCGAAACTCCTTTCGTCAATGGCCAGCGCCCGGCGCATCAACGGCTCGGCCTCGCCCAGCCGGTTGGTGGCCTCGAGCAACTGCGCTAGATTGTTGAGACGGGTGGCGACATGCGGATGCTCCGGCCCGGAGCTCTTTTCGTCAATGGCCAGCGCCCGCCGCATCAGCGGCTCCGCCTCGCCCGACCGGTTGGTGGCCTTGAGCAACTGCGCCAGATTGTTGAGGGCTACGGCGACCGTGGGATGCTCCGGCCCGAAGCTCCTTTCGCCAATGGCCAGCGCCCGGCGCATCAACGGCTCAGCCTCGCCCAGCCGGTTGGTGGCTTGGAGCAAGGCCACCAGATTGTTGAGGGCTACGGCGACCGTGGGATGCTCCGGCCCGAAGCTCTTTTCGTCAATGGCCAGCGCCCGGCGATACATCGGCTCGGCCTCGCCCAACCGGTTGGTGGCTTCGAGCAACTGCGCCAGATTGTTGAGGGCCACGGCGACCGTGGGGTGCCCCGGCCCGAAGCTCTTTTCGTCAATGGCCAGCGCCCGGCGCATCAACGGCTCGGCCTCGCCCAGCCGGTTGGTGGCTCGGAGCATATCCGCCAGATTGTTGAGGCGGATGGCGACCGTGGGATGCTCCGGCCCGAAGCTCTTTTCGCCAATGTCCAGCGCCCGCCGCATCAACGGCTCAGCCTCGCCCAGCCGGTTGGTGGCTTGGAGCAACGTCGCCAGATTGTTGAGGCGGGTGGCGACATCTGGATGCTCCAGCCCGAAGCCCTTTTCGCTAATGGCCAGTGCCCGACGCATCAACAGCTCGGCCTCTGCGTTTCGGTTTTCTTCGCTCAACGCGACGGCACGATTGCCAATGGCGGAAGCAACACCGGGGAGGTCGGGCGGATTCTGGCACGCAAAGATGCGCTCGGCCCGTGCAGCGACGCCTTCCATTCCGGACCAGTTGGCGCGGGCATGTAACAGGCGCGACCAGAGCAACAACGTCCGGGCGAGGGCGGGGTGGTTTCCGCCCTGATGCGCCTCGCGGATGTCAATGAGGTCGCTGATTAGGTCGTCGGCGCGTTCAAGCTTCGCCTGGCCGAGCAGGAAGCGGGCGAGCGGTTCGTGGATTTCGGCCCAAAGCAACGGATCGGCCTCTTTGTCAACGAGCGCACCCGCTTCTTCCATCGCAGCTATGGCAACGGGTGTGTCGTGAGCTGCCTTGGCGGCTTCGTGAAGCAAGAGCAGGCTGTTCTGGGCCGCCTCGCGATGGAAAGGCTCGTCATCGGGCTGCTGCTGGCGGAGTTCCAGGGCGAGATCGGCGGCGCGGCGGGCAGTGAATCGAGCCGCAGTGTAGTCGCCAAGGGCCAATTCGGCGAACCCCTGGTCATAGAGTGCTTCGGGAGTTGGACGGTGCTCGGCGGCCGCGCGCAGTTGTTCTTCGTGGCGGCCGGCGATGTCAACCACGGTTGCGAGATTTACCTGCCAGCGTTTGGCGGCAGAGCGCACCGCGGCGACAAACGCGGCGACATTGGCGGGATCGGTGACTGCGACGGCGCGCGGGTCCGGTTTCTTGATGGCGGATGCCAGATGCTCGACGATTTCCTCTTGGTGTGACCAAGCTTCGGCCAGCGCGTCGGCTGATGTCTCCTCTGGATCTACAGTGGGATCTACGCGGAAGTGGAGGAAGGACCGTATCGACTTGCGCGCGACATCACCCTGATCCTGGAAAGGCCCGCGATGCACGCCCGTGGCCTCGATGCGGCGGCGGTGGGCCGCCTGGGAGGTCTGATCCGCCGGAGTGGGAGCACACAACGGCGAGCGCGGCGCGTCCGGTCCGGCCTCGAAGATCAGGCGCCGTATTCCGCTGTGGAATGCGAGGTAAAGCTCCCACTGGGTGTACGTTATCCCGGCACCCTCGCCCACAGCCGCGAGCAATTCCGGCACGCCAGCCAATAGGTCCGGATGACGGATGTGGAGGCTGCGCAGCGGACCAGGCTCTGGCAGGAAGCCGGCAAGATCGCCGACCAGGTGGATGACAAACAGGCTGCGGGCGATCTCGTGGTCCAAAGTCTCGAGAAGGTCGCACAGACCCTGCGGCAGATCCTCTTGAACGATGACTTCGTAGTGGGGAGCAACCATGCGAAACGCCTGCTTTAGCACGTCGCGGTACGATTTGAAGATGTGCCGCTGCTCGGGTGGCGCGTTGTGAAACTCATTGCTGACGGCCGAGACGAAGATGACGCGCTTAGGTTCCATGAGGGTCAACTCGATTTAATGTTTATCAGCACTCACGGGGGTGATTCCGGGAAGAACTCCGGGGCCATCGCCCGCAGTTGGGCGACGATTTCCTCCTCGGTTCGTCCCATCGCCTTTAGTAAGCCGGCGTAATTGTTGACGGCATCCCGCAGGTGCGGGTGCTGATGGCCAGCGGTCCGGGTAAACTTGAGAAAAATTCCCAGATGCCGCCGCATCAACGGCTCCGCCTCGCCCAGCCGGTTGCCGGCTTGGAGCAACGACGCCAGATTGTTGAGGGCTGTGGCGACGTCGGGATGCTCCGGCCCGAAGCCCTTCTCCGCAATGGCCAGCGCCCGACGCATCAACGGCTCGGCCCGCGACCACTCAGCGAGATTGTGCCAACGCATACCCATTTGGCTCAACAGCCAGGCCGCCCACGGATGTTCCGTTTCATCCCACAAGCCCGCGAGCGCGGTAAGCGGTTCGAGTTCCCAGCGGGTATCTTCCCAACGCGTGGTTTTCTCCAGCGCGGCGTCGCGCTCTTTCGCCAGCGCATCGACGGCCTGCTGGCGCGTAGCGCGCTCCGCTTCCGGGAGGCCGCGCCACACCAGTTGCTGGACCAGCCGGTGGACGCGCAGCAGGCGCGGCTCGGTGCCCTCGTCCTCGGATCGGCTGAAAAGGGCGAACTTCTCAAGCCGGCGCCAGAGGTCATCCCACGTGTTCGTCAGCCGCTCGACGCGGTCCACCTCTGGAAAGTCCGCCGCCACCAGCGTTCGCAACCACGGCAGCGGCACTTGGTCGGGCGGGAGCAGGGCGGCGTATTCCAATGCGCGGCATTCCGCTGGTTGCAAGCCAGCCAGCACCGGGCCGAGCACGGCGGACAAGCGGCGGTCGTGGTCGTACCGCAGGGTATCGCCGGACTTGAGAACATCGGGGTTTTCCAAGTCCTCAAGCCCGATGGTGTCGGCCAACTGCGTGCAGGTGACGCCGGGATGCGCCGCCAAATGCGCGGCCACAAGCTCGACAGCCAGGGTGAAGCCGCCAAGCCGCTTCACGATCTTCATCGCGGCGTCGCGTTCGGCCTTGCTGGCGAACGGGCGGTGTTTTTCCATCAGCTCGAGCGCCTCCATTTCGGGCAGTTCGCCGAGGGTGAGCCAGTTACCCTTCCCACCCGCCGGCGGCGCAAGCCGCGTGGTGGCCAGCAGATGGAGCTTGGGGCCGAGCACGGTAAGGCAGCCGGTCTGCTGATACACGAGCAGCGCCGGCTCGGTGACATTGTCGAGCACGAGCAGGACGTGGCCGAGGTGGTCGAGCCGTTCGCGCAGGCAGGCGATGGCGGCGGCGAAGTAGGTTTCGGGCTGCTTGCGTTCCTCGTCGCCGATCCGGTCGCGGAAGAGCGCGAGCAAGTCGCTCTGGCCCAGCACGGCGTCGCGCAGGGTGGATTTGTTTTCACAGCCGATGATGAACCGTCCGCCGGGATAGGCGCTGCCAAAGGCGTGGGCGTAGGTGAAGGCCAGTTCGGTCTTGCCGATGCCGCCCAGGCCGTGGACGCCGGAGATGATGCCGGTGCGGTCGTCCTTGATGAGTTGTTCGCGCAAGTGCAGGAGTTCGTCGAGCCGGCCGGTGAACTTGGCGTTGTAGGCCGGGACGGTGGAAAGGCTCTCGTCGGCGCGGCGCAGCAGGTCGGCGTTATGGTCCAGGTCCTTGGCCAGCGTTTCGAGAACGGTGCGGAGGTCTGCGCGGCGCAAGGCTTCGATGCCACCGTCGAAAAAGCTCTGCACCTGCGTTTTGGAAAAGTCGCGCCGGCGAAGCTGCTTCACAACGGGCGCGGCAGCGGCCAGAAATGCATCGCGCGGCGCGGGCAGCCGGCAGAGTTCGGCGACCCTCTGGGCGACCTGCTGTTCGGAGAGCGAGTTTTTGCCGACGAGCCCGGGCACCTCGACGATATAAATGGGCCGGACCCCCTCCGTGAGGATGTGCTGGGCGATCTCCGCGTCAATCCACGCGCGCCATTCCTTGCGGCACCATTCGCTGGCGAAGTAGCTGGGCGAGATGAAGGCCAGGAAGAGCCGCGAGTGTGCGACGCCGTGGGCAATGTAAAGCTGCCAGTCCGCGCCATTGGTGATGGCGTGCTTGTCGAAGAACGGCTTCAACTCGCGTCCGGCCGAGAATCTCTTGTGCTCGGCCAGAAGTTCCGCGACGAAACCGGTGATCCACCCGCTTGCATTGTCCGCGCGCGCGTAGGAAACAAAGAAGTCGAATTGATGCGGGTCGGTGTGCATTGGGGTTATTCGGCGAAAGCTCTGTGCTCGCGCGCTTCGCGGGTGAGTTGGCTTTGTTTCTCTGCGCTCTCTGCGTTCTCTGCGGTAAAATCTGCCTTCTTTTCTGCTGGCACCGATCCTACGAATATGAGCTCATCGCCCTCCTCCATCATGTCTGGAAAGGTGGAGGAGACGAACAAACGAACGCGGCGGTTGTCACTCATTGGATGGATGTCATGACGGCTGTTTACTCGGCAGGCCCTGACACGTCAAGCGAGACAACAAGCGCACCGTCACTTCGGGGGCAGGACCGGATTCTTCGTTTTCTCGTATATGTGTGTCTATATAAAAGCGAGGCCGAAAGGCCGGACAATCACGGCATCTGGAGAATTCTGTCCTGCGGCCTCTCGCGACGGCGGCCGAACTTTCCGGTTGCCCAGCCTCGGGAAATCGCGTATTACTTTGTTGGCTGAGCGTAGTACTGCGCGGCCGGCCGAGCGGGAGTGTCCGCCCGGGCGGGCCGCGGGGAAAAGCCGCAGAGACAACACAGATGCATTTGCCGGATGGATTCCTGGACGCGAAGACCGCGCTGCTCTCGACGGGGGCGGCGGGGGCCGGCGTGGCGCTGGCCCTGCGGCAGGTGCGCACGACGCTGGAGCCGCGCCAGATGCCGATGCTGGGATTGGCGGCGGCGTTTGTCTTTGCGGCGCAGATGCTCAATTTCCCGGTGGCGGGCGGCACGTCCGGCCACTTGCTCGGGGGCGTGCTAACGGCGATTCTGCTTGGCCCCGCCGCGGCGGTGCTGGTCATGACCTGCGTGCTGATAGTGCAATGCCTGGTGTTCAATGACGGGGGCCTGCTGGCCCTGGGCGCGAACGTATTCAACATGGCCATCGTCAACGCGTGCGGCGGCTATTTCGTTTTCAGGCTCCTCAAGCGCCTGGCGCGCATGGAGAACAATCGGGCCACGGTGTTCGCCGCGGGATTTGCGGGCTGGTTCGGCACCGTGCTGGCCTCGCTCACGTGCGCGGGACAACTGGCCCTCTCAAACCAATCCCCCTGGTCCGTCGCGTTCCCGGCGATGGCCCTCATCCATATCCTCATCGGCGTGGGTGAAGGGCTGGCGACTGCGCTAATCACGATGGCGGTGCTGCGGACGCGCCCGCAGCTTCTCGCGGTGGGGCAGGCATCCTGCCTGCCTCTGGACGGGCAGGCAGGATGCCTGCCCCACGGGCAAATTCTCGCCGGGACGGGCGGAGAACCGTGCGCCCCTCGGCCCCGCCTTCTCGGCTATGGACTGCTCATCTCACTAGGCCTGGTTGTTTTCGTGGCCCCGTTTGCGTGCCCGTGGCCCGACGGTTTGGAGGCGGTGGCAAAGGCGCTGGGTTTTGCAGGCCGGGCGGCGCCGCCCCTCTTCAAGGGGCCGGTGAGCCAATATCGCCTGCCGTTCATCAACTCGCTGTCGGCCGCCACGGCGGTGGCGGGAGTCATCGGCGCCATCCTCGCTTTTATCGGAGCTTATGGGCTGGCGAGATTCTTGGCGCCGCGGCTGGACGCGCCCAAAAAGGATGCGCCTTCCGGAAACTGAATCACGCCCCTGCACCCTGCTTCACCGGACGCCGCCTCGAGTGAAGCTGGTGGCAGCGCTGCTGCTCGTGACCGTGACCGCGCTTTTGCCCAGGAGGCTGGGACCGCTTTACGTCGCGCCCGCCGCCGTGTTGGGCGGGCTGTGGCTGGCGAGCCGGATGCCTCTGCTCTACACCCTTCGCCGCCTGCTCGTGGCCCAGACGTTCATCCTCGGCATTGCACTGCTTTCCCTGCTCTCCCCTTCGGCCAGGCCGGGTTTCCCGGCTACCGTTGCCAAGAGCAATCTTTGCGTCCTCGCCTTGCTGGTGCTGGGCTGGACGACGCCCTTCTCGGAACTGCTCCAGGCCCTGCGCCGCCTGCGCCTGCCGTCGGTGATGCTCACCACCCTGGCCCTGATGTATCGCTACCTGCCCGTGCTGGCCGAGGAGGCCCGCCGCATGGAACGCGCCCGCGCAAGCCGCACCTTTTCCCGCAAACGCCGCATCGCGTGGCAGAACCTGGGCGCCATCCTCGGGCACCTTTTTGTCCGCACCGCCGACCGCGCCGAGCGCATCTACCTGGCCATGTGCGCAAGGGGGTGGAGGTGAAGGAAGTCCAAAGGGCGAAGGGCGAAGGGCGAAGGGCGGAAGGAGCGGAGGACGGAAATCCGAAATCCGAAATCCGAAATCCGAAATCCGAAGGGCGCGTCGAGGGGGGAGTGTCGGCGTTGCAGGTCTGCGAGCTTTCGTACTGTTACCCACAGGGCCGCGCGGCCTTGGAGAAGGTATCTTTTTCGGTGGCGCCCAACGAGTGCATTGGGGTGCTCGGACCCAACGGGGCCGGCAAATCCACCTTGCTCCTCCACCTCAACGGCCTGCTGCCCGAGCGCCTGCCCAAGGAGCCTAACATCCGACTCGACGGCCAGCCGCTCCTCGCGAGCACTGTTGACGTCATCCGCCAGCGGGTAGGGCTTTTGTTCCAGGATCCGGACGATCAGCTCATCTCGGCATCGGTCTTCGAGGACGTGGCTTTCGGTCCCAGGCAGTTGGGAGTCAGCGGCCCGGACCTGCAGGCGCTGGTGAAGCGGTGCCTGGGCCTGGTTGGACTGGAGGGGTTCGATGGCCGGGAGCCGCATCGGCTCAGTCAAGGGGAAAAACGGCGCGTGTGTCTGGCGGGGGTCCTTGCCTGCGGGCCGAGCGTGCTGGTGCTCGATGAGCCGACCAGTGATCTGGACCCGCGCGGGCGCCGCGAGTTCAAAGCCCTGCTGCGGGGCCTGCCCGGGGCCAAACTCATCGCCACGCACGACCTCGAACTCGTGGTCGACCTCTGCTCGCGCGTGCTCATCCTGGACCAGGGCCGCCTGGTCGCCGAGGGCCCCACGCTCTTCCTGCTCTCCAACGAGCAGTTGATGCTCGCCCACGGCCTCGAGAAACCCCACAGCCTCCTTCACGTTCATCCGCACGGGCAATGAGCAGGCCGCAGGACAGCACCACCAAGGTGCTCGGTCCCAAGCCCCGTAGTGTCCGTACCTTGTTGGACGATGCAAGCGGCGCCATCTCGAACGGTTCTTGAAGCCTGATCGTGCTCCCCCGGTCTCCAGACAAACCTTGCATTGTCGCCAAACGCTGGCGATAATGCTTTATGCCGCTAACGAATTTAACGGTGGCTGAAGAGGCCCTATCGTTATCCCCGGAAGAACGGGCGGCTCTGGCAACGCTGCTGATCCAGAGCCTGGAAACCGACACCAGGACGGACGCGGAAATCAAAGCCGAGTTGAACGGCCGGCTGGCACAGTTGCTGTTGAAGAGAGACGAGGGGTTGGCTTTCCACGAGGTTTTCGGCCCGCCGTCGTGAAAGCTGTTTTCAGCACCCGCTTCAAAGCCGATTTGGACACTGAGGCGGCGAGGTATCGTTCGATTTCCGAGCGTCTGGCCAGCGCGTTCATGGAACGTGTCGCGGGGCAATCCCGGGAAATCATCAAATGGAAGGGCGGGGACCACATCGGCCCGCACGGCTTCCCTTGTCGCCGCACAACGCCGTTCCCTTTCTACATCTGCTATTCTGTTGATGGCGATACGGTTTATTTTCTTGGACTCATTCACGAGCGTCGTCATCCCGATTTCCTGGAAGCTCGGCTTGGCAACAAGGGGTCCGGGTAGGCCATTGTCTGTGGCCCGTTCCGAGGGGGGGCAAAAACACGGCCTCCAATGTGCGCCGATGTTTTGTTTTTTTCATCTTTTTCACCCTCGCTTTTTATCGTAGATTTCCGGCCATGACCTTGAGCGAGCAAATGACCCTGCTGGCCAAACAGGCCAAGGCGGCGTCGCGTGAACTGTCGAAGCTGACGACTGCGGAAAAGAACGCTTGTCTGCTGGCGATGGCGGAGGCGCTGGGGCCGGGCGCCGCCTGCATTAAAGAGGCCAACGCCCGCGACCTCGAGGCCGGGGCCGGGATGGGCCTGTCAGCCGCGATGCTCGACCGGCTGCGGCTGGACGATGGGCGCATCGCCTCGATGGCCCGGGGTTTGCGCGAAGTGGCGGCCCTGCCCGACCCGGTTGGGCGGGTGCTCGATGAACGGGTCCGCCCCAACGGGCTGCAGCTTCGCAAGGTCTCGACCCCGATCGGCGTGGTGGTCATCATTTACGAGTCGCGGCCCAACGTCACCGCGGATGCGGCGAGCCTTTGCTTCAAATCCGGCAACGCAACCATCCTGCGCGGCGGCAAGGAGGCGCTGCACTCGAACCAAGCCATTGCGCGCATCCTCATCAAGGCGGCCGGCCAGGCGCTGGCCGCATTTCCGGACCACGCCATCCAGGTCGTGCCCACCACTGACCGGGAGGCGATCCGCGAGTTGCTCGCCCTCACGCAGTATGTGGACCTGTGCATGCCGCGCGGCGGCGAGGGCCTCATCCGCGCCGTGGCCGAGTGCTCGAAGGTCCCGGTCATCAAACATTACAAGGGGGTCTGCCACGTGTACGTGGATGGGGACGCCGACCTACGAATGGCCGAAGAAATCGCCATGAACGCCAAGGTCCAGCGTCCCGCCGTCTGCAACGCCATGGAGACCCTGCTCGTGGACAAGGCGCTGGCCGCCCAATTCCTGCCGCTCATCACGCGCAAACTCACGGAAAAAAATGTCCAACTCCGCCTCGACCCAGCCGCGCTGAACCTCCTCAAGCCCCAGCTCGCAGCCCTGCGCCCGCAGCCCGATCTCAGGGCCGCCACCGAAAACGACTTCTACACCGAGTACAATGACTACATCCTCAACGTGCGCGTCGTGGACGGCGTCCAGCAGGCCATCGACCACATCAACCATTACGGCTCAGCCCATTCCGACAGCATCGTCACTCGCAACGAGACGCGCGCGCGCCAGTTTCTAAACGAGGTGGACTCGGCCGCCGTCTATTGGAATGCCTCGACCCGCTTCACCGACGGCGGCGAGTTCGGCATGGGAGCCGAGATCGGCATCAGCACGGACAAGGTCGGCGCCCGCGGCCCGATGGGCCTCCAGGAGTTGACCAGCTACAAGTGGTTGGGCTTTGGCAATGGACAGGTGAGGGAATGAGCCTGGTATCGCCAACGGCACATCCCTCTCCGGTCGAGGCCTCCTGGTCGGTTCGCCGGGCACTGCCCGCAGCGGGCCTCTTCGCCGGCCACGAGTGGCGCATTTCCCCTGGCCCGTTCCCGCTTGGGCCCGCGCTGGCCAGGGAGCTGGAGTCCCTTGGCCGGGTGCTGCTCCAATTCTATCGCGCCGTCAATCTCCTTTACCGCCAGAGCGCCGAGGGCGAACAGCCCGAGTGGATCGCCCGCTGGCTCGACCAGGGCAAGCCTGCCGACCTGATCACGCTTCAGCGCCGCCCCGCTTTCAAAAATCAAGTCCCGCGCGTCATCCGTCCCGACCTCCTCATCAGTGAACACGGCCTCAGCGTGACCGAGTTGGACTCGGTCCCGGGCGGCATCGGCCTCACGGCCTGGCTCAACCGGACTTACTCGGAATTGGGCATGGAAGTGCTGGGCGGGCCGGAAGGGATGTTGCGCGGCTTCGCCGGCATCTTCGGCGACGCGCCGACGGTCCATATTGTTGTCTCGGAAGAAGCCGCGACCTATCGGCCGGAGATGGCCTGGGTGGCGGAACAATTGGGCGGCTCAAGGTTCAAAGTGCATGGCGCCGGGTTCCATGGCTTCGCGGACGGCGACGCCGTGTACCGGTTTTTCGAACTGTTCGATCTGGCCAACGTGCCGGCGTCCAAAACCATCTTCGAGCGCGCCGCCGCAAATCGTCTTCACCTCACCCCGCCCCCCAAACCAGTCTTCGAGGAGAAGATGCTTCTGGCGCTGCTCTGGAACCGCAACCTACACGGCTTCTGGCGCCGGGAACTGGGCGAGAGTTTCTTCAAGCGATTGCTCTCCCTGGTCCCCTACACCTGGCTGGTCGATCCCGCCCCGCTGCCCCCGCACGGCGCCATTCCGGTGCTGAACCTGACGGATTGGCAGCAACTCAAGGCCCTCTCCAAGAAACAGCGCGAACTCATCCTCAAAGTCTCGGGCTTTTCCCCCCATGCCTGGGGCGCGCGCGGGGTGTTCCTGGGAAGCGATCTCTCCCACGGGGACTGGGCAGCCGCCCTCGACAAGGCCCTCGCCGGGTTCGCCCGCACCCCATTCGTCCTCCAGCAGTACCACAAGCCCAGCCTCGTCGAGGCCCAGTGGTTTGATTTCACGCGCGGCCAACTTCTCCCGCTCAAAGGACGCGCCCGGCTCTGCCCTTATTATTTCGTCGTGGGAGAATCCGATGCCGCCCGGGCCCGCCTGGGCGGCGTCCTGGCCACCATTTGCCCCGCCGACAAGAAGATCATCCACGGCATGACAGAGGCCATCTTTGCCCCGTGCTCGATATGAGCCTGCCCGAATACATCCTCGTGGCCACAACTTCGCTCTTTGTCATTGTTGACCCCCTGGCCACCGTCCCGGCCTTCCTGGCCATGACGCCGGCCGATAGTCCCGAACAGCGCATCAGGATGGCCCGCCTGGCCTGCTGCATCACCGCCGGCGTTCTCATCACCTTCGCAACCGCCGGCAAGTGGATTTTCAAATACCTCGGCATCACCCTGCCCTCGTTCGAGATCGCCGCCAGCATTGTCTTGCTCCTCGTTGCCCTGGACATGTTGCGCGCCCAGCGCTCCCGCGTCCGCGAGACCTCCGAAGAAACCGCCGCCGGCCTGGAAAAGACCGATATTGCCGTCGCCCCCCTGGCAATCCCGATGCTGGCCGGTCCGGGCGCCATCTCCACGGCCATCCTCCTCTACAACCAGGCCGCCGAAAACGGCCCGCGCGCCCCGCTCTACGTGGCCGCCCTCTATCTCTGCATCCTCGCTGTCTGCCTCGCCAGCTACCTCATCCTCCGCCTCTCCGCCCGTGGCGCCCGATGGCTCAGCCCCATTGCCATGAACATCACCGCCCGCATCATGGGCCTGCTCCTGGCCGCCGTCGCCATCCAGTTCATGCTCAACGCCCTCCATGAAATCAGCCCCCAGTGGTTCCTGAAGCCCGCCCCGACACTGTAGCGCCTCCCGGCGTCGCGGCGTCGCGGCAGAGTGCCACTGCCGTGGGTTCTGGAGCCCGCCCCGGCACTGTGGGAGCCGGTGCAAAAGAACCAGTCAGAAACAGCCGTGAAAAAAATCACTTGCGCTTCGCCAAAGCACCGGCATTATTGAAAGCGCCTGTTCCGAAACGAATCGCGGGGTGGAGCAGCCCGGTAGCTCGTCAGGCTCATAACCTGAAGGTCGCTGGTTCAAATCCAGCCCCCGCAACCAACTTTTCAGGCCCAAATCCCTGTGCCGCAACGGGTTTTGGGCCTTTTTCTTCGAGATCCGCCCGATCCCCGTGGTTCCCTTCCGTTCCCATGCGACGCCATGCGCCCGCCCGAAAGTGGCTGCAAAGTGGCTGCAACTTCGTCGATCTGGCCACCCTGCGGAAAGTGAGTTTCAGCACATTCATTCCGCGACGACGGCGGCCGGTCGGGAAGGGAATCGGGGCTCGCGGAGCCACCCTGATCAGCGGGTTCACAAAAGTATGAAGGTGCTGGTTCGCGGATCCCAGCGTGCTTTCGGAGGTGGGGAGGGGCGAGTGCAAAATGCCTACCAAAGTTCAGGATGCCCGGATGAATTTCCACACCGTACAGGTGTCGTTCAAACCCGCCCGAATGGAAGGCAGGGCAGTTCTCGGCCCGAGCTCAATCGAAGAGGCCCTTTGACCGGTATTTCTCCATCGCCCGGTCGCATTCGTCTAGGTCGAGGCGGACCAATCGGCCAATCTTGACGTAGGGAAGAATCCCTCGCCGCATGAGCTTGGTCACGGTGCGGATGTTGCATTTGAAATGACAGGCGATATCCTGCTTTGTCTTCCAGTTCTTGCCTGCCCCGTTGTTCGCCATTGCTGTTTCATTCATAAAGTCGTGTTTGGCGATTATTGATGTCGGCGCCGGTCACCTGGATTTCAAGGGCTGTGTCCGCCAGTCCGTATGGAAATACTCGATGATCCGCACGCTGCGCTCTTGGTTCTCCGCTCGGGTCATGCCGGCTCGTTCGAACAGGAGATTCATTCCGCGGAAGCCGGGGAGCACGAATCGGCGTAGTTCACCCGGATCATATTCGACATGACAGAAGGGTGCCTTTTGTCGCAGGAGGACCCGTAACCGGCGCAGGCAGCAGAAGGTTATGGTTTGGAGGTCGGGAGCGTTCAGGTTGCAGACAAAGAACCAGAACGGCCAGACCGCGTTCAGGGAACAAAAGAACCCTCGGACCTCAGGGATCTCATACACTTCACGTTGGTCATCCTCGTAGCCATGAACACGGAATGAGAACCTGTCGAGGTAACCTCTCAAGGCGCGCCCGCTTGGCAGCTTGTGAAGTCCCCAGGTGCTGACGAAGCGGGAGAAATCCCCCGCTTCGATCTGACTCCGGTCAAATTGGCAGCAGATGAGGCTTGCCATGTGTTGGTTTTTAGTTTGGCGCCGTTCTTCCTGAGGATGTGCTGTGATCCGTTTCTCTCCTTCGAGTTTGGCACCGTTCCGACTGGGCGCCGCCCAAGCGCGCTCTAACGGCGGTTTTGCGCCAGCCCAACGAGTCGGCGTAGGCGACCTCTACGGACGGCATCGCATTCGAGGACCACCGAGCTGAGGCGTGCGGTGCGCACGTGTCGTGGTGCTCCGTCCGGTGCTGCTGATTTCTCCCCTTTGAGTTGTTGCTCGGAGGGCGCTCTGAAGCCGATCCTTGCCAGGAAAAGGGTCCTGCTCGAAGAAATTGAGTCTTTTCAAGTGAACTCCCCGTTTGCTCGGCCCGATCTGCGTTTCGGCCCTGCGGCGGCACGTGGCTGCCGTCCTCCCTCGTTACACGAATTCCGATCACGTTTGGATCCTCATCAGGCCCTATGCGTCGGTTCCGACCCTCGCCTCGCTTAGGCGATACCTTTTATGCCTTGGCGCCATGAACCCGAAGAGCGGAGTCATGTTTTTTGCCACCTACGCTGGCCTTCAGAGGACTCATCTTTTTCCCGCAACCTCTTCTGCGAGAGGTGCCAGCTTCTTCGCGACACCGCTGAAGATCACGGCGTGGATGGGATAAAGGAGATACCAATACAGCAGTCCCGTTAGGCCGCGAGGCGCGAAGAAGGCGGTCTGAGACAGGCGCGACGCACCACCGTCAATCGGCTGGACTCGGAATTCCAGCCAGACGCGACCGGGTTCTTTCATCTCGGCATGGAGGCGCAGCGGGCGGTTCGGCTCGACCGCCTCCACTCGCCAGAAGTCGACCGCGTCCCCCACCCGCAAGTCCTGCATATCGCGCCGGCGGCGGCGCATGCCCAACTCGCTGACCAACCGGTCGATGAGGCCGCGGACACGCCACGCCTAATCCATGCGAAGCCAGCCGGTCGCACCGCCCAAGCGCGAAAGGGCGCGATATATCGTCGGCACAGGGGCGCGTACTGGTTGTTGGCATCGTTGGAGAATCATGCCTTCCTGCTTCGCCAGCACGAGGGGGGAGCCGTCTCCTTGGCTGTTGGACAAAGCGTCGCTCCACGCGGTTTCGACATGGCCGGTTTCCAGGTTGGTCCCCGATTCCAACCACGCCTCCATCCGGCGGATCTCGCAGCAGGCGCGTGATCTCCAGGGTTTCTAGCGGTCGAGGGGGTAGGCAAACCACCGAAATGCATACCGAAGAGCCCGGCGGCGCGTATCCGCCTCAAGCGGCGCAAAGCCGCGTCAATCGGGCTCACGCCTCGGTATCGGTCGCTGTTACGATGTTGCGTGACAGTTATGAAGAACCGATACCGTCTGATCCGCTACGACCGCCGCGGGAGGATTTACTCCCTCCACAACAACGAGACCGGCCAGCGCGAGAGCCTGGAAACCAGGGACAAGGCGCCGGCCACCGAGCTCATCGTCGCCAAGAACGAGTCCGGCCGTGAGCAGGCGGTCAACTTGCAAAAGGCCCGGGTTTATCTCACCGCCTCGGATCCGGCCGTGTCCACACGGACCTGGCAGGATACGCTGGACGCGGTGATCGAGGCCGAAGCCCCCGACAGCGAGAACTGCCGCCGCTGGGAGACCTTCTACAAGGAGGCGGCCATCCAGCAACTTCTGGGCAAGGTCGTGCTGGAGCTCCGTGCGGAGGACCTGCTCAAGGTGCTCGCGGAAGGCGGCTTGAGCACGGACGTCTTCATGCGGCGGCTGTGCAACTTCTGCATCGGCATGAACTGGCTCCCTTGGCCCATCCTGGCAAAGAAGCTCTGGCCGCCGGTGATCCGGCAACCTTCTCCAAGCAACAGGGCCGCAGGGCTCAAAGCAGCGGGCTGAGGCACCGCGCCAAGGCGTCGCCCAGACGATGCGTCAGCGGCCGGCGGTTCCAATTCTCAAGTCGCATCTCCAGGCACTGCCCCAGGTCCTCCTCGAACACCTGAGCCATCGCACGCCCAGTCGCATCGTCCAGGATCAAAACATTGCACTCGGCGTTGAAGTAGAAGGAACGAAAATCGAGGTTCGAGGAGCCGACGACCGAGACGCAGTCATCCACCACGAGCGTTTTGGCGTGGAGAATCGCTGACTGATACTCGAAGAGGCGCACTCCGCTGGCGAGCAGGGCCGGGAAATTGCCATGCCCGGCGTGGCGCACCAACGGCATGTCGGTGGGCCCCTGCAACAACAGGCGCACGTCAACGCCTCTTTGAGCCGCGCGCCCCAGTAGGCGGATCGCCATCCGGTTCGGGGCGAAGTAGGAGTTCGTAATCCAAAGGCGTTTCCCCTGTCTGAATCGAGCGTCGAGCGTGTGGCCAAAGGGTGGCTGTCCCGGTCGGTTCTGGGTCTGCCGCTGGACGAACCCATCCGCGCAGCCAGCCGCTACGTCAGGCTCAGTGCCGCTGATGTTCGCACTGCCTATGCCAAGTGGCTCCGCCCCGACGACTTGGTCCAGGTGACTCAGGGACCAACTCCGAAATAGGTCGTGCCATCGAACGCACAATTTCGGGCAACGGCAGGCGGATGCCGCGGGATGGTCACCGGGTTGTCGTGAGGTTCTTCAAGTATCACGCTCAACGACAGACTCCAGTAGTTTGAGGGTCGTTTTGTGAGGTTCCCGGCCTCCCCACCGTGTGCGTCT
>Ga0181524_10000595_pt1 | contig 43553 bp, 30 predicted proteins | sample PEATcosm2014_Bin_34_FD_119761 | JGI IMG/M metagenome (GOLD analysis project Ga0181524, IMG submission 119761) | Peatland microbial communities from MTU Mesocosm Facility, Houghton, MI, USA - PEATcosm2014_Bin05_60_metaG | ecosystem: Environmental > Terrestrial > Soil > Wetlands > Peat | place... | reverse complement strand
TCTGTTGTGCTATTCTCTGTCACGCGAAGGCCTCTTTTTCTGCTTCAAACACTGTCTTGACAACATGTTTGTAGCAGATGAGGCCTTCCGTGTCAGGGGATTCGTGAATTATCCGGGCTAGGCCAGCGCTAGATTCATGTTGTCGATCGCTTCGTCGATTTCCTGCGTGTTTTTGAAGCCTACGGTGGCGCAATCGATCCCGGCGTTCTTGAAAGCGAAACGCATGGCGGCCTGGCGGTCTTCGTGGCGCGTGAAGGCGCCGTCGCCAACGAGCTTCATGCTGATCACACCCATGCCGTCTTTCTTCACCTGCTTCACGTGCTCCACCACTTCAGGCACGTTGCCGCGGTTGCCATCATCCGGTACCGGGCCGTCCATGACCGTGCCGTTGTGGTTCATGCGGATCATTGCTACCTCGAGCCATTTGTTGCCCGGCATCTGGCGGAGCGCGGGCAGGCCATGGACCGATGCGCCACGCGCGCGAATGATCTTTTTAGATTGTGCTTCGAGGATGCCGTCTTGCCAGCGGCCCGTTGCGGCAACCCAGTCGGGCGTGTGCTGCCAGTGGAGAAGCATAATGTCGAAGTACTCGGTCTGCGACGTGCGGCGCATTTCGTCGAAACGCTTCTGCGGATCGACGCCCTTGTTGGTGGTCACCTTGGTCATGAGTTGATAGCTGTCACGCGGGATGCCTTTGAGCGCTTCGCCGAGCATGGCCGGGGTGGCATAGGCCTCAGCGGTCTCGAAAAAGCGGATGCCGCGGTCGTAAGCGTAATGAACGAGGCGGGTGAACTCCTGCTGACCGAGCGCGGCCTGCACGTGGCCATTGTTGCTGCCGGTACCGAATGCGAGGCGCGTGACCTGCATCCCCGATTTGCCAAGAGTGACCACGTCCGTGGCTTTGCGGGACGTGGCGTGCAAAGGAAAAGCGCCGAAACTGCTTACAGTTCCAACGGCAACCGAGGCTTTGAGGAATTGGCGACGGGAAAATGGACTCATGATGACCTCCTGGGCTGGGCCGGACGGCCGTGGGGAACAGCCGCTGGCGAGATCGTATCACGAGAACCGGCGCTCAAAAAAGGCTCTCGCCTGACGCAATATCGCCTAGTATCAAACCGAGAGGCCGCTCCTTCTCTTTGATCAGCTGGCGGTCGCACAGAAGTCGGGCAGGATCGGTCCTGTGATAAAGGATAATTGATCACCCCAGCTCTAGCCTTCCGCGACCGCCTGTGCGCAGCTTCCGGATCCGTGTTTAAAATGGTGGAACTCCCCGCCCTTGCTATCGGGTCATGGCGCTCGGCTCAATTCACATTATGCGCCGCGGCCACATAATTCTCTGCAAGAGGGCAGCCGATTTTCCGGATGCGATGGGGAAGCATCCCTGAACAAAGCGCCGTACCCGACCCTGTTGTTTTAAACAAGTTCTTAGATAGCCTGGGACACAGCTTCATCAACGAACCGGCGTTGTTGCCGATTCCACCGTCTCCGTCACGTTTCCATTATCGCTGTGGCGATTTCAAATCATCGGATACGACCTCAAAAGGCCGCATCATGTCGTGATCTTCATGCTCCAACATATGGCAGTGAAAGACATAGCGACCAGTAAAGCCTTCGAATCGAGCGATGATCGTGAGCACCTCTCGTGGGTTTACGACCGCCGTATCCTTCCATCCGGCCTCGTTTGCCGCCGGCAGGCGCGGAATTCCCACAAGTTCCAGGGTACCGTTGCGAAGAGCCAAGGGGTTGAAACCCTGGCGTTGCAGGATCTGGAATTGCACCAGATGCAAATGCATGGGATGCGCATCTTCGGTATTGTTGATAAATCGCCATTTCTCAATGGAGCCCAATTTCACAACTTCCGTGACCGGGTCGTCGTATCCCTTGCCATTGATTTCAAGTCCCAGGGATCGTCCTTGACGATCCATGCCTTCGGCCAATACAAGATCCCTTGTAGCGATGGATTTGCTCTCATCCAACCTGGTGAGCGGGCGCGGCGACATGCTGAACGATTTCCCGTTGCTGGAGAGGGGAAGGGTTACCCGAAACTGCATCAACTCAAGCAATGCCATATGGTGCGGCTTGAGCATGTCCCATCCCGGAAATGGAGCGGGGGCGTTGTTGGACAAGGTCACGGTCTTGCCTTCGAGTCCGGAAAAATCAACGATCAAGTCGGCGCGTTCAGCGGGTCCCAGCAGTAGCTTGTTCAATGCAACCGGGCCTGGCAGAAATCCGCCGTCGGTTCCGATCTGCTGAAATGATACAAGCGAAGGTATGTCCGTGGGGCTCTTGGCAAGATTGAAAAAAAGATTGAAGAACCGGGAGTTCGCGCCATTCAGCAGCCGCAAGCGATATCGGCGCGGCTCGACTTGCAGATAAGGGTAGATAGCACCGTTGACGACTGGAAGGTCGCCAAATAACTCAGGCGCCCACCAGTGCTGAGGCGGCTTTTGGCCATCGTCGAACGTCGGAGAGTAGACGAGCTGGCCCTGGTCGTCCAGCGTGCGATCCTGCAGCAGAAGTGGAACTTCATGATCGCCTGACGGCAGGTCCATGGCGCGCTCCTCGTCGTCACGCAGGAGAAAGAATCCTGACAAGCCCGCATATACGTTCAAGCGCGTAATGCCTTCCGCATGATCGTGATACCAAAGCGTCGCGGCCGCCTGACTATTCGGATAGTGATAGCTTGCCGATTGTCCGGGCGTAAACCACTTCTCGGGCAGCCCATCGCTTTCGGATGGACTGCGTGAGCCGTGAAGGTGCGGTACGGTCCTGACTGCGGGGGCCGGAGGCATTGCGCCGTGTATGCGGGGGTCAATAGCGAAAATATGCCGTGAAGGCAGATGGTTCTCCCACTGGACTACGATTGGCATGCCCCGCAGAGCCTCGATGGTTGGACCGGGATACTGCCCCTCATATCCCCACAGCCTGGTGGGCGGAAGCTGCGAATGCATCTGTTGTGTGAATTCCAACATGCGCACGCGATATTGAACCCCGTCCTCGCCCGTGCTTTGCGGCATCAATCGCTTCGGAACAGGCAGTGGATCTATATATCGCTCCAGCGAGCCAGGCTTGCGATATACCGGTATGGCAGCCGCAGGGCCCGTTGTATCGTCAGCAACGACGCCATGCGCAAAAACCAGAGCAGGTAGAGATGCAACGCACAGCTTGAGAAAATCACGCCTCTTTTGTGAATTCATTTCACCTCAAGGAGAGCCCGCCAAGCTCGAATCTCTCGCTTCCGGATAGCTTTGCCAGAGACAACGCTCCGGCGGCGCCCAAAGGATGCGCAACAGACTACTGCCATTCTATCTCCAGGCAGCGGCGACCACCACAGACGGCAAATCGGCGCTTTGCCCTTTCAGCTCTTGACTTCCAATCTGCCCTCTCCCAATGCTAAAGGGAACTTCTCCTGTTATTGGCCCAGGGGCGACGCTTATGAATTACTATATGCCACTGTGGTTTAGATGGACGAGAAGGGGATATGGGCAATTCCTTTAAGTATTCTGCTGAGTTGCGTGATCCGCGGGTAGAACGGAACCGGGAATATTTGCTGCAAAAGATTCTGTTGATCGCGATCGCAGCGAAATTGAGTGGGGCCGGGATCTGGAACGACACTGCAACTTCGCCGCCTCACTTCAAGCTCACTTTCCCCATGCAGCTTGGTCACTCAAAATGGGTGTCCACCTTGCCGATGAAACTCCACAGATCTTTGACCCCGTCAACAGGGGGAAGACCGCAAGCTTACTACCAATAGGTGAGACTGAAATTATCCAGGTACGTGGTATTCGACGATTGCTTGTGGTTTCCGTCCATTTGGTAGTTGGCGGTAATGCCCCACCACCTAGCAGGAACGGAGAACGGCGGAGTGGTCTTGTTTATGTTAGCGGTCACGCCATTCAGCGATATCGACTCGTACAGAAGCGTATCATCAGACTCCCGCCGCACTTGAATCGTTACATGGTTCCACCCGTTGCTTACGGGATTACAGGCAACGCCGGTTGGGACCCAGTGCGCAGTTGTGTCGTCCCAGGTATCCCATTCGTTTCCACCCGCAATGCGGCATTGGGTTCCCCATAACAGTCCGATGCCATTCATGTACATGTTGATGTCAAACTCCAGAACCTGCGTAAGCTCGAGGTTCGATCCGTAGAAGTAGGCATCGTAAGTGAAGTTGTGCAGGGCCGGGAGGAGCGTGTGGCCGGTGTCCGAAATATTTTGTGTTGTGTCCTGGCCGAGCACCGGAATCGACCAAAGGACATCGGAGTAGGGAGCGGTCCCACCGATATTGAACTCGGTCGCATTTCCGCTCAAAGACGGTGAACTGACGTGCCGGGACATTGACCAGGTAACTCCGGAACACGGGGCGGAGCAGATGTCATAATTCGGGGCCAACTCACCCCAGCCGTTCCATCCGTCACTGGCCTGCAGGTTGGAGAGTACCTTTTCTCCGCCCTGTACCGTGACATTGACAGGTGTGTAGGACGCCCCACCGCATTTGTCCCACTCTTCCACGACTGTTTGCTGGGCTCCCGCACCGAGGTTCACTTGGGTGTTCAGCCTTGCTCCATTTTCGACATACACGAGCTGACGGTTCACGTAGATGCCCATGGATGCTACGCCTTGGGAACAACTGCTCGTGGCTGTCGCTACGTAATTGGTAGGGGAGCTCACTGTACCGTTGTTTGCCGGCGAGGTCACATGGACGCCGGTCTGGTTGGTGGCCGTGATCTCCATCGAGACGAAGGTGGCTCCTCCGCAATAATCCCACTCTTCTACAACGGTTTTGTGGCTTCCCGGATTGACGGAAAGAGTGGTCTTCAGCGCGGTTCCATTCACGGTATAGACCAACTCGTTGTCCATATACACGCCCATGGATGCTACGCCCTCCTGACAGGTGCTCGTGGTGGCGGTAGCCGCGTAGCTGACGGTTGAATTCACTGTCTCACCATCCGACGGACTGCTGACGACAACGGTTGCGAATGCGGGTGCGGCGAAAGCCGTGAGGAGCAAAAGAACGGAGGAAAGGGTTTTCATGAATATGCCTCAGCGGGAGATGAAAGCCCGCAGATGTTGAAGTTGCCGCAGCACTCCTTCCGCTGCGCCATGTGAGCGAAGGGGCCTACTCTGCTCGATTATCTAGATGGGCTGGTGTGAGCGACGCACGACGCAATGCGCCGGATGAGAACTCAACAACCTCTTTAGATTGAATAGTTTCGGCGGCTAAAGAGGGCGTACTTCTCTAGCATGCCCAACCGAAGCTCGGCTCAAGCCCAAGAGTGCTGGAGAAATTGATGAAGCGGCTATCCGGGAAGAATCACCCGCTCAAAGTCTCCACATAACTCCCGAACTTTGGCCGCCCTGGAAATAGAGCAAAACAATACTAAATCAAATTGTGCTAGCTATTAGTATACACCTCTCCGAGCGCGACAAGCCTTATACTTCAAGATATCTCAAGATATTTCAAGATGGACATCCGCATTGCTGGTTGGACGGATTCAATGAGCAGAACAGCACACTTCATGCCAGAACGACTGGCGAGGCGCCCAAACCAAAGTCAGCGCCTACTGCGGAGCATTCTGCTGCTGTTCCTGGATATGCTGCAATCGCCGCAAAGTCTGCTGCACGCGCGTGTTGTCGTCCCGGTCGTCTTGCGACGGAGCCGGAGAGATGGCGCCCGGACCTGTTGCGTTCGAGGCCGATGGGTTCCTCTCCAACTCCCCCTGCTCGAATTGGTCGCGGTCAGCGGAGGGAACCAAACGTGGATTGAGCGGCGTGAACGCCGGAGCATTGCTTTTCTGCGAGATGAGCAGCAGTTCGCGAGGGGTGCCGTCGCTAGCGCCGCCCACCATGATGAAGTTGTAGCCGGCGCCGACGAGGAGAGCGGCGGGAACCTCACGCGAATTACCTGGGCCGTAAACGCCAAAGACGCGATGGCCGCCCTTGAGCCCGTTGATGGTCATGCCGCAGACACCAGCCAGATCTTGCAAGATTTGGGTTAGGTCGGAGTTGTTCGCCTCTACCGTTAGTTTTCCATTCCTGAGGCTCACCGTAGCGGGTTGTGTGGCTGCATCGGCAGGGGCAAGGAGTTTTGCTGTTTTCTCGCCAGGTGCGCCGTCCAAGTGCTTGAGTCCAGTCGCTGAAGGCGTCAGTGCCGGGTGTGCGGCGTTCTTTGCCAAGGGCTCATGCGAGCCAGGGGGCAGCGTGCCGGGAGTTTGCGTCGCCTGCGCGCAACCGGCAGATGCGGCGCAGAGCCAAATGGCACAGCAACCGCAAATCATTCTGCACTTCGCCAAAGTCCTTTCACCCATGTCGAAAAACATTGGTAAGTTCCTCTCGGCTGCTGTGACCGAGCGACAGCCAACTTGCATCAAACATTAATATGCTGGCAAGGATCTGCGATTCGCCGGCCAGACCCAAACGGAAGGCTGCAGCCATGCTTTTGAGACCCCCTAACGTGCCACGCAACCTCTTGTTGTTTCTGACCCTTGCGGGCGCGATGCTGCCCCTGACCGCGAGGGCCGCTTCCTGCAAAACGCAATCGCAAATGACGGCCGCACAACGCGATGCCCTGTCGAGTGCTGCTCGCACCATGGTTGGCGAGGTGCAAAGTGGTGACATGCAGGCGCTTCGGGCGAACACGATTCCTGCGGTTGCGGCGGATTTCAGCGGAATTGCGGGTTCGGTCGACAGTTTGCGGCCTCTTGTGCAGCGAGCGGCCATCACCGTTGATAGCCTTTATGCGCTGGACGCTTCGACCGAGTCTGCGGGCACCGCTCGAACAGATTTCTATTGTGGAACGCCGGTCGTGGTGTTGAACTTTACCGATCTGCCGCCAGGGACGTATGCGTTGGCCATTCTTCACGCCACCGGCGTACCACATCCGCAACAGATTTCACTGATTCTGTCTGAAACGGCTGAGCATCGCTGGATGCTTGGCGGCTTCTTCAGCAGGCCCATGATGGAGGCAGGCCACGATGGCCTCTGGTATTGGGTGTCGGCGCGTAAATACGCACAAAGAAACATGAATTGGGATGCCTGGTTCTACTATCGCATAGCCGCCTATTTTCTGGATCCGGTGGAGTTCCTGTCCAGTCCCAATCTCGAGAAACTGCAGCATGAAGAGGACAAGGTACATCCCGACAATCTTCCCGGCACAAAACCGCTGATGCTCGCTGCGCATGGTTCTGTTTTTCAGGTGACGGCGATTGACACCACAGCTGCATTTGGCGCGCTGGATCTCGAAGTCCACTACACTCCTGACGCTGCCCAGACAGCCCAGTTGCGCGATCCACCAACTGCGCGAAAGCAAGTGACCGAGGTGATGACGGCGCTGCTGGCGCTACACCCTGAACTGCATGACGCCTTCCATGGTATCTGGGTGCAGGCGGATCAGGGTTCTGCTTCTGTCTTTTCGTTGGAATTGCCGATGGACCAGATTGTTCCCGGGACCCAGCCACCGATGACAAGTTCGGATTCTGCTACCCGCTAGAGGGAGGGCCGCCAAGATCCCGTCTGGGGACGGATCTGTTACTCGGTGTGAAACACATCCGGTTGCGCCGCGAAGGCGGCCTGATGAGGCGGTGCAAAAGAAAAATACCGCCAAACTCTCGCTTCACGGATGACAAACATCGCTCTCTTTGGCTTGCATCTGCATCATATTGATGTAGCGGAAAGTTCAATTGCCGGCGTTCGGCCGCTTTTCTATGCGCTCAAAAGGCTTCTCGATATCGCGCACCCTCTGGTCCACTGCTGTGGCGGCCCTGGTCCTGCTCGGCTGCAGTGGATCGTCATTACTCTGCCAGGTCCAGTCCGCACCGCCTGCGCAGGCGCAACCCACAATGCCCGCCACCATGCGCGATCCCACGCATCCTGAGGTTCAGCAGCGTCTGGATGTAGACCACGATCCGATTCCCTCGCCCGACGCTGAAGACAACGCGCCTGTGAGCACAGCGTCGCCTCTCGCTCCAGCCCGGCCCGGCGAGATTCAGAAACGGCAGGACGGTGTCTACACCATGCACCAGGATGTGGATGAGGTTCTGTTGACCTGCGCGGTAGTAGACCAGAAAGGCCGATTGATCACGGATTTGAGCCGCGGTGACTTTCGCGTCTGGGAAGACGGAGTTCCGCAGACCACCAGCTCGTTTCTGCATCAGGACCAGCCCGTTTCGTTGGGCATTCTCGTCGATAACTCGGGCTCGATGCTCGACAAGCGTGCGGCGGTCAATGCGGCCGCCTTGAACCTGTTGAAGGCGTCAAATCCCCAGGATGCGACGTTTATCGTGAATTTTTCCGATCGAGCCTTCCTCGATCAGGGCTTTACCTCGGACATCGACGCGCTGAATCGAGGGCTCTCGCACTTCGATTCCAAGGGCACTACGGCCTTGTACGATGCGGTGGCCGCTTCTGCGGACGAATTAGCCAACCACGGAAAGCTCCCAAAGCAGGTGCTGCTGGTCATTACGGACGGAGCGGACAATGCGTCGCGCCTCGACCTGGAACAGGCCATCCGCCGTGTGCAGAACCTGGGGGGACCCGTGGTCTATACTATCGGACTGCTTTTCGGGACCGACAAGGAGGAAGCGGACCGAGCGAGGGCCGCTCTGGAGAGGCTGTCGCAGGAGACGGGCGGCATCTCTTACTTCCCGCATTCCTTGCAGGATGTGGATAGCATCGCAGCGGAGGTCGCACGCGATATTCGGGACCAGTACACCGTCGGCTATCGCTCCACCAGACCGGCCAGCCTGGGGGGCTACCGGGTTGTGCGCGTCGAGGCGAACGCACCCAAGCATGGCAAGCTGATCGTGAGGACGCGCAAGGGCTATTATGCCAAGAAGCCAGCGCCGCAACACACGCAAACCGCGCAAGAAGCCAAACAGTGATGCGACAGTCAATCGCGCCGGCGATAGTCCAACGGGCGCGCCTTGGAGATATTTGCGTTGTGGGACAAGGCCGGGATGGAAGGCAAACTCAGCGCCAGGCCCATGGGACGGTTGGATTTTCGCCCGCTGTATCCGCCCGTCGAACCAGGTCAGAATTGGGCAATGAAAAAGAGGAGCCGCGAACGGCTCCTCTTTTTCATCGCTGCTATGTGAATCAATGTAGATGGAAGTCCACGTCGATCAGGATCTGCACCGATACAGCATGTCCCTCGTACATGGCCGGCCTGAACTTGTACTGCCTCACTGCTTCGATGGCCTTTTCGTCCAACCCCATGCCGAGATGACTGATCAGGCGGACGTCTTGCGGGTTCCCTTGTGAATCGACAATGAGTTTGATCGAAACGCTGCCCTGATAATTCGCTCGGCGAGCGTCATCTGTGAATTCCGGCTCAACGGAATGGAGGACCTGCGGTGCGCTGACGCCTCCGCCCACGCTCATCAGGCCGCCACCGTAACCGCCACCGCTGCCCGGGCCCACTCCACCGCCGCTGCCCGAGCCAATGCCGCCGCCGCTGCCATGGCCGAATCCTGAACCGCTGCCACTGCCCTGCGAGGCCAGCGCGATCTGCGGCGACTGGGCCATGCCGAGATTGGGTAGATTGTTGTTGTCCGGCATCTTCACCAGCTCGGCCGGCTCAATCCCCAACTTCGGCCTATCGATTCTGATGATCTGGGCAGGCGTGATCTCGATCTTCGCAACCATAGTAGGCAGATGTCCCTTGCTGGCCTCCACCAGATCATGCGCGCCGCCGCCGCCGCCGCCGCCCATCGCCTTTGCCACCGGCAAGATCATGGGAGGAATGGAAAGTTTGACGTCCACCGGCGTTACAATCGTGGCCGGCTGCAGCATCATGCTTGTGCGAGCTTTCACCGCCAGTGATAGAACCAGAGTGATAACGACGACATGTATAACGAATGAGATAGCGCTCGATGTTTGGTCGCGCTTGAACACCAGCGAATCAACCGCGAATATCGGCCGCGAAGTCGCCTCCATCGGCGCGAGCTGATTCGAGGAATGTCCATCAGGCAGGTGTGACCCCATGGATGGCCATGTGGAAGCACCTGCATCCTGCATCATGCGGCTGGAACTCTTGCCAGATAGCGTACCACCTAAGATCGATTTGGGAGTCGTCGTTACCGAATTGCCCATATCATTTTGCCGGAGGTAGAAATCCCGGCATCTCCTCTCCTGGTTGACCACAGGTTGACTGGCAACGAAGGCAATCGAATTGCACGGCTCCAACATCAGATGGCCGAGCTTAACCCGCTGCCTTACCAAATGCCCTTATCGCTTCCAGTGATTCTTTGCCCAACCACAGCTGCTGTGGCAAGCCATGGCAATAAACTGAGTCGGGCGCCGTTCTGCAATTCCCGCTTTCGCAGTAGACCGGCAAGTTGTGATCCGTAGAGCTGAATGGATTGCGGCATGATCGGGACACGCAGAAAATCTCGGGCGTAGTAGACTTCATCGCCTCCAAAGCGCGCTGCAGTTATCACGAACTGCGGCAAATCAAGACCTGAGCCGCTGTACTTCTTCACGTAGTCCGACACAATCGCGAGATAAGTCGCAACCCCTTCCCAGATGCCGGCATTCGTCGCGGAAGAGCGCAGGTCCCCGTAGTCAATGCCACCCGCTTCCGACAGCGCGGCAGTATCGACAATGTCGCACAGCCGAAAGTAGAAATGGCGGTACATGCGCTGCAGGGTGGAAATCATCAGCCGGTCCGACGTTGATGGAACTCGAAACGCCTGATTGCCGATCAAGACCCGCCGGGTACGTTCCGCGAGGCGCGAGGCAATTGTGACCTGTTCTCCAGTTTGTCCCAGGCGGCCCATGTGAATCTCGACGGCCTCGGGTAGTCCGGGTATAAGAAAGTTCCATTTCCCCGCCAGGCGGTCTCCCCAGCTTCGCGGAGCAATTTGCGCGTCGAAGTGCCTCCTCAAAAGTTTGGCTATGTCTTCCGAGTTCGCATTTGTGTACAGATCGAGGTCACTGCCAAGATCGGGCCAGTGATCAAGCGATTTGATCACCGCGACGTCATATTCTTGGTATTCGAACGCGGTGCAAATGTCTTCGAGGAACGCCAGAGCCGTGGTGATACGCGCCCGCTCAGCCGCAAGGGCGGTCTGCGCCCATTCGGCACGAGTGTCATCCTTTGCCTCGCGCATCATGTTAAGGAAAACTTCCAGCCCGCGCACAACCACGTGATTCAAATTGGCCAATGTCAGTAAATCGTCAAACTCCTCCCGGCTGATGTTTCGAACTTCCGACTGCAGCCCCGCAACCATCGACAAAGCTGCATTATCGCTGTCCTGCGGAACCAGGAGCAGGCGAGAAAGGAGGGTCATCGATTGATGCGACGGAGACTCTGCCACGGGCTTGGTCATTTCAGCGGGATCCTCCTTGAAATCAATGAGGCGGCTGCGGCGCGGATGGGCTTACCGCAGGCGGGACATTCGAGGGCGAAGGCCTCTCTGGCGGCACGCTGGAATCGCCGCCCGGCGTATTATTGCGAAGTGTCAGTTCAATCGGACCTGTTTGCCGGCGACGATCCTGACTGTATTTGTCAAGCACGCCATCGACCTGGTGGTCGCTATCTGTGGCGACTGTAAAGAGCTTCTTGCCCTCGGCGGAACGATCGGTCGCAAGTCCGACGCGGGTGTTCGAGTCGCCGGCCTTCCGGGCCTTCTCATAGAAAAACTGTGCTGTCTCGAGGTCGCCATCCCTCTCCGCAACATATCCACGGTTGTTGAGCGAAAACGCGCTGGCTGGATCGAGCGAGTAAGCATGGAGAAAGTCCTGCCTTGCCGCAAGCCAATCATTCTGATTTGTCGCGGAAACTCCACGCAGGGTAAACAGGACGGCGCTCACCTCTGCACCGTCCATCTTCTTCATCCGTTCTTCCAATCGCCTGGCGCTCGCTAAAGCCATGGCACTGACGGATCTTCCTCTCCAAGAGCGATCCAGCGTAACGACTACGTGTTCCGAAGAGTGCGATTCAGCAGCCGCGCCGTAAGATCTCAAAGCGTTGTCGTAGTCTCCGATAGACTCGTCGGCTACCCCCAGATTGTTCAATGTGAAGGGATTCTGTGGATCCAGGGACAGTGCTTCCCGCAGAAGAGCAACGGCTTGAAAACCCCGATTTGCCGACAAAAGGTCCATGGCGTCCACATTCATGCGATTCACCCGCATAGGGACGTCCTGGAGACTCTCGAAGGCGTACTGCATCGGCTTTCCTTCCAACTGCTTAGCATTGCTCCGGTCGATGTTTGCATTGCAGCCTTGTTCCGATGCCAAGGCATAGAACTTGTGAGCCCGATCCAGTTCGCCCTGTACCTCGGAGATGTAGCCCAGGTTGTTCAGGGTGAAAGGGTCGGCAGGATCGTAAAGATATGCCTTGTAGAAAAGCGTTGCGGCTTTTTCGTACTGCTGTCTTTTGACGGCCTCAACGCCCTCACGATTGAGGCGCTGCACGGGGGTCAACTCGCTGCGCCTTGGGATAGTGATTGCCAGAACATCTCCTGCCCAGGCATCGTGAGACCCGGAGACTGCGATGACCGCAATGACTGCAATTAAGCATAGTGACGTCCTGGACATTGTGCTCTTTTGACCTTTCTGTGCGGCCGACTGAGGATAAAGTCAGTTGGGCGCACTTATTTAGATGCGCAACACTGGGCTGTATTGCCAGCATGCGAAGCAGTTTTTATTTGTTTGAAGTCCTACGCAGGCCACCCGGACTCACTCGACGCCATCAAACTGCTTGTATAACAAATTAGCATCAGCAATTGATGAGGGATGTGCTAAATGGATCGCTTTCTCGCACTAGTGATACTTGGCGGCGTGGCAATTGCTCAAATGTCGGTCGCAGATGCAAAGTCAGGACAAAGTGCGGGCCCGCAGCCTGCGTTAAGGTCTGAAAGTTCGTCAGGCGATTTGCCCGCCTCGCCGCCCGCGCCCCACGGAAAGAGCACCATTTTAGGCGGCGAGATCCGGAGTGTAGATCCCGTGCGTGATGAGCTTTCGCTGAAGGTTTTTGGTCAGCGGCCAGTGAAAATACTGTTTGACGAACGAACACAAGTCTATCGTGATGGGAAAAAGATTTCTCTTCGCGATTTAGGTTCCGCTGACCATGCCTCGGTCCAAACGGTGTTGGACGGAACAAACGTGTATGCTCTGAGCATTCATATGCTGTCGCGATCACCCGAAGGCGAGTACCAGGGCCGGGTGCTGAACTACAACCCCGACACGCGTGAGTTGACCGTTAGTTCCGTCTTGTTTCGTGAGCCCATCAAGCTACTCGTGCCGGTCAATACACCGGTCGCTCGCGTGGGACAGGCTGCATTTTCTTCGGCGCACCCTGGATCGTCAGATCTTGTCAGGGGCGCTCTCATCTCGGTCAAATTTGAATCGGACCGTAAGAGTCGAGGCGTTGCCAGCCAGATCACGGTTCTGGCCACACCAGGATCTGTATTTGTGTTCAATGGGAATCTCTCTGTGCTTGACATGCACTCTGGAATATTGACTCTGGTTGATCCACGAGACGAAACAAGCTATCAAATCTCCTTTGATTCCGCTCACCTCCCGGTAAGCCGGAATCTCCACCTGGGAGATAACGTCATGGTGACCGCGGATTTCGATGGCACCCGCTACGTGGCCAGCGCGATTACCGTCAACTAAGCTCTCAAAGCCGGTGCGCCACGTGACCTCGTCGGTCTGCTTGGCCGGCCTGTCTGGGTCCGCAGCGGGAACGAATCTTTTGTCTGGCCGGCCGATCCTCCTCCGCCCGAGCCTCCTACTTTTGCAGTAAGGGCGCCGCGCAGTATCCGCCGCGCCTTGTGCAGTTGGGACTTCGTGTTCCCGCAGGTGCATTTGAGCATGGAGGCAATTTCATTATGATCGAAACCCTGGACGTCGTGAAGGAGAAAGATGCTGCGATAACCGGGCGCCAGAGCAGCAACGGCGCGATCGATGGCCAGACGGTCAACGGCGCCGGCTTGTGTCAGATCACGAGTGCCGAAACCGCGTCCGGCGCGTTCTTCAGGGAAGTTAGCCATCAGCTGATCGAGTGAAACCACAGACAGCACGCGCTTGCGCAGGTGCATCAGCACGGTATTGACGGCCAACCGGTGCAGCCATGTGGTGAAGACGGAGTCGCCGCGAAACGATCCAAGCTTGCGGTGCATCTGAAGAAAGGCTTCCTGCGTGAGGTCTTCGGCCAGCGATGGATCGCGCACCATGCGCATGCAAATTGCGAAAACGCGCCTCTTGTGCTGCGCGTAAAGTTCTGAGAAAGCATCATGACTGCCGGCCTGGGCACGGGTCACAGCATCGGCCTCGCTGGATTCAGCTGGAGCCTGGAGACGTTTGTACCCCAAAGCAGGAATTGAAGCAGAATTCAGCAACGAAACGGGAAAGGTCGAGGTAAGCATGTGCCTCCATCATGGACTTGGGAATTACCCTTTGTGTCCACTTACTTGCGGCGCGCGTCTGCTTTGCTCATGGGTTGCGGTAAGCAGTCGAGTTGAAGAAGCAAAAGCAGGTAAAAAGTTGCGCCGCTCGAGCACATCGTTTCGCGATTATCTTGTGGCAGGCCACACGAGTTCTGCCGACTGGATTGGCAGATCCGAAGTTCCTCCGAGTCACGATTTAGTTTCCCATTTATGTTGCCAGCCGTCTGAGCCATATTGCTCAGAAATGTAAGGCGGTCAAATTGCGGCGGTTGGTGTCACGGACGGAGTAAAAGGAGGCCGGCAGTTGGATGTCAAGTTTTTGAGTATGCAGGAGAGTTCAGCGCTCGGGGGATGGCGTCTGCTTGCGGCGGCTCTGGTTGAAACAGTGACTGGCGCCATTGATCTCCAGGATGTGGGTCATCCATTTGCGCCGTTGGCCCGCTTCGGGCTCCCTATACGATTTGAAAACCCGCTTCTGGCGCGATGGACCGCCAGGTTTGTTGCGTCCCCACCTACAGCCTCCACCGCATTTTTGTGCAATATCAAACAGAGGTCGCGGTAAAGCTTCGGTGCAAATCAAGCCGAGAGAGAATTGTCAATTGAAAAGTGTTGTGGCAACGGTTTGGCGCAAGATCACGAAAGCCGACCAATCAGGCCGTAGCTCTAGCCCAGCTGGAAAAACTGGGGTAAAGGGGATGTGGATGAAGGTTTCGGCGGAGTCGTGGCGGAGTTCATAGTCTGCCGGACACGTAGAAATCCATCTCGTGCGACTCATCGAAGAAACCTGACGCTATCGCTGGGAGAGGATGCCTGTGTCCTCTGAAATCGACAGCCAAATTCACCTAAAACGCTGTCTTGGACAAGAGTGGTTCGAGATCGGCTTCAGCTGGTCAGGCCAAAGCCACCTTACACCCTCTGCTCTTTTACACAATCGAATTTACGTCACCAATTGCTGTCCCCGGTTGAAATAGGCCAAGCAGAGTGGTATATTGCGTCTGTGCTGCCCACCATCGTCGTTACTCCAAACCGATGGTACGAAAGATCGGATCGATCAGGGAAGTTTCAAATTCAGGACGTGCCCCCGGCAGGTACGCCGTTGTGGCGCGGCACAAGTCTGCGGGATTCTTCAGAAAGCTAATTTTCGGTGAAGCCGGGCACGATTCTATAGCGGATTTTTTCCAATCAGCGAAGACGCCGAAGAAAAGGGCCAATGAACTGCCCCTTGGCGAACATCGCCGGAAACAGGTGACTATGCGCTTTCGAACTCGCGCCTTTCTGTTTTGCTTTGTCCCTTTCGCAGTCCTGCTGGCCGCCAGTTTCTGGATGGCCCAAAAGCTCGTGCAATCGACTGTGCGCGATGATTTGCGTAAATCTCTGCGCGAGAACCAACTTGCGATGGCCCGCGCGCAGTCGAAAGCCGACTTCCAGGATGGCCGTTTTCTTAAAATTGCAGGAGAAAACGCGGCGCTGAAGGCCGGAATGCTATTGTTTGGTTCCGAATCCGGCAGCGAGGATGCACGCAGGACGATGGAAGATCAATTGCGCGAGCTTGGCGAACAGATGGGCTTCGATTTTCTTTCCGTTTCCGCGCCCAATGGCGCGCCTCTTGCGGGCGTCGTCCGCCAGGGAGGAGAAACATCGGGCGGGAAAAGCCAACTCGTTTCATTGGATAATGCCCTGGTCGAAAACAGCGATAAAGGCCTGCTTGTGATCGGCAGTCGCACACTCCGGTTCGCATCTGTACCGATAGATAAGGACGGAGAAAACATCGGCTCCCTTTCAGTGGGGGAGTATTTTGACTTTCCAGGGGTCGCGACTCCCGCCGTGCTGATCCATGACGGAGAAGTGATCTACGTCAACATTCCGAATGTCTCAAAAAGAGAGGTTGAGGCGGCGGTTCTCGGCTGTGCGGGCCGATCGGAATGTGATTTTCGATTAGGAGGCGTCAACTGGATATCGGTTCCCATGCAGGACCTGGGCGGTGGGTATACCTTATGGAGTCTTGAAAACGTGGACGAGGCAACAGGCCCCATTCGATCGAGACTGCGCAATCTTTTCCTGACCATGGCATTCGGTTCCGTGCTGGTCGCTCTCTTCTGCAGCATTGTCTCGTCCCGTTCCATTGTGAAACCGATCGCGCATGTGGTCTCTCACCTCCGCAACGCAGAGCGTACCGGCGTCCTCCCGGAGTTCAAAGTCAAGATCTCGTTTACGAAGGAGATCCGGGAGCTGGCCGAGAGCTACAATCGTGCCGCCGTGTCTGTTCGAAATGCACGCGAGAATCTGGAAAGGGCTTACGTGGAGTTTGTCGGTTCCCTTGCAAACGCACTCGATGCGCGCGATCGGTATACTTCCGGTCATAGCTGTCGCGTCAGCCAGCTTTCATGTGCAACGGCAGACGCGATGGGTCTTAGCCCCGAACAGGTCGAACGGATTAGTATAGGTGCGCTCTTGCACGATATCGGGAAGATCGGTATCGACGACAGCGTCCTGCAGAAGCCTGGGCGCCTCACCGGCAAGGAGTTTGCCATTGTCAAGCAACACCCTGTGATTGGCCGCCGGATTCTCGAAGGCGTGCAGGGCCTTGCACGCTACCTTGAGGCCGTGGAACTGCACCATGAGAACTGGGACGGCACCGGATACCCGAAGGGCCAATCGCGCGAGGAGACGCCGGTTGACGCGCGCATCATCCACGTGTCGGACGCTTACGACGCAATGACTACCAATCGGTCCTATCGGCAGGGAATGACCCACGAGCAGGCCATCCGCGAACTATTCACACATGCAGGGACGCAATTCGATCCCCAAGTTGTTGAGCTGTTCGTGAAATTGCCGCTCGATGTTGTGACCGGACAACCGCTTCTGTCGGAAGATTGCGGCCAGGTGGAGGAATTTAGGGCGGTGGAAGCAGGATAATGAAGGCTCCCCCCTCTTGGTGCTTATTCCGGTGATGTGGGCCGGTGATTCCGGTTGGCCAGAATCGGAGCGAAGCGAGGCTGGTTGCTTTTTTACATTAGCCAGGTGGCCCACATGAGTCAAGAAAAGGGCAAATAGAATATCAGGCAGCATCATTTCGTTTCTTGCCCCGCTGAGTGGCACGATTGTGGATTCCGTTTCATGTGGGCACGATTCCATTTCATGAGGGCCAGCATTCTGGTGGATGTGGGCCACGATTTGGGTGAAAACCAAAATGCGGACCGCTTCACAACTGAATCCTGGACCGCTTCCGGTGGAATCAGCGGACCACTTCGACGAGAATCCGCACTAGGCAGCTCTCAGCGCTTCCGCGTGTGAAGGGAACGCTATTTGTCCCTCGTTGATTCCCTGACGATCGGCACGGCGGCCTGGCTGAAATCCTCGTGCGAGTGTTTCTGCTTTTTATGGAGATCGAAGTGTGCCTTACCGCTAGTAATCTTCGTCCGCATGCGCCGCGAAGTGTTCTGCGACCTCCCCAAAAGATGATTCCACGCCCTCCGCGTACTGCTTGAGCAAGTCTTCGCTTACAAAGACATCTTCGCCCGCGAGCGGCTCACTTCAAACGGCCCTATCGAAACCGCCCCGATCGGGAAAACTGTGCCGAATCTCGCCTCAACCACCGGGGCGGTCCCGATAGGGACCTAACGTTTCTCGGGACTGATTCATGGAGGCCGGCCCTCGAAACGTGCTTTGGGCTGTTAACCGACAAGTGAGAACCGGGGCAGATATCGAATGGAACCGCGGCTTTCGAGCGCGCGTATACCTAGAAACCGGCTCGAGCGCGCGGGGAAAAGGAGAGGCGTGCCCGCTGATATGTCACAAGAGGGGGAAGCATGAACGCCGACATGCGACTTGCCATGCGCCAGTTGCGCAAGGCGCCCGGATTTGCCGTAACCGCAGTGCTCACGCTGGCGCTGGCCATTGGCGCCAATGCAATTGTGTTCAGCGTGCTGAATGCGCTGGTGCTGCGCCCGCTGAATGTGCCGCAACCGGAAAACCTGTTCATGGTGCAGCGCGAATTCCCCCGGGGAGTGACTCCCTCGCAGTCGTATCCCGATTACCGGGACCTGCGCGACCGGAACCACAGCTTCGAGTCGCTGATTACGTTCAACATTATCGGGGGAGTGGGGCTGGATACCGGGAGCGGGAATCCCGCCGTTGCCTGGCCGTACCTGGTGAGCGGCAACTACTTCGACGCGCTCGGCGTGCAGCCATATCTTGGCCGGTTTCTCCATGCATCGGACGAGCACGGAAAGAACAGCGCGCCCTACGTGGTGCTGAGCTATGCCTACTGGCACAGCTGCTTCAACAGCGACCCGGCCGCGGTGGGCCGGACGGTTCAAATCAACAAGCATCCCTACACCATTGTGGGAGTGGCGCCGGCGGGGTTCCGGGGCACGGAACTTTTCTTCGCTCCCGACTTTTTTGCGCCTTTCGTGGATATGCCGCAGATTGCCGGGTGGGATCCGCTGGATGAGCGCGACGACCATTTCACGTGGGTCATCGGCCACTTGAAGCCCGGGGTGACACCGGCCGCGGCGGCAGCGGACCTGAATACCATTGCCGCTGCGATGGCGAAGACGTATCCCAAGGAGGACGAACTGCTGAAGTTTTCCCTGGCGCGGCCGGGACTGGTGGGCGATACGCTGGGGCGGCCGGCGCGGGCCTTCATGGCCGGGTTGATGCTGCTGGCGGGCCTTATCCTGCTGGCCGCGTGCGCCAACCTGGGCAGCCTGTTCGCGGCGCGGGCGGCGGACCGTTCGCGGGAGCTTGCCGTGCGCATGGCCCTGGGATCGAAGCGGCGGTACATTGTGCGGCAGCTTTTCACGGAAGCGATCCTGGTTTCACTGGCTGGCGGGGTGTGCGGCATGGCAGGAGCGGTGGCGATTCTGCGCGTGCTGAGCACGTGGCAGCCTATCTCCGGCATTCCCATCAATGTGCCGGTGAATCCGGATGTGACGACATACGCGCTGGCGCTGCTGCTTGCCATTTTCAGCGGTTTTGTGTTTGGGCTGGTTCCGGTGCGCCAGGTATTGCGGTCGGATCCCTGGCAGGTTATCCGCTCGGGTTCCTCGGGCGGCGGGCGTATGCGCCGCTTTACCCTGCGCGAGGCGCTGCTGGGGCTGCAGATCGCCATCTGTGCGGTTCTGGTTACCGGATCGCTGGTGGCGGTGCGGGGGTTGGCGCGATCGATGGAGAGCAATTATGGTTTCCAGCCGCAGGACGTGATGCTGGTGCATACCGATCTGCACATGGGCGGTTATGATGACGACCGGCAAACGCAGATGCAGCGGCGCATGCTCGATGCGGCAGCAGCCATCCCGAGTGTGACCGCGGCGGGTTATGCCGACCGGCTACCGCTGAGCATCGGCGGCAGCGACTCCTCTGTCTTTGCGGACAGCACCACGGATTACCGGCCCGCGAATGTCATCGCCGATGCGCAGACGCTCGATGTATCCCCGGACTACTTCCGCGCGTCCGGCACCGCGCTGCTGGCGGGACGAAGCTTCACGATGGACGACGACAAGAAAGCCCCCGCGGTGGCGGTCGTGAACAAGGAATTTGCGCGCAAACTCTTCGGATCAGTGGAAAAGGCAGTAGGCGGCCACTTCAAGAAATGGGGCGGCGACCGCGTTGAAGTGGTGGGGGTGGTGGAGGACGGCAAGTACGAGACCTTGACGGAAAGTCCTCAGCCAGCGATGTTCTATTCGTTCTTGCAGGAGCCCTTCGGCAACACCTGGATCATCGTCCGGTCACAGCACGGCGCACTGGAGGTCGCCGGCGCTCTGCAACGGTCTCTGCGCCGCCTCGATCCCGCGCTGCCGCTGGAGATCAAGACCTGGAACAGCGAACTGGAATCGGCTTTATTCGCCGCGCGCGTGGCCACGGTGGCCCTGGGCGTGCTGGGAGTGCTGGGTGCGATGCTGGCCATTACGGGCATCTTCGGCATGGCCTCATACGCGGTGAGCAAGCGGCTGCGCGAACTGGGCATCCGCGTGGCGCTGGGCGCCAACCGGCGCGAGGTGCTGGGCGCTGCGCTGGGACGGGCCTTCCGGCTGCTGGCGATCGGCTCCGCGGCGGGCATCATCCTGGGCGTGCTGGCGACCCGCGTGCTGTCCTACATCGTCTATCAGGCCACGCCAAGTGACCCGATCGTGCTCGGCGGCGTCATGCTGACGATGTTGGCCGTTGGCCTTGTCGCTGCCTGGATCCCGGCCCGGCACGCTCTCAACGTCGATCCGATGATCCTACTGCGCGACGAGTAAGATGCGGGCCAATAATTGGGCATCGCTGCACTTCTTCGGGCTCTGTCGCGAAACGTATAGTTGCGGAGGATCGCTCGACGGACGAGTATGTTTTACCGGCGGGCACACTGGAATCTAGACCATCGGCGAGGGCCAGATCGACGATGCACTCATCGAGTTCTTTAGATGGAAAGTTTTTCGGAATTCTGAGTTCCGGTCGAATAACCGGCAAGCCGGAAGCAACGTGAGCCAGATCACGTTGGGGACGGATAGCCGACCAACCGGGCGGAACGCGCCCGGGAGACCAAGAGAACTTCCGACGACTGCGAACGTACAGCTCTCCAACGAGGATACAATTCAGACGAGCCAGACCGGAAGAAGGAGATTCCGACTTATGCGGCCAGCCATGAGGACCTCTGCGAAATGTTTGCTGTCGCTAGCTTTCACGGTAGTATTCGCAGCCGCCGCAACTCCGAAGCACTATTCGGGGATCGTTCACGACTCTCTCCCTCGATTCTATTCCCCATAACCGAAGCCAACACAGAAGAGAGCAGCGGTGCCAAACGGATCACATCTATCGATATTCACAGCGCAAAGAAACTAGTGCAGACTATCCGTTTCGAGGATGACGAGGACGCACCAATTGATTTCGCGCCAGGGAACTTGGTTACCCTCAAAGATGTGGCTTGCGATGGGTACAAGGATTTGCTGGTACGGAACCTCGTCGGCGTGCACGGAGATGCGTGGCATCACCTCTACCGATTCGATCCGGCCAAGCGCCAATTCGTTGAATATGCCCCTTTCATTGAGTTAGCGTATAAGGGCGTCGATTGCCGTACGAAGGTCGTCAAGACCTATGTGAACAGCGGAGCGGCGGGCTGCATTTACGAAGCCGGTTGGTATCAACGGGTCAATGGGGAGCTCTTTCCAGTCCGAATTGAATCCCAGGACGAGGACGATAACAGCTCGTTTCTTAGGACTATCAGAGTTTGGCGCAATGGCAAGGCAATTGTCCTGTCGACGAATTCAATTCCCGCGGACGATTGTCACGAGCCGAATAAACCGATGGGCAAGCAAAAGAAAAGATGCGTCTTCTGCGCTGTCAGCTTTGAGTTGCGGTCGTATCACCGGCAACTCGTCAAGTACCAATTGATCAATAGGCCCGCATGCCTTCGGCATGGACCATGTTTTCGGTGCCCTGAAGCTTCAACTCGCAGCATTACAGTGCGCTGGTCGACCTATCCGACTCCCGCCGGGAACGTTTGTCTCAACACAGGAAACTCGACACAATTGATGCAGCAGATTCTTATTCTGCGTGTTAGGGTTCTCGGCGAGAAAGATCCTCGCAAGTCGGCCAGTGTTCGCCGATCTGCCTGGGCATGATCCTGGGTTGACGAGAACAGGCCATAAGCGGCCAATCGGTGCCCATTTTGCGGATATGTAAAATATTGCGCGCAGCAGGAGCAATCGGGCTATTGCATCGCCAACCCGACAATCCGCGGAGAGCTCGAATCCAGGCTCTCATTTGCGCCTTCAGCAACGCACGGTGGATTCCAGGAGTCGGAGGGCCGTCAGGAGGCGATCTCGTCCGCCTGGTGGCATCTAGGTTGTGGCCAATGCCAATCTACGCTCAAGCAACGACCGGAATCACTCCGTCTGAAGAAAAAAGAATCCAGCTGAAAAATAATACACCGACGCTCTCGGCCGTGCTACTCAGAGCAGCTTCACAATCGGACGTATTAAAAAGGATTGGCCGCTTATCTCCGCCGTAGCGCTCAGTGAGGGGCCTGTCGGTCTTGCCTCACGGGTTCCGGGTGTGGGGTACGCGAGCGGAAGGGCGCCCTGCAGGAAGCTAGCGCTCATGTTGTTGCAGCGTGTTTCAAAGATGGCTGCGCGGGTGTTGGTTGAAATCCCGCAGGGGCTAAAGGCCGCGTTGATTTTGCGACACTTGCGGCACGACACCCCGACCCTGAAGGGTGCCCCGGTACCCGGTCGTGCCCTTTCAAAGCAGCCTGGACGACGGCGGCTGAAGCCGCCCCCTTTCAAAGCTGACTTTCTGAGGCGCTTCCATTTCCCCGGTCCCTATTCTCTGTTCCATGCCGTTTAGATTCTTACCAGCTCGCGCTGAATCTGTCCCGTGACCCACGCCTTGCCCGGCGCGGTGAGCATGTCCACTTCGCTGCGCACGCCGAACTCGGGGAGATAGATGCCCGGCTCGACGGAGAAGCACGTAAGCGGCAGGATGAGGCGTTCGTCGTGAGTCTCGAGATTGTCAAGGTGCGCGCCGGCGCCGTGCAGCTCGTGGGAAATGTTGTGGCCGGTGCGATGGGTGAAAAACTTGCCGAAGCCTGCCGCATCGATCACCGCACGCGCCGCGTCGTCGCCCTCGTAGCCGCAGATCGGCCGCCCCTCCGCAAAGGCCTGCTCCACCGTCGCGATGGCCGCGTCGCGGGCGTTGCGCACGGTCTCAAAAACCAGTTGCTCCCACTCCGTCGGCTCGCGTCCCACCACCCCGGTCCAGGTAATGTCGTAGAAGACGCTGCCCGGTTTCTCCAGCCGGCCCCAGATGTCGATCAACACAAAATCGCCTTCTTCGATGGGCGCCGTTTTCTGCGCCGTGGGCTCATAGTGCGAGTCGGAACTGTTGGCGTTGGCGCTGACATTGGGGCCGTTCTCCCACACCAGCCCTTCGCGCCGCATGGCCTCGCTGAGCCACTCGACCATCTCAAATTCCGTCAGCCTGTCCGTGCCGCCGGTGGGGGGTCGCAGCCGCCGCCCCATCTCCAGCCAGCCCTCGGCCAGAATCCCATCGATGGCCCGCTGCGCCACGCCGTGGCTCTCGACCTGCTCCTGGCTCAGAACCGCTTCAAACTGGCTTACGAGATCGGCCGAACTCACGATCTCCTTGCCCAGCCCGCGCAGGAACTCCACCGTCCCGGCGTCCACCATGGAGACGTACATGATGGCGTTGTTGGGGGAGTACTGCATGGCGACGCGGTGCGCATCGGAGAGCATCGTCTCCAGTCCGCCGGCGAGCTCCTGCCAGCTTGAGTACTGGCCCTTGCGGCCAGGCAGCGAATCCAGACGCCCCTGCTCAATGCGATGCACCAGCTTGCGCGGCTCGCCCACGGCGGGCACAAAGTAGTACCAGCGCCGCGTGATGTGCGCCTTTTCGTCCAGTCCCAGGATGCGCCCCGCAATGGGGTCGCGGTGATGGTGGTCGTAAAACAGCCAGCCGTCGAAGCCGGCCTCGCGAATTGCCGCCTGAATTGCGTCGAGGTTCATACCGGCCATTCTACGCGCGCAGGGAATGCGCGTCAGCGCCGTCTCTACAACGCCGCCAACGCCTCAGCCTGGCTGGGAAACAGCCCGGCGTACTTGGTGATGCCCACCATCGTGAACACCTTGGTAAAGTGCGGCGAAAGACCGTAAGCGTATACCTTCTGGCCGGAGTTCGCGGCCTCGATCAGCAGTTGGATCACCAGCGCAATGCCGCTTGAATTGATGTAATCCACTTTACTGAAGTCCAGCAAAATCAGCTTGACGGCGCCCTTGGGCAGCGCCTGGTAAGCGCCCAAAACCGCGTCCTTTGAAGTGCTGGCAATATCCCCCTCAAAACGGAGGACGGTCACCGGGTGTCCGGCCGGGGAAGTGAGCTGGTCAACACGCGACTTGGTTTCGCTCTGCACGATCGATAGTCTCCGTATTCTCTCGGTTATCCCGCATCTTTATCCAGCCTGATCACCAGCCGGACGTAACTGCTCTTGCCGTCGGACCCGGCTACCCACTCCACCTCGTCCACCAGCGCCTGGATCAGGAACATGCCCATCCCGCGCGGGTCTTCCTCGCCGTGCATCTTGCGGTCGATGTCCGGTTTGGCCGGCTGAGTCTTCATACCCTTGCCGTCGTCGATGACCTTAACTTCCAGCGAGTCGACCCCTGCCGACAGCACCACGCCTACTGACAGCTTCTCGTTCAGCCGGTTGCCGTGCTCGATGGCGTTGATACACGCCTCGGCCACCGCCGTCTTCAGGTCCTCGATGCGGTCGTCGCGGAAGCCCATCAGCTTGGCCACCGAGGCAGCCGTGCTCATGGCCACCTTCTCGAATCCCATCCGCGACGGCAGCCGGACCTCCACGGTCGCGGTTTTTATCTCGCTCATGCCGGCATCTCCGGGTTACTCCTCCACCGGCACAGCGCCAGTGCGGTCATGTCGTCTGACTGCGGGCCGCCTGAAGAGAATTCATCGAGCGTCGCCCACAATGCATCGAGAATATCATCAGCATTCTCAGACGGGCACTTGGAAAATTCATCCAAAAGACGTTCCGGCCCAAATTCCTCATCCCCCTTGAACACCTCCGTCAGCCCGTCGGTATAAAAAAGCAGCCGCGCCCCCGGCGCAAACCCGTGCCGCTCGCTCGCGTAGCGCATTCCCGGCAGCAGCCCCAGCGGCGTCCCTGCGGCGTCGAACTGGTGCGGCTTCGCGCCCGGCTCAATCAGGAATCCGGGATTGTGGCCCGCGTTCACCACCTCTACCTCGCCGGACTCCGGGTGGAATCTCAGGAAGATCGCCGTCACATACCGCCGCCGCGCCTCTTCGCCCTCGGCCCAGTGGTGCTGGTTCATCCGCGCCGCCAGCTCGTCCAGCGGCATTCCCGTCACCGCCATTGCCCGGAAGGCCGAGCGGAAGCTGGAAGCCATGATGGCCGAAGCCAATCCCTTGCCCGCCACGTCCGCTACCGCCATCAGCAGGCTGCCATCCGGCTGCTCCACAATATCCAGGTAATCGCCGCCCAACTCATAGCAGGTAACGGAGCGGAAGCCCACCGAGTATCCAGGGATCGAAGGCAGCCTCTGCGGCAACAGAGACTGCTGAATCGCCCGCCCCGCATCCAGGTCCTGCTGCACCCGAGCAAACTCCACGTTGCGCTTGTGGTTTCGCGCATTTTCCAGCGCCACCGCCGCCTGCAGCGCCAGCCCCTCGATAAAGTCCGCCTCGTAAATCGTCAACTCCCGCCCGTCCGGAGGCGCCACTACCAACTCCGCCATCCGCCTGCCGTCGCGATCCTCCAGCGGATAGCGCAGCGCCGCATCCGTGTCGGCCGCCGGCTCGTCGCCATAAACCAGCCCGGCAGAAGGAAACGCCGCCCCGGCCATCTCCAGTTCCCGCACCACGATCCGCAGCACCTGCTTCAGCACCTCTTCCTCGCGAATCGTCGAGTGGACCTTCCGCGAAGCCTCCAGCAGTGCCTGCAGCCGCGCCACCTGCTGCTGCAAGTCGATCGTCTCGTCATTCCCCGGGATCTCCACGCCAGCCGCCATCCGTCCTGTCCTCCGTGGATTCTCACTCTACCACGGCAACATGATCCCTATCTTCTTTCCCGATTCATGGAGCTGAAGGTGGCTTAAACTCGAGGCGTGGAGGTAAATATGGTCCTCTGGAAACGCGCCGTATTCTTCGGACTCCTCAGTTGGTTCATTCCTTTTGCCATCTCCTTCGTTGCATTTCCCTTGAAGAAATCCAATGCTCCGCTCTTCGGCACGCTGATGTACCTCGTTGTCTTGCTGACCGCCGGTGCATTGCTCATCGGCTATTTTCGAGCCCGTCCCGTGCTGGTTCGCGAAGCCCTGGTCGTCGGAACGCTGTGGTTCGTGATGAATCTTGTGTTCGACTACCCGATGTTCGCCTACGGTCCCATGAAGATGACCGCCCACGGCTATTACTCCGAGATCGGCCTGGTCTACCTCACGTTTCCCGCCTTTGCGCTGATGGCGGCGCGGCTAACGAAGCCGCCAGGCTCATAAAGGCGTAGAAACACCTCGGGCGGATCGTCGATGAGAGCGAATGGCAAGACCGCACGCTCAGGCATTTTCTTTGTTTCCAACATCGCTGCTGTTTGCGGTCAGCCCCGCACCACCGCCCGAATATCTTTAGTCTCCAATATCCGCTTCTCATACCCCCGCTTCGCCACCGCCAGCATGGCCCGCCCAATCTCCCGCGTGGTTACTACCTGGTTCGGCAGCGCCCACCGCAGCACCGGCAGCAGCGGCCCGCCAAGCTTATAAACGACCCTGTACACCGGCGTCCTCGACTGAATCCCATCCAGCGGCTCAATCAGCCCCGGCCGGAACATATACGGCTTCAGCGGCAGCCGCAACAGCGCATTTTCCGTCCGTCCCTTCACCCGCGCCCACATGATCCGCCCCCGCTCCGAGCTATCTGTCCCCGCGCCGGAAACATAGATGAACGTCATTCCCGGATTCACTCGGCTCAGCGTCTCCGCCGCCGCCAGAGTGAGCCCATACGTCACCCGCTCGTAGTCCGCTTCCTTCATCCCGCTCGACGAGACCCCCAGGCAGAAGAAGCACGCATCGAACCCCGTCAGCTCCCCCTCCATTCCCGCATAGCTCGATAAATCTCCATGCACAATCTCTCGCAGCTTCGCGTCCCGCGCTCCCGTCGCCGTCCGCCCGACGGTCACCGCCAGCCCCACTTCCGGATCGCGCAGACACTCCCGCAGCACCCCTTGCCCCACCATCCCCGTCGCGCCAAACACCAGCACCTTCATCGCGTCACCCACCTGGATGCAAGCATAATCCCCATCCCAATCCCCACCCCGATTCCTCCGTAATCCCACCGCAATGATGGATACTCGTGGTGTGCGCAGCGCAATCCTCATGGCGATTGGTGTGGCCAGTCTGGCCGGAGCTTGTTGCTGCGACCCACAGGTTCCGCCCACCTGGCCCTCCGCCGCAGCCCACGCAGCGCAGTTTGCCCCCCAGGCCCGCGTCGTTGTCCTCGATATTGCAAGCGGCCACCTGCTCGCAGCCAGCCACCTGCCTGAAGCCGCCCGCACCCTCGCCGCACCCGGCTCCACGCTCAAGCCGCTCGTCCTTTACAGCCTGATCGCTTCCGGCCGCTGGGACCCATCCCGCCGCGTCGCCTGCACCCGCAAGCTCCGCATCGCCGGCCACTCCCTCAACTGCTCCCACCCACCCGCCGACCCCATGGACGCCCGCCAAGCCCTCACCTGGTCCTGCAACACCTACTTTGCTGCCCTGGCCGGCGCCCTCGCCCCCGGCCAGCTCCGCGCCCTGCTCGCCCCCACCGGCCTGCTCAGCCAAACCGGCCTGGCTCCCGCTGAGGCAATCGCCGTCTTCCACGACCCGCAGACTCCCGACGCCACCCGCCTCGCGCTGCTGGGCGTAGACGGAGTTCTCGTCACTCCGCTGGAGCTGGCCACAGCCTACCGGTGGCTTGCCTTGCAACTAGCCGCGCCGCACCCGGAGGGTACCGGGCGACCGCCCGCTTCTGCCGCGGCGCAGGTGGTCCGCGACGGCCTTCAAGATTCAGCCAGCTTCGGCATGGCCGGCGCGGCATCTCTCGGCGGAGTCGCAATCGCCGGCAAAACCGGCACCGCCAGCCCCGCCGCAGGCGGCCAGAGTCACGGCTGGTTTGTCGGACTGGCCCCATCTGACGCCCCCCGCGCCGTCATCGCCGTCTACCTCCCCGCCCGCCACGGCGCCGACGCCGCCCGCGTAGCCGCCGACCTTCTCGCCCACTCTCCCCTCAGGCAGCCGCAGCCATGAAAGCCATTCCGCCGTCGCCCAGACGGGTCCTCTTGCTGGCCCTTCTCGTTGCCATCGCACCAGCTCTCGCCCAATCTCCCCTCGCAAAACCAGCCTCACACCCTCCCGCAACCCTCCGCGTCGGCCTCTGGACCCTCTGGCACGACAAAGACCTGACCATCTCTGCCACCCCGGATTCCGGCGCAACCCTCCGCACCTGCGAAACCTGCGCCGCATCCCCGCTCAACTACCCCATGCAAATTCGCGCCACCGCCTCAAAGCTGACCCTCCCAACCAATCGTCAACCCGCATCCGTCCGGCTCACCGGCCCCATCACCCTCGCCGCCCACGGCGAAACCCTCACCCTGCACAATCCCCTCCGCGTTTCCGCCCGCAACGGCGAACTCATCCTCGCCGTAACCCTCCCCGTCGAGACCTACGTTGAGCGCGTCGTGGCCAGCGAGAGCGGTTCTGCCGACACCCCCGAATCCCTCAAGGCTCTGGCCATCGTGGTCCGCTCCTTTGCCCTCCACCAGCCCCACGGCCACACCGATTACGACCTCTGCGACTCCACCCACTGCCAACTGCTCCATTGGGGAGCAAAGCCCCAGCCTGATGCCACAGAAAAGCTGGGTGCCCCATCCTTTCCGCGGCCCTTTGCGGAAAGGGTGGGAAACCTCGCCGCCCACGCCGCCACCCTCGCTACCGCCGGCGAAACCCTCTGGTTTCACGGCCAGCGCGCCGAAGCCTGGTTCCACCAGAACTGCGGCGGCCGCACCGCCTCGCCCTCCGAGGTCTGGCTTGAAAAGGGACCAGCCCGCAAGCCCATGCCCTGGCTAACCTCGCGCACTGACAGCTATTGCACCGCCAACGGCGCCCGCGAGTGGTCCGCCAATCTCTCTCTGTCCGATCTCACCGGCGCCCTTGCGGCCGCCGGCCTCGTTCGCCCCGGATGGAAAACCCTCACCGTCGCCCGCCGCGGCGAGTCGGGCCGCGCCGTCATCCTGCTCCTCGCATCGACCGAAATCTCTGCCTCCACCGAGATCACCGCCGAAGACTTCCGCCTCGCCGTCGGCCGCGCGCTGGGCTGGAACCGAATCTTGAGCACCTGGTTTGAGGTCTCGCGCCAGGGCGACCAATTTCTCTTCCACGGCCGCGGCTCCGGCCACGGCGTCGGCCTTTGCCAGGCCGGCGCCGCCGCCATGGGCGCCTTGGGCCACGACTCCAGCCAGATCCTTGCTCAATACTTCCCCGGCGCCATCGCCGCCGACGAATCCACCGGCTTTCTCTGGCAAACCCTCCGCGCCCAGGGCTTTGCGCTTGAAACCCTCGCTCCCACCGACGCCGTTTATCTGCCCCAGCTCAGCCAGGCGCTCGCCGATGCCGAATCCCGCTCCGGCCTGCAAGTTACGGACCCCATCACCGTGCGCGCCTTCCGCTCCACGCCGGCCTTTCGCGACGCCACGCTCGCCCCCGGCTGGGTTGCGGCCTTTACTGAGGGCAACTGGATCGCCACCCAGCCGCTCCCCACGCTGGCGTCGCGAAAACTGCTCGTCCCCATCCTCCGCCACGAGTTCCTGCACGCCCTGGTCGAGAGTCAGGCCGTATCCAACGCTCCGCTCTGGCTGCGCGAGGGCCTTGTCGAAGTTTGGAGCGGAGACGCGAAGCCCACCACCACGCCGCCCGCCCTCAAGCTCGACCAGATCGATCGCGCCCTCGCCCACGCCGCCACCGAAGCCCAATCCCAGGCCGCCCATCGCGCCGCCGCCTGGTACGCCACTCGTCTCCTCGACCGCTTTGGCCGCGCCCAGGTCCTTGCCTGGCTCCGCTCCGCAGTCCCGGCAAGCGCTCTCGCCGCCCTGCAATGATCCGTCGCGTACGCCCCCGCGTCCATCCGCGGCACGCCCCGCTGATTTATCCTTCCATCGATGCGCCAGACCCTGTCCATCGCCATGATTGCCATGAACGAGGAGGCGAACCTGTCCCGCACCCTCGAGAGTGTTCGCTGGGCCGACGAAATCATCCTCGTCGACTCCGGCTCCAAAGACCGTACTCTGGAAATCGCCCATTCCTTCGGCGCCAAAACCACTTATCACGCGATCAAAGGCCACGGCGAACAGAAAAACGTCGCCCTCGACCTCTGCACCTCCGACTGGATTCTGCTCCTCGACGCCGACGAAGTCCTCACCCCCAGCCTTCAGGATGAAATCCGCCGGCTCCTGGCCTGCGCGGACGGCCGCGAACCCAAATACGGCGCCTACTGGATTCCCCGCCTGAACCTCTACTTCGGCCGCTGGATCCGCCACGGCGGTTTCTATCCCGATCGCAAGCTGAGGCTCTTCCGCCGCGGGGCGGCTCGGCTAAGTGAAGGCGTCGGCCCTCACAGCACCCCGCAGTTCACCGGCCCCAAAGGCAAGCTCAAGGGCGATATGCTCCACTACGCCTATCCCACCATGGGCATCTATCTCGAACACATGAACCGCTATAGCTCCGAGATCGCCCAACTCCTCGTAAAGTCGGGCCGCACCAGCAGGTCCCTCCCCGGATTTATCTGGAACACTGTCCTGAACCCCGCCGCAACCTTCGTCTATAACTACTTTTTCCGCCTAGGGTTTCTCGACGGCCGCGAAGGCCTGATCCTCCACATCAACCACTCCATCTACATCCACTGGAAGTTCATCAAAGCCTGGCGGCTGGGAGCGGGGAAAGAGTAAGCCTCTCCACGAAGCTCATAGCTGGTCTTTGCGATAGTTGTCGAGATAGATAGTCATGGGCTGTTGCATCTGGTCTCGATAGAGGCCCATCTTGAAGAAGAAGAATCCGTGCGCCGGATATCCGCGGGCCGCGCGGTAAGCGGTGACACCGGAAAAATGCGCGATGGGCTGGCCATTCAGCCAGCCGTCGATTACGCCGTCGTCGGTTTGCGAAAAGCGGGTGACAAAGCGAAAGTCGAGCCACCGGCCGCGCATCTCTCCCTGCGATTTGTAAAGAACTGCCTCGCCGTCGTCGTTCTTGCGCGTGAGGAAGAGAACGCCACCGATATAGCGAATGGCGAGCACCGGATTGTCTGGCCGGCAGTTGCCGGTGTCGCATAGCTGCTTCCATTGAGAAATAACCAGGCGGGTGCTGACGATGGGGAAGTCGGCGGGGAGATAAAGGCTGAAGGAATACTGGTAGGTTTTTCCCGATTGCGCCCAGAGACGCGGGGCTTCCATAAGTTCGTCGCGCTCGCTGGCTGGGCCGTCGTCGCTTCCTGGTTCAAAACGGTCGTTGTGATGCACGGTGATCTGCGCCGCGCTGTGGCCGCTGCGGACGACCTGGTTTTGAATGGAAAAGGCGCCGGGAACCATCCGATCGGTGATCCAGATGGAACTGAGCTGCGGGCTCTCGAAGGTGTCTGCCGCATGGATGGGGCGGTGCAGAACCCATGCGATGCGCAGGCAGCCCAAGGCGATGAGAAGCAGAAAGACGGCTGCAACAATCAGCAAGAAACGGCGGGGAAAAGTCCTGCTCATTACGAATGGCTCTCTGGTGGGGGAATGTCGGCCTCGGCGCTCCGGTCGCGCTCCGGCGGCCCCCCCAGCACCGGCACCGCCACCATCACCTCCTCCGCCGGAGGTTCCTGCCGGCCAAACAGGGTAGCCCACCATCCCAGCAGCACCACCCACGAAGCTACCGCCAGCAGATAGGCCACTGTGAGCTTCATCCCCACAGCCCACACCTGCGCCGTCACCGTCCCGTGCGGCTCGCCCGCAAAGAAATTGCCCGGCAGAGCCACGCCCACCACCGCCGCCAGCACCACCCCCAGCCACCAGCGCCAGTTCCACAGCAGCCGCAGAACCCTCCGCCACGGCAGCCGCCAGCCCCACTGCGCCGCGGCCGCTCCATACGGAATCACCTTGGCCGGCACCACTACCCAGCGCAGCACCCACTCCAGATCCGTCAGCCAGAGCTGCAGGTGGTCATAGGTGAAGACCCTGGCCCTCGCTCCAGCCGAAGCCCGCGAGTTCAGGTACCCCGCCCACAGCGGAATCTGGTCGTCGCACCAGTCCAGCACCGCCCACGCCGCCGCGCCCACGGCAATCCACACCAGCAGCGTCGCCGCGCCCCACACCAGCTTGACCCGCTTCCCGTCGTCGTCCGCCAGCCCCCGTACCGTCCCGGCCTGCAACTCCAGCGCCGAGATCACCAGCAGCAACGGTATCACCAGGCTCAGCACCACCTGCCAGACGTGCTTGTCCGGCAGCCGCGTCCATCCCGCCCCCGCCAGGATCAGCAGCAGCGTCCCGCCAAACTGCGCCGCAACCCAGCCCCACGCCCGCCGCAGTCTTCCAGACAGATTCTTCAAGGTTTCCTCGCTCACTGCTGCACCTCCAAAGTTGCCGGGTCGGTCGTCGCCTGCACATTCGCCTGATACATCGGTCCCGCCTGCGCCGGGCTGATGGCAAATTTGCCCGGATTCACCACCTTCAGCAGGTACGCATACTCCCGCCGGCCATTGAACTCCGTGTTGAAGAAGGCCGCCCGGTCGTCGTGGAACTCCTTGCGCGTAAACCAGTCCGCCCACCAGTCAGGCTTGTTGTTCAGCGTGTAAAGCCCTGTGTTGGGCAGGAACTCCGTCCCCGCCGGAATCGGATCCTCCGCCAGCAGATACTTCCAGTCCGTCCCATTCAGCGCCAGCCTCACCGCTACAATATCGCCCACGTGCACCGGTCCCTTCAGCGCAACCAGGTCATAAGTAATCGCATCGGTCGGCTTGGGCTGGTTTTTCTGGAGCACGTAGTAGTCCCGCGTAATGTTCAGCGCCAGTTTCTCCTGCTGGTAGAGCTTTTTATCCGCCGCGTACCACGCGCTCTCCGCCGACCAATAGGTAATCCCGTTGCCGCTCTTGCGAATCGTCACCTGCCCGCCCGAGCCCGCCTGCGCAAGTTGCCCCGGCGCAACCTTGATCTTCCATGGCAGCGCAAACCCATCGCCCACGCCAAAGTGCCGCTTGCCCACGCTGGTCCCGTTCACCAGCACCTCCACGTCGGAGGTGTTGCCCAACTCCCCGCTCAGCGTCAGGTAGTCGGTAAGTCCCTCGATCACCATCGCCGTCTGCTTGGTCGTATACCAGTAATCTCCGTCGCGATGTTTCCCCAGCCACTCGGCCGCCTTGGGCAGCAGGCCGCTCGACCGATCCTGCCTCACCAGCAGCTTCAGCGCAAACGCCGTCGTTTCCGCGGAAGTATCATCCCAATACTCCAGCAGCCCATCGTAGTTTCCCGCCCAATACGCATCGGCATCGGTGGTTTTGGCCTTCTTTTCCAGCAGAGTGGCCGCCTCTTTCGCGCGCCCGTCTCCCGCCGCATCCAGCGCCAACCCCACCAGCGCCAGCCCCTCGTCGCTCGCTTTGCTTTTGTTCTCCCAGGCCTTGTCGAGCGCCTCCTTCGGCGCCCCGCCCGTCGTCGCCAGCGCGAACACCGTATAAGCCCTCAGGTCCGCAATCATCTCCGGATGCGCCGCCAGCGTTGCCTTCAGCCACTCGCGTCCCTTGTTCAGCCGGTCGCCGTCAATCTTGTAGCCCGCGTCCTTCGCCTGCCCCAACCCGCTCACCACATAGGCGGTCATGAACACCCGGCTGGGATCGTCCTGCCACCACCCCCAACCGCCATCGTCGTGCTGGAAGCTGTACAGCCGCTCCAACCCCGCCTTCACCTCGTCGTTCAGCGTAGCCCGGTCGATCGGCGACTTCAGATGCAGCTTGTCCACCGCCTGCGCCACGATAAGGTCCGGCAGGAAGCTCGACATGGTCTGCTCCGTGCATCCCCACGGATAACTCGTCAGGTAATCCAGCGCATCGAACACCGTCCCCGCCACGCTCGGCGCCACGGTAATCGTGAGCCCCCGCGTCCCCGCGTCTGAGCCAGCCGGATAGCTGTAACTCCACGCGCCCTGCCCCGCTCCGGAGAACACCACCCCCGACCCCGCCGCCCGCTGTTTCACGCCAAACGCCAGCACCGGCAGCGTCATTTCCAGCGCGTCGCTCTCCTCATTGGTCAGCGCCTTCGCCGTCAGCACTGCATTCCCCGTCGCGTGCGCCTTCACCCTCCAGTCCACATAGCTTTCACCCTTGGCCGGAATGTTCACCTTCTGCGTCTGTCCGCCCACGACCTCCAGCCCAGTAACATCGAGCGCAAAGGTCACGTCCTTGGCCGTCTCCAGGTAGTTATGCGCAATCACCCGCAGAGTTACCTCGTCGCGCTGCCGGAAAAACCTTGGCGCGGCCAGCCGCACAATCAGGTTCTTGCGCACCAGTACCCGCGTCACCACCCCGCCCGCCTTGCCGTCGTCGGTCATGGCCCGGATCGTTGTCCGCCACGTCGTCAGCGCATCCGGAAAGTTGAACTCCACGTGCGCGTGCCCGTCCGGCCCCGTTTGCACATTCGGATTCCAGTACGCCGTATCGGGAAACGCCTTGCGCACCTTGGGCACCACCAGGTCCGACCCCGGCTTCACCTGCGCCAGGCGCGGATGGTAGAGTCCCGCGCCCAACTGCGCCAGCAGCGGGCTCTTCGTCCCCGCCTCACCGGAAAAGAAAAACTCGAACGAAGTCTGCGGATTCAGATAAACGGAACGCTTCGGGTAGAAGAACGCCACAATGTTTCCGCTCTCGTCCGGCCGCACCGAGTAGAGCGCCTCGTCCACCTCGCCAAAGCTCAGGTCCGCTTCCACCGGCTTGCCCTGGTAGTCCACCGCCAGCACGTCGAAGCTGCCCTTTTCTCCCGGCAGATATTTCGCCTTGCTGGGCGTTGCCGTGATCGTCAGCGTCCGCTCCACGGTCGGCACTTTCAGGCTCTTTTGCGCAGTTATCAGCTGGTTATCGTGGACGATCACCGCACTTATTACCAAGTTAGGCTGCGCCAGCTTCGTGATCGGCACGTCGAAGGCAAAGCTCTCGCCCGTCGCGTGCAGCAACTGCCGCGACTGCACACTATCCCCCTCCGCCGTCACCACCGCCCATGACTCTTTCAACCCCGTCACCAGCAGCAGGTGCGCCACATCGCCCACCTGGTAGCTCTTTTTGTCGGCCACAATCTGCGCTTGCGTGTTCTGGTTGTACCACTCGCCTCCGCCGTTCCAGATCCACACAAACGTCCTGCCCTCCACCGTCCGGCTCTCCGGCGTCTGCGCGCTTGCCGTCACCTCGAAGTCCCCGCTGCCGCTGTTGCTTACCGGCAACTCCACCAGCGCCGTCCCGTCCGCTCCCGTCGCGGCATCGCGGCTCGTCACCGGCGTCTCCGTCCGCTGGTGCGTTGTAAAATCCCACTTCTCCAGATTCACCCCGATGTGCACCGGCGTCACCACCGGCTTGCCGTCGTAGTCCTGGGCCGTCACCTTCGCCCGCACCGGCTCGCCGCTCTTGAACACATAGCTCGTCGGCTCCACGCTCACCCGGAACGACCCATACGTCGCCAGCACCGTCGCGTGCCCGCTCACTTCGCGGTTGGCGGCGTCCGTCACCCGCGCCTCGATGCGGTAGTCCTGGTCGTCATGCTTGCCGTCGATCGCCGTCGGCACGGTCACCGTCAGCCGCCCGTTGGCATCCAGCACCCCCTCGTGCTCCTGTTGCTCGGTGGCGCCGTACGTATCAGACTCCTCAGCGGAACCTTCACCGGCATCCTCGCCCCCCGCCTCGCTGTCCTCCGCCTCGTCCTCGTCCCACCAGTAATGCGTCGACGTATGCACCACGTACTTAACCTTCGCATTGGCCACCGGCTCGCCGAAGAAGTATCGCGCCTCAATCACCGCCTGGATCTGGTTGCCTTGCAGCACCCGCTGCGACGCCGGCTTCACCGTCACCTGGTACTCCGGCTTCTTGTACTCTTCTACATAGAAGCTGCCCGCGCCTTCCACCCCCGTGTCCATGAGGTCAATCCTGTAATAGCCCAGCGCAGCATCGGAGTCGAGAGTCAGGTCCACCGTGATCGTTCCATGCGCCGAGAGGGCAATATCCTTTGAGAAGACCTCCTTGTTGTCGCTGTCGGTCACCCGCAGCGTCGGCGTCCAATCCTTTGGCAACTGGAGAGCGTCGTCCTTTTGAAGGCGAACCACAGCCTTGATGTGGATCGTGTGTCCTGGACGATAAACGGGACGGTCAGTGTAAATGTATGCTCGCGCCAGCCTCTCATTCTGCTGTTCGAATCCGTAACTCCACGGCGTTACCAGCGCCGCATCGGCCCCATGCCGCGCCAGAATCCACACATTCTCCGGCTCCGCGCCCTGCGCCGCCCCGCGCAGCGTGACGGTCAGCGAGGCCAGCCCATCCGCGCCTGTCTTCGCCGACGACTGCAACTGTTTGCCGGTCCACAGCGCCACGTCCGCGTCCCCAACCGGCGCGCCCGTCTTCCTGTCGGCCACATACAGATTGGCCTGCCCGTTGGCCGCCCGCTCCACCACCGCGATGCCGGTCACAATGGCCACGGTGTACGCCTTGTACGTCCCGTCCGTAGCCTCGATCAGGTAAACCCCCGCCGCCAGCCCCTCGATCGGCAACTGCTGCGTCTCGCTCACCAGCGCCGGCGGCGTCTCCAGCTTCCATCGCGCCACCAACTGGCTCTCGTTCAGCAGCGGAATCTGCGCAAACTCCGTCGCCCCCACCACCCGGCTGCGCTTGCCCAGCCTGCCCTGCTGCTCGCGAAAGCTGTCCCGCGCCTCGTCAGTAAACTGCCCGCGAAAGAACCGCCTGATCGTCCACCACAGGTGAGCCTTGAAGTCGTGCAGCCGCTCGATCCACGTCCGCTGGTCGATCTTCTCCTCCGGCGAGTAGCTCTGCACCCCGAAGCTGTGCAGGTCCTTGAGCCCCGCAAAGAATTTCTCCGCGTCCCTCACCTTGTAAACGCGAAACTCCAGCGCCGGCACGTTCCTCGCCAAGAGCTGAATCTTCACGCTCTCTCCCGGCGCAAACGTCCGCGTCGTCGAAAGCGAAAACGACCGCGTCGCATCCTTCGCGGCGGCCGGCAGAGCGGAGCAGACCAGGAGCAGCAATGACGAAACAAAAAGCAGCGGCTTGCGCAGCCTCATAAAGTCCCTCGCAGAATATTCCATCGATAAACGCCAAGAAAGTTAGGATTGCCGGGAACCGGCCTCCATTGCGCCTGCGGATGGTCGAGCAGTTCCGCCACCGCCACCCGCCTCAACTCCCCGGCCCGACCATGATCTTCGCCCGTGTCGTAAACCACCGCCGCCTCTGGCCCGATCCTCGTCACGATCATCGAGTGCCACGGCGAAGACTGCCCGAACTGCCGGTAAAACAGCAAATCTCCCGGCTCGGCCAGCCCCACATCCCGGCTCACAAAATACGCATTCCGCTCCACCAGCGTCCGCGCGTCCGCAAACTGCGCAAAAGCCCCGTTGGCCGCGTCTTCCGCCTGAAAGCTCCCCGGCCGCACCCGGAACAGCCCCGCGCCCAGCGGCGTCTCCGGGTAGCGCCACGCCCGAATCTCCCCCGGCAGCGCCTCAACCTGCATCCCCGCAGCCGCGAACCAGGTGTCGTCGTGCCGCTTCAGCGCCTCGCGGTACGCGTAGCGCAGCAGGCTTGCACAATCGGTGATTTCCGCCGGAACCTCCGCCCGCGGCCGGATCGCCTGATAATCGGCAATGGCCGCAAACCACTGCCGGAACGCCGCCTGGTCCGCCGGGTCCGTCAGCCGCAGAAAATCCGGCGTCCCATCCCCGAACCGGTCGCCCCAGCCCCGTCCAGCCCAGCCCGCTCCCGTCCCGTAGCTCGCCGCGCGAACCGCCCCCATCGCAGCCGGCGCATCGCTTCCCGCTCCCCTTGTCCTGTGCCGCCCATGCCCATGCGCAAAGACAAACAGCCGCAAAAGCAGCAACAGAATGGCAAACGCCACAATGCACGCCACAATCAGGCTCTGCATACGCGACTTTGTTTGGGGACTCATGCGGAGGTTCGATGCGAAGCGAAACCCATCTTACCGCGAATCGCCCGACCGTGGCGCGAAAGCCGATGAAAAGAATTCCTTTGTCTTTTGGCGATGCTTTGAAAGGGCGCGGCTTTACAGGCTGGGGAAGAAGACCTTCAATCGAGCTTAGCGTGTGGAAAGCATACCTCAGGGGCTAAAGCCCACGTTGATTTTGCGGCGTGTACGGCACGCGACCCAGAGGGTACCCCGGTCGTGCCCGGATACAAGGAAGTGCCCGACTGGACAGCAAGGTAAAGGAAGTGGCCGGCTGGACAACAATCGGGATTGAAAATTGAGTTTTTGCGCAGCCTGTTTGGCCGCGCCACCAAATGGGCAAAAAGGGAAATGGGCTTCAGCCCCCGAGGGAATGCCTGCTTCGAATCAATGAGCTTTCCAGCGACTTGATCGCAAATATCCCTCAGACGTACGAAGGCCCTCCAGCTCGCGCCGGAGGGCCTTCAATCGACTACCGCCAGCCTACGCCGTCACAGTCCGCCTCGGCTTGGAGCCCCACAGCCCGTAATAGGCGATGTAGAGATAGCAGATCACCGGCAGAATGAACGCGTGCTGAATGCCCATCTTGTCGGCCAGCACCCCCAGCAGGTAGGGAATCACCGCTCCGCCGACAACCGCGCTCATAATCAGTCCCGACCCCTTGCTGGTCATCGGTCCCAGCCCGGCAATCCCCAGCGTAAAGATGTTGGGGAACATGATCGAATTGAAGAACCCGCACAGTACCAGCGTCCCGATCGCGACCTGTCCGCTGGTAAACATGGACGCCAGCAGCATCGCAGCCGCGGCAAAGCCGAAGATGCCCAGCAGCTTTCCTGACCTGACCTTGGTCAGGATCCAGGAACCAAGCAAGCGGCCAACCAGCGCGCCGAACCAGTAGAGCGAGACCAGGAAGGATGCGGTTTTAAGCGAGCTCATCCCTTGCGTCTTGAAGTAGTTCACAGCGATCGACGCCAGCCCCACTTCCACGCCCACATAGAAGAAAATCCCCAGCGCTCCCAGAACCGTGTGCTTGTAGCTCCAGATGCTGCGGCCGAACAGCGCGTCGCCCACCTTGGCGGGGCGGAAGGCCTGCGTCTCGGTAATCGGGGGCAGGTGGGCAAACGCCACCGCCAGCCCCAGAATCAGCAGCCCGGCGGCAATCGCGATATAGGGCGCCCGAACCGTGTTGGCGATGCTCGCCTTGCTGGCAAGGCTGTCCGGATCCTTGAGGATATACGCCCCGGCGACCAGCGGCGCCAGAGTCCCGCCGATCGAGTTGAACGCCTGCGCCAGGTTCAGGCGCACGGGCGCGCTCTGCTCCGGCCCCAGAATCGAAACATAGGGGTTTGCCGAGGTCTGCAACGCGGTAACGCCTGCTCCCACCACGAAAACTGCGGTCAGGAACAGCGGGAAGCTCACCATCTTGGCTGCCGGCACAAACAGCAGGCAGCCCACCACTTGGATAAACAGCGAAACCACCATCGTCCGCTTGTATCCAATCGACTCAATCAGCTTGGAAGTCGGCGAGGAAAAGACCAGGTAGGCCAGGAAAAACGCCGACTCGGCCAGCATCGCCCACGCGTAAGGCAGATCGAAGATCGACCGCAGGTGCGGCACCAGCGCCATATTCAAATTGGTGATGAACCCGAAGATGAAAAACAGTGCGGTCACCGTGATAAACGGGACAAGATATCCGGGCGACGTCAGCGCCGCCGCTTGTTTCCTTTGAGCTGTCATAAGAGTGTTGTTCCCCGCTTCCTCAAAAAAGCTTCGCCGTGGGTTCGGGCTCCTGCCGAGATCCTGGCCGCAAAGCCTTCCCAGGACGACCGCCGGCGCTTCCCGTCAGTTGGTTTACCGCTGCCCGGAACCCCGGCCTTTTGCTGCACACAACACTATACGGAAAGCCCCGCACTGGGGAAGTGGCCCGCCCAACGGCTGCCTGCAATTCATCGCGTGGTCCGTTTCAGGGCTACCGCCCAGGCCCCGCATTCCGTTATTCTCAAAGCAAAGCAAGGAGACACGCGTGCCCACAGCAACGTTGAGCGGAGCCAAACTGAAGAAGGTTCTCGCGGCCCTGGAAGGCAACTGGCAAGCCGAAATGGAGGGCCACCACACGTACCTGGCCCTGGCCGAACGCGACTCCGACCCGGTCCGCGCCCAGGTGCTGCGCCATCTGGCCGGCGCCGAGTGGGAGCACGCCTCCCTCTGGCACGGCCGCATCCTCGAGCTGGGAGGTCCTGAGCCGGTCTACACCGGCCGCGTCCACGGCGAGGCCGACTCGCTGGCCAACCGCGCCGGCGGCGTCCGCATGGCCCTCCGCCGCCTGGAAATCGAGGAGAGCCGGCACATCGCCACCTACGGCGAGCAGCTCAAGGCCCTCGGCGACGAGGGCTCCATCGCCATCCTCGATCACGTCATCGAAGACGAGAAAGACCACTACCGCGAACTCGGCTCGCTGATCCGCGGCCACTACACCGCCCCCGCCGGCGCGCCCAGGATCGACGCCAAGGCCGTCCTCGAAGAACTGCTGGCCAAGCGCAACCAGGGACGCAAACAGCCCGGCGCCTGGATCGGCGACGCCATCTACGGCGTCAACGACGGCCTCGGCGCCATCTTCGGCATCGTCTCCGGCGTCTCCGGCGCCACCGCCGGCGACAGCAAATACGTCCTGCTGGCCGGCCTCTCCGGCATGATCGCCTCTGCCCTCAGCATGGGCTCCGGCGCTTATCTGGCCGCCAAGAGCGAGCGGGAAATCTACCAGGCCGAGGTCATCCGGGAGCGCGAAGCCATCCAGATGAACGGCCCCGAGGCCCGCGAACTCCTGGCCCTCTACTACCAGGTCAAGGGCCTTCCCGACGAAGACGCTCAGCACATGGTCAACCACATCGCCAGCGACCCCGAGCAGTTGCTCCGCGCCCTCGCCGGCGAACGCCTCGGCTCCTCTGAAGAAGCCCTTTCCAACCCCCTCGTCTCGGCCAGCTCCGGCGCGCTCTCCACCGCCATCGGCGCCTCCATCCCCATCATTCCCTTCTTCTTCATGACCGGCATTGACGCTGTCATCGCCGCCGCTGTCATCTCGCTGGCCGCCCACTTCGCCGTCGGCGCGGCAAAGAGCCTCATCACCGTCCGCTCCTGGTGGTCCTCCGGCTTCGAAATGACCGTAGTCGGCGCCCTGGAAGGCGCCGTAACCTACGGCATCGGCATCCTGCTCGGCAAAGGGGGAATGTAACCCAACCCGCCCGCAGCCCTGTTGTCCGCTTTCCCACAAAGGCGGACTTTCCCCTGCCCGCTCCCCCACAAAGGCTCCGTGCCCCATTCTTCGATCGTCTTTCGCTCGAAGGGTGGGAGATAACAACCCTGAACCAGCGGTCGTTTTTCCTTCCTCAGCTTCAATTCCCTTGGGTCGAGTCAATAGAATAAGTTCGGCCTTCGCCGCCGGGAGAACTCCACCTTGAAAACCAATCTTCGCCTGCTCGTCTTTGCCGCCGCGCTCCTGCCCGCTGTATCCGCCCTCAGCCAGCCCGCCCCTCAAATCGTCGTTGAAAATGGCGTCGCCCTCAAGACCCGCGACGGCGTCACTCTCCGCGCCGACATCTACCGCCCCGCCGCCGATGGTCAATATCCCGTCCTCCTCGAGCGCACCCCCTACAACAAGGACGACGCCGCCGAGTTCGCCCGCCGCGCCGCCGCGCACGGCTATCTGGTCGTCGTCCAGGACGTCCGCGGCCGTTACACATCCGAGGGCGAATGGTATCCCTTCAAGTACGAGACTCAAGACGGCTTCGACACCGTCGAATGGGCCGCAGCCCTGCCCCACTCCAGCGGCAAGGTCGGCATGTTCGGCGGTTCCTACGTTGGCGCCACGCAGATGCTCGCCGCCATCGGCCATCCCTCCCATCTGGCCGGAATCTGCCCCGTCGTCACCGCCAGCAACTACCACGAGAACTGGACCTACCAGGGCGGCGCCTTCGAGCAGTGGTTCAACGAGTCCTGGACCTCCGGCCTGGCCCAGGACACCCTCAACCGCGCCATCCGCGACAACACCAACGCCCGCGTCGGCAGCATCGTTCTGCCCCTCAACCAATACCCCGTCTTCAACATCCCCCCACCCCAGAACGCCGCGGCCCTCACCCACGCCCTCGCGCCCTACTTCCTCGACTGGCTCGACCACCCCGCCTACGACAGCTACTGGAAGCAATGGTCCATCGAGGAGAACTACCAGAACATCCAGGTCCCGGCGCTCACCATCGCCGCCTGGTACGACATCTTCCAGGCCGGTTCGCTGCGCAACTACATGGGCATCAAGGCCCATGGCGGCTCGGAGTCGGCCCGCACCGGCCAACACCTCCTCGTCACCATCGGCGGCCACGCCGGCGGCGGCCGCACCATCGGCGCCGTCGATTTCGGCCCCGCAGCCGCGGAGTTTGACGAGAACGACACCACCCTCGAGTGGTACGACTTCCTGCTCCAGGGCAAGCAGAACGAGTTCGCCACCGGTAAGCCGGTCAAGATCTTCGTCATGGGCCTGAACGAGTGGCGCAACGAAGACACCTGGCCCCTGGAGCGCGCCAAACCCACCAGCTACTTCCTCCACTCCTCCGGCAAGGCCAACACCGCCTCGGGCGACGGCGCTCTCTCCACCGCTTCCGCGCACTCTGAAGCCGCCGACACCTACGTCTACGACCCCGCCAATCCCGTCCCCACCGTCGGCGGCCCTCTCTGCTGCGACGCCGTCCACCTGCCTGCCGGCCCCCGCGACCAGCAAGAACTGGAAACCCGTCCCGACGTCCTTGTCTACTCCACGCCGCCCCTCGACCAGGACGTTGAAGTAACCGGCCCGGTCACCCTCGACCTTTACGCCAAATCCTCCGCTGCCGACACCGACTTCACCGCCAAGCTGGTCGACGTAGCTCCCAGCGGCCTCGCGCTGAACCTGACCGAAGGAATCTTGCGCGCCCGCTACCGCGAATCCGCCGCCACCGCCAGCCCCATCGTCCCCGGCCAGGTCTACGAGTACAAGATCGATCTCTGGTCCACCAGCAACGTCTTTCTCAAGGGCCACAAAATCCGCGTCGAAGTCTCCAGCAGCAACTTCCCCCGCTTCGACCGCAATTTGAATACCGGCAAGGATTCAAGCACTGACGCCACGATGGTGAAGGCCACCAACAGCATCCTCCACGACGCCACGCATCCTTCAGCGCTGCTGCTGCCGTTGGTGGCAAGATAGGATGCCAAGAATGCAGCCCGCACGAGAGGATCGCCGCATCGGCTACGGAACGCTCTTCGCTCTAGCCCTAGTACATCGTCCAAATAGTGCTTTATATTATCGAGATTTTCGGTTAGAGTTAGTCATATGCCGAGAGTCGCTCCCGTTGTCTCGCTCAACTCCACTGCCAAAGCCGCGCTGGACCAACTGG
>Ga0181524_10000592_pt1 | contig 43646 bp, 36 predicted proteins | sample PEATcosm2014_Bin_34_FD_119761 | JGI IMG/M metagenome (GOLD analysis project Ga0181524, IMG submission 119761) | Peatland microbial communities from MTU Mesocosm Facility, Houghton, MI, USA - PEATcosm2014_Bin05_60_metaG | ecosystem: Environmental > Terrestrial > Soil > Wetlands > Peat | place... | reverse complement strand
TGTTGTCCTTGTCCACGAATACCGTCTGGCGATTGCACGCGTTGTTGCGCGCCCCATTGGACGTGTCCGTCATCCGATCCAATTGGTCCGAGGTCAGGATATAGGCAAAGTCGTGATAGGACATGAGATTGGAATAGGTGTTGTTGACTTGGCGTTGTTGGTCCGAGTCGAGCAACGAATAATGGGAGACGTTAAAATTGGCTTTGGCCAGGTCGTCCATGGTCCAACACTCCGTATCCAGCAAGGTGTCCGCGATGCCGTCGTCTTGCGGATTGTGGTCGCAGCCAACGCCTTCGTTGCAAGCGGCGCAAAGGCAGCCCATGGTGTGGCATAAGCCAAAGTAGTGGCCCGACTCGTGGGCAAAAGTATTGGTGTAGGTGGCTCCCCCGCCGCCCTGGCCGGCCAGTATGATATTCCACAGTTGCGCCCCGCTCGGCAGCGGATCCACCGGAAAGCCGCAAATGGCCCCCTGGGGACTGTTATTGATGTAGATATTCAATGCATCATCGCGCCAAAAATACTGCTGGGGATTGTTCCGGGCGGCGAGTTCCACTTGCCAGCGGCTGGCTTCGTCGCGCGAATCCGCGGTATAGTACTCCGCTGCGCCCTGGACGTCGCTGATCTCCTCAAGCCGGAAGCGATAGCCCCGGCCCGAACGGTCCATGATCAAATTGGCGGCCGCGATGTAGTTGCTGACCTGGCTCGCGTTGGTCAGCGGGGCATACAGGTGGTTGCCAATCCAGGCTCCGGACGGCCGCTTCCCGTTGGCATCGCAGATGAACTTCACTGACACTCGCCATTCGATTTGGGCCTGGGCGGCGCCGGTCATCAGGCCAGCGGTCAACAAGCTAAGGATTAGTTTCACAGGCTCCTTTCCTATTGCAGGCTAACCAGGACGAGCACCAGGCCCTTGCCTTCGTTCAGGCCGGTCATGGCCTTGCCCAGGGTGGCGCCTTGGGCTCGGGCCGGCTCGGCCACCTTCATGGCATGGCCCGGCGTGCCGGAGGTCGTCAGCAGGTCGCCGGGCTTGATGGGGCCGTTGGCAGCGTCGGCCAGCGCATAGACACGGCCGGTGAGGGCCACATTGCGGCCGCCGCCCAGCGCGCCTTGCTGGTGCAACGCCAGGCCGGGGTGGATGCCGTTGGCGCCGCTGATAATGCCGGCGACCCGGGTATCGTAGGCCCGCTCGCTCAACTTGAGCCGCCCGGGATTGTCGTCATCGATGATGACCACCGCCCCGGGCGGGACCTCCTTCCCGGCAATGGCGAACGGCTCGGCGATATCAGCTCCGCCAGTAATGTTAACCACCGTAACCGTGGCCTCGCCCGTGTTGCCGTTGAGACTGATGGTGGCGTTGCCATTGGTGTCCCGCACGTCGAGCCGGCCCGAACTGGTGCCGGCATCGTTGGGCCAGATTTCGAGCGCATTGCGCAAACGCATCACCCCCGCGTTGGGCGAGTTGGCGATGTTAAGGCCCGGGCACAATCCACTCTCGCTCCGGAACTGGATATCCCCGGCGCCGGTGTTGACATCCAGTTTGCCTGCGGCCGATGTGGCGCCGATGCTGACATTGCCGCCGTTGTCAATACTCAGGCGCGGTGAGAAGCCGGTGTAGAAATCGAGTCCGTACCGGTTGCCGCCGCTGGTCCGTTTCGAGACAATGCCCTCGCCGCTGCCCGAGCCGAAGACCAGAGCGCGGGTGAGGGAACCGGAGTTGAGGGAACTGCTGTCGAGGTTCAAGCCGCCCGCCAGGCTGAGGTTGCCACTCAGGGTTAAACTGCCGGTGGTGTCCACATTGGCCACCTCGCCGCCGTTGGCACGCAGAGCGAGAATCTTGCCTGTGCCGGTGGCGCCCACATTGAGCGCGCCGTCCACCGCGTTGCCGGTGGAGATGACGCGCAGGGCCGGGGCGGTATTACCCCCGCCGTTGTCGTTTTCGATGTCGCTCAAAGGTGTATTCCAGCCGCCCCCGCTTCCGCCCCGGATGGTGAACTGCCCCACCACATTGGTGGTGCCGATGCCAAAGCCGCCGTACGCTCGAACCAGAAACTGGTCCGTGGCGCTGGAAACAAAGTCCGCGTTCATCGAATCGGCCCAGACGAACGAGCCGGCATGGAGGGCTTTGGCCCGGAAACCCGCGGCGAAACTGTGGGCGCCCCCGGCGAGGTTGCCGGAGCCTCCCGGCACGGTAGCGTCATCGTTGGTGGCCGCGTTGCCTGTGCCCCCGCCAACGGTGGCATATTGAACCGTCGCCTGGTTGTTGCCCCCGCCACTGACCGTGGCATATTGACCGGCAGCCCGGTTGTTGGCGCCCCCGCTGATCGTAGCATAGTTGCCGCCCGCGATATTGTTTCCCGTCCCCAGGATGGAAAAGCCGCCGCCCCCAATGGTGGCGCCATGAACACCATTGCTGACCAGATTGCCCGAACTCCCCCCCACGATGTTCGGGCTGGTGGCATTGGGTTCGAGGCGGAAGGCGCGGGTGTTGTTGACCCTGAATTCCAGCGGTTGGTTGTCCGCCGTGCCCAGCCCATTGGCCCCCGGCGCCGTGCCGGCGTTGCCGGTGGTCTGCCAAAAGGCGGTGGCGTGAAGCCCATCGAGCAGATCCGCGTTCAGATTGGCCACCGGGTTGGTGCTGCCGACGGCGAAGGGCGCGCCGGCGGGCGGGTTGAACGTCACCGTGCCGCTGAAAACCTGGCTGGCCGAAAGCCGGGAGATAGTGCTGGGAATGGCGCTCTCCGGAATCGACCCCGAGATGCCGCCGCCGGGCACGGTGCCCGCGGCGGTGGCCTGCAGCGCGTATGGCGTGGGACTCAGGTACTGCCGGGGCGAGAGCGTTGTAAAATCAGCAGCGCCCCCGTTGGTGCGCACGCTCACTTCCAGCCAGCAGGCGGTCCCGTCGAACACCGCCCCAAAGTCGAGCGAGGCCGTGAAGGAACCGTTGACGACCGTTGTATTGGCGTTGGTCAAGACAGGCCCGACCCGGTTGCCGCCGCTGGCTGCGTCGTAAAGTGCGAAGCGCCAATCATAAGTGCCGTTGGCCGCGTTCACTCCGTCACTGAGATGGCCTTGATAAGTGAAACCTGTGCCTATTGGCGAGGCCAGGCCGACGATGCCGGCGCATCCGAAAAGGAAAAGGGCTGCAGTAAAATGGCTGGTTTTCATGAGCGGCGCGCGGATTTCATAAGTTCCGAGCCATTTGTAGCAGCCGGCTCCACCTTGGGAAGTGTGCGAGTCGCGCACAGCGGTGTGCGAGTCGCGCACAGGGGAAAAGGTTTCCGTGAATGCTTGCAGCTTACCGGGCCCACGCGGGCGGATTCTCGAGGCGGAAGAGCATCTCGCCCGCTTTGGGCACGAGCAGGATGCCTTGGTCCTCGCGATTGGCATAGTCCTGGAGGCGGATGTCTTTAGGGTCGCGATAGCCCAGATTGATCCGGCTGCATTTCTCGCGAGACAGCCCAGTGGCGAGCGTGACTTGGGCGCGGCATTTTTCGATGCCATCCTCGAAGGCGCCGATGCCGCGCACGTGGGTCGAGTGGGCCAGCACGGCCCAGGGCACGTCTTTGAACTTGTCCCATTGCTTGAGGAAATAATCGCGGCAGTGGTAGCCGATCTGCTCGATATGCGCGCCGTGACTGACGCAAACCTCGTTTAAGTGGGGCGCGTAAATGATCAGTTCCCCGCCGTCGGCAAGGACCGGCTCGAGTTTGTACATGCACTTGCCGGCGGTCCAAAGCTCGTCGTACATCGGCGGGGCGCAGGAGAGAATCGTGTGGAAGGGCCTGTCTTTATAGACGATATGTATCTGGCGCGATAATTCGCTGGCCTCCTCCCAGGCGGCTTGGGGCGTCCCGGCAAAGAGGCCGGCCAATTCGTTGCGCGGGGTGACGACGATGCAGAAGCAGAGCTTGTCCACTTGGACCATGGCGGCGGCGCGGTCCACGACCCGGCGCACCGGGGTGTATTTGTTGCCGATGATGACGGGGTTGGTCACCACGGCGCCCAGCCAGTGGAAAAAGTTCAACACCCGCGGCCCGGCCACGCCCGGGAACAGGTATTTGTTGCCGCCCGAGAAGCCGACTACCTCGTGAGGAAAGACCGGCCCAACGATGATGACCTGGTCGTAGTCAAAGAGCAGCCGGTTGACCTCGACCGGCACCTCCATCGCAAACAGCCCATCGGTCAGCTCGCTGACTTCCTCGCGGGTAAGGACGCCGACCTCTTTGAGCGCGGAGGGGACATTCCAGGCATGATTGAAAAACCGGACGTGCCCGAAGGCTTGGCGGCGCTCGTCTTCCGAAATATCCAGCCGCCGGCTTATGGCCGCCTCGCTCATCGGCTGGTGTGTGCCCAGGGCGACTATCACATCGAAGGCCTTGGCCACTCCTCCAATCTGGCGGTGCAACGACCTGAAGACCAAACCGACCGGGGCAGTGCGCGTCCCGTCCGGCACGATGACCAGCACGCGTTTGCCGCGGTAATCCTCCGGCAGACAGGCGCGAGAGATGACCTTATCCACCTGGGCTTGGGTCAGACCGGTGCCCGGCTTGGCTGCCTGTGCGATGGTTTCGTGCATCGGATGGAATTTAGGCCATTGGACAAGAGGGTTACAAGAAAAGGTTAAGGGCTAAAGCAGCGTCCGGAGCAGGCCATAGACGGCGACGCTCACAGCGGCCAGGGCGTCGCCGGCGATGAGGCCGCCGCCCACAAGAGAAGTGGTGCTCATGTCTGCGGGCAGGCCGTCCTGGGCGGAGAGGCTGGGCTGCGAGCGGCGCTTGGCCTGGAGGGCGTCGAAAAGAGAAGCAGACACGCCGCCGGCGGCCCACCAGACGACCGTAATGAACTCGACAAATCCGCCGAAGGCGAAGGCGTAAGGGCTGGGCAGGAGGATGGCATCCAGGAGAAAAGCCGAGGCCCGGCCGCGCGTGGATTGGGCGGTGAAGTGCTGGTAGGCGGGGCGGCTCTTGAGGAGCTTGCGGGCCAGTTCGATGAGCAGCCCCAAGCCCACGCCGAGCGCCAGCGCTTTCATCAGTTGTGGTTGAGCGGTGGTGATGGCCCTGAGGGCGCCAACCATCTTGAAGGTGAAGGCGGATTGCCACTTCTGAGCGCCTGGGAGGTGCGGGTGGGCAAACTGATCCTGGTTCAGGATGGGATAGGCCGTCATGAAGAGTTTTGCCAGCGCTACCGCCAGCACCGCCCCGGCGGCAATGCCGATGACCTGGTAACGGAATTGCACGACGCGATTGGTGCCCAGGCGCCAGCCGGTTGAGCGATCCTGCTGCATATCGCCCCCTTCGCTGGTGGCGATGGCCAGAACCGAGGCGCAGAGCAAACCGATGCCCGGGTCGTGGAGCCCGAGCGCGGCCAGGATGAACACCGTCATCACAAAGGCGCTGGAGATCGGGTTAAAGTCCGAGATGCCCAAGGCGATGCCATTGACGAGAACAAAGAGGAAGCAAAGCCCCACGGCCACAACGAGATAAAACAGCGGCTGGTGAAGCAATCGGTTGCCGACCCACACGATGGCGGCCGCCCAAAAGACGACCCACAACACCAGGCGCATCAGGTTGACGCGCTTCCAATCCTCGATCTGCCTGGGAGCTTCCCGGCCGGGCTGCCGAAGGCGCCGGATCGCTTCAAGCAGGATCAAGCCAAGGTCGAGGACGGCGGCGCCCAGTATTGCGCCCAGGGAGATGATGAAGCCGATCTTGCGATAGGGGTCATTGGGAGAAAGCCAGCCGATGCGGACAAGATGCGGCGTCTGCCACCGGCCAATGGTGGCGACAACCATCGCCGGGACGGCAATGCGCGCCCCGACGATGAGGCCCCCGCCGAAGGTGGAAGTCGAGAAATCCAGGGCCGCCAGGGCGGGGAGCCTGGCCGAGGCCAGGGCAAGGGCGTAGCCCGATGCAAAGCTCCCGCCCAGGCGCGAGATCGAACGTCTCAGCAACTGCGGGTCGGTCAGCGCGCGCAGGATGTTCGCGACCGCCAGGCCGGAGGGATAGGTCAACCGCAGGCGGTCCACCAGTATCGGGGTATAGAGCATGCCGACGCCGACGCCGAACATGCCGATGCACATAAAGTAGAGGATAAGCCGCCATAGGGGCGGCTCAGCCAAGCCCAGCCAGACCATCGCCTGGACCAGGGCCGACATGGCGCACATGCCGGCAACCGAGGCGGCCATGGTCTGCAGGTAGTTGGCCCCGTGTTTGCCTTCCGGCCCGTAGGGCAGGGTAACGGCGCTGCCGAGAATCCCGGCCAGCACCTGGCCGCTGAAGGAGAAGCCGATCGAGAATTCCATGAACGCCGCGGAAATCCCGCCGAGGGGACCGAGAATCAAAATCGCAACGCAGGACAACAGGACATGGTAAGCGGGCGAGCCTATCCGTGGAAGAAACCGCCGCAGTTTGGAGGAGGCCGCTTTTTGGCCGGGGGCGGTCTTGAAAGGTCCGATGCTCATGGAGGAACCCTTGAAAGCATCATGTTGGCCATATCGACTCTTCGGGTTTGGCCGCGCCCGTCGGAGAGGAAGACCAGATGCTCGTCGGCATAGAGGCCGGGCGGGAAGGCGAAGACGCGGCGGTTGACCGGTGTAAGGCGGTAATCCGCGAGATTCTCGGTCATGGCATAGAGATGGCCGTGTCGGGCGCTCAGGACCAGGGGGATGAACGCCGGCCCGAAGCTGCCCAGGTAAGAGTGCCACGGGCCGGGAATGTCACGCTGGCTTGCGGGCGCGCGCATGAACTTCTGCTCGCCCATCTTGAAGCCGGCGACCTGGCCGGCCGCATCGCGCTCGACGTCCACGGGCACTGCGTCATTGACCCGGCTCTCTGCCAGGAACCGAGACTGCCCGACCGGCGTGAGCCTTGTGGGTTGGCCGGAGATGTTGGCGGCCAGACGCCCGTCCTCGATTCTCAGTTCTGCCCGGAAGCTCTGTGATTCGTAGTCTCCGCAGAATGGGGCCAGGACGTTTGTGGAGAGGCTGAGCGGGACGGGCGCAGGCGGCGGTTCCTCCCCGCGCCCGGCGGCCAGCATGAGTGAGAGAGCGAGGTTCGCCAGTTTCTGGATGCGGCCGGTGACGATGTCTTCGTTGCCGAGCACCACCGCGCCAAGGCCGGCGTCCGGCAGAAAGACCAGTGAGGCCGAATAGCCATAGACGGCGCCGTTGTGGCTGACGGCCTGATGGCCGCGGAACTTCCCGACGCCGAAGCCCAGGCCGTAGCCGCCAGGCTCGGCGGTGAGCTGAGGGGTGAACATCTGAGCCAGCGACTCGGCTTTGAGGATGCGTTCTCCAAGCCCCTGGCCGCCGGCAGCGAGCATGCCAAGGAAGCGGGCGAGGTCCTCGGCGGTCGTGAAGAGGTTGCCGGCAGGGAGCGTGCCGAGGTTGAACACCGGCGCCTGGCGGCGCGCAAAACCGCCGTGTCCATCGGCCACACGCATAAAGCCGGTGATGAGTTGTTCGCGCGAAAGGTCTTCGAGACTCCAGCTCGAGTGGGTCATGCCCAGCGGAGCCAGAATGCGGTCGCGCTGGTATCGATCGAAGGCGGCGCCGGCGGCCCGTTCGACAAGGTGTCCGGCGAGGCTGGGGCCGGCGTTCGAATAGCGGGTCTTGGTATTGGGCGGGTTGACGAGGACGGTTTGGGCGATGCTGGAGACGGTGCGGGCCAGGCCGGGCTGGGAATCGTCGAAATAACCGCCAATCGGGGCTTCGCGGGCGATGCCTGAGCGATGGCAGAGAAGCTGGCGAAGCGTCACCGGCGCGCTATTGGGGAAGGGATTGAGGGGCAGCAGCCCGTCTCCATAGCGGTCCACGGGGGCGTCGAGGTCGAGTTTGCCCGCCTCGACGAGCTGCATGACGGCCAGGGCGTTGAAGAGCTTGGAGATGGAACCGCAGCGGAATACGCTCTCGCGCCGAGCCTGGCCAAAGCCCGCCGCATGCACAATCTCCGGGCCGTCCACGAGCGCGACCGCGATGCCGCCGATGCCCCAGGCGGCCATCTCCTCGCGCACCGCCTGTTCGAGCGGAACGGCGAGGGTGGAGTGATCAGGAACCTTCAATCATTAAGGCGTTTGGGCCGGAGAACTAAACCGTTAATCCACGCTAATCCACGCCAATCAAGATGGATCGGCGGCTAAATCGTTTGGGTCAGGAAACCGCCGTCCACGGCAAGGTCTGCGCCGGTGACAAAGCTGCTGGCGTTGCGGGAGGCGAGGAACAGGGTGGCGCCGACCAGCTCGCGCGGTTCGCCGAAGCGGCCCATTGGGGTATGGCCCCAGATGGCCTTGGTGCGGGCGCTTGGAGAGCCGTCGTCGTTGAACAGGAGCTTGCGATTCTGCACGGCGGGGAAGAAGCCCGGGGTGATGGAGTTGACACGCACGCCTTTGGGAGCCCATTCACGGGCCAGGAAACGGGTCAGGCTGAGCACGGCGGCCTTGGAGGCGGAATAAGCGACCACGCGCGAGAGCGGGAGATGGGCGGCCACGCTGGCAATGTTGATGATGCTGCCGCGGCCGCGCGCGACCATGGCCGGACCGAATTCCTGGCACGGGAGGAGCACGCCGCCAGCCAGGTTCAACTCGAAATTCGCCTGCCAATCCCCAAGGGCGATGTCTTCGAAGGGCCGGTCGGCCATGACCGTGACCTTGGCGTCGTTGCCGCCGGCGGCATTGACGAGGATGGCGGGCGCGCCCAAGGATTTCTCGATGGCCTGATGGGCCGCGCGCAGGCTCTCCTTGCTGACGGCATCGGCTGCGAAAAAGGCGGCCTGCCCGCCATTGGCCTCGATGACCGTGACTCGAGCCTGGCCCCGCGCGGCATTGCGGCCCAGCACCGCCACTTTCGCGCCGGCCTCGCCCAGGCCCTCGGCGATGGCGCCCCCCAGCACGCCCGTGGCGCCGATGACCACCGCCACTTCGCCGGAAAGATCGAACAGATCGATAGGTTTCATGGACCGGATTGTGGGATAAATGGGTGCGGGGTAAAGGCAATTCTGCGGAGGAGCGGATGCGCGGCGGCGAGAGGTCATAATTGGTTAAAACTGGTTATTCCCCACAGGGTTTTGAGCCACAGATGGCACAGATGGCACAGATGGCACAGATTGCGGGGTCCCTAAGGCTGCGCGGGTGAACCGCGGACCGGCGCATGATCGTCAAAAAAATTGGTTTGATTAGGTTTGATTGGGTCGGATTCCGCTTGGTTGGGACTGATTTAGGGGGGCGGGAAGGGTTGCAAGGTGCCTGACATGAGTCCATGGGCGGGACGCCGGGGCGAAGCGCCCCAACGAGCCGGCATTTCGGCCGCCCGCGGTGACCAGGGGCGTCAGACGCTGTCCGGGCCAAAGCGGTGTCGCGCTGGGGTTGCCCTGCACCTTGCACGGACTTTTGTAGCTCCTCGGGTCCCACGCCAGATTTGACCTCAATCCCCGGCATACGTCCGATGCCGGTCTTTGTCCCGGAGGGACATCCTGATAGTAGCCCGGCGCTTCAGCGCCGGGTGGGGCGTACTCAGGACTTTCCGTCCCGAAGGGACGGTTGAGGCGCAACGGACCAGGAAACGTCCTCAAGAGCGCGCCTCCTTCAGCCGTTCCTTCGGAACGGGTGGAACACTAAACCGCCTCTCCCGGCGCTGAAGCGCCGGGCTATTGTCGGGCAGTCCCTTCGGGACAATAAGCCTGGCCGATGTTGGAGCCCGAGGTGGTACGCGGCGCTGGGTGGCAAAGAATCCGTGTATGGTGCAGGCGCTTGCCAACGCACTCCAAAGCGGCCTGCGCGAGAGCGTTCGACCGACTTTGCCGACGGCGGCGGGCGCGGCGCTGGACGGCCAGCGCGGGGCCGGGCGAGGGGGGAGGAACGGCATCGCTTCATTGGGGAAACTATATATCAATGATACACATAATGTCAAGGGAAAAAATGCAAGTGGGGCCCCGAGGACGGGATGGCGCAGGCGGGGGCCTCCGGCGAGCGCGCCGGCGCGGTGCTGGCTGCCCAGGCCAGAGAACGCATACGCGCACCGGCCCGAGCAGGGACGGAAACTCACCGCTGCATCCGAGTTTGGGTGACCATGGGTGTTCGGCGATCGGTTCCCCCTCACCCCGGCCCTCTCCCCGAGGGAGAGGGAGAATCGTCCGCCGCCAGCGGGCGAATCCGGGGATCGAGGAAATCTCCAAGGCCGCGCGCTGCCGTTCCCTCTCCTCGGGGAAAGGGTCAGGGAAAAACATTCCCACTTTGGGTTTGCAATAAACGAACCAGCCGTCGTATGATTTTACAAAGAGTGCTAGGGAATGAACGACTGATGAAAATGAGAACGGGAGAATCTCCGGCTTGGATAAACGAACCCGCAGTCGCTGAATAACAGTTCGACCGTTAGCGTCTTATGAGAATCGTGGCCCCTGCAACACTTTGCTCGACAGGGCTGTTGTTCATTACGCTTTTGGGTGCGGACAGCCAGAACGTCAGCCAGACAAACCTCTCTCCCATTCACCTAACGCTTCCTCCAGCAGCGTTCCATAGTGGCCCGCGGAGGGTCGAGACCGACCCGCACGCCGAGGCTTCAAAGCAGCGGAGTCGTCCCCCATTTCTGGCTCCTGTGGGAACGACGAATTTGGCTTTGCATAGGCACGTCACGAGCAGCGACACGAATTGTGCCCCTGCGACGCTGGCGCTGGTCACTGATGGTCACAAGGAGGAGGACGACGAACATATCGCCACGCTATGTGCGGGCAAGCAATGGGTTCAAATCGACCTTGAAGAGCCATGCAGCATCTACGCAGTTGTGCTCTGGCATCGAGAATATCAAGATCGCGTCACTTATTGTGTCGCGATCCAGACCGCCGAGGACGCTGATTTCACGAAGCATGTGAACACCTTGTTCAACAACGATTACGCGAACGTGTTGGGCCTTGGGCCCGGACCCGACCAACTATACTACGAGACACACTTGGGCAAACTGGTGGATGCCAAAGGGGTGAAAGCCCGCTATATTCGTTGCTACAGCCGTGGCAACAGCGATGACAAGCTGAACTGGTATCGCGAGGTTGAAGTATGGGGATTACCTCTGAAATAAGTGCAGCCGCCGCTCTATGGCCGAACCTTTGCTGCAGCGAATGCGCCGGTCACGCCTCGGCCCCAATCGGGAGTCCTCGGCGGCGCATCGCTGAGCGTTTTCGTTAGGCTTTGGTAGTCGCATACTATGAAACAAACTGGAAAGTGTCTGAAGTGTGGTTGCACGGAAGTCATTGCCGATGCAAAGGCGATTGATCAGGGGCTCGTGCAGGGTGAGATGTCCGTCGCAACGTTTCGGAAGCCCGACGCAAGACTCTTCAAGCAGCAGCAGGAGACGACGGTCTCTGCGTGGGTATGTTCTGCCTGCGGCTATATTGAGTACTATGCTGACCACCCCGACAAAATCCGGTTGCCAAAAGCCTAACGAAGCGATGCACCGAATGAGCGGCCCGCAGGCGGTTTTCCAGTTCGGGTGTCCTCGAAAGCCGCTCATCGGTGATCTTGATTGTCGGGCGGGAACCTGCGGCCATGTGAGGTGTTGGTGCAACTGATGAAAGCGACTGTTCCACGTCGGACGCCTTGGGCGCGCCATACCTGAGCCGCCTCGTTCGGCGTCCACCTATGTCTATTCCACGATATGAGTGCGTTGACATTTTCATATATCCGACGCGCCACGCGGCGGGGGTTCATGCAGTTCCTGGCGGCGTTAATTTCACTGGCAAGGGGGCTTTTCGCGAAACGGCGTCGCTCGGGCCCTGGCGGGCAAAATCCTGGCCCTTGTTATTCCGGGGAACCCGTGCCTATTGGCCCCACACCAACCCATCATCTGGTGGCAGCCAAAGAACTTCCTCCGTCGGATAAAACTCAATCATTCCGAAAGGATTAATCGTTCGGTGAGCACGGTTCTCGCGCCGAACCAATCGTGGCAGCCGACTCCGGGATCTCGCCTGGCTGCTTTCGCCACGCCGTTGGCCCGGAGCGGCTGCACTCATCGTTAGAACCATGACTACCCCTCAACAGTTTATCAACGGCTTTCGGCGCACCCAGCCAAACCGTTGAAACGGTTCCAGCGCTCCTGGCGCCTTTTTGCACCGGGCTGAAGCCACGGTGTTAATGAGACGTCCCGCCGTCTTATGAAACATCCGCGCTCAGGCGCTTAAGATTTCGGTGGCGAGTTTGCCGGCGAGGCCCTTTTCGCGGATTTTTCTGAGCAGCAGTTGCTGAACCTCTTTATCTTCGCCCAGTTGTGCCATGAGGTCGTCAGGCTCCGGCTTATGGGTTGCCGGCTCAAGAGGGGGGCATTCAACCGGGAGGGGGTCCGAGCATATCTGCTGGATGAGGCGCAGGAGGGTCTGGCTGTTTTGCAGGTCTTCCTGGGGGCTGGCGCCGATACGCCGGGCCTGGGAGAGGAGGACATCGCGGCAGGTCTGGATAAAGACAGGGTCCCGGGCGGAGGCGCGGCCGGCCCGCACGCGAAGGATGCGGGAGATGAGGATGGCGGGGCGGACGCTGGCGCTGCTGGTCTTGAGGCCGGCATCGCGGAAGGCGCGGACCAGGGCCACGATTCTCTCGACCTCCGCCAGAGGGAGTCCGGAGCGTTCGCAGGTGATGGCTGCCTCGGTTTGCGCGTCGAACCCGCTCAGGAGAATGGTGACCATGCGGTCCAGGAGGGCATCCTGGACGCCGTGGACGCCGGCATACTCGGCGGGATTGCTGGTGAAGAGGATTCGGAAATCGGGGTGGACGGGCATGTTCAGGCCACGGAGAGGCAGCAGGCGCTCCTCGAGGACTGAGAGGAGGAGGTTGTTGGCCTCGGGGCGGGAGCGGGTGAATTCGTCATAGACGACGGTGAAGCCCTTCTGACAGGCCTCGGTGAGGGCTCGTCCGACCCAGAGTGGCTTGACTTCTTCCTCGACCTTAAGGACGGAGTGAATGTACTGGTCGTGGGTATAACTGCGCTTGAAGCCGCTTTCCTTGCCTACGAGGTCGGCAGTGCCCATCTGGTCATCACCGTGGATGAGGAGAGCGGGACGGCCGAGCCGCTGGGCGACGTGGAGGGCCAGGGTGGTCTTGCCGCTGCCTGCGGGACCAGAGAAGTGAACATGCAACCCATGTTGGAGATAGGCCAGAGAGCGGTCAACGAGGTCCTTGACGAAGGGCGTCTCGACGAAGTCGGAAGGCAGAGGAGTTTCTGGCGGAGAGGGCAGGGGCGGGGGCTTGCCCTCCGGTTCGGCGGCGCCGGGGGTAAAGGTGAAGTTGTTTTTACAGAAGGGACATGTGTAGAGGTGCTGATGGCCGGCGTCCACCTTCACTTCTTTATGGCACCAGGGGCAGGTCTGCGTCTCGGTTTGTTGCTCCATGAGTTGTTTCCTTGCGACAGCCGGGTGTTGAGGGGGCCGGCTGAAGCCGGCGGTTCATCAGTTGTTTCCATTCTCCAAGGACCCCGGCTGCCCTGCGTCAGGCCGCGAGGAAGGAAGCACTTGTTCGATGCTTGGAAGGCCGGATTCAGGCAGGAGCGGCTCGGCCGAGTCAGGCCGCGAGAAGGGAAGGACAGCGGTAACCTCGGTGCCTGCGCCCGGGGAGCTGCGGACCAGACATTTTCCCTGGGCGTTTCCAGCGTAATCCTGCATGATTGCCAGGCCCAGTCCAGGAGGAGCGCTTTCGAGATCGAAGCCGCGGCCGTCGTCGCGGACGGTGAGGCGCAACCAATTGTCTCGAGGCCGTTCGAGGCGCACGGAGGTTTTGGCGGCCTTCGCATGCCTGGCGGCGTTGAGGAGGGCTTCTTCGGCGATGCGGTAGAGTGCAAGCGCAACGTGCTCCGGAACGGGGTGGCGGCCGGCCATCTCCTCCAGGACGAGCTTTTCATCCAACTCTATCTCCAAAGCCAGGGCGGCTCCGAACTGGTCAGGAAAGGCCTGAAAGGCCGGGAGGAGCCCGTGGCTGAGGGCTGAGGGGTAAAGGCGGCGGCTGAGGGCGGCCAGATGAGGCTCGATCACCTGGTCGAGGCGGTGGATTGCCTCGGTGGCGACGCGGGCGGCCTCGGGGGCGGAGCCGGGGCCATCGAGGAGTTCCTGGAGTTGGCCCTTGAGGATGAGGAGTTGCTCATGCAAGCCATCACGGAGTTGGGCAGCGATGTCGCGGCGAACGCGCTCATGGATGGCCAAGAGGCGGTGACGGGAGCGCTGCAGCTCTCCAGCGTTGGCGACAGCGACGCCCTGGCGAACCAGGGCCTCCTCGGCCACCTTGCGGGCAATGGCATAGCGCAAGGAGCGGGCCACCAGTTTGCTGTCCGCCTGCCCCTTGACCAGGTAGTCCTGCGCCCCCTCCTTCATTGCCTGGTCGGCGAGCGATTCGTCCTGGAAGCCAGTGAGGACGACGATGGGCACAGCGGGCGCCTGGGCGCGCACCAGGAGGAGGGTGTCAATGCCGTGGCTGTCGGGCAGGCCCAGGTCCAGGAGGACGACGCCGCAGGACTTGGCCCACAGGAATTCGAGGGCCTCGCTGAGGCGCCGGACATGGGTGAGCTGGAACTGGCCAGGCGGGGCTTCCTTGAGGGCCTCGGACATCAGGCGAGCATCTCCCAAGTTGTCTTCGACGAGCAGTACATTGATGGATTCGGATGACATGGGCGCTTTCTATTCCGGGGGCAGTTTCACTATACTGAACCAGAACTCGGCAAGGGCTTTTACGACCGCGCTGAACTGCTCGAGGTCAACCGGTTTGGTGATGTAGCAGTTGGCGTGGAGATCGTAGGTCTTAAGGATGTCCTGTTCGGCATTGGAGGTGGTGAGGACTACGACGGGGATGCGTTTAAACCGCTCATCGGCCTTGATTTCAGCCAGCACCTCGCGGCCGTCTTTCCTGGGGAGGTTCAGGTCCAGCAGGATAAGGTCCGGATGGGCAGCGTCGGCGTACTTGCCTTCGCGGCGCAGGAAGGCCATGGCCTCTACGCCGTCGGCGACGACGCTGATGTGGTTGAGGAGCTTGGATTCCTTCCAGGTCTCGAGCGTGAGGCGCACGTCACCGGGGTTGTCTTCGACCAGGAGAATCTCAGCGGGCCTGCCGCACACTACAGCGATCATAATTCCTTGGGTTTGATGGGGATGGTGAAGAAGAAGGTGGAGCCTTTGGCGAGTTGGGATTCGACCCAGATTCGGCCGGCATGGCGCTCGACGATCTTTTTGCAGATGGCCAGGCCGATGCCTGTGCCGGGGTATTCTTCCCTGGTGTGCAGGCGCTCGAAGACATTGAAGATGCGCTCGGCATATTGGGGATCGATGCCGATGCCGTCATCGCGGATGGAGAAGACCCATTCATTTCCGTTTTCGAGAGCCGAGAGATGAACACTGGGCGGGGACTGGGCGCGGAACTTGATGGCATTGCCGATGAGGTTCTGAAGCAACTGAATCATCTGCGATGCATCGGCCATGACGGTGGGGAGCGGGTCGTGGGTCACGAGGGCGCCGCTCTCTTGAATGGCGGCCTTTAGATTGGCGAGGGCGTGATCAAGAGCGGCCGCGCAATCAGCAGGCTCGAGCTGCCTGCCACGCGTGCCCACACGGGAATAAGCGAGCAGGTCGTTGATGAGCCTCTGCATCCTGATGGCGCCATCCACGGCGAAAGCGATAAACTCATCGGCGTCGGCGTCCAGCCGGCCCTTGTAGCGGCGGGCGAGGAGTTGGGTATAGCTGGAGACCATGCGCAGAGGTTCCTGGAGGTCGTGTGAGGCGGCGTAGGCGAACTGTGCGAGTTCCTTGTTGGAACGTTCCAGCTCGGCCAAGGTGAGTCTTAACTTCTCCTCGACGCCTTTGCGCTGCGTGATGTCCTCGATGGTGGCCATGGTGCGCGTTGGCTGGCCGGCGGGGTCGCGAAGAACGGTCATGTTGACATTCACCCAGGCCAACGAGCCGTCCTTGCGCACATACCGCTTTTCGAGGCGGTAATCGGGGGCCTCGCCCCGCACGACGCGCTGGAAGGCCTCCCAATCGATTTGCCGGTCTCTTGGGTCAGTGAGGTCGGGAACGTGCATCTGGAGCATTTCGGCGGCGGAGTAACCGGTGATGGCACACAGCTTCGGGTTCACGCGAGACCATTGACCGGTGCGCGGGTCCGCCTGGCCGATGCCGATGGAGGCCATGTCGAACATCGCCCGGAACTGTTCCTCGCTGGCGCGCAGCGCCTCCTGCGCCGCTGTGCGTTCCGTGATGTCCCGCACAATCTTGGAAGCACCCACAACGTTGCCCGAGGCATTCCTGACGGGTGAAATCGTGAGCGAAACCGCGAAGGGCGTTCCGTCTTTGTTGAGCCGCAGGGTTTCATAGTGCTTTACGTGCTCGCCTTTCGACACCTCTTCCAAAAGGGCCGCCTCTGCCACCCTGCGGTCTTGGGGGATGAGCAGCGCGACGTTTTGGCCGATGATTTCCTGCGCCCGGTAGCCGAAAAGCTGCTCGGCCGCCGGGTTCCACGTCAGGATGGTGCCATCAAGGTCCTTGCTTACAATCGCGTCATTGGAGGACTCGACAATTGCCGCCAGATGCTGGAGCGCGGCCTCCGCCCGTTTGCGCGGGGTGCTGTCCCGGAAGAAGCCCGCGGCGAAGACCCTGCCATCAACCGCGATTCTAACCCCGTTGACATCGGCATAGACGGTTGTGCCGTCCTTCCTGAGACACGGAAGGTGCAAGGCCAGGGTCTTTTCGGCGCCGGACAGGGCCTGAATCTCGGCCAGGACGCGCGGCAGATCAGCCTTGGGGTGGATGTCCTCGATCGTCATCGTTGTCAACTCTGCCTCGGAATATCCAAGCCAGAGACAGGCGGCGGGATTAGCGCACCTGAACCTCGTGAACTCAAGGTCGGTGATCAGGATGGCTTCGGCACTGCATTCATAGAGCGCGCGATAAAGCCCCTCCGAGCGGCGCAAAGATTCTTCTGCCTGAATGCGTTGCGCTATTCCCTTTTCCAGGGACTCAGTGGTCTGGCGGAGCGCCTCCAACTCGAGGAGCATGGCCTCGTGCTCGGCCACCGCCGGCTCGCGCGGGGAAAGGCATTCCGTGCTTCCTGGTCTGCTCCCATTTAAGTCCATTAAGACTTGATGCGGCATGCAGTTGGTGTGCCAGACTCAGGCAGGCATTAGCCCGGATATTTCACGAGCCTCGCTGACCGGAAGGCGTAGCGCAGGCTTCCAGCCTGCTGTATCGCGGATTTCTAATCCGCAGGCGCCGCCGAGCAGGTACAGGCTGCCGCCTCGAAGTCGGCGATACAGCAGGTTGGAAACCCAATGCCACTAACTTTTGACGCCGAACTCAGAGGCGCGCCCCCGGCCAAGTGCTTGTCCCGGAGTGACATCCGACAATAGCCCAAGGTTTCAACGTTGGGTAGGAGCGCGCAAACCGTCGCGAGTCCCGAAAGGACGGCTGAGTTGGGGGGCCGATGTCGGCCGTCCCTTCGGGACTTGTTGGCCTTTGTATGGCTAAACCCAACGTTGAGACGTTGGGCTATTATCATGCGTCCCTCCGGGACGAGCATGAAATGTTAGTGGCATTGGGTTGGAAATCTGCGCTACGCGGCCTCGGGAGCCTGGTGTCGCTCTTTGGGCATGAAACATCCGGGTTAGGAGCGGCGGGGGCCTGGCACAGCCTGCGGACTGGAAGCCGGCGATGCAGTCTCGATTCGGAATCTGGATAGCTCCCCTGCGACCGCGGCGAATGGGGCAACGGTGCTACGGAATCGTTTCCCTAATGTAGGAAAGGGCTACATACCTTTGGCCTGACGGCACGCACGCTGCCAGGGGTCACTGATACGACGGGTGAGGCTTCTGCGGAGGTGGGAAGTTGACAGATGCTCACGGCTAAGCAACGTTAGGAAAGGCCTGAGACAATGAAGGCGACAAGTGGACAATTCTCCCTCACCACCGTAGCGCGATGAGCGGCGGCGCGGCAAAAGGGCGATTCCTACGGGTATCTGCGGCAAGCCCGCCAGGCGCCTGCGAAGTGCCGAGCGGCTATGTCCAGGTGACGTCGCGGGAGATCAACGGGCGGGTGGCGAGCACGTGGCTCTCGGGGAGCGTGGAAGACGCCCTTTGGGACGATTTCCTGGAAGGCACACCGCTGGGCCACTTTCAGCAATCGAGCTTATGGGCGCAGGCCAAAGCCAGCGAGGGCTGGCGGCCAATTCGCATTCTTCTCACAATCGATGGTGATCCGGGCGGCGGCTTTCAGGTCCTGGCCCGAAAGAGCCGGTTTGGAGGCATCGGCTATGTCTCGAAAGGCCCCGTGCTTGCGCGCGAAGAACCGGCCTTGGCTGAGTTCCTCCTCGAGCAACTTGTCTGGACTGCCAAGAGGCACCGTCTGCTGGCTCTCATCGTGCAGGTCCCGGACGAGAGCCGAATCGATGCCCGGTTGTTTGGGCGGCGCCAGTTCCTTCCAAACCACCTCATCGATGTCGGCCGCGCCACGCTTTTGGCGGATCTCTCACGGGGGGCGGACGCGATCTTGCGGCGGCTGCGGAAAGCCACAGCGAACGAGATCCGGCAGGCGCGGCAAAGGGGAATCCGGATTAGGGAAGGGGGCGAAGCCGACGTGGGCACGTTTTTTCGCCTCATGACGGCCACTTGTGAACGCCAGGGCACCCAGCCCAATCCGGCCAGCGAGCCGGCGCTGGCAAGCGTCTGGCGAGCTTTCCACGCGGCGGGACGCATGAGGCTTACGCTGGCCGAGTATGAGGGTGAAGCCGTGGCCGGGTCATGGTGCTTTTGCTTTGGCGAGAGGGTGACGGGTTGGAAAAAGGGATGGTCGGGCCGGCAGCGTGAACGGCACCCCAATTCACTACTGGTCTTCGAGGCCATCGAGTGGGCGAGCCGCCAGGGGTATAAACTCTTCGACTTTTGCAGCCTAAGCCCGGATGTTGCCCGCGCGTTGCTCCGGGGAGAAACGCTTTCGGAGGAGCAAAGAAAGAGCCGGGACTTCTTGCATCTGAGCTTTGGCGACAAGCCCGCGTTACTGCCCGAATCGCAGATTCACGTGAGTCGCTGGTGGGCTCGAGGGATTTACCGGACAATAATGGCCAACCGTTGGCTGCGGCGAACGGTCAAGGGCCTTCTGAGAACATGAAGGCCCGTTGGCTCCGCTCGGCCGCCGCGAGTTCCTCGATGCTCATTTGATGCCATAGCTGGGCATTCGAAGGATGCACCACCGAACCCGATGCTTCAATTGCCGCTGCCGGTTCCATGATCAATGCACCCCTGCAATTTCATTGGGGCCTGACGGCCCAGCCCTTTGCCGCCGCGGGGAGGCGGCTCCAATTCACGTGCCTGGCCGGGCTGAAATCGATCGAGCGGCCAATATCGGATGCAACACCGCCCTGGAGCGACGGGGTCTCCCTATACCATCTGGCGAGTTCGCCAGGGTTGACATGCCAAGCCGAGTCGCCGTAGAGATGGCGCGCGTAATTCAGGAAGCGCGCGTAAAGCCCGACCGGATAGCCCACCCTGGAATTGGCATGGTCGTCGAACCGGAGGTAGTCCGGATGGACGTTCACGAGGGCCATGCCGCCATGGCGGGCAATCCAGTCGAGTTTCTGGAACCAGATGTCCGGACGGCGCTCGCCGAGGATCAGGAACAGGGTGGAGTCCTGGGGGAGGGTGTAGGGCAATTCCACGTAGCCTGGGGAGGAAACGGTGGAAGGGGCGGAAGGGTCAACGGGAACCAAGGGAGCGAGGCGTGAAGAGAGGTTTGGCTTTGCCTGGTTGCCGGTTTGCCGTTCACCGTTCCTGGGGACCCAGAAGGGGAAAATGGTTTCTTGACCGTTCGGCTGGGGTTCGAAGGGATCGGTGTCGAAGGTGGAGGTGTCGTACAGGACGTTGAGGTCGTGAATCCAGTGGAGGTTGTGAAGCATGAAGGCGGAGCGGAAGCCGGCGGCGCCCCAGTCTTTGAGGTAATGGTTGATCTTGAGGGCGTTGCGGCTGAATTCTTTCTCGCGCAGGAAGAGCTTGCCGTTGTGGTAGAGGTCGTGGACGCCGACTTCGAAGCCGTTGGCGGCCAATTCCTGACGGAGTTGGCGTGGGACGTCGTACCCGCCCTCCGGGACGAAATTGAAGCAGGACCGAAATCCGAGTTGGCGCTCGAGTTCCATGAGTTGGCGGCACTTGTCCAGGCCGGCCCGGCCTTCAACATCATGGGTGAGGACGAGGGCAAATTGCTTTCCGCCGGGCCAGCCAGGCCAGCCCTCGGGGGGCCGCTCAGAACCGGGCAGGACGGGCCACACATCGCGGACCCTCCGGCGCTTTCTGAGCGCGAACCAGCGGCGAATCTCCCGTCGGACAGCGACGGGAACCAGGGGCTTGATGCCGTAATATAACTTAAGGCGGTACACAAAAACTTAAGTGCTGGTCCGGCAACGCTGCAGGACCGGCGAAACACACGGGCAACGCCTCCTAATGGCGGATACTATTTTTCCGTATAGTTAAATTAAGCACACAACGATAAAGGTGTCAAAAAGAATTTTGGGCGTAAGGGGAAATCCGGACGATTCGGTTGCCAAAGGGCGTTTGGTTGACCAAAGTGGAGGCAAATGAGCAAGCGGTTTTACATTACGACGGCGATTGATTACGTGAACGGGCGGCCGCACCTGGGCCACGCCTACGAGAAGGTGATTGCCGACGTCATCGCGCGGACGCGGCGCAGCCTGGGAGAAGAGGCCTATTTCCTGACCGGGCTGGACGAGCACGGGCAGAAGGTGCAGCAGGCAGCGTTGGCCGAGGGCAAGGCGCCGGGCGTCTATTGCGACGAATTGGCTGCCATCTGGCAAGACCTGGCCGCAAAACTGGACCTGTCCAACGACGATTTCGTCCGCACGACCCAGCCGCGGCATAAGCAGGTGGTGCAGGCCATCCTGGGCCGGCTGCACGCGGAGGGCCAATTCTACAAGGAAATGTATGAGGGGTTTTACTCGACGCGGGAAGAGACGTTTTTGACCGAGAAGGACCGCGGCCCGGACGGGGCCTTCGATGCTGCCTGGGGCGAGGTAGTGCGCCTGCAGGAAAAGAACTATTACTTCAAGCTTCGCGACCACCAGCAGTGGCTCATCGAACACATCGAGCGCAACCCGTCTTTCGTGGCGCCGGACTATCGGCGCAACGAGGTGCTCGGTTTCCTGAAGAACAACGTGCTGGAGGACCTTTGCATCAGCCGGCCTGCGGCCCGGCTGAATTGGGGCATTCCGCTGCCCTTCGATTCAGATTATGTGACCTACGTGTGGTTCGACGCGCTGAGCAACTACATCAGCGTGCCCGCCGCCGCGGGCGACCCCGGAGTGCCGGAGTATCTGCGCAACGGGCCTTCGGCTCCCGGGCCGGCGCTCAGCTTGTGGCCTGCCGACATCCATTTGGTCGGCAAGGACATCATCAAATTTCACTCGGTCTATTGGCCGATCATGCTCAAGGCCATGGGGGCGGCGCTTCCCCGGCAGATTCTGGTTCACGGCTGGTGGCAGAAGGACGGCCAACGGATGAGCAAGTCCACCGGCAACGTGGTCGACCCGGTGGCCGTCATCGATGAATGGGGCGTGGACGCCTTCCGGTTTTACGTCCTGCGCGAGTTGGACATCGGCCCGGACGGGAACTGGACGGATGCCGGTTTCAAGGCGCGCTACACGGCCGAACTAGCCAACGGCCTGGGCAACCTGGTCAACCGTTCCCTCTCGATGGTCAAACGTTATCGCAATGGCGCGGTGCCGCCTGTGTCCAGCGAACTGGCCCCTGAGGCCGGGAAGGTGGTGAGTGAAACCCGCTCTTTGCTCGAGGGAAACCAACTCCAGGGCGCGCTGCTGTCTATCTGGTCGCTGGTGACGCGCGCCAACCAGTACGTGGACCAGACGGCGCCCTTTAAACTGGCCAAGGACCCCTCGAAAGCCAGGCGGCTGGACGAGGTCCTTTACAACCTGGCCGAAGCGTGCCGCATTCTCGGGGTTCTGCTCTGGCCTTTCCTCCCGGGCACAGCGTCGAGAATTCATGCCCAACTCGGCTTGCCAGGCGCCCCCGACCGCTTCGCGGCGGCCCGCTGGGCCGGCCTGCCGGCGGGCCATATCATCGGCTCGCCCGCGCCGCTATTCCCGCGGAAAGAGACCGGACTGAGCCGCGATTGCCAATTGACCACTTAGGTCCTGGCCTCTGCGGGTAATTCTTCGAAGGTGATGTCGACGATCAAATCCTCGGCTATCTTTTCGAGGCGGCGGCGGAGCTCGGCGACGTCGCACTGGGCGGGGAGGTTGAGTCTGGCGCGGGCCGTGAAGAGGGTCTCGCCCGACATGGGGGCGCTGGCACATTCGGTGTGAAGCTCCTCGACGTTGACCCCATAAGTGGCGAGGGCATGAGAGATCTGGCGGACGATTCCGGGCCGGTCCTGGCCGACAATTTCCAGGCGGCTCAAGCGAGGGGAGGATTGGGGCGGTGGGGGCTGGTCCGGATGGACCACGACGCTCAACCGCTGGGCCTGAAGGCCGCGCAGGGCCGCGCTCAAGGGCACCATCTGGTCCTCGGGCACCTCCACGCGGAGGATGCCGGCGAACTGGCCGCCCAGACGCGACATCCGGCTTTCGAGCCAATTGCCGCCGTGCCCGGCCACCAGGCCGGCAATTGCATCCACGAGCCCGGGCCGATCCGGCCCGATGACCGTCATTACAAGGGCGCGTTGCATAGGCCATCTTCTATGCTGAACTCCCCGTTCTGACAAGAACTTTGCGTCGGACCATTTCCAAGGGCCCGCAACCCACAACGCCCAAAACAGCCGTTTGCCAATTGGTACACTCACGGCCGGCTCATACCCCTTCCATCCTTTGCCCGCGTTTTCGGAGGTGAGGTGCGCCGCGAAGCGTAGCATGGCGGACTGCTTGACGTTCAAGAGGCCATTTTATTCAACGAAAAAGCTGCGAAAAAGCGTGTTGTGTCGTGAACCTCATGCGCGGATGGGGCGTCTGATTTGATAGTATGAAGAAGATGATTATATTGTCGGCCGTCTTGCTCGGAGCCGTCTCGGTTTTGCAAGCCGGGGTTTGTCTGAATGTGGGGTTGGGGGTCGGACTGCCTGTGCCGGGGGTGGTGGTTAGCGCGCCCGCGCCGGTGGTTGCAGCCCCTGCGCCTGTTTATTACTCGGCGCCTGGGCCGGCGTACTATTCCGCGCCTGCGCCAATGTACCGCCCTGCGCCTGTGCCAGTGTACTATGCCGCCCCTGCGGCGGTCTATGTTGCTCCGCCCGCGGTCGGGGTCGGGGTCGGAGTCGGAGTCCTTGGTGTCGGTGTCGGGCCGGGATACTACGGATACTATGGATGCCGGCCGGGATGGTACGGCCGTTATCCTTACCGGCATTACCGGTGGCGCCGGTAAGGGCGCGTGCAAGAACAGCTTTGGCGCTTCGGAGGAGGCGCTGGGTCACAAAAAACCCGTGTAAGGGCATTGCAGCACTTGCCGCGCTTCACGCTTCACGCTCTGACGCTCCACGCTCTGACGCTCCGCCCGAAGCGCCGAACTTGAAGTAGAGCCAATTGCCCAGGGGGACCAGGAGGGCAAAGGCCAGCAAGCCGGCCAGGACGTCCACGCAGTAGTGATAATGGCAATAAATGGTTGAGAGCGAGAGGAGGAACGCGAGCGCGAGGTGGACGTAACGGACGGGCTTGAGGTAGCGGAATGAGAAATAGACCGTACACCACGCCACGGCCACGTGGCTGCTGGGCAGTGCTGAACCCGGGGCCTCGAAGACGCTATAAATCCAACCCATGAGTTTAAAGAAAACCCCGCTCTGGATCGCCGCAGGATAGCTGTTCACCGGTGCAAAGCGCCGGACTTCCTCCGGCAGGCTGTAACCGCTGACCGGCCCAAAGAAGAGGCGGGGGCCGATGATCGGCAGGAAGATATAAATGAGGTAGCAGACGTAAAAGAGGAACGAGACGACTGAGAGATAGTGGAAGAACTGGCGGCGGCTGTGCAGGAACAGGGCCAACCCGACGCCGACGATCATGAGGTAATAGGAGAAATAAGCCGCATAAAAGAGTTCACTGAGCCCCAGCCACGGCAGCTTTTCCATGAACAGGACACTAGGCTGGCAGCCAAAGAGCGATTGCTCCCACCGGATGGCCATCGGGTCGAGATACCGTGGGAAGAACATTCGGTTGACCCACCCGGTTTCGCAGAAAAACCAGAGATAGAGCAGGACCGGGTAGAAATGCCGGAGAAAGTCCAGCGCCGGGGCCAACGGACCTGGGGCATGGGGCTGCACGAGCCGATGGACCGCCGCCAGCCCAAGAGCGTGGGCTGCCAGGAGCCACGGCCAGGCCGGGACAGTCTGGTTATGGAAGATCAGGATGAGGACCGCCGCCACGGCCGAGTATGCCTGGGTGGCATAATCAACGAAGGTGTAGCCGCCCATGCTCCTGACGAGCCTGGCGCGAAAGGACAGGCCCTGGTTTGTTGGATTCGCTCTCAAATCCATCCCTGTTGCCCGTACCACTCGAGCGTGCGGCGAATGCCGGGTTTGAGCGTAGTGGCGCACAGGCAGCCGGTTTCACGCTCAAGCAGGCCGGCATTGCAGACCCAGCCCGGTGCGCGCAGTTCTGCGAACTTCTGCAGGCTGAGCATGCGCGCCCTGCCCGTGAGGCGCGACATGACCTCCTGTCCCAGGCACAAGGCCCAGAGCATCGGCGCCGGGAGCGGCAACGGAACGGTCCAGACGCCCATTTGCGCAGCGACCTCCCCGGCCATGGAACGGGCGGTCACGATTTCCTGGCAGGCGGCAAAATAGGTCTTCCGCGCCGCTGCCGGATGGTCCAGGCAGGTCACGATGGCCTGGGCCAGGTCCTGGACGAGCACCAGGCTGAGGGCCTGGGACCCCGGCCTTGGCAGCAAATGGGCTTTGACGGCCTTGAAAAGCCGCAAGAACTCTACGTCGCGCGGGCCGTAAACCCCGGGGGGGCGGAGGATGACAAACTCCGGGCGGCAGTGGCGGAGCACTTCCATTTCTCCGGCCAACTTGCTCTTGCCGTATTCGGAAACCGGGTGGGGCGCGTCGCGCTCGAGGGCGGGATTGGCGGGGGTGGCGGGTCCGCTGGCCGCCATACTGGAGACATGCACGAGCCGCCGGATTTCTGTTTGAGCGTTGGCGGCTTCAATGACATTGCGGGTCCCGGCGTGGTTGACCTCGTAAAACTCGGAGATGCGCGCGGCCCGGGTGCAGCCGGCGCAGTGGATGATGTGCGTGATGCCGGCCATGGCTTGGCGGAGGCTTGCCGGGTCGGAAATGGAGCCGGTCCGCACCTCGGCCCAGGAGAGCTGGTTGGCGATGAAACGGCGATTGCCGGTTGGGCGCAGGAGTATTGCGGTGGGCAGTGCCCGGGCGCGGAGTTTGTCAAGGACATGACTGCCGACAAAGCCGTTGGCGCCTGTGAGCAGGATCTTCAATCCGTTCAGATCAAGCCGAGCTCTTTGCCTACTTTTCCGAGCTTATCCAGGGCGAAATCGATTTGCCGGTCAGTATGGGTTGCCATCAAGCTGATGCGGATCAATTCCTGGCCTGGGGCGACTGCCGGCGAGACGACGGGATTGACGAAGACCCCTTCTTCATGGAGGCGTTTGCACATTTTGAAGGCGACGAACAGGTCCCGGCAATAGAGGGGCAAGATTGGGGTTTGGGAGTCGCCCAGGTTAAAGCCCAGGCGCCCGAGGCCCTCTTTCATGCGGGCGGTGTTGTGCCAAAGCCGGGCAATACGCTCCGGCTCATTGGCCATGATTCGGAGCGCCTCGAGCACCGCCGCCGCATTGGATGGGCTCATGCTGGCGCTGAAAATCAACGGCCTGGAGTGGTGCTTGAGATAATCTATGGTCTTTGCATCCGAGCCGATGAAACCGCCCAGGCTGGCCAGGGATTTACTGAATGTGCCCATGATCAGGTGGACCTGGTCGGTCAATCCGAAATGACTGGCGGTTCCGGCGCCGTTCTTGCCCAGGACGCCAATGGCGTGCGCGTCATCGACCATCACCGCCGCCCCGTATCGCGCGGCGATGCGGCAAAGCTCCGGCAACGGGATGATGTCCCCTTCCATGCTGAAAACGCCATCCACCACGACCAGTTTGCCGGAGTCCGGATTGAGGTTCCGCAGACGGCTCTCCAAGGTGGCCATATCCCGGTGGGGAAAGCGCAGGAATTTGCCCTGGGAAAGCAGGCAGCCTTCAACGATGCTGGCGTGATCGCTCTTGTCGCCGAGCACGAATTCGCCTTTGCCGACCAGTGCGCTGATGACGCCGAGGTTGACCTGAAAGCCGGTCGAGTAGAGGAGCACGGCCTCTTTGCGGACCAGTTGGGCCAGTTCACGTTCCAGTTCGAGGTGAATTTCCAGGGTGCCGTTCAGAAAACGCGACCCGGCGCACCCGGTGCCGTACTTCTCGACGGCGGCGCGGGCTGCCTCCTTAATCTTCGGATGATTCGTCAGGCCCAGATAGCTGTTGGAGCCTAGCATGAGGACCTTCTTGCCGTTGATGAGCACCTCGGTGTCCTGGGCCGATGAAATGACCCGGAAATAGGGATACAGGCCCATCGCCCGCAACTGATCTGCGCTCTCGAATTCCCGCACCTTGTCCAACAGCGCGCATCGTGCCCCGCCTAGTGCCTTGCCGGGCACAATCCGATGGTTCACGGGCGACGGCGCAACGGGCCGCGGCATCGGGTACGAAACCGCTATTTCTGCCTGACCAGCGTTCACGGCGGGCAATTTGTCCTGATAACTCATATATAACGAATCGCCAACGGACCTTTGTATGCTCTCCTTTTACGCTTTCCCAGACGACTGGCAAGTCGGAAATTTCATTCTCCGTCAAGCGCACTGTCTAAAAACAGGACACATGGTTTCAACTCTCTTGCCGCAAAAGCAGTTCCACGTAAGGCAGGTCGTCAGGGCGTGTGACTTTGGGATTGGGCAGGTGGCTGACGACGAGTTTGACGGGCTGGCCGATGAGTTCGCAAGCGGCAGTGTCGTCCGTGACGAGGAGGCGGCGCTGCCGGACCTGGGCGAGGGCGCGGCGGATGAGTTCGACGCGGAAGGTCTGGGGCGTTTGGACGGCCCAAAGGCGGGAGCGATCCAGTGTGCGTTCAACCAACTGCCCGTCGTGCGATTCTTTGATGGTGTCGGCCACGGGCTGGGCGGCAACGGCGGCGCCGAATTGGCGGGCGGCTTCAATCGTGGAGGCGATGAGGCCGGGGCTGGTGCATGGCCGCGCCGCATCCTGGATGGCAACAATGTCCGCATCGTGTGGGAGCGCCTCCAGGCCGTTCCAAACGGAGTCCTGGCGCTCCTTGCCGCCCGCGACCAGCCGGAATGGTTTTGTGAATGGGTGTTCGTTGGCCAGGTCCGCGAAGGCGGCTTGCATTCCGTCCCGGATGACGAGAACGACGTGGTCGATGCCTGGGGCGAGATCGAAGCGCCGCCAGGTGTGCCCCACCAAAGGGCAGCCGTTCAATTCGAGGAAAAGCTTGTCCACACCGGGTCCCATGCGGGTCCCCTTGCCGGCAGCGACGATAAGGGCGGAAGTCATGTTCCAACCGGCACATTAGCCGTTTCAACGGCTTGCGTCCAGCGTGACGAATCGATTGAGAGCTTCTTTCTTGCATATCCGGCCTTGTTGGGTTTACACATTGTTCTCGATAACTATGCAGTACCTAACTGACGATTGCCTGGCAAGGCTCGCTGACGATGCGTTTCGGACGCAGCGTCCATATCCATGGGTGAACATTCAAAACACCTTGAACCCGGCAGGTTTCGAGCAACTCCGCGCGACGCTGCCCGATATTTCATTGTTCGAGAAAAAGGTCGGCGTCAAACGCGCGCACGGCCAAGGCTACCATGACCGCGCTATCCTGCATTACCGGCCGGGCCTGCCGCTGGCGCAGCCCTGGCGGGAGTTCATCGCCGAGATACAGGGAAAGGCTTACGACTCGTTCATCCGCCGCATGCTGGGCCGGCGGGCTGGCAAGCGCATCATTTTATCCATGGAGTGGTATTACGGCTGGCAGGGTTGCGGCGTCTCCCCGCACTGCGACGCCCGGCGCAAGCTGGCCACCCACATCTTCTATTTCAATACCGAAACCGATTGGGAAGCCGGTTGGGGCGGCGACATTTTGATCATGGACGATGAGGACCGGTTTCAGGCCCACTCGGCTCCCGAGTTTAATGAGCTCAAAGTCGCCGCCAGGCTTGACCCGCGCGGAAACGGGAGTCTGCTCTTCATGCGGACGAAACACTCCTGGCATGGGGTGCATCCGCTCCAGTCGCCCCCGGGCCAACTGCGCAAGCTGTTCATCGTGACGATGAACGCGCCGACGCTCCAGGTTTTGTGGCGGCGCCTGCGCGGCAAGGACCCCGACGGCTATCGTCTCAGACCCTGTCAAGGGGCTCAGCCGCCCCAGGGGGCCGCTTCTGAACCTGCAACGGCATTGCTATGAAAAACATGTTCTGCCTTCCTGTGCTGGCCGCGCTGCTGCAAGCCGGCCGCCCCCTCGAGATGTCGGCCGCTGACCGGGTTGTTTATGAAGGCAAAAGCGGTCCTGGCCACGGCAAGCAGATTGTCCTGGTGTCCGGCGACGAGGAGTATCGCTCGGAGGAGGGCTTGCCCATGTTGGCCAAGGTCCTGGCGGAACGGCATGGCTTTAAATGCACCGTCCTGTTCGCCATCAACCCCGCCACCGGCGTCATCGAGCCCACCGTTCTTGATAACATCCCCGGCCTGGAGGCCCTGGACACTGCCGATGTCTGTCTCATGGCCCTGCGTTTCCGCGAGTTGCCCGACGCTCAGATGAAGCACTTCGTCGAGTACCTCGAGGCCGGCAAGCCGATCATCGCGCTGCGCACGAGCACGCACGCCTTCCAGTACAACCGGGACAAGCAAAGCCCCTACGCCAGGTATGATTGGCGCAACCGGGACTGGCCCGGTGGCTTCGGCCAGCAGGTCCTGGGCGAGACCTGGGTGGACCACCACGGCAGCCACGGCCACGAGAGCACGCGCGGCATCCTCGATGAGACCCTCAAGGACCACCCCGTATTGCGAGGCGTCGCCGATATCTGGGCACCCACCGATGTCTATGCCGTGGCCCACCTGCCCGCCGACGCCAAGGTCCTGGTCCGCGGCCAGGTCCTCTCCGGCATGAACCCCTCCGACCCGCCCGTCCAAGGCCCCAAGAACAATCCGATGATGCCGCTGGTCTGGGTGCGCAATTACACGGGCCAATCAGGCAGGACCTCCAGAATCCTCACCACCACCATGGGCGCCGCAGTGGACCTCGAAAACCCGGGGCTGCGCCGCTTGCTCGTCAATGCCTGCTACTGGTGCGCCGGTCTCGAAGACCAAATCCCTCCCCAAGCCAACGTGGACTATGTCGGCCCATACAAACCCGGCTGGTTCGGCTACGGCAAGTTCAAGCCCGGCGTCAAACCCGAAGACCTTGGCCTCCGGAACTAATTAGAATTATGGCCTACGCGGAAAAGGAACTTCAGCATATCTCGAAGCAGTTTCAGATTTACGGCGAGATCCTCCACGCCGAGACGTTCAAGATCGGCCACATCAACGAAACCTACTCGGCAACCTACGACCAGGGCGGCACGCGTGTCCGCTACATTCACCAGAAGATCAATAAAAACGTCTTCAAGAACCCGCCGGAACTGATGAAGAACCTCATGCGGGTCACCACGCATATCCGCAAGAAATTGGAGACGCAGGCCGCCGACGACATCACCCGCCGCTCCCTGGTTGTCATTCCCACCCGCGACGGCCACTCCCACTACCGGAATACTGAGGGGGACTTCTGGCGCACCTTCGTTTTCGTGGAAGGCACCCAGACCTTCGAGGCGGTGCAGACCCCTGAACAGGCCTTCGAGGCCGGACGCGCCTTCGGCGAGTTCCAGCTTCACCTGGTGGACCTCCCCGGCGATCGGCTCATCGAGACCATTCCTGAATTCCACCATACCCGAAAACGCTTTGCGGCGTTCCTCGAGGCCCTGACCAAAGACCATTACAACCGGGCCCAAGACGCCAAAGCGGAAACCGCCTTTGCTCTCAAGCATGAAGGACTGGTCGATGTCATCCTCGAGGCCATGGAGAAAGGCCGGATTCCCGAGCGCATCACCCACAACGACACGAAATTCAACAACGTCATGCTCGACACGCAGACCGGCAGGGCAATGTGCGTCGTGGACCTGGACACGGTCATGCCGGGCTGCGCCCTCTACGATTTCGGCGACATGGTCCGCACCACGACCAGCCCCACGCTCGAAGACGAGCGCGACCTCTCCAAAGTGAAGATGCAGATGCCCATGTTCAGGAAACTGGCCGAAGGCTATCTCTCCACCGCCGGCCAGTTCCTGACCAAGCCCGAAAAAGCCCTCATCCCTTTCTCCGGCAAGCTCATCACCTTCGAGATCGGCCTCCGTTTCCTGACCGATTTCCTCAGCGGCGACACTTACTTCCGCATCCATCGCCCCGACCATAACCTCGATCGCTGCCGCACCCAGTTCAAACTGGTCGACTCCATCGAGCGGCAGGAAGCGGCGATGCTCAGAAGCATCGAGGCGATGTAGGGCCAGCCGCTTCAATCGCAGGGGACTGTCCGCCCGGACGCCCATTCTCGGAGTTCCTGGACTCTTTCGGCCAGGAGCACGGACAAGGGGCGCGTCTCCTGCAGTTCGGTGAGCAGGTCGGCCTGAGCGGGAGGGCGCCCCTTGGCATGGGCGGTGTACATGGCCGAGACAATGGCCTGCTCGATTTCGGAGCCGGAGAAGCCCTCGCTCGCCCGCGCCAGGGCCTCGAGGTCAAAGCAGGCAGGATCAAGGGAGCGTTTGCGCAAGTGGACGCCTAGAATGTCGCGCCGGTTCTCCGGCGAAGGCAAGTCCACAAAAAAGATCTCATCGAAACGGCCCTTGCGCACCATCTCGGGCGGAAGCCGGCTGATGTCATTGGCGGTGGCCACCAGGAAAACCGGCCTCCGATGCTCGGACATCCACGTGAGCAAGGTGCCCAGCACCCGCCTGGACAGGCCGTCGTCATCGTCGCCGACAGCGAGGCCCTTTTCGATTTCGTCGAGCCAAAGCACGCAAGGGGCCATGATCTCCGCCGTTTCGAGAGCCTTGCGGAGGTTCCGCTCGGTTTCCCCATAAAACTTGCTGTAAAGAACCCCGAAATCCAGGCGCAGCAACGGCACGCCGAAGACTCCGGCGGCAGCCTTGGCGGCCAGGCTCTTGCCGCAGCCCTGCACCCCCAGCAGCAGCACGCCTCGCGGCGGGTCCAGGTTGGGGGGAGCTTCCTCGAGAAAGAAACTCTTGCGCAGGTCCAGCCAGTTGCGCAGCCGGCGCATCCCGCCGATCTCGGCGAACCGGGCGGTTTCGTGCTCGAACGACAATGGCGAGTCGCGGCCGAGCAGTTCATATTTTGCCCTCATCACCTCCGGCATGTCGGACTCTGAGATGACGCCGTTGTCGTTGATTGCCTTGAGGGCCAGGCGGCGGGCGTCGGTTGCCGTGAGGCCCGCCAGATTGCGCACCAGCAGGTCGATGGCCTTGTTGGTCGTCTCGACCTTGCGCGCGCTGTGCGCGGCGCCCCAATCCCCCGCCACATCGTACACGATGGCCCGCAACTCGTCCCGCGTTGGCAGAGGCAGTCGAAAATAGGCCGTAAAGGGCCGAAGCTCCTCCGGCACTTGCACCGTCGCGCCCACCAGCATGACCGTCGAAAAATGCCTGCCGTAGCCCATGGCGATGTCCTTGAGAAAGCGGACATGCACGTTGTCCTGGAAGTATGGATGAAAATCCAGGAGCATGAATAAGCTATGCGACCCCGAGGTCTTGATGTAATTGAGGATCTCCTGGGACTTCAAAATGGAATCCTGCGGCTGATCAGCCGGCTCGGAGGCCTGCAGGCCTTCGGTGACACTCCAGCGAAAGGTCCTGACCTGGAGCTGCCGGCCAAGCTGCTGGACCATCGAAACGATCTCCGGTTCCTCGTTGCTCTCGACCGCTATGAGCGGCGTGCGCGACCGAATGATGACCGCGAGGTCGCGCAATGGGCTTTCGGTGGCCAACGCCCCCGTCTGAGCGCAACTGGAAGCGCGAACATTCATTTATTTGCCTTAGTCTGTAAAGAAACGAACGCCTTGGTCAAGAGCAGGCTCAAAAACCCCTCAAGTCGGTGCTCGACCGTCCCGGCAGGCCGGGGGCGGGCACACGCTTGAGGACGAGGTATTGGATGCCGTGCTGCGCGCAATACTCGCGTTTGCCGCCTTTGTCGCCATCCTCGTTCACGGCGTAAATGTCAGGCTTGAGCCGCTGAATTTCCGGGTCGGCATCCACCCAGCCCTCTCCGCTGGAAATCAGGGCCTGGGTCACATATCTGATCGAACCGGCCAGGTAACGGCGCTCTTCCTGTGGCAACAACGGATGGCCCTGGCCCTTGAGCAGGCGGATGTTCGCGTCATGGCCCACGATGACGTAGAGGTCGCCATAAGCGCTGACTTCCTCGAAGAACCGCACGTGGCCGGAGTGGAACCAATCATAGCAGCCGGTGACCACGACCTTCTTGCGGCCAGGCGCGCCGGGTTGCGGCGGGGGCTGGGGAAAGCCTTTGAGCTGTTCGGCGGGCAGCACCCTGTACTGGAGACCGAGCCGGCGGCAGGCGGCCAGGCGGGCGGCATTGGCGGGTGAGGGTTCATCCACCCATAGGTCGGCATTAAACCCCTGCATGAGCGGCGGCGCCTCGGGATTGACCGGGCTTGCCAGGGGCGCTGCCCGGTGGACATAGCGTATCGCGTTCAGCAGATAGAGCCGTTCCGCCATAGGGAACTTGGGCGGCTTGCCCGTCAGCCCCTCCACTACCGGGTCCGGCCACACCGCCACGGTCACTGCCCCAAACCGCGCCGCCTCCTCCAGGAAGCGGAAGTGCCGCGAACGAAGGTCCTCAAACGCCCCGCTGACAACAACCTGTTTGGGATGGGGTTGCACTGCGTTCATATATGCTTTCAAAACGGTTCCCAGCCAGGCATGACCCGGATGTTCCACACCCCGCGTGGCTTCTCATTAACACCGAGGCTCCAGCCCGGTGAACCGAGGCGCGCCGGAACATCAGCCGTTTCAACGGCTTCCACTCAGGGTGACAAACTACTGAAACAGTCTGCACCCTGAGCGTGGGTCCTTCCACCGGGCTAAAGCCCATTGATATCTATACAAAACGCCGAGCGTCGTCGAGGTCAGAACAAAAGCACCCGTGTCCATCCGGGACAATGCCGACCCTTGAGGGGGCCTGACGCAGCCCTGGCTGCCCGCCCATCAGGGCAGGCGCATTTAAATTGCCCCTGCCGGCCGCAAATCTGCCATCCGCAAATCAGTTGGTGCCGGCGTTCCGGCATGGTATGCTCGACGCGATCAAGCTTATGAAACAGAAGATTATCATTGCTCTATTGGGTGTGGGATTGAGCGCCGGCTTTGGCCAAGACTCCGGCTCGCCTGCTTTGGGGGCAGGTCCCGGCGGGGCGCCCGAGGGCTGGCAGACGGCGGCGCCGCGCGAGGAAATCCGGCCGGCCTTTGCTTACGAATCCCAGGGCGGCGCAGACGGGAAAGGCTCTTTCATCACTCGCGCCGATGCGCGCGAGGGTTTGGACGGTTGTTGGACCCGGAGTTTCCCGGTGGAGGGCGGAAAGCACTACCGTTTCTTTGCGCTCTACAAGGCCAGGTCGGTGGCAGTGCCGCGGCGCAGTGTGGTGGCCAAGCTGGATTGGCGCGATGCCCAGGGCCGGAGTGTGCCCCTGGATGAACCGACGGTCGCAGGGTATCTGCCGGGTTCAATCGGCACGGCGGAAACCGAATTCCCCGCCACGCGCGGCGCCGACAAAGAGGGGTGGACCGAGGTGTCCGATGTCTATCGCGCCCCGAGCCGGGCGAGCCAGGCGGTGGTGTCGCTGCATTTGCAATGGGCCCCTCGAGGCGAAGTGCGCTGGAGCAACGTGTCGTTGGTGGAGACTGCGGCCCCGGCCCCCCGCACCGTGCGTCTGGCCGCAGTCCATTTCCGTCCGAGCGGCGGCAAGACCCCGCAGGACAACTGCTGCCAATACGAGCCGCTGATTGCCGAGGCATCTCGCCAGCGGGCGGACCTGGTTGTGCTGGGCGAAACGCTGACTTATGTCAGTCTTGGCAAGAAGCCGGAGGAGGTGGCTGAGCCGATTCCCGGACCTTCCACCGAGTACTTCGGCGCCCTGGCCCGGAAGCACCAGTTCTATATCGTGGCCGGGCTGTACGAGCGCGACGGGCACCTGGTCTATAACACCGCCGTGATGCTTGGGCCGGAGGGCGGCTTGGTTGGCAAATACCGTAAAGTCTGCCTGCCGCGCGATGAAATCAAGGGAGGCGTTTGTCCCGGCAGCCGGTATCCGGTATTCGATACCCGGTTCGGGAAGGTGGGCATGATGGTTTGCTACGACGGCTTTTTTCCCGAGGTCGCGCGCGAGCTGGCCAACAATGGGGCGGAAGTCATCGCCTGGCCGGTGTGGGGCTGCAACCCGTTGCTCGCCCGCGCCCGGGCTTGCGAAAACCATGTGTATGTGGTCAGCAGCGCCTACGAAGACGCCTCGCGGAACTGGATGGTGTCCGCCATCTTCGACCATGGCGGCGACATCCTCGCCCAGGCCAAAGAGTGGGGCAGCGTTGCGGTCGCCGAAGTGGACCTCAACCGCCGCGCGCAATGGATAAGCCTGGGCGATTTCAGGGCCGAAATCCCGCGGCATCGGCCCGTCGTTCAGGACATGGAGAGATGACAAATGTTTTTTTTGACAGCGCCTTGCGTTCTTGCTAGTTATGCAGGATGCAAGATTCTGCTCGCTGGCAAAAAGCCAGCGTTGAGCTTAGGCGCGCACCGTTAAGGGGTCCGATTACGCGGCGCACCTCGGCCTTTTGGATCGCCAGATTACTTTACCTCGAGGCGGTGGACAGGCGCGCGCCCATCCTGGTTGACCTCGAGTCGCCAGGCGGCCCGGTGGACGATTCGTTGCGGGCCATTCAAGTGCTCGAGAAATTATCGTGTCCCGTGGCCGTCCATTGTCGCGGCACGATCTCAGGCACAGCGCTGTCCATCGCGGCGCATGGCTTGAAGGGCTACAGAACCGCCGATCCGGGCGCGCGTTTTGTGTTTACGATGGGGTCGGCTGGGGCGTCCTCGAATGGGGGTCAAGGAAATGCCTCGTCTCCGGAGGCGTTGATCGAGGGACTCGCCAAGGTTGCCGGACGGCAGGCTTCAGAGGTCGCGGGGTGGCTGGGAACCGGCGCCGAGTTTGACGCCAAACAAGCCGCCGCTTGCGGCCTGATCGACGCCGTTTCAGCGGAACCGGTGATGCCGGCAAAGGCGTAGGCGTGGCGCAGGCTTCCAGCCTGCTGTATCGCGGATTTCCAATCCGCAGACGCCGCCGGGCAGGTACAGCCTGCCGACTGGAAGCCTGCGCTACGCAGTCCCACTATTTCTGCGGCGCGCCGTAATAACGTTTGAAGCGGCTCGATTCGTATGCTTCGAGCTTGCCGCCCGGGTCGCGCATGAGGCGCGCTGCCGCTCCCGGCGCCGCCTCGACTACCTTCAGACCTTTCTCTGGTCCCAGGACACTGACGACCTTGGTCAGACTGTCTGCGGTCATGCCGCGGCGGGCGATGACGTTGACCAGGCTGTGGTTGGTCAAACCGATGCCGGTCCGGGGGTCAACGATGTGCGAGTAGCGTTTGCCCTCGATTTCCAGGCGCTGATAAAGGTCGCTCGAAGTGGAAATGGCGGCGTTCTTGAGCAGAAGAAATCGGTCTGGCGGCGCATTCGTCACATCCAGGGGCGCGAGTTGGATGCGCCAACCGCGTTTGCCGGGCGGGGGGTCGCCCACCATTACGTCGCCTCCGCCTTCGATAAGCGCCCGGCTCAGGCCCCGCCCTTTGAGCATCTGGAGGGCCTGGTCCACTGCGTAGCCCTTGGCGATGCCGCCCAGGTCCAGGCGCATGCCGGGCGCCAGCAATTCCACGGCCCGCGCTTTGGCGTTTAGGCGAACCAGGCGATAGCCGACCGCTTTGCGGGCCTGGGCCAGCCGCTCCGGGTCGGGCAATTGATGCTGTCGGCGGGCGCGGCGCCACAGGTTGACACACGGGCCAACCGTGATGTCGAAAGCCCCGTCGCTGCGTTCCGCCATGGCTTGCGCCCCCTCCAACACCAGCCACAGGTCGGCGCTCACCGGGACCTCGCGGCCTTGTCCTGAAGTCCGGGACAGCTTGCTCAGTTCGCTGTCCGCGTCGTAATCGCTCATGATGTCGTTAAGTTGCTGGACCCGGCGGAACGCCGCCTCGGCCCCCTCATCGGCCCGGGCCCGGTCCGGGGCGTAGAGCACGATCCGGAAGGGCACGCCCATCTCGGGCCGCTCGTATTCATACCGCGCCGGCACAGGGGCTTCCTTCGGGACCGAGACGCAGGACACGGCCGCCACCGACAGGACCGGCAAAATCCAGAGCATAGAAGGGTCCAGGGCCGCCGCCATTCGATTCAGCAACATCCCTGCATTCTATCCCCCGCTGGCTGGGCATGTAAACAGCTTGACGAAGGGCGAAACCTAAGCATTTGACGAAGCTTGGCGGTCGGGTATGCTTGGCGGCATGAGCGGACCTCATACAGACTCTCCTTTTCGCCGCGCGTCATCCAGGGCGCAAGTTGTTTCCTTGTCCAGCGGGGCAGGCGCAGCCCCACTGCTCCGGGCTTTGGCTGCCGCTCGCGGCCTTTGTCGTTGCCTTTGTCGCCACCTTTGTCGAATTGGACGGGTTTTCGACAAAGGTGACGACAAAGTTTGCGACGAAGATACCAAAGTCACCCAAACTCCGGGCCAGTGGGGCGCAGCCCTGATGGCGGCGTTTGTTTGCGCGCTCGGCTGGTCGAGCTTGTTGGGCGGGGCGCAGGCGGCGGCCGAGGCGCCTGCGGGGGCGATGCAGAAGCGGTGGCTGTTCGTGTGGCGGGACATGGGCAACCCCAGGGAGGTCGAGCGAATGATCGCCCGCTTTCCACGCGCCAAGGCGGACGGTTACAACGGAGTCGCGTTTTCATACAACATCGCCCCGGAAAAGGCAGCGGAGTTGAAGGAGGCGGCCCGGCAGAACGGACTGGACCTCGTGGCGATCGTCATGGGTGGCGCGCACGACCCCAATTACACCGAAGGCGTGCTCTCGGAGGATGCCCTGTTTGTGGCGCATGGCCGGACCGCCCGGTTCCAGGCTGATAATCCCACTCGAGTGCTCAATGGCGATTTTGAAGAGGCCGCAGGCAACCTTTTCAAGGGCTGGACATTCCAGGATGACCCAGGCGTAACGACCTTTGCCGACCACACGGTTGTTCACGGCGGCACGACATCCCTCCGGATGGAGGGCATAGGCAAGAACCAATACCGCCATTGCCGCCTGGCCCAACCTCTCAAGCTCCAGCCCCACCGGCAATACCACATCTCCGTCTGGGTCAAGACCGAGAATCTCTCTCCGGCGGACCCCGAAGTGAAGGTGCTGACTCCGGACGCCGGGCACTCGATCAACTTCCAGACCTTCCATGCCGAGCGGACCCAGGATTGGAAGCGGTTCGACCTGGTCTTCAACAGCCTGGATAACCATGACGGACTGCTCTACCTCGGCACCTGGTCGGGCAAGGACGGCAAGTTGTGGTGGGACGATCTGCGCATCGAGGAAATCGGGTTGGTGAACGTGCTCCGCCGGCCCGGTTGCCCGGTGACGGTGCGCGGCGAGGATGGGACCCTCTGGGTTGAGGGCCGCGACTACGAGCCGATTCGCGACCCCCAGCTTCATCCCTGGCGCGCCTTACACGAGGGGCCGCCCATCAAGCTTACGCCCGCCTCCGCAATCCAGGACGGCGCCCGCCTGCGCGTCAGCTATTACCACCCGCTCATCGTCTATGAAGACAGGCTCACAAGCTGCATCAGCGAACCCAGGATTTTCGATGACTGGCGGCAGGAGGTCAAACGGGCCGATGAACTCTTTCATCCGGCGGCCTACATGATGTCGCACGATGAAATGCGCGTCATGAACCAGTGCGCCCTCTGCCAGGGCAAACACCTGACGCCGGGGGAGTTGCTGGCCTGGAATGTCCGCCAGGCAGCCGACATCATCCGCACCGCGCGGCCTGACGCGGAGATCTGGGTCTGGAGCGACATGTTCGACCCGATGCACAACGCCGTGGACCATTACTACGCGGTCAACGGCCCGCTCGCAGGCTCCTGGAAGGGCCTGGCCAAAGACATCGGCATCGTCAATTGGCACGGCGGGCTGCAGGGCAAAAATTGCAAGTTCTTCGCCGACCTGGGCCTCAGGCAGATCCTCTCAGGCTACTATGATGGGGACGAGGATGGCGCCGCCATCGCCAAATGGCGCGACAACACCAAGGCCATTCCAGGCATCATCGGGGCGATGTACACCACCTGGGAAGACAAATACGACGCCATGGACGCCTGGGCCAAGAAGGCCTGGGGCGGGGGGCGCTAAAGAAGGCCCGAAGAGAATCCGACGGCCGTTGGACTTGCGGAAAGAGGGAGATTCGAACTCCCGGTGCGTTTTTGACCCCATTGGCAGGCAAAAAACCCTTATTTCCTAACATATATAACACTCTTGACACGGGCGGACGTTATGCGATAACGTTATGCCGATATGGCAAGCATTCATAGGCAACCTGGAAAGCCGAACTGGTTTTGCGCGTTTTATGACCCGGAAGGCTTCCGCCGGTTCAAGAGCACTGGCACGGAAGACGCCAAGGTAGCGCGAACCGTCTGCGTCAACATTGAACGCGCCGCCGCTCTCGCCCGCCGCGGCCGGCTCTCGAATGAGAAGGCCCTGAAACTGATTCGGGAGACGTGCGCCGCAATCACGGAAACTCACGGCCCCCTGGCTGCGGAGGCCGCGCGCAAGGTCCTAACGGACATGCTCGAGGAATTTGTCAGGACGGCGGGCGGGGAACTTGTGAGCTACACGATTCGGACCTGGCTTGAATCGTGGCTGGCCAGCCGAACCGACGCCAGCAAGGCCACGCTGATTGAGTATGGCCGCATCGTGGCGCTATTCCTGAAATTCCTTGGCAGCCATGCGGACCGAGCCCTGGCCACGCTCCAGCCGAAGCACGCAGAGGATTTCAAGACCAGTCTGCAAAGCCGCGTAGGGCCGTCCACGGTCAACAAGGCCGTCAAGATACTCAAGGCCGCGTTCAACGCCGCCGTGGCCAAGCGTGCGTTGGAATTCAACCCTGCGGAGCACGTCACCCAAATCGAAGAACAGGACGGCGCCAGGCGTCCGTTCACGGATGATGAGTTGCGCGCCCTGCTCAAGACGGCAACCCCGGAATGGCGCACCATGGTTTTGACGGCCTACTACACGGGCTTACGATTGCGCGATTGCGCGGACCTGACTTGGCGCAACGTGGAGCTTCACCCCGGCACGATCAATGTTGTCACCCGAAAGACCGGGCGCCGGCAGGATTTGCCCATTGCCGAACCGCTGGCCCGCCACCTTGCAACCCTGGCAGGGGACAATCCGGACGCGCCGCTCTGCCCCGGCCTGTGCGGCAAAACCGCCGGCTGGCTCTCACAGCAGTTTTACAAGGTCATGGTGGCGGCTGGAGTTGTCACGGGGCGAGACTACCACCATGGCACCAAAGGCAGGGCTGCACGGCGAGAGGCCAGCCAAATCAGCTTTCACTCCTTGCGGTACAACACCACAAGCGCCCTCAAATCGGCTGGTGTTGGCGATTCGGTGGCGATGGACATCGTAGGTCACGAAACCGCCGCTATCTCGCGCGGCTACACCAAGATTGACGATGCCGCCAAGCGCGCCGCCGTTGCTAAAATGCCGGACATCACCACCCAATGAGCCCAGCACCGGCGTTTGCACCGGCTGGATAGAGTTCCACGGATCCCGTCGGTTGACTCGCGCGCATGTAAAAAATATGCGCGTGTCACCGGATACCAATAAACAAATCAAAGTCCCGTCCCGGTTCGCAGCCCCAGCCCGACCGGAATTCCTTCGCCTGCCCGCCCCTGGCTCCCTTTGCCCCTTCACGGGGCTTTCGAGATCGGCTTTGAATGAGCTAATCCTCGCCACCCCTCGCAACGAATTCAAGCCGCCGGTCCGCTCGTTCTGCCTACGGCAAAAAGGCGCGCGAACCGGGATTAGGTTGGTCGATTACAGGTCGCTTTCCGCCTACATCCGCCAACACGCCGAGCCCGCCGTGCCATGAAGACCGCCCCTTTGCCCGACTGGCTGACGGCCCTGCTGGCGGACGTGGCCCCCGCCGGTCAAGGCGTCCATACCTGGCTTTACCGTTGCGCACGCCAGCTACACAGCCGGTTCCCGGCCCCTGAGATCGTCCGCCTCTTGGCCGATCATGTCGCCAACTGCGGGCGTGCCGTTAGCCGAAAAGAAATCGAAGAGGCTGTCACCAACTCTGTGCGCTGCGCCTGGCAGCCGCGCGGACCGACTGCGGGCGCCGCTGCTCCCGCCGTTCGCAAATGGCCAGAGCCGGACCTGGCACAGATCGAGGCCCTGGCTCAGACTGCTGGACTGGCGGAGCTGTGGGAGTGCTCACCGCTGCGGATCGAGGATAACGAGCCGCACACAGAGCAGATCATCGACGCCCTGTTTCCTGGCGACCCGTTGATCTGTGCGGGCAAGTCACAATCGGAGTTCGCCACGCGCCCAAGGGAGCAGTGGCGCGGTCAACTCAGTGGCTTGCAGTTCCTCGTTCCAAGCCCCATGACCGCGCCCACTGGCACGACCCAAGGTGGCCGTGTCTCTGCCCACACGCTGGCCAACACCGGCCCGCGCAAGTTTCTAGTGGTCGAATGCGACTTCGCTGAATTCGCGCGGGACGGCAAGACCGAGACTCGCTACGCGCCGATGCTCCGCAGGCTCGCCCAGGCCAACGGCGGCGACATGGCCGGCGCTGTGGCGGACCTGTGCGCCGCCATGCTGTTGCACTTGGCCCACTACGCGCCGCTTGTCCTGTGTGTCCATAGTGGAGGCAAGAGCCTGCACGGCTGGTTCCACTGCGCGGGCCAACCCGAGGCCAAGCTGGCGCGGTTCTTTCGCTACGCCGTCACCCTTGGCGCAGACCCGGCGACTTGGACAAAAAGCCAATTCGTGAGAATGCCGGACGGCACTCGTGACACTGGCCGCCCGCAGGCCGTTTTCTTTTTTGCTCCTCAGAGAGTTACCTTATGAGCGCCACCGCTGTTGAATATGTCCCCGAAGCCACCGAGGCCGATAGCGCCTGGGTAGAGCCGCCAGAGATTCCCACCGCGAGCAGTTTAGAGACCCGCGAATTGCTCAAGAGCCGCGAGTTTAACCCGAATATCGAACCGCCGCCCTTGCGCGTCATCTATTCGCTGGCCGGCATTCCAATTTCGACCCCTGCCAACATCGCTACGATCAACGCCCCAATTAAAGCCGGGAAATCCGCCGCCATTGGGGCGATGGCTGCCAGCACCATGCCGCACGCTGAAGATGCGGACCTGCTGGGCTTTGCCTCTGCCAATGAAACCGGGGAGGCACTGGACTGGTTCGACAGCGAGCAGAGCCCCGACGATTTTTGGTTCGGGGTAGCGCGTTCGTTGAAACGGGCAGGACTTACGAAACCGCCGCCGTGGTTTCACGCCTACTGCCTGACAGGGCTTGGCGCGGAAAAGGGATGGCAGGCTGTGCTCGAAGCACTGCGCATGAGCAGCGACCAGCACGGCGGGATTCATTCTCTGCTGCTGGACGGCGCCGCCGATTTTGTCAAAGACGTGAACGATGCCGGCGAGAGTAACGCCTTCGTGGCGACGCTTCACGACCTGGCCATCCAGTACGATTGCCCAATTATCGGTGTCATCCATTTCAATCCCGGATCAGAAAAGTCGAGGGGACATTTGGGCAGCCAGCTTGAGCGGAAGGCCGAGACAAACCTGGCCCTCGAAAAAGATGAGGACGGTTCAACCGTCATTTACTCTGCCAAAAACCGCCGGGCCGACATCCCAAAGAACATCGGGCCACGTTTCCGGTTCGACACCGCCGTCGGGATGCACGTCACCATCCCGTCTCGACAATCGGCACGGGATGCCGCCGCGCGGGCAGAACTGCTTTGCATCGCACAGGACGCCTTTGGGAAACGCCCCGCGATGCGGTATTCGGACATCCAAGTTCGCCTGCAAAAGGTGTTGGCACTAAAGGAGCGTAGTGCCAAGCGCAAGATTGCGGACATGAAACGGCTTGGTGTCATCAAGGCATCCGTTGCGGGACTTTACCTTTTATGCACGCCCGTCGAGTCATAATCCGCCTTGGTGTCATGGTGCCAAGCTGGTGCCAAATTGGTGCCATGTCACCCGTCCCGAGTGCTTGGTGTCATGGTGCCAACCCCTTATATATAAGGGTTGGCCCTGCGACACCTATCGGGCAAAGCACCGGGAGCCCCCGCATGAAGTTCAGGAAGCCATGAACCCGAAACCCGACCCCCCACGTCTCGAAACCATGGGCTGGCCTAACCGGACACCGCCCCCGGCGCCAAGGCCCACAGCCCCGCCGCCGTGCTACGTCATCACCTTGACGCCCGCCGCCGGCCCCTGGCTGGCACCGCCGGTCAAGAGGCTGGCGAGATTCCTGAAGGCCGCGTTACGAGGGTATGGACTGCGCTGCACGGACTGCCGGGAAGTCCAGGCGCCCGCGCACGATCCCGAGCGCGCGGGCGTGGACCGGGACGGCATCCCATTCTGATACATGAGCGTCACGCTAAAGATAGGTTCTTTGCCCGTTGATCGGCCAGTGCAGGTGGCCGACGCGATGAGAACGTCTCTTTACATGTCAAAAACAACCATCCATCCAGCCAGAAGATATGACAAACGCAAAAAAACCGAGCATCCGTGCCATTGCAAAACAAAGCGGCGCAGATCGCAGCACAGTGGCAAAACTGATTGCGGGAATCACTGATGAGCAGGAGGCACTAGCCCTTGTGACCGAGTGGAAGGAAGCGCGCGACGCTAAAGGCGGCGCCGACACTGACCCTGAAACGGGTTTGAGTTGGTTCAAGGCGAAGCTCCGGGAGGACACCCTCACCAAACGCCGCGAAAACGAGATTGCCGAAAAGAAGGCCAGTGGCGAGTGGGTGTCCGCGCAAGAGATCGGCAAGAACATCCGCCTCCTCATGGACATGCTCGAAAGGCTGCCGGAGAAGGCCCAGTCCGAGGCGGGGCTTAACGGGCCGCAAACCCTGGTCATCACGCGCCTGATTGACGAGGCCAGAAAAGAGGCCGCCGAAGTCGTATGAATGCAGACCCCAACCCCGATCCGCAAGGCAGAACCCACCAATTCACCGCCGACGTTGACGGCGTAAAATGGATGCTCCGAGTCACTGAGACGCCCGAGAAAATCTTGATGACGATTTGCAGCAGTCCGCCGGGCGCCATGCGGACAGCCGCCGCGCGGGACTGGCTGGTCTCGGCAATGACGCCATGGGAAGGCGACCGGCGGCCCGCCCTGATAACTTTTCGAGACACCGGGTTTTCTTACGTCAAACTCGGGCGCCAGCCGGAAGGCACGCCCGGTTGACTTGG
>Ga0181524_10000588_pt1 | contig 43705 bp, 21 predicted proteins | sample PEATcosm2014_Bin_34_FD_119761 | JGI IMG/M metagenome (GOLD analysis project Ga0181524, IMG submission 119761) | Peatland microbial communities from MTU Mesocosm Facility, Houghton, MI, USA - PEATcosm2014_Bin05_60_metaG | ecosystem: Environmental > Terrestrial > Soil > Wetlands > Peat | place... | reverse complement strand
GATCGCAACAGTCGATTGGTGGACGAAGCCTTACTTCGCCCTGGGCTTCTTGTATTTGCTTCCCATCATGCTGGCCGCTGGATTTCTGCCGCGTTGGGCAATTGTTTTGTTGGGACTTGTATGCGCAGTGCTAAGTGAACGTTTCAGCAACCTCGACCCGGCGGACGCGAATATCCGGCTGGGATTCGAGGCCCTCGCTCTTTGCGGCTGCGGACTGCTGACTTCCGAGGTGCTGCGTAACCAGCGTTTACACCAGGAAGCTCAGGAACGAACGCGCATACTCGTGGAAACCAGTCCGGCGGCCATTCTTACGGTCAATGAGGGAGGTTTGATCGAATTAGCCAACCATGCCGCGACAGAATTGCTGGCTCCCCGCGATGGGCATCTGATCGGGGAACCAATCGCGGCGTTCCTGCCCGAGCTGCATCGCGCACTGCGCCCCGAAGAGGGACCTCAATTCCGGGCTTCGATGCAGTGCCGAGGGCATCGCGGCAATGGCGAGTCCTTTCTGGCCGAGGTTTGGTTTTCCAGCTACAAGGAAGGGACGAGACCCAAGCTGGCAGCCATCATCGCGGACGTTAGTGAGGAACAGACCGTCCCGGCGGGAACGGGTTCGGCGCCTCTGGATCAGAAGGAGCGGCCCTCTCTCAATGGCCGGGAGATGGACGTACTCCGGCTGGTTGTTCAAGGCTTATCGAATAAAGAAATTGCGTCAAGCATGAACATCTCGGAGAGCGCGGTCAAGAACACGCTGCAGCAGCTGTTTGGCAAGACGGAAGTGCGAACTCGGAGTCAACTGGTTCGCGTAGCTTTGGAGCGTTACAGAGACTTGCTCTGATTCTGAAGCGGCAGACCATCTCATTAATCGCGATTTCACTCATTAGCCCCGCAACGGGGTTTTGAGTTCCCACGGCCCTGCGGCCCACCCATAGGGATGAAAGCGCATTCCTATGGCCTATTGATTCCAAACGGGTTATGCGCGACTTCCGACGGAGCGTAAACGCCTGTGGCGACTGCTCTCCGCAGGCTAGACGAATACTTCTCCGGGCAATGCCGTCAAGGTTCGCGAGACAAGCGTGTTCTGAATAGTCCGCCGCGGTGGTTCCGCTGTCTCCGCGTCAATTTGCTTGCGTTCCATTCTTAGTTGCAGACTACGCTCGATGTGGCGCAACTCCAGCACTTCGGCTCCTGCGACCAAGGTCGACGCGCGACCTTGCAACCCGGCTCTGCCGGTGCGGCCCACGCGATGGATAAAATCCTCGGCCATCTTGGGTAGATCGTAGTTGATCACATGGGCCACGTCGTCCACGTGCAAGCCACGGGATGCGATATCGGTAGCGACCAGCACCTGGAAGCGGCCTTCCTGAAATCCGCTCAACGCTCCATTCCGCTGCGACTGTGAGCGATCGCCATGAATCATAGCCGCGGCGAAGCCGTCCCGAACCAGTTCATTGGCCAGGCGTTCCGCGCCACGCTTCGTGCGGGTGAAAATCAGGGTTTGCCCCTTTTCCGAATAGAGCAATTGACGCAGAACGTCGAGTTTCTCTCCCGGTCGAACTTCGTAGGCTTTGAGCTGTACGCTCTCGGCGGGCTTGAGCACCGAGCCCAAAGCCACGCGCACCGGTTCGCGCATGTAGTCATTTACCAATCCGGCAACGGATTGTTCCAGGGTGGCCGAGAAGCATAGGGTCTGCCGCTGCTGCGGGAGTGCTGAGAGAATGCGCTGGATCGCAGGCAAGAAACCCATGTCGAGCATTCGATCGGCTTCATCGAGCACGAGCATTTTGACGTAGCGCAGATCGGCGAACTTGCGGCTCATCAGGTCCTGCAACCTTCCCGGCGTGGCAATTACCAGTCCGCAGCCGGCACGGAGACCTTGAATCTGCGCCTTCTCCGAAACGCCGCCGATGACTAGAGCCGCCTTGGGCATGGCTTTGCTGCTCAGTTGCTCGTATTGCTCGTGAACCTGCATGGCGAGTTCGCGCGTGGGCAATAGCACAAGCGCAGTGGTGTGGCGCGACGGTTCCCGGTGGAGAGTCTCGATCAGCGGGATCAGAAACGCCAATGTCTTGCCGGTGCCCGTCTGAGCAGTGCCGATCACGTCGCGGCCTTCAAGAGCGGGAGGAATCGCACTTTCCTGGATGGGTGTGAGGTTAGTGAACTGGGCTGCCGCCAGGCTCCGCTGCAATACAGGAGACAAGGGCAGTTCCGAAAATGTGGTCATTCGAATTTGTTTCTTTCTGGAGGGGCTTGTGATCACGCGCTCTGACACACGCCGAGAGCTGTCATGCCGCTCACATTCAATTTTTGGATTTCACGCAAAATAAACGGAGGGCAGGAAAGGCGGAGATGATTCTGGTCGAAGAACTGACCACCGCGTGACGAGCAAACCGTGAAAAAGCGTCATGGTAAGTATAGCACAGAAGGGTTTGAACACCGGTTTCCGCTCCTGTGAATCAGCGGAAAGTTACGCCGCCCAGTTTCCGACGGGTAGCGATATCGTCGAGCGGGTCAAAGCGCACTGTCGGTCGCGTGGTACTCGAGCAAATAGGACAATTGAGAAGTGAATCCGGCCAAGCGTTTCAATCTAGTGCTTCAATGGTTGCGGTCGTCGCCGGGACCGCGCTGGGGTTGACAGGAGCGGTTTTGCCCTGCTCTTATCATTGGCGAACTGTGGCACGGCTGTTGCTTCGCGTTAGTACAGTCAGTGGGGACTTATGTCTGGTAGGCGCGCACTTCGGCTTCTGAGACGGGTTGGCCTTACGACGGCGCTGCTGGCAGCGGCTCTGCCGGCGCTTGCAGCGAAGGGCGCGAAGCCGGAGTTCGGACCCAATGTTCTGATCTTCGATCCGTCGATGCCATCGCGGGCGATCCAGAAGCAGATCAACGCCGTCTATGCGATCCAGCAGCACAACGAGTTTAGCCCGCAGCGGAATGCGTTGCTGTTCCTGCCCGGAAGTTATTCCGTCGACGTGCCGGTGGGCTTCTACACAGAAGTGATGGGGCTGGGCGCATCGCCCGACGCGACGAAGATTGCGGGCAACATGCACGCGGATGCGAATCATGAGCACAACAACGCGACCACGACCTTCTGGAGAGCTGCAGAAGGAATCTCGATCGCACCGGCTGGCGGCACCATGCAGTGGGCGGTTTCGCAGGCGGTGTCGCTGCGGCGCATGCATGTGCGCGGCGACCTGGTGCTGCACCAGCATCACGGCTGGGCCAGCGGCGGCTGGATGTCAGATTCGCTTGTGGACGGCAATGTCGACTCCGGCAGCCAGCAGCAATGGATCTCGCGCAACTGCGACTGGAGAAGCTGGACGGGCTCAAACTGGAACATGGTGTTTGTCGGCGTGGTCCATCCTCCGGATGGCGCATGGCCTTCCCCCCCGTACACGACGGTGGCGCATGCGCCAGTGGTACGGGAGAAGCCGTTCCTGCAGGTAAAGGCTGCGGGTGAATTCAGCGTGCGGGTTCCGGAGCTGCGCCACGACAGCATCGGCATCACCTGGCGCTCTGGAGAACCGCCGGGAGAGACGATTCCGATCGCGCAATTCTATATTGCGCGTCCGGATATCGATACCGCAGCGACGATCAACGCACAACTTGCCCAGGGCAAGAATCTGATTCTTACTCCGGGAATCTACGACTTGGCCGCTCCCATTTGCATCACCCGGCCACATACGGTCGTGCTTGGGCTCGGGTTTGCGACGCTACGTCCCATGAAAGGAACGGCGGCGATGACGACCGCCGATGCGGATGGGATCGAAATCGCGGGCCTGCTCTTCGATGCTGGGCCGAGCGAGTCTCCGGTGTTGCTCGAGGTGGGACCCGAGGGAAGTCGGGCGCGCCACGCATCGGACCCGATCACGCTTCATGATGTTTTCTTTCGCGTGGGAGGCGCAGGAGTGGGCCGGGCCAAGGTGAACTTGAAGATCAACAGCAACGACACGCTGGTCGACCATACCTGGATCTGGAGAGCGGACCACGGCGACGGAGTGGGCTGGGACCTGAATACCAGCGAGAACGGGCTGGTGGTGAATGGAAACGAGGTCACGATCTATGGCCTGTTCGTAGAGCATCACCAGCAATTCCAGGTTCTGTGGAACGGCAATGGCGGAAGGACGTATTTTTATCAGTCCGAGATTCCTTACGATCCTCCGAATCAACCAAGCTATACGAGTGCCCCGGGGGTGAACGGATGGGCGTCGTACAAGGTGGCGGAAGGAGTAACGAGTCATGAGGCGTGGGGGCTGGGGGTGTACAGCGTTTTCGAACTCCCGGAGGTGGTGCTGACCCGGGCCATCGAGACGCCGAAGAACCCGGAGGTGCGCTTCCACGACGTGATCACCGTTGCGTTGGGCGAGCACGGCGGGATCAGCCATGTGATCGACGACACGGGTGAGGCGACCTCGATTCATCCTCGCGTGACGCCGAAGGTAACGAACTTTCCTTGAGCCGGTAGCGCACCGCAAGAGGGCAGATAATCCTCAGGGCCGGGCAACCCACATCCGCTCCGCCTGCGGAGGATCACAGGCGCTGCCAAGGAGAGTGCGCACCCTTACGAAACTGCAAGTGCACCGAGAGCTTGAATTTCGGCTCCTGCTGGCGGACACTACGACATTGCGAAAGCTCGCGTCAACTGGGAGACTCGTGGGACGTTTTGTGGCGTGCTTTTTTCTGGCTACCAGTTTAGCCGCATTGTGCGGGTCGCATGAAGCATCTGCGCAAACATCCGACACCGCCAAAACGGGCTCGGGGCACGGTTCTGCACAGGCCAGTTCGAATCCGGAGGAACTGTTCATCGCCGGCGAAACGGCCTTGCGCAGCGGCGATCTGGATCGGGCGGAGCATGCATTTCGTAAAATTGTGGCCATTGATCCGCAATCGGCAGGCGCCTATGCCAACCTGGGAGTCATTTACATGCGGCGCAAGCAGTGGGACCAGGCGCTGCACATGCTCCGCCACGCGGAGCGGCTGGCGCCGACGATTGCCGGCATTCGGCTGAACATCGGGCTGGCTTACTACCGGCAGAATGATTTTCGATCAGCGATTGCGCCGTTCGAATCTGTTCTGCGCGATCAGCCGGACTCATCCCAGGCGCGTTACCTGCTAGGGCTGGGTTACTTCTTCGACGATCGTTGGGCTCAGGCAGCCGATACCCTCGAACCGCTGTGGAGACAACAGTCGTATAACTTCAGCTATCTTTACGTGCTGTGCATTGCCGCTCACAAAGCCCAGCGCAAGGAACTGGACGAGCGGGCGCTGTCTCGGCTGGTGGAAGTAGGAGGGGATACTCCGGAGTTTCATTTGATCATGGCCCGGACTCACTTGAATCGCGAGGAGGATGATCAAGCAATCGTGGAACTGGAGCGGGCGGAGCAACAGAATCCCAATCTCCCCTTTCTTCACTACTACCTGGGGCTCTACTACCTGCACCAGCATGACTATGACCACGCAGTCGAAGAGTTAAAGAAGGACATTGAAATCAAGCCCGATGATGCATACGCCTACGACAAACTGGGGGAGACATACGCGCTCCAGCAGCAGGACGCCGAAGCGGAGAAGCAATATCGCCAGGCTCTGCGACTCGATCCCAAACTGGCCACCTCATATCTGGGACTGGCCAGGATTTATAACCGGTTGGGCAGGTATCAGGAAGCGCTGGCGGCAATTGACGAGGAGCAGAAGATCGACCCGGAAGACTATACCACCCACCTCTTGCGAAGCCTGGTGCTGAAAGGTATGGGACAGCGGGAGAAGGCCAAGGCGGAATTCGATATCTACAATCGGATGATGAATGCAGCCCGCGAAAAGAAAGGGGACGAAGAGATACCGAATCCCGGGCTGACGGCTGAGCCGGAATGAATTACTCGTAGCCCAGCGTCATCACAGCTTTGCGTCGGGCATATTGCCGATCATCGCGAATGGGTTCTGTTCAGGAGCTCTTAGGTTCTTTGATGTGCAGCACTCGATCTGCCGGGACGCTCTTGAGCACCTGCTTCGTGCCTGACGGCCATCGGATCTCGATCTCATCCGCCATGTTGGCCGTCCCCAGGCCAAAGTGAACCGGGCCGGCACTGGAGGAGGCGTAGCCGGCGGCATGGCTTACCTGATCATACTGGGCTCGTCCTCCGGCCACGATCTTGATTTTCGCACCGATGCCATCGCGGTTGCTCTTCGTGCCTTCAAGAGCAAGTTCCAGCCAGTGGTTGTGATCGGGACTGTCGTTCATCCAAATCTCAGCGGGCGCGCTGAGAGCGGTTACCACGATATCGAGTTTGCCGTCATGATTGAAATCGCCGACGGCGGCGCCACGATGGCGCTTGGGTGGCAGGGCAGTGAAGCCGGCCTCCTCCGTCAAGGCAGAGAACTTGTTGCCGCCCAGGTTCCGGAAAACTGTGTTGGGCTGATCAATCTGCGAACGGCCGGCCATGTTGGGCGATTGCACATGTCCGCGGGAAACGAAGATATCCTTCCATCCGTCATTGTCAAAGTCGGCGATGTTGGGGCTGTATGCCGACATGGGGTTGCTGAGGGCAGTCATCCCGGTCCGTGACGTAACCTCCACAAATCCGCTTTTGCCGTCGTTCTGGAATATAGGGAAGGTTTCGTTATCGAGGGCGACGATGACGATGTCAGGATAGCCGTCGTTGTTTAGATCCTTGAAGTCCACGCCCATCCCGGAGATGAAATTGCCGTGCTGGGGCAGCGCCACGCCCGCGTCAAAAGCCACCTCTTCAAAGCGCGCATTGCCTTTGTTGTGAAACAGAAAATTGAAGAGCTTGTCGTTGGAGACGAAAATATCCGGCAGCCCATCGCCGTCGTAGTCTGCCACGCCGACGCCCATGCCCTTGCCGGGGTGCGCGCGAATCCCGGATTCCGCCGAGACATCCACGAACTTGCCATCGCCCATGTTCAGAAAGAGCTGGTTGGGCAGTTCCTTGTAGAACTTTGGATGGCAATATTCAGCCTTGCCTTCAAAGGTGCACGGCGGCTCCTTGTTGACATTCCAGCTCATGTAATTGACGACAAAAAGATCGAGCAACCCGTCGTTGTTCACGTCCACCCATGCCGCGCCAACCGACCAGAGCGGGCCATACTCCTTGTCAATCCGGGCGAGACCGGACTTTTCGGTGACATCGGTGAAGGTGCCGTCGCCGTTGTTGTGGTAGAGGGTATTGCGGTACACGCCCGCGACAAAGATGTCCTCGTAACCGTCGTTGTCATAATCGCCGATGGCCACGCCGATGTCGTACCCCGTGCCGGCGAGACCCGCTTTCTCGGTAACATCGGTGAAGGTGCCGTCGCCGTTGTTGTGAAAGAGGTGGTTCGAATATTTGGGCGAGTCTTTTTTCAGCGTGGTAATGTCCGCGCCGTTGGTGAAGAAAATGTCCAGATTGCCGTCGTTGTCGTAGTCAAACACGGCAACGCCGCCGGCCATTGTCTCCGGTGCGTGGCGCTGGGCGGTTTCGCAGCTATCGAGCGAGAATGGAATGGAACGCGGAGTGAAGTGTATGGGGCTGTGTGGCGGCTCCACAGTCCGTGATGGCTGCCCTGGCGAAACCACAAGCATCAGGCACAAGAGCGGCCTCATGGCGCCCATGAAAAGTGGCCACCTGTTCACAGCCGCTCCTTTGAACGCCATTGCTTCATCAGTCCAGCCGCTCAGTTTCTCGACCTCAGTCTTCCCACTGCATTATAAGCGGCCTTCTTTTCGTCGAGACCGAGGTGCCGAGCCCGGCCGAGAAGCTGGAAGGTCTCAGCCGAATCAATCGGGAACTGCCGGCGAAGGCGGAGACTACAGATTCTCGCGTCGCTTGCCGGTTTTTCATTGCAGCTTGACTCTAGCTTCCGGCAGAAGGCGTACCGGACCTATCATTCCCGACGGCATGAAGAACACACGACGCTGGAACATCACAAAGTGGGGGTCACCGCTCATCCCATCGCCCACGAGGCGGTTCCGGAGGGTATTCGTCACTACGATCTCAAAATGGTTGCTGCCGGCTTTCAGGTATGGGGCGACATCCACACGATAGGGTCGCATCAGCAGGGAAGCGACTTTCCTGTTGTTAATCCAGACCTCGGCTACATCGTGGACTTCTCCGAGGTCCAATTCGAGTGCCAACCCGGGGCGCAGATAGGGCTCCGCGACCTGGACGTCGAGGCTGTAGTGTCCGTGTCCGGAGAAGTAACGCAAGTTTTGCGACAGGCTCCAATCCCGCAGGGGTGCCGCATGAATTCGTTCGCTCCATTCCTTTCCGTCTTTATCGTTTCCCACCAGGTTGAGATCCCAGTTCGGTCCGAGAGTCAAAGCTAGCGGAATTTCTCTTGGCGAAACCACTGAAGTCCTGTCTTTTCCGTCGCTGAATTCCGTGTGATAGGTTCCCGGTTCGGTGGCCACGCCGAAGAGCCCGTCTGAGGTGCGTTCGATCCTTTGAAAGTTCGTATGCACGGCGTGCTCCCCTTCCCGAGATTCTGCCAGGCCAATCAGCTCGGAGCCGTAGGGATTGAGATGGATATCGAGCGTGACGGTGCCATTCTCGGAGTGGTACACGGGCGCTTCGGTAACCTCACCCGTCCAGGGATCCCAAACCTGCGGAATACGCCTGCCAGCAGCCAGCGTCACCCGCGCATCCTGGGACTCTGCCTTGGGATTGCGAAAGAAGAAGAAGCTCGTCGACCCGACGTCAAACTGCTGGAAGAAAATACTCGGTTCAGGAGTAGCGAACCGCAGGTTTGGGCCCACTTTCAGCTCAGCTTGTAACACCCCAGGGACTGCGGTTGCGTCATCCACAAAGCGAACACTTTCGTGTCCCTGAACAGTCGCGGATTTTGCGGATGCGCCCCTCTGGCTGCCGAGGATTTCCTGCATAATCTGCTGAATGCGTTGTCCGTTGCTGTCATAGTCTTTGAACGAAACTTCTTCGGTGGGCATATGCTCGGCGAACACGACGGGCAATCCCGCTCGGGCAAACTCTTCGAGCTTCTCGGCCAATTGCAGGGTAATCTGAGTCTCGTTACGCAGCACTAAAGAGGGATACGCATTGCCGGGAGTTTTCAGTTCGTGATTTTCGACGGTTGCATGGTGCAACAAAGTATCTTCGTTGATGAAGTCGAAGTTATAGCCGTTCGCCATCAGCGAATACTCAAGTGGATAGTCCTCATCAGTCGGCATCCAGCTCGGGTAATAGAGGCGGTGCGAGTATAAGGCCACGCGAGAGACGCTGTGTCCCGATTGCGACAGCGTCTGCACGCGGGCCATATAGTCATTCAAGGGTTTCAGGTACGGCCAAAAAGGATTATGAAAATTCAGGAGCGAGGAAAAAGTGTAGACGAGTTCATACTGAGTCGAAAAAGGAAACCAGCCGGGATCGGGACGGTCCATGTATTCATAGGGAAAACCGTGATAGATGATCCGATTGATGCCCGCTGCGAACAGTTCGTCGACGGTAGTTTTCATTAATTCGGGCGTGGTCTCGTAGGGGTGGTCCCGCCACACGAACGTCTCGCTGGAAATGGCGTTTCTGCCGAACAGATGTCCGCCGGACGAGGCTAACTTCAAGAAATCGTAGCTACCGTCCGCGTACAGGACCTCGGTTTCCGGGAAATCCGCCTGGCCGTAAATTCGCAGAAGGTCGGCCGGGGCTCCGTGTGCCTGGATGCGAGCCTTGAGATGATTGCTATGCGCCCAGTCGATCAGGGGCTGATAAAAGTTGTCAATCATCAAGTCGGAGACCGTCAGCCAATAGTCGTGCCGCACGCGCTCCCCGATTTCCGGAGCGTCGAAAACCGGAAGCGATGGATACTCCTCGCCAGGATCGCTTTCTCCCGGACGCTTCACTAGGGGAAGGTAAGGAGTGAGATCGTAGCCCCGGCGTTTCTGAAACTCGGCCAAAAAGTCGTCCGTCCAGTACATGCTTTCAGCGCTAACTTCCAGACTGTCGCAAAAGATTGCCCGCAAGGACTTGCCAAAGTCCGCGCCAAAGTATTTCTTTCCCGCCTCGCCCACTGCCTCGATGTGCTTGTCAAGGGCCTGCCGTTTTAGATGGTCGAGAACCCACTGTGTGCCAATTCCCGCGCCCCCTTCCACATTCTGCAAGGTCGGAGCTTGAACGAAGCTAAACAGCACCCACTGCCCGGCCGGCACCTCCCACTTCAGACTATTGTCCCCAGCAATCTGCGGAGTCAGTACGATCGCGGATGCGACATCGACTTTCCCTGATTCGATAACCGTATCGATGGGAGGAGAATCGGAAAACTCCTGAAGTTTTCTCTTTCCATAGGAAGGCAGAGACCCGGGCGCCGCGACCACGGCCACGAGTTTTTCACCCGCCCTCAGCGGGGCCCCGGGAAACGGGCCGGCGAAAGTGGACGGGCCGGTAAGAGCGATCTGATGGAAGCTCAACCTCTGCGAGGCAAGCTCCAACGGGATGTAGGGACCGCCGAAGGGCCATCCCGAACCAAACGTCAGATCCACGTCGAGACCAAGCCGGCCGCCTTCTTCAATCGCATACTTCACATGATTGAACCAGGCCGGCGTTAGAAAGCTGTCTACGCGACGAGCCACCTCGCCTGTCGGATTAGGATTCAGTCCATCCTTGAAGGACTGAATTTCCACTCCGCCCAGGCCGGCATCCTTGATAATTCGCAGTTCTCTCGCGATCTCTTCATCGGTGACGTCCCCTCCCGGCCACCACCATCGCACCATGGGACGAGCCGAAGCGGGAGGATTCTCAAAGCTGGTTCGCAGTTCATCCCGGGAATCCTCTCGCTTCGAAGATGAACGCTGGGCGGAGGAGAACAGCGTCAGGTATAACGTGCAAGCCAACAATGCCAAGACAGAGCAATAGTTCGAACGCATAGGGCAGAGTCCTCTGATTCCTTTCTCAATCACTGGGAATAGCCTGTTTCTGATACGGATCCCGGATTCCAGATTAGTGAAGTCGTCTCAGGCGAGAGCCGGGCTCGCGTCGACCGAGGGACATTTAGAGTGGGGGGCATTCCGACCGCGGACGTTTCTCTTGTCGCCTTGCGTCAACTCCATGGCCGGCGTTGCTCAGAAAATAATCTTCAAGCCGAACTCTCCGATGCGTCCGTTATGCGCCCCACTGGGGTGCAGGAAATTACTGGCAACTAAGCCGAACTCGCTGCTGCCATTTACACAATCCTCAGAACCCGAGTTCACCGTGTATCCACAAGAATTGTTATTTACGCCGGTCCATTGCGGATGGTTGAAAACGTTGAACCCCTCGGCACGGAACTCGATTGCCTTCGACTCCCCGATTTTGAAGTGCTTGAACAATCCCATGTCGAAATTGAGGCGGCCCGGTCCGATCAGAGAATTGCGGCCCGAATCGCCAAAAGTGAGGCCTGTGGGTTGCGAGTAAGCTCCGGGATTGTAGAGCAACGGACCGTAGACAATGCCCGGCACCTGGGCGAAGCTAGGCCTGGGACCGTGCGGGTCTCCCACCAGATCGGCGAAGGAGCCCGAACCTACGCTATTCCCGACTCCAGCATTGTCATAGGTGCCGCCATTAATAATGCTGGCCGGTTCTCCCGTCTGAGCCGTCGTGATGCCCGATACCTGCCAGCCTCCGAGCATCGATCCCGTCAAGCCTTTTGCATGCTGGAAAATCGGCAAATTGTAGATGTAGCTGACCGTGAAGATATGGCGCTGATCGTAGTCGGAACTGGCGCGATAGGAATTCAGATTGTAGGAATCGACAAACGTAGCGTCATACCGGTCGGAAGAATCGTCAATCGAGTGGCTGTAAGTGTACGCGAGCGTGAGCTGCAGTCCACCCGCATTCCGCCTCCCTGACACTTGCAGCGCGTTATAGCTTGAGTTCGCTCCGCCGATGATGCCATAGATCGAGTCGTAACCCTGATAGGGACGAAACATATCTGTATCCACGTTGCCGCAGGCGACGTTGAGATTGAGAAGAGCCTGGCCGGTTACTGGGGCTCCGTTATCGAGGTAGTAGGGCGGGTTGCCCGTTAGATTGTTACATTCATTGCTGGTGATGATTTGCCCCGGCGCAAACGGATTCTGGTTGGCGGGAATGGAATGAAGCTGATTGCGATCGAGTTGTCGTGAAAGATGAGTTCCCTTGCTGCCCACGTATGCGACGGTCAACAGAGTATTGCGAGCCAATTCACGCTGGATATCGAGATGGTATTGCTGCACGTAAGGCCATTGCGTCACCGTGGTAATGGAGGTCAGCTGGCTTACGCCGCCGCCCAGCGGGAACAGTTCCGGCCCACCATTGGGCAATGTGCCGCCAAGATTGGTGTAGCCCGATATGAAAAATTGCACCGGCGCGATGATAGCAGGAGGATTTCCTTCCAGCGACTCCGTATTGGCGTCGTTGCCGTTGGCGTGTTCGAAGAAGATACCGTAGCCCCCGCGAATCGCCGTTTTTTCGTTTCCTTTTGGATCAAAAGCGAAACCGATTCGGGGCGCCGGGTTGAATAAATGATCGGACATGCAACTTCGATGCACTCCGTTATAACCGCAGTGCACCATTCCGGTCATGTTGTTGACGCTCTGTCCTGGGGCAAAATTCAATGACCCGTCAGGATTGAATGTGGGGGCATCGGCTGCCACGTAGGCAGACGGCACAAAATTGTAAGAGTTGCCATACCGCTCGTAATAGCTGCCATACAGGCTCACTCTCACACCCAGGTTCAGCGTGAGCCTCTTCGTCGCGCGCCAATCATCCTGGACAAATGGTTCCAAAACCTTATAGCGCTCGTAATATTTCAGGTTTTGGTTCGGTTGGGCGAAAGAATTGACATAGCCCAATAACAAATCCGCGAAACCATTGCCCGTGCTGGAAAACGGCCCTCCAGAATTGTTGATCTGATTGTAGGCAGTATTGGGATCCGAGTAGAAGCCCAAGCTTCCATTCGGTTCCTCTCCCGCCATCTCGTTCTTTTGGATGGCTGCGAAGTAGGCTCCGAACTGTATATTGTGTTTTCCCTTGGTCCAGGTCAACGTGTCATGGTAGGCATAAGTAGGGTTCGAGTTATTCCAGGGCAAGTAGCCCGGATCGACGCTGAATTGGAAGTTGCCCTGGCCGCCAACACCAAACGATGGAATCGTTCCGTTAAAGCCATTTTCAAAAATTCCGGTCATGGTCATACTCGCCGGACGCTTCCAGCCGCTTCCTGTGTTGAAAAGATGCAAGTGATTGGCCCCATAGCTGAAGATAAACTCATTCATCAACGTGGGAGACATCGTAGCCGTCAGATTCGTTACCACACTAACACCGGGACCTTGTAGCGTCCCGCCGATCGCCGGCACGCTCGAACCCGACCAGGGCGAAATAGGAAAGTCCTGCGTCCAAGAATCATGAATAAAGCGCATGTTCGCCCGCAGTTTGGAGTTGATGTTATCGTCGACCCTGATCAGTTCCTCATGCCAAAAAATGGGCGCAGCAAACGTTCCGACAAAGTTATGTCCGTCATTCGGCAGGGGAATATTTGCAACTAGCGGATTGGTATTGACAGGATCCAGGAGATTGGAAGGAAGCGTGTTGTTGGGAAAACCAACATACAAATTATTGCCTTGATTATCCTGACCTGCTAAGGCGTATGCGGGACAGTTGTAGTTCACCACCTCATTGGGGATAGGGGGAGTGGAAACTACTCTTGCGAATGGAGTGCCGGCAGCCGGACATACATCGTTGAAGTTTCCCGCACGCTCCGCGGCGGTCGGTATATATACAGTGGGGTTGTTATAGACGTACGGGACATTTTCCCGGCGAAATTCCTGTGACCAGAAGAAAAACAGTTTGTCCTTCTTGATGGGCCCGCCCAGGATGTATCCAAAATCATTCTTGTTGTAGTAGGTCTTCGCCTGTCCCGGCAAGTCAAAGTAATTATGGGCGTTGAAGGCGGCATTACGGATGAACTCGAAGGCCTCGCCGTGGAACTTATTGGTGCCGGACTTAGTCACCGCCTCAATGGTCCCGGATCCGTTGCGACCGTACTGCGCGCCGTAGGTCGAAGTCAGGACTCGAACTTCAGCGAGTGCGTCGATGTTAGGGTAGACATTGATATTAGCGTTGCTGCCGCTATCGAGAATCTCGCCGCCATCAACCTCCCAATTGTTAAACTCAGTGCGGCCGCCATTGACGGCATAAGACACGCTGCCGTTCGGTCCAACGGTTCCATCATCCTGCCCGGTCTGATCGCTGACTCCCGGGACAAGTTTGATGAGCGTGGTAAAATCGCGGCCGTTCAACTCCAGTTGGCTAATCTGTTCCCCGGTTATCGTACCGGCCATCTCAGAGGACTGGGTCTCGACCTTGCCGGCCGCGTTTCCCTCCACAACAATCTCGCTGGTCACTTTACCAATAACCAGCTTGGTGTCCACTCTGAGTTTTTCTCCGACGCGGAGAATCACTTTGCGGGCTTCATATTTCTGAAAGCCGGGCGCCGTGATGGTGACGTTGTAAGTCCCGGCTCCGAGGCCGCCGACGAAATAGTTACCGTCCCCGTTGGTAACGGTGGTCCGGCGAAAACCGGTGGAGGGATCACTAACCGAAACCTCAGCCCCGACAATCGCTGCTCCAGTATCGTCGAGAACGGTGCCAGTGAAGGACCCGGAAGACTGCGCGAAGAGGCGCACGGAAAGAAAACAAACGCACAGCAAACCCCAGGCTGACCAGGACCTTAGATGCATGACTGTATCCCCTCTTGATGGCCCCGCGCTTTTTGTCGCCGACGGGGATATCCCTTTACCGCCTATGAATTCCTCACGTTTGCGAATCTGGAGACGATCTTCAGTTGAAACGCTTCAAAACAACGTGTCATGGTGCGGCAAGTCTGTTCCGAGTGTCAAGCGATAAAGGCGTTCGACAGACATTGCTCTCCATCTTGACCGTTTGGCGCAACGGTTCTCCCCAAGAATATCAGGATTTGAAAGCTTTCAAACATTTCACGCCTTGGCTTATACTTCGCTTGGCAACACGAGTCCTGGTGAAAGTATGAATTACGGCCGCTGCCCTTTTCGGCGAAGATCGCGACCTCTGGCTGGAGTGTTTTTATCTTGTAATGTGCTCCTCATGTGCACGCTCGCATTTGCCGGGGAGCCGGAGCATTCCCTGGAACTCTCTCGACCCATTCGATCATGGGAGTTTGTCTCGGCCGTTGGCACTCGCGCCGGGATCTTCGGGAACGAACAAGGAACACTCGAGGCGTGGGTGTATCCGCTGAAAATTCTGAGCGCCTTCCATCTGCGGTTTCATGTGGATGGCACCATCGTGCCCGCGGAAACCCTGGCGCGAACCTTGATTGTTCGTCCTGAGTCGAGCACGATCGTCTATACCGGGGACACTTTTTCCGTGCGCGAAACTTTGTTTGTCCCGGTGCATGAGCCGGGCGCCGTAATCGCTTTCGACGTCGATACGAGTGGACCTCTGGAGATTGAGGCTATCTTTGAACGTGATTTTCAGCTCGAATGGCCGGGCACCGTGGGAGATGCAGGCGGAGACTGGGATCCGGCCCTGCGCGCTTTCCATTTCGGAGATGCGGCGGGGAAGTTTGACGCCCTGGTCGGCTCTCCATCCGCCACCAGAACCTCTGAAGAATACTCCACCAACTACTCCCATTCTCGCCAAGACTCTTTTCGGCTGGGTGCGACCGAAAAAGGTATGGAGACGAAGCTCATCGTGATTGCCGCGTCTTTCACAGGCCTGAATCCGCTGGCAAGCCTCTACGCGCACCTGGCGAAGGACTATCCGGAATTGCTGCACGGTTCTGCTGAGTATTACCGGGATTACCTGGCCCGTACTGTAAGCCTTCAGCTCCCCGATGCGCAAATCGAACGAGCGTACGACTGGGCAAAGGTGAGCATGTTGCAGGGCGTCGTGCAGAACCCCTTTTTGGGCGAGGGCCTGGCGGCCGGATTCGACACATCAAGCGACGACCACCGCCCTGGTTTCGGGTGGTTCTTTGGCCGGGACGCGGAGTGGACTTCTCTAGCGCTCGATGCGGCTGGCGACTTCTCCACTGCGCGCAATGCCTTGGCATTCCTCAGCAAGTATCAGCGGGCCGACGGTAAGGTCCCTCACGAAGTCTCGCAAAGCGCCAGTTTTCTGGACTGGTTCAAGAACACACCGTATGCCTACGCCTCTGCAGACGCCACGCCGCTCTTCATTATTGCTGCGAACGATTACGTGACGCGCAGCGGGGACATCGATTTCGCCCGGGAGAAATGGGACAACCTTTGGAGAGCGTATGGGTTTCTCCAATCCACCTACGATTCGCAGGGGCTAGCCCAGAACGTCGGCGTAGGCCATGGCTGGGTCGAGGGAGGACCGCTCTATCCAGTGAGGGTTGAGCTTTATCAGGCATCGCTGGGACTTGAGGCCCTGCGCGCGCTTTCGCACCTCGCTCATCTTCTGGGCAAGGAAGATGTCAGCCAGCAAGTCGCGCAGACTTTCGAACGGCAAAAGCCGCTTTTGGATAAAGTCTTCTGGTCCCAAGAAAAACAAATCTACGCTTATGCCCTTGATGCGAACAGCAAAGATGCAAATCTAAAACGGGTTGAGACGGCGAGTGTCCTGGCTGCAGTGCCGATGTGGTTCACACAACTTGACGAAGATCGGGCTCGAAGCATGATTCGGCAACTCGCGGGCCCCGACCATCAGACCGACTGGGGCATGCGAATTATTTCTTCGCACGACCCGAACTACGATCCCGGCGGATACCATTTCGGAACGGTGTGGCCGCTGTTTACCGGCTGGGCTTCCGTGGGGGAGTACCGCTATCATCGCGCGCTTCCTGCTTACTCTAACTTGCGGGCCAACGCATTGCTGACCTTCGACGGATCGCTGGGCCACGTCGCCGAGGTTCTTTCCGGGAAGTACTATCAGACGCTGGCGACGGGATCGCCCCACCAAATTTGGTCGGCGGCTATGGTGGTCAATCCTCTGCTCAGCGGCCTGTTTGGCTTGCAAACCGACGCTAGCGCTTGTCACTTGGATTTTGTTCCTCACGTCCCAGCGGACTGGAGTTCGTTTTCCGTCAATAATGTGCGCCTCAGCGGGTTGGTACTGAATCTGAATTATCAACGGGCGCCCGACAATATCCGGTTAGAAGTGCAATCTACCGGCGCGGGACGCTGTTCTCTGCAGTTCTCGCCAGCATTGAGTTTGCGCGCCAAAGTTGAGGCGGTTCGACTCGATGGCCGCGCGCTGCCGATTCACACGGAACCGAATTCATCGGATCAGCATGTCGTCGTGAACATCCCGATTACCGGCGGCCGCAATGTCGTCGAAATTCGGGTTAAGCACGACTTTGCCCTGAGCGAGTCGTCGACTCTTCCAGCCCTCGGGAGTACAAGCCACGGCTTGCGTGTGCTTTCAGAATCGTGGACGCCCAACCGGGATGCCTTAAGCCTCCAACTCTCCGGTGCGGCGGGAGAAACTTACGAGCTCTCCGCCTGGAACCCGGGTCAAATTTCTTCCGTGGAAGGCGCGGAGCTTGAGAAGACGAGTGGGCAGAAGGCTCAGGTCCGTGTGCAGCTGCCGGCGACTGCACCCGGAATCGATCCGCAAGCCACCGTCATCTTTCATTTCGCTCCAAGATAAGCGACCGCTGCCGCCGCCAAACTTAGGCACGCGAGACAGCAGCCTCCAGATGGAGTGATATTTGGGAGTTTCCTGGCGATACTCCGGATGGAAAGTTGCTCAAAATCAAGCTCCGGCAGTTAATTCTAGAGAGAACCGCAGGATGGCACTCATGAAGCTGAAAGTGAAGCAACTTGTCCTTACGAGTCTAGTGGCTTTTTCCAGCATGGCTTGCGCGCAGGATACGAATTTTGAACCCGACCACCAGCAGATTCCCACGCCCGATTGTCTGTTGATGAAGGCGGCGTACGACGGTGGATGGAAAACTTGCACTCAAGAAGATCATGATACGTGGCTCGCTGACATTCGGCATTGGCGCAGCGAGCGCTTGATTCGCATTGGCTATGATGGGTCGCGTTACGACATGCCCGCTCTGAAGTGGACGCACTCCAGTTTTTTCCAGCCGCAGATGATGGTGCAGGACCGCTATTTCTATGACCCGGTTGCCCACCGTTACACCGTCGATCGGTATCTCAATGATCTGGAAAAACGCTACGGAGGCATCGACGCCGTGCTGATCTGGCCGACCTATCCGAATATGGGCATCGACGACCGGAATCAGCACGACCTGATTCGCAGCATGCCGGGAGGGATTGCGGGAGTGCGGCAGATGATCGCTGACTTTCATAAACGTGGCGTGCGTGTATTGTTTCCCATGATGATGTGGGACCAGGGCACCCGCGATCCTGGCCAACCTTGGCCGCGGGCGATTGCTGAATTGATGGCGGAAGTCGGAGCCGATGGCATCAACGGCGATACCCAGGATGGAGTCCCGCTTGCCTTTTCAGTGGCTGCCGATAAGGTTGGACATCCGCTGGCCTTCGAGCCGGAGGACGGACCTTCCGATGAGGCCCTGGCGTGGAATGTCATGACCTGGGGGCAATACAACTTTCCGTTTGTTCCCATGGTTGACAAGTACAAGTGGCTGGAACCGCGCCACCTGGTGAATATTTCAGATCGCTGGAATCGCGACAAAACCAACGATCTCCAGTTCGCCTTCTTCAATGGCGTCGGCTGGGAGAGCTGGGAGAACATTTGGGGAATCTGGAACGGGATTACTCCGCGCGACGCCGAAGCCACTCGCCGAGTCGCCACCATCGAGCGGGCCGTTGCCCCATTCCTTACCAGCAGCGAATGGGAACCGCTCACGCCGATGCTTCGCTACGGAATTTTTGCCAGCCGTTGGCCTTCGAATGACGAGACAGTCTGGACCATCGTGAATCGCAACGAGTATGACGTCGAAGGTCACGAGATCGAAGTTCAGCCAGAAGAAGGAATGCGCTATTTCGATCTTTATCATGGGACGGAACTGAAGCCGGAACGGAATCCGGAGGGCAAGGTCGTGCTCAGCTTCGCCATAGAAGCGCATGGGTACGGCGCATTGCTGGCTGCGAAAACGGCTCCGGATACGGCCATTCAGGCACTCATGTCGAAGATGAAAGAGATGACTGCCAAACCACTGGCGAGTTATTCGCATGAGTGGACCGTATTGCCCCAGCAGATCGTACCGATAGCTGGAACTAAGTCTCCCTCAGCATCTCCGGACGGCATGGTGAGGATTCCTGCCGGGAACTTTGTCTTCAAAGTGCAGGGAATTGAGATCGAGGGGTACGACGACATCGGCGTGGACGTGCAATATCCCTGGGAAGATTCTCCGCGGCGCTTCCACGAACACCCCATGCAGGTGAAGTCATTCTGGATTGACACGTATCCAGTCACCAACGCGCAATTCAAGAAGTTCCTGGACAGTACGCACTATCACCCGCTGGATGACCGGAACTTCCTCAGGGATTGGAAAGACGGAAGCTTTCCCGCTGGTTGGGACAATAAACCTGTCACCTGGGTCTCTTTAGAAGATGCGCGGGCTTATGCGGCCTGGGCTGGCAAGCGCCTGCCGCATGAATGGGAATGGCAATACGCGGCGCAAGGCAGTGATGGCCGCGTATATCCCTGGGGGAATGACTGGAACGCAAGTGGGGTGCCCGTGCCGGATAAGAATCGCACGATGCGTGGGCCAGATGCCGTGGATGCGCATCCGCAAGGCAAGAGTCCTTTCGGCGTGATGGACCTCGTCGGCAATGTGTGGCAATGGACAGAGGAGTTCACGGACGAGCACACGCGCAGCGCTATTCTGCGCGGCGGTGAATACTATCAGCCGCAGGGCTCAATATGGTATTTCCCGCAAGCCCATAAGCTCAGCGAGCATGGCAAACTCCTGCTGACGGCGCCGAGCTTGGATCGTTCCGGCGGGATTGGTTTCCGTTGTGTTCAGGATGCGGAGTAGCCCGCGAATTCTGTTTGTGGCCCTAAACGATGGGACTCCGCTAGCGTTCCTGTTTTCCCGGGACGAATGGTAAGCTTCGCACGGAGCGCTTTTCTTTTCAGCAAAGATCCCCATCTCTCGCCCCCTTTTTCTTGGCAGTCGACCAAGCCTGCGCGATATTGAAACGTTTCATATGAGGTCGGCAATCTTCCCTCACCGTCTTCACGGTGGCGCGCTACCTTAGCCGTACCCGCTAGGCAGTCTCGCACTTGACCGCGTCGGCGAATCAGACCACAAGCCTTTCCTTAAGGCTCACGGCGGGTATCGCCGTCGTCTTCTTCGTGTTCAATCCTTATGTCATACCCTTGGATTCATCGCCATCGTTGGAATCTATTCCACTTCGAAGTCCGCCGAGCGGACTCCGGTTGAGTTTCCTGCTGAATCCAGGGCTCGCAGCTCCACTTGATAGGAACCGGGAGTAAGCGAAGCGATCGGCAGCTTGAGACCAAGCGGGATCAAGGGGCTGCCCGGTTCTATCGCAGCAGCCAGGCTGAGCACCCCTGTCGTCATCTTCTGCTCTTTGGTCTTGGGGTCCACGATTCTGAGTTCAATCCCCACCTTAGGCGGATTGGCGCTGACCAGCGATGGCGCATAGACTTCCGCGTAGATTGCTGTGTTGTCCGTCTTCTTGAAACGGTTGGTGGCGGAAGGCACAATCTGCATGCCTCGAACCACCAGCGGCTTCTTATCTTCGAGCAGGTCCGCGTCCATGCCCGATGGCCCGTCAGCGACGCGGTGCAGGTCGTTGCTCAGAGCCAGGGCACTCATGCTGAACTGTTTGCCGTCATAGGGATCAATCACCAGTGGCACTTCCAGCTTCCCGAAACTCTGGCTGCCCGAGTTGAACACTACTTTCAGGTTGTATTGACCGGAGGCCACTTCGAACTGGTTTTCGTAGTGGAAGGGCGTCTTCTGGAATTCTTCCACTTCTTTCTTACCGTCGAAGTCGAGGTTCACCGTATCGCTGAAGCGCGCTCCGATTGTGCCATCCGGTTTGTAAGCGATCCCCAGCACGTTGACCGCGGAGTGCTGCTTCCCCTTCACCTTTTCGAACGTTATCGCCTGCGCGGGAATGTCGATCGCCAGGTTGATCCGCGCCGTGTTCGGAGAAGTGTAGAAGAAAGGAGCCCGCATCGCGCCCGTAATATTTCCCGCAAGTTCACTGGTAGCATGACTCTCCAGATCCTTCTCGATGGGGTTTCCCGCCAGCAGATCCCGTGGGCGAACGTTGCAGTAGCCGCTGCGGGCCCGCACAATGGTCCCGCTGCGGTCTACCTTGACGCGCAGCGTGTGACAGCTGCCCTCCAGCGACTCGGCTGGCCTGTAGCCGAGAACGTAATACTGGGACTGATCCTTGGCAATCTTTTCCAAGCCACCAAGCAGGTCATTGGTATTGACAATGACAAACCCGCCGGTCCCGTCGGCTAGTTGGTAGAGCACCTGCTGGTTCGTCGAAGCCGAGTCTGGGAACGGAGGAACGATCTGGCGGGGCTGGTTGTACTGAGTTGTCCCGTAGGTCGGGGGCGATCCGCCCGCACTGCCGGTACCGGTGCCGCCATGGCCACCGCCACTTCCGCCCGTCCCGCCGCTACCGGTGCCGCCATGGCCACCGCCACTTCCACCGGTGCCACCGGTGCCGCCGGTGCCGCCACCTCCGCCGCCCGTGCCGCCGCCACCATGGCCACCACCACCGCCGCCCGTGCCGCCACCACCGCCCGCGCCACCACCACCGCCGGCGCCACCACCGCCGCCGGTGCCGCCGCCACCACCTCCGGTATGCTGCGGATCCACCCAGGCGGTGACAAAAGACGCAAACCGCAGGGACGGATAGCCAGGAGCCGAATCTCCGTTGTATCTCAGCGCAGCCGGGAGAATTCGAGCCGACCCGGAGTTGGAGGAAGGCGCAAGCAAGGAATGCGGCGCGGTAATGTCACCGGGCGCAACCAGGCCCCGAACGTCGATCGGATACACCGCAACATTGGCCTTATTGCAGGCGTCAATCACAGCCGTCAGCTCCGATTGCCGGTCTGGCGTCAACGGGAAGCCGGAGGTCAACATGACCAGCGACTTGCGCCCAGGAACACCGGCCAGATCCTTGGCCAGGCTGCGCAGCGCCAGCATGACCGTATGTGCCCCAAAATCCGCCTCTGCATTGTTCAGAGATGGCATCGGCGGCGTGCCCAGGGAAGCAACCTCCACCGGCTGAGCGTTGGGAGAAACGAACGATCCCTCGACGCCGCTGACCACTTGTTTCAACCGCTCCGCGTCCGCCGTAAAGTTTTGCGCGATATGCACGCTGCCGCCAAAGTCAATGATGGCGATCAGGCGGTTGGGACCAGCGTTCGCGTCAATGAATTGGGCCGCGGCTTGCCGCGCTCTTACCTGGTCGCCCATATCCATGGTGGAGTTGTCGAAGAACAGCACCATGTACCGTTTTTGGTTTTTCGCCGGCGAGGCGGAATCCTCCTCGAACGAAAAAGTCGTGATGGCCTGTTCCTTGTTATCCTCCCAGACCTTGAACTCTTTGGCGGTGAGGTCACGGATGTAATCGCCCTTCTTGTCGGTGACCACACTGTCCACCAGCACCAACCGCGACTCTACGCGGATTACTCCGGGACCACCGGTGTCGCCTGCGGGCTGCTGTTGCGCTCGCGCTGCGGAAGCGGGCACAGCCTGCCTCCAGTTCAACCACGCGCTTGCCACACATATCACCGCGATGAAGAGAACCAGCCGTCGAACTCGCATAACTTCACCTCCACAGCTTTACGGAATTTCGACCGCACCGTTTTCAGCCGACATCAGCTGTCCCTCGGTGTCCCGCACGACCAGGCGCACCAGATAACTGCCCCGCTTTACGTCAAAACTGGCCTTCAGAGTAATGCCGGAGCCCAGCTTGCTTTGCAGAGTCTCGTCTTTCAAGCGCATCTCCAGGATTTTCTCACTCCCTTGGACAAAGTTTCCATTTCGATCGAACAGGGCAGAAGCCACGGTCAGATCATTTCGGTTTCGCCCCTCCACTTTTCGAAAGTGCAAACGCCTCACGTCGACATGAGCCAGGACAGTGAGCTTCGCGTCGCCATCAGTCGACCTGAAGAACTGAGTGTGCAGTTCGACTGGGAGATCGTGCATTTCCTCCTGGGAAAAAATCGCATCTTCGATCTCCTGCTTGGCCTGCTCCGAAGCGTCCGCCGCGTGAGTGGGAGCATAATACCCCCTCCGCGCCTGCAAGGTAAGTTTTTCCGGGTTTTTCAGGGTAACTTTCAAACTGTGGAAGCTGCCATCCAGCTTCAAGTTCTGCGGGGTAAAGGCAAGGACGTAATAGTATTCCGGCATGGCACTGACTTGTCGGAAGCCCTCGTCCATGTCGTTGTTATTGTGGAAGAAAGTTCCGCCCGTCCCATCCGCGAGCACCGCCATGATATCGGCGTCCGCCGAAGCGCTCGCGATTTGGTACTGAAGCTTATTTGCCGACACGAATGAGGCTGAAGGCGCCGCGACCGCGGGCGGGTTGGCGATGTCGCCGGCAGGATCGATGGTATAAAGTCCGCGTGCATCCAGAGCATTGATGATGATTTGAGATCGCAGAGCGCGATCGATGATCTCGATGTATTCGAATTGCAGCTGTGGCGTCAGGAATCCCGGAGACACAAGGACGATGCTTCGTTGGCCCGGCATGACGGAGATTCTGCGAACAATATCCTTCAACACCCCGAGCGCAAGGCGGCTCTCGTGGTCGCCCACGGCCAACGCCTGACTGGCTGCGCCGAGGGCCATTTGCTGTGCCGCCTGGAGTTGCCTTTGATCGCCGCTAAATGCGCAATTGACGGCATCCTGAGTGGCCACCGAGATTGCTTGCGGGTCGTTCTTGTTCTGAATCAAGTCGGCCATGTAGTAGCTCATATCGGGACATTCCGCTACCGGACTCCTGCCGACGGGACGCGGCGTAAGACGATCGAGGGTCTTGTGCAACTGCGTGCGGTCGTCGGTGAAATCCAGGGTGGTTTGCCCGGAGGTTGAGAAAATGGCCGCGCGGTCGGTAGGTTGCAGCGCGGCCAGATGACGGTCGGCAGCGGTGCGCACGTATGCCAGATCGGAGAACTTTAAGTGCACGTCGTCGAAAACGAAGGCGACATAGCGTTCGGGCACGGCAGGGATCTTTGCCTGGTCTGCCGGCGCTTCGCCAGGGTTCGCCTGACGGCTCTTGCTTTCCATGGCTAGTTGCTGTCCGGGCTGTTCGACGGAGAATTGAGTAATCACCTGAGGCTTGCGGTTGTCGAACACTTGGAAGTCTTCCTTGTGCAAAGTTCCAATCGCATGCCCCTTGGCGTCGCGGGCTACCACTCGCACCAGAACCAGCCTGACATTAACTTTGAAGGTTGGGCGCTCGTCGCGAGAGTTCAACTCCGGGGAATTCGTGTCTGCCGGAGACTGAGCCGCGGGAGTGGAGGTTGGCGCAGGTGCTGGTTGCGGAGCTTGGGATTGCGCGCGCACAACCCCCGCACACAAGAGAATGCCCGAGAAGAACAAAACACGCGTCCGGACCGTGCTCACGACGCGAGCAAAGGGCAGCCCGCGCCTGCAGGGGTAGGTGGGTGCCTGGCGAACCTGGGAGGTAAGAAACATGCGCGCCCCCAAGAAAGGATCGAGGAACAGAGCAGCGCTCGCCACCCCAGTATAGCCCTGCTTCCGTTCTGCTGCCGCGTATGAAGGTCGAGCTTGGGATTCGGACGTGGTGCTGCTCCAAGAACGGCGCCGGTGCAGGACGGGCGCCGAGCGTTTCCCCACGTGACTGGGTCGACATCACTGGTCGACCGAAGAGCGAGTAGTCAAACCGTCAACTGAAAGATGGCCCGAAGGCTACAGTGCGACTTGGATTGGCTTTCCCTCGAATAGAACGCGCTTCGCGGATTGGAGAAGGCTCACTTCGATCGTCCTGTGAAATGGTGGAAGCATGCGAGATCCGGGGGCAATGGCCAGCCGCAAAGTACGTCGCGCATCGTTCCAATCCAGACGGAGACCCATCCACTCACCTTTGCGGTAGTTGAAGGAGCAGCCATCATCTTCGTAAAGTAGAAACGATCCGTCGGCGCCCGGATAGATCGAAATCGACAGAGGCTTGTCTGTTTTCTCGTTTGTGTGTTGCTTGACGGGGCCAAGCGGCAGGATAGTTCCGGCAGCTACGAACAACGGTATTGTCTCCAGATCAACCGGGCGATTGATTTCGCGGCCTCCTGCTATCCGCTCGCCGGTCCAGAAATCGTACCAGTCGCCGCGGGGAAGATAGAGATTGCGCGTGGTTGCTCCTTTCTCGACCACCGGAGCCACAAGCACACTTCGCCCCCACAAATACTCGTCCCCACGCGCAACTGCAGCGGGATCATTCGGGTAGTGCAGCCACAATGCGCGCATCACGGGCATCCCGGTGGTCGCACACTCGTGCACGGCGCTATAAAGGTAAGGCAGCATGCGGTAGCGCAGCTCCAGATACTTCCGGCAGATCGGTTCAACTTGCGGGTTATGCAGCTGGCTGGCGTCGGGGATCGCGGCGCCGTTGTAGCCGCGAATTTCGACGGGCCCAGGATCGCCGCTGTTCCATCCCCACGGCAGCCGCAGCTTCCAGGCTCGGCCGTGCGCACGGAACAACGTGCAAAACGCTCCGAACTGAAACCAGCGCAGGTACAGTTCGCTCGTGAATTCATTTGTCGGTACGAAACCGCCGATGTCTGTGCCCCAATACGGAATCCCGGTGAGTGCTGCGTTGATTCCGACTGAAACCTGGGTTTTGAGCGTCTCCCATGTCGAATACACATCGCCGGACCACAAGAAGGAGGCGAAGCGCTGCATGCCGGCATACCCATTGCGATGGAGCGCGTAGGGGCGTTCGTTGGGGCGATCGAGTTGAGGGCCTTCCCAGTGCATGCGGTTGCGGGCGAGGCGCGAGGGGATGTCCAAAGGATCGCCTTCGTCAGGCCACCAACCGTCGACGCCCATCGCGAAATCTTTGCGGTGAGCATCCCAGTAGCAACTGGCCAGCGCCTCGTCGAAAGTGGGCAGTGCACATGGATCGTGAACCGTTCCCCGCAGCGTGTCAGTGAGAATGACGTCGTGGAGCACCACGTGGAAGTTGTCTTTGTGCAGTTCGTCGATCATCTCTTTCGGATCAGGAAACACGCGAGAGTTCCACGAGAAAGATCCGTTCTCGGTGTTCCAGCCAGAGGGGCAGAATCCAGTGCCAAGATAAATAAGAGCGTCGCAGGGAAGCGTCTTCTGGCGAAACGTCTTGGCTTCAGTCAGGATTTCTTCACCGCTCGCGAGTGTGCGATGCGATTGCTGATAGCCAAGACTCCAGAGTGGCGGCATCTCGGCATGGCCGGTCAGGCGTGCATATTCGGACATGATCGTGCCGGGCTCCGATGAGGCGACGAAAAAAATATCGAGCGGAGATTCGGAGCTGGACGGCTGAAACTCGCTTTTAGACCCGGCGAAATCGAACTTCCCCAATGGCTGGTGGAAAAACATTGCCCAGCCTGCGGTACCGATAACCCATGGAATGGGAACGCGTCCACCGTGAGTTGCGAGGCGATAGCCACCCTGTCCGCTGATCATAGGATCGATCGAGCCGCGACGATCAAACTGCGGTCCACCTTCCCCAAATCCAAGGAGCGGCGAGTCGCCTGTTGTGAAGGAAACGCTGCCAGTGTTCTTGTCTACGGTGATTTGTTGGATCAGCGTGCCGTTTGATGTGGCGATCGTGAAAGCGATCGGATCCGCGGAAACATGAACCGTGAAGCTGCCGGCCTTCAGTTCTCGGGCTGGTGCATTACCGCGAAGTTTCAGAATCGGAGGACCCCAGAATTTCTGCAACAGCGATCCATCATAAGGGACCTGAACTGTCGCGCCATCTCTTACAGGAAAGACAGTGAGCCGTACTGTGTGCAGACTGACGGAAGCAATCTGGATCTCGCGATCTGCTGCGGGGCCCTGCAGAAGAGCAGCCGCTGCGGACGTGCGGCCGGGTAAGACCAGAACCGCGGAGCTTGCAGCTAGTTGTTTCAGCACTCGCCGCCGGCTCCAATGCTCGTTCATCGATTGAGCCCTTATCAACGACAGTCGCACACGATGCGCACTTACGTTCGCGCGGCAGAACAAAACATCCCCGATGATACCCTAAATCACTTTCAGTAAACGTAATCTCAAAAGGCTTGAGCGGCTCGCGGTGCGCAGAGCCCAATCCAGGGAACTTACTTCGCTTTAGTTGATTTCTTGCGCTCGCTCACGGAAGGCGCCAGCTCGGTAGAACGTCTCAAGATCAGGCTGGTGATGAGTCGATACTCGTTCATTCGATGGTTCGGAGATACTTTTCCCACTTCGTTCATCAGGGCCCGGAATGCCAGCTTGGCCAGTTCCGTTTGCGACATTTGCACGGTCGTCAGCGGCGGAGTGGTGAATTGAGCGAGTCGGATATCGTCGAACCCGATGACGGAGAGGTCAGCCGGTATTTTCATGTCGTGGTCGTAGGCTTCCCTGATTACTCCGATGGCAGTCATGTCATTGGAGCAAAGAACCGCAGTTGGGCAACAGTTGGAGGCAATCAGTTTGGTCAGGGCACCCATGCCACCTTCCAGGGAATGGTCCCCTTCTACGATCAGATTAGCGGGAAGCCCGATTTCCGCCATGGATTGCAGGAACGCATTCTTCCTCGCCAACGCCGACTTCAACTGGAGTGGTCCGCTGACAAAAGCGATGCGCGTATGGCGCAGCGCCGCCAAGTGTTGCACGGCCTGTCGAATCCCGCTCAGATAGTCGATTCGAATGTTGGCTACGTGCGGGGCATCGGGCCCCACATCGACAAACACAAGCGGCACCTTGCGGAAGCGAAGGTGCTCGAGCAGCGAGTCTTCCATTCCGAAGGTCAGGATGGCAACCCCGTCGACGCGCCGTTCGATCATGCGCCGCACGGATAATTCCATCCTCTTGGGATCGTGCACGGTCGAGGTCAGCAGAATCTCGTAGTTGTTCTCGACTGCGAGATTCTCGAACGTCTGAACAATCTCCGGGAAAAAGGGATTGGTAATTTCAGAGACGACCAAGCCAAAGATGCGGCTTCTGCCTGAGACTAGAGCCCGGGCTTGGGTATTGGGATAGTAGCCAAGTTTATCTACGACTCTCCAAACACGCTTGGCAAGTTGCGCATCTACGGTGGGGACACGGTTAATCGCACGAGAAACTGTGGCGGTGGAAACCCTCGCCCTCCGCGCAATCTCACGGATATCCATAGAGCGGGAACAACCCGCGGGCACATCTTATCAAAGCCATGCCGAGGCCGCCAGCAATACACGTTTACGGCGATACCGGGAGCCGATTTCTCGCTCTCCGTGGGCCAGACAACAGAGGCCCGTTCCACACCGAGCAAACCTCGAAGTACAGCACAGGAAACGTTTACCGCGAAGGCATCCACGATGGTGGGTCAACGGAGCGTCAGCAAGTGACATGCTGGCCAACTCTGGACTGGCAAGCCACAAACTTCTAAGCCACTCCGCTCATCATGGTTTATAAGCGCCTTCGGTCAGGTCGTCCGGCAAGGTCGAATATCTGCCCAGCATCTGGTAGGTCTCAATCAATGCCCAGTCCACCATGCGTTCTCCAGCGCCTACCTCGACCCATGTGCTCGCACTCGCCGCCCCATATCCGCCACGGCTTGCAGCACGTATCGTCGGAAAGTATCCGTGATACCCGTTGGTGTATCCAAAGAACAGCGTAGTACCAACCGGGCAGCGGGCTCCCCAGCTCTCCTGAAAGTCGACGAAGGGCTCTCCTGGGACTGCGATGATTGCGATCTGCTTGTTGATCAGTACAGCCGTCACACGCGCGTCAATGACCGGGCGAATGGGCGATCCCATCTGCTCCAGACTTTTGGCGCCAAAGGTCTTCAGCAAAGCGGCACGAAACTGATCCGGATCCCAGCGAAGTCTCAGGTGCAGCGTTTCTTCACGGAAGTCGATGCTTGCGGAAGGATCATTTGCCGTCTGAATGCCTTTAGCTACGCGTACCACTTCCTGGCCCAACTGCTCACCGGTCCAATCCCGCAGTTTGATCGCGTTCTCCTTCATTGGCGTGACCGCGTAGTAGGGATTGATGTCGCCATCCGCGCCTTGTACGAAAAAGCTCTGGACGTTCCCACCCAAGGCCTTCTCGACGACACGATTGGTGACGCCGGGATAATCGGCCGAATACTGAAGGTTCTCCGAGCCGAGGACGACCGGGTGGCAGGCGTAGTTAATCAGAATTGCGAGAGGGGCTCCGTTTCTATCATCGATGCGAAGAACCGTCACGGTGGGATCCACCGGAGAGGTCGGAACCATGGTCGGATTCTGCTCGAACCAGCTCACCGACCCGTCGTCATTCACACGGAGCCGGTTGTGGCCGATGAAAACGGATCCGGTTCCACTGCCGATTCGAGCAGCCTGCAAATTATCTGCAGCGGTCTTGATTCCTGCAGCGATCTCATTGAGCGCCCTCTGTTCCCATTCCGGGGGAGAGCCGTCGTACTCGTCTTTGATGACTGGAGCTGCATGTGTATGGGTCGCAGTCAGCAGCAGGCACGAGATGCCGCTCGACTTGCGAACCGCCTCCTTCAAGTGGTCCAACGAAGGTTCCCCAAAGCTGCGCCCGAGGTCGACAGCAACCATGGCAATTCGTTTCCCACCCGCGTCTAATACCAGGATACGGGCATAGAGCGGGTCCAGAGTCCCCGTAGCGGGATCCGTGCGGTCTTCGAAGCCCCACAACGGCTCGTGTGTTTTCGGTGTGATGTCGACCTTTGCAATGCCTGCACGAAGCTCTGCGCGAGCGATAGAGATGCCCCATAGAAGAAGGACGCAGAGGACTCCCAGGAAACGGTTTCGCATATGCCCCCCAAAAAACTGTTGCGAATCGGATTTCAATAACCTCAAACTTACTTCTGTTCCATCAAGCCAACCAGCGTGCGCGTCACGGCTCCCGCCATTTCCGGGCCGCAGGAATTGACTTCGCCGTACCAGCGCTCAGGTTTATTGTTGAGCCAGGGTGGCTCGTTATCCCATTCCGCCTTGGGGATGATGTAGCCCAACTCGTCGTTCCCGAGCCCGAAAATGAACTGGTACTTACTCTTCATGTGGGCTCGCAGGGTTGGTTCAAATGGCGCGTCGGGGAAGTCGGCTCCCGGATAGCGGGTGATCCCACCGTTGACCAACTCCGGGTAGATCTCTCCCGGAACGGTGGTGATTTCCGCCGTTACCTGGTTCTTGCTCATGAATTCGAGGTAGTCGACTTCCGTTTGCAAATCCTTGCCCGTGGCCTGCGGGAGTTGTGCCTGGCCGGAAAGCTCTTTCAGGGGGCTGGGCGCATCCTTGAGCAGGATGCTCTGGTCGGGTTTTCCTTCGGTATAAAGCGGGCGCCGACCCTTGAAGGCCCCCGCCGCGGCAGCGATCCGGAAAAGTTCATTTTGCAGGGGCACGAAGATGACCGACTTGCGGATCACGACCGAATCGATGTCGAACTTCGTCCCGCTTTCGAGCGCGCGCAGGGCGAGATCGCTCACAAGATTGCCGAACAGCTCGGCCTTGGTCCACGTGGCATCTTTCGCTACCTGACCCGTCTCCGGGTCCTGCAGAGCGACCTGGTCCCCGAGTGTGCTGAGCAACCCGCCAATGGAGCCGTTGAAATAGACGGCCACCCCGCCGGCCTTCTCTTCCACGCGCTTGCATAGCCAGAAGGGAAAGTCAGCGGTGATCTCGGTGTTTTTTGATTCGAGGGTTTCCGGATGGTCGCTCCAGTTCACCAGCGTGGCAATCGTCTTGCCTCCGGAAGCAGCCGTGAGCTGCATCGTGAACAGGAAAGGGTCTTTCACATAAGGCGGGCGGTCGTCATTCTGCAGCAGAGCGAGCAGCGGATGGGTGTCCCGCGCCAGTGTCAGCTGCGCGTCGGTCATGGAGTGGACGGCCTTGGTGGCGGTTTCTGCGATCTGCTCATCAACCCAGTCCAAGTACTTCTCGTCAATCCCGGATTGCAGTGGGGCAGGGCCCCAAATCCCCATCGTGTCAGGTCCCTCGTGGTCGTGCGTCGAGGCCACGATCACATGGGTCACTTCAGGGGCCAGTTGCTTCATCTTCTCTCGGACCTTCAGCACGTTGTCATAAAAGAGCCCGATCACGTCCACCGCGCACATCGCGACCGTGTCTTTTCCCGTGCTCAGCGCCAGGCAGCGGACATAGAGGTCGTCATGCACACCGGTTGCGACACGGTTGAAATCGAAGCCGGCCATGTACACCTTGCCCGACTTCACATCCGGAGTGATGACGCTCTTGGCTGCACCTGCCCGCAACCCCGCTCCCCATGCCTGGAACGGCATGACGGCCAGCAGTAAGAAAGTAATGATTGAAGTTCTGCTAATGTCACTGCGCACAATTTCCTCCTTGTCGAACACCGAAATGGCGCTGGCTAGAAAATAAGTTTCAGTCCCAACTGGACCTCACGCGGGTCTCCTGGACCGCCGGAGGCAAAACCGGCCACGGCTTGGACCGTATTGAAGATCTTTCCGAAACTCGGCGACGCCAGGTCGGCCTGTGGGACATCGAAGTTCGCCCGATTCAGCAGGTTGAAAATCTGACCGTCGAACTCCAGCGCTGTTCCTTCCGTCAGCCGAAAGTGACGCGACACCGAGAAATCCCAGCTTGCGAGACCGGGCCCGGTCAAGCTATTGCGGCCCGCGTCTCCGAAGGTGTAAGGCGCCGGAGCACTGAAGGCGGAAGCGAGTACCCACTGATTGGGCGTCTGCTTTGCGGGAACAGGGTTCCCGACCAGGTTCGGGCGGTCATCACCCTCGTTCGTTTGGCTGATGTCTCCACTGATTTGTGGTGTAAATGGCGGCCCGCTCTGTGCGGTAAAGATGCCACTCACTTCCCAGTCGCGGACTAGATAATTGAGCGCTTGGCCTGTGAACTGGAAACGACCTGCACCGAAGGGCAGCTTGTAAACATAGGCCGCGGACAAGCGGTGACGAATGTCGAACTCGGCGCGCGCCCGCTCCGCCGCCAGGTCGTGCGAGTTCTGGGGGAAGTTGGTATTGCGGTTGGTGCCGAACACGGTGGAGTTCGTATCAATCGCCTTCGAATAGGTATAGGCCACAAGGAGGGCCATTCCGCTGGTGAAGTGTCTCTCCAATTTCGTTTGCAGGGAGTGGTAGATCGAGTCACCGTTGGAGTCCGTGTAGGTGAAGTTCGAGTAATCGGGATAGGGATAGGGGGCGGCCGGGATCGCCGGATTGGGGATGGGCTGGTTGGGATCCCATTCGCGCACCAGGTGTGTTCCGCGCGTGCCCACATAGCCCACTTCGAGCAGTAACGCTCTCGGCAGTTCCCTCTGCACATTCAGCGTCCACTCATAAATCCTCGCATCCCGAAAGTGCAGATTGAAAGGCGAGGGAGCAGCGAAGGCCGGTCCGACCAGGTCTGGCTGGAATGCACTTTGAATGATGGCTCCCGTGCCCACGGGCAGCGTTCCGTTCTCGATCAGCGGGAGCGCCGTTGTCAATTCTCCAAAGCTTTCCTTGGCGAACGGGGGATTGGCCGATTTCTGGAAATCCACGTCGCCAAAAGTGCGGTCATAGAAGACTCCCGCACCAGCGCGCACCACGGTCTTTGCCTGCGGCGACCAGCTGAAGCCGATCCGTGGAGCGAAGTCATCGCGGTCGGGATACTGCAGGGCGCGGTTTTCCGCGGTGCCCCCCAAACTCGTGGTGCCCACCGTGGTGAAACTCGCCGTCGTCGGATTGTATTGCATCAGTGTGACCGAAGAAGTTCCCGCCACCATGATGTCCCCGTTCTGAAAATCGAAATTCGCGAACTGGTTCTTCTGGTCGGTCACCAGTCCGTTGTACTCGTAACGCAGCCCGAGGTTCAGCGTGAGATTGGGCCGCACCTTCCAGTTGTCCTGGAAGAAGAAGTTGGGAGAGTTCATCGCCCCGGAAATGTAGGCGGCAATCCCGTTGATCCAGTATGTGGGCAGGCCCAGCAAGGCGTCCGCAAGACCGTTGCCCAGGATGGTGTTCGCGGGCGGGGTCACACCCCCCAAGCCGCCAGTGACAGAACCGGTGAAGTCAAACTCACCGCGGATTGTATTATCTTCCGAGAAATTGCCGCGGTGCACCGAGGCCACGGACACACCGTAGGCCAGCGAGTGATTGCCGTGAATCTGCGTGACTGTATCGGCGAGTTCGAAGGTGTTGACGGCGCCGGTCTGTGGTGTACTTTCGTCCGATCCCATGCTGACGTAGCTGCCTACGTTCATGTTGGGCACGCCCGTCTGGCTGGGGATGGTACTCAAGCCCAGAATGCTCAACTGCTGCGCGATCGGCTGTCCCTGATCCTGGTTGACATAGTCGAGCTTCCAGCGGTTATAGCCGAACTTGAATTCGTTCAGCAGGGAGTGCCGGAAGGTGTGCGTCCAGTCCAGTCCCGCGATCATAAAACCGTCCCGATTCCGCTGTCCGTAACCTGGCAACGCGCTGCCTCCTGCGAAGGGCAAAAAAGTGTGGTCGAGCGTTTGCCCGAAGCGGAAGAACATGGTGTCCTTGGTTCCCCACTGGTGATCGACCCGCGCGGTGTAAGTGGCCAGTGCAATCCCGCGTTTTCCCTCAGCTTGGTAGTTGGCATCGCCGCATGCCGCGTTCGGGATGTTCGGCTGGGGGTAAAGATTCATCAGCGCCTGCCCCACGGGATCGGCGGCGCCGGTGGGCGATACCTGACTGATGTTAGTAAACGTAGGCGGCGGCGTAACGCCATTTAGCAGGGCGAAGGGATTGATCAGGACCGTCGGCGCCGCGCAGTCCGAGCCAAGAAGGTCGGAAAAGTCCCCGCCGCGCTCGGCGAGCGTGGGCACAAGAGAGTTGTTGTAGAAGGCGCGGCTCTCCCGCAATTCTTCGAAGGCCAGGAAGAAGAAGCTCCGGTCGCGACCCTTGTAGATCCTGGGAAGTGTGATCGGACCACCCAGGGTGGCTCCGAACTGGTTGCGCACGAACGGCGGCACCTCGGGTTCGAAGTAGTTGGGCGCATCGAAGATCTTGTTGCGAACGAAATCGTGCAGGCTGCCGTGCAGCTGATTGGTGCCCGAACGGGTCACCATGTTGACCTGGGCTCCGGCCTGCCCGCCGAATCGCGCGTCGTACATCCCGGTCTCCATGCGGAACTCCTGCACCGAATCCAGGGGCGGCGTGACCACGTACTGTCCGACGCTCATGGTCGTGTTGCTCATGCCGTCGAGCAGATAATTGTTCATCGACTCGCGCAGGCCGTTCACGTTGATGGCCCCGCCGCGCTCGCTGTTCTCCGAGCCGCCTGCGGCTGGCACCACGCCGGGCGTAAAGAGCGTTAACTCCAGGAAATGCCGCCCGTTGAGTGGAAGCTCCTGCACTTTTCCCTGTTCAATCGTCGTGCCCACCGATGAGGATTGCGTATCCAGCACGGTCGGAGGCGCGGAAACCGTGATCTCCGTGGCTTGCGCCCCGACTTTCATCTGAAAATCGATCTTCAAGTGGGCGTTGACCAGCAGTTGCACCGTTCCGGTCCTCGTCTTTTCAAACCCGGCCGCCTGCACCTCGAGCCGGTAATGGCCGGGCGGCAGCAGCGGAATTAGGTAGGAACCGTCGGCCACCGTCGTGGCGCCGCGGGTAAATCCGGTGTCCTGCTCGGCCGCCGTCACCTGCGCGCCGCCGATAACAGCGCCCGATGAGTCAGTCACTTGTCCGGTGAAGCTCCCTTGGACCTGTTGTGCCCGCGCAACGGAGCACCATCCGGCCAGCAACAGGAAAGAAAAAATGGCAGACGCCAGTATCGTGCGTTTCATTGAAGGGACCTCCCAAGGCTAAGAGCGCTTCTCGATCGAGGCGTGGCCCATTTGACCATAGGCGTTTCGGCCGCTGCCCAAGAACACGCAAAACACAATAAAGCAGGAACAGCTTCCTGCGAATTGAGAAAACTCATGGGTCTCCGGGGATCAGTGCTCCCCCAGTGAAGGCGGGCAACCGCCCCTCCGAGAACAACTCAGACAGGCAGTGAAGAATGCCTGCCCAACTGCATGCGGAATTTTCCTGTAACGATTTAATGAAACGGTGTAGTATCATCTAGTCCAACGGCTGGTGTCAAGGGGAAGTTTGCCGCTGGTAAGCCCCAACCGGCCAACAACGCAGGGGAAATTTCCTTCATCCTCGGCGGACCCAAGAACAGCGGACCCAAGAACAATGGTCCCAGCATGTGGAACTGGGACAAGAAGGACTTTTCGCCACGCATCGCCGTGGCCTGGGCGCCGGATACCGGCGATGGGTGGGCCTCAAGAATTCTCGGCAAGAAAGATCAGTTCACCATTCGCGGCGGCTACAGCATCAGATAGCGGCATCGGTTTGTTGCAATTGCGCCTGACTGAGTTCGACGATCGAACCCAGGCCAAGCTGATAAGGGCTATGGGCGAGACTCAGGCCGAGATCGGCTTCCCTGGCGAGCTCGGCGGCAACGCCGGCACGCCGAAATGCGGTGTTGCTGGAGAGCCATGCAGTGCGAACATCCCTCACGACCCGGTCGCGCAGATCCCGAGCGCTTTCCGCCGCAGCTTTGGCCCGGAAGTTTGCTTCCGAAGCAGCCCACCGAGGACAAGGCTGCAGACCTCGCGAATGTAATTCTCACTGAGTTCGTCATGCCGGATCAGGAAACGCATGTAGATTGCGCCGTAGAGCGTATCGAGCACGACGTCAAGATCGAGGTTCTCTGGAAGTTCGCCTCGTTCGATTGCCCGTCGCAGGGTCTTGTAGGCTTCCTCCCGGCGCGGCCGCAGGAAGCGCTCACGGAAGGCAGTGAGCAATTCAGGGTCGGACTGTCCTCCTGCCAGCAGCGCGGCCACAATCCGCCCGCGCTGGCTGCGCAGCACGCCCAGAAATTGGGCCATCTGCAGGCTCATGTCCCGGTACACAGAACCCGTGTTGGGAAAATGCAGTTCCGGCTCCGCGCTGGAAGCAAATGCGTCTACCACCAAAGCGCCCTTGTTCGGCCACCAGCGATACACGGTGGCTTTGCCTACGTCGGCATCGGCGGCAATGGCTTCGATGGTCAGACCGGAGAAGCTGGAGCGCTGCAGCAGTTTCAGCGTGCTTCGAAATATGGCCTGGCGCGCCTGCTCGCTGCGGGGACGGCCAGGCAAGCGCCTGCCGCCATTTGTGCCCTTGTCGGCTTCGTACTCTTGTTTCCCGCTCAAAAGTAATTGCTGCATGACCCTACAATAGCATATATTGAATCCAATACGTACCGTATCGAATCAGAAAGTGAGTCCGGCCCGGTGTAGGCTGGGGGAACGTTGCCGGCCGGAATTCGAGTCGCTCTATGTGGATTGTTGCGCTTGCCCTCAGGCGGCCTTATACGTTTGTCGTTATGGCGCTGGTGATCATCCTGCTGGTGCCCATTGTCATTCTGCGTACGCCTGTCGATATTTTTCCTGACATTAATATTCCGGTGATCAGCGTCGTATGGAGATACGACGGGTTCGCGCCTTCGGAGATGGCCGACCGCATCATCACCAGCTCGGAGCGCGGCCTTTCCATTACGGTCAACGACATTGAGCACACGGAATCGCAGTCGGTCAACGGTGTCGGCATCATCAAGATTTTCTTCCAGCCCCATGCCAACATCCAGACGGCGCTGGCGCAGGTGACCGCGATGGTGCAAACCACGGTGCGACAATTGCCGCCGGGGACGACGCCGCCGCTGGTTATCACCTACTCGGCCTCGTCCACCCCGATTGTGCAACTCGGCCTGAGCAGCAAGACCCTCCCGGAGCAGCAACTGTTCGACCTGGGGCAAAACTTCCTGCGTAACCAGCTTGCCACCGTCCCCGGTGCTGCCTCGCCCTATCCCTACGGCGGCAAGAACCCCCAGGTCCAGGTTGATCTCGACATCCCGCGTTTACAGGCGAACGGGCTTTCGCCTATGGATATCGTCAATGCCATCAACGCGGAAAACCTGATCACCCCTTCGGGAACGGCCAAGGTCGGACCGCTGGAATACCAGGTAGAGATGAACAGCTCGCCGCGGACCATCGCCGACTTGAACGACTTACCGGTCAAGACGGTGAATGGCTCAACCATTTACATGCGCGACGTGGCGCACATTCGCGAGGGGTTTGCTCCCCAGACCAACATCGTGCGCCAGGACGGCGTGCGCGGCGCGCTGATGTCGATGTACAAGATCGGCAGCGGGTCCACGCTCACGATTGTGCAGGCAGTGAAGAACGTGATCCCGATCGCGGCGAAGTCCCTGCCGCGCGATATAACGATCAAGCCGCTGTTTGACCAGTCGCTGTTTGTGCGCGCCTCGATCAATGGTGTCGTGCGCGAGGCGCTGATTGCCGCCGCGCTGACCGCAGTGATGATCCTGCTGTTCTTAGGCGACTGGCGGCCCACGATCGTCATCTCGATCTCCATCCCGCTCTCGATCTTTGTTTCCGTAATCCTGCTGAGCGCGTTGGGCGAGACCATCAACATCATGACCCTGGGAGGTCTCGCGCTGGCGGTGGGCATCCTGGTGGACGACGCGACGGTTGAGATCGAGAACATTGAGCGCAATCTCGCCCAGGGCAAAGAGATGAAGCGCGCAATTCTCGACGGGGCGTCCCAGATTGCGGTGCCGGCTTTTGTCTCGACGCTTTGCATTTGTATCGTGTTCGTGCCCATGTTCTTTCTTACTGGGGTGGCGCGATACCTTTTCGTCCCGCTGGCCGAAGCCGTATCGTTCGCCATGCTGGCTTCTTATTTTCTCTCGCGGACGCTGATCCCAACGCTGGTGATGTACATCATGCGCGGCCACGAGCATCGGGCAGCAGGGGCCAAGACGTTTTTCGGACGTTATCAGCGCGGTTTCGAGCAAGGTTTCGAAAACTTCCGCCGCGGCTATTACCAGCTGCTGGAAACAACGATCGAGCACCGCGGGCTGTTCGCCTCCTGTTTTCTTGCTTTGTGTGTCCTCTCGATGGGGCTGGTCTTTTTTCTCGGGCAAGACTTCTTTCCCTCCGTTGACGCCGGGCTGATGCGGCTGCACGTTCGCGCTCGCGCCGGGCTGCGGGTGGAGGAGACAGCCCGCCTGTGCGACGAAATCGAGCAATATCTGCATCAGCAAATCCCGAAAGATGAGTTGGTTACGATCCTGGACAATATTGGATTGCCGTATTCCGGCATGAACCTCTCATACAGCAACTCAGGCACAGTCGGGACCGGCGATGCCGAAATCCTGGTTGGACTGAATGCTGAGCACCACCACTCCACGGATGGGTACATTCGTAAGCTGCGTGCAGAACTTCCCCGGCAATTTCCGGGTGTAGAGTTCTTTTTTCAGCCGGCCGACATCGTTTCGCAAATTCTGAACTTCGGGTTGCCGGCGCCCATGGACATCCAACTGGCGGGCGCGGATATGCAGCAGAACTATGCCATCGCACAACAAATGGCGAACCGGCTGCGCCAAATTCCCGGCACCGCCGACGTGCACGTGCAGCAGATGATGGACCTGCCGACGCTGCATCTGCAGATCGACCGAAGCAAGGTTACACAGGTGGGCATGAACGCCCGCGATGTCGCGCAAAACGTACTGGTTTCCCTCAGCGGGAGTTTTCAGACGACCCCCAACTTCTGGCTGAATCCGAGAAATGGAGTTAGCTATCCGGTAGCGGTGCAGGCGCCGCAGTATCGTGTCACTGCGCTGCAAGACCTGATGAACGTGCCCGTTACCGATTCGAGGGTGTCCAGTTCGCAGGTGCTGGGTAATCTGGTGCAGTTGTCGCCAGCGGCGCGGCCCGCCGTGGTTTCGCACTATAACGTACAACCGGTCATTGACGTCTATGCCAGCACGCAGGACCGCGACCTTGGAGCTGTGGCCAAGGACACGATGAAGGCCTTGCAGCCCTTCCGACAAAGCCTGCCGCGCGGGACGCAGTTCATGGTCCGTGGGCAAGTGGAAACGATGAAATCGTCTTTTGTTGGATTGGGCATCGGCCTGGTGCTGGCCATCGTGCTCGTGTATTTCCTGATCGTGGTGAACTTTCAGTCCTGGCTTGATCCTTTCATCATTATCACGGCGTTACCGGGTGCGCTGGCCGGCATCTGCTGGATCTTGTTGCTGACGCGCACGACCATGAGCGTCCCATCTTTGACCGGAGCCGTGATGTGCATGGGCGTGGCCACGGCCAATTCGATCCTGTTGGTTTCGTTCGCGCGCGATCGCATGAGAGCCGGGATTCCCGCGATTCAGGCCGCTCTGGAGGCGGGGTATACCCGAATTCGCCCGGTGCTGATGACCGCCTTGGCCATGATCATCGGCATGGTGCCGATGTCCTTGGGTTTGGGCGAAGGCGGCGAGCAGAATGCGCCCCTGGGACGCGCCGTAATTGGCGGTCTGCTATTCGCCACGGTAGCGACCTTGTTTTTCGTGCCATCGATTTTTGCCATGATTCATGGCCACCTTGAGGCAAAACAGGCGGCCAGGAAGTCGTAGAGAATTGGAATACTCTGGAACCGGACAGACAGAGGAGCACAATGGCAAGTTTCCAGACCGACGTTGTGCGACCTTGGCAAGGCAAACTGACCGAGGGAATGAATCAATATGGATTCGCGATCGACTGAACCTGAACTCATGGAGCCTGAACGCAGCGCTCCCCAGATAACGCCGCCCCCACAGTTGCCGCCAGCGCCGGCTCGCAAGGCCCTGCTGATGGTTGGCGTCGTTTTGTCGCTGTTGATCGTGGGCGCGGTGATCACCATGCTGGTACGAATTCATAACGACAATGTATTGGCTAAAGAAACAGAACAGGAGTCTGTCCCGACTGTTGCCGTGGTCCATCCCGTGGCGGAAAAGCCCGATGAGGAACTGGTGCTGCCCGGCACCATGCAGGCATACGAAGAGTCGCCGATTTACGCGCGAACCAATGGATATCTGCTGCGCTGGTACAAGGATATTGGCAGCCGGGTCACTAAAGGCGAGCTTTTGGCCGACATTGATACGCCCGAGGTGGACCAGGAATTGATGCAGGCTCGTGCCAACCGCCAGCAGGTCCTAGCCCAACTCGATCTGGCGAAGATCAATGCTGATCGCTATGTGAACTTGCGCAAGACCGATTCAGTTTCGCAGCAGGAGGCTGACCAGCAGTCCAGCGGGTATGAGCAGGCCGTAGCCAACCTGGCCGCAGCCGATGCCAATGTCCGGCGGCTCGAAGAACTGGAATCGTTCAAGCACGTCTACTCCCCGTTCACTGGCGTGCTGACTAAACGCACCGTGGATCCAGGCGCGCTGATCAATGCCGGAGTGAGCGGAGCGGCAGGCAAGGAATTGTTCGACATCGCGCAAGTTGATCCTCTGCGCGTTTACGTCAGCGTTCCGCAGAGCTATGCGCCTTCCATCAAGAACGGCATGGATGCCGAGGTAACCTTGCAGGAGTATCCCGGGCAGAAGTTCAAGGGAACCGTGGCTCGTACAGCGGAAGCGATTGATCCGATGACGCGCACGTTGCTCACCGAAGTGGACGTGCCCAACAAGAAGGGTCAGCTGTTGCCCGGTTCTTATGGGGAAGTGCATTTCCGAGTGGGGATGAACGCGCAAAAGGTCACGCTCCCCGTGAACACCATGCTCTTCCGCCAGGAAGGCGCGCAGGTAGCCATAGTGGGCATAGATGGCAAGGTGCACCTGCGTCCGATCACCATTGGCCGTGATTACGGAACAACGCTGGAGATCCTGGGCGGCGTGGAAGTGGGCGACCGGGTGGTCATCAATCCCGCCGACTCCCTGGAAGAAGGGCAGCCAGTGAATGTGGCTCCCGAGAATGGTGCGCCAGTGCCGGGAGGGCAGTAGCCGTGAGGCGATTCAAACTTGCGGCTGGCATTCTGGCGACGGGCGCGCTGGCCGGTTGTGTGGTTGGGCCGAGCTACCATCGTCCATTGGTCGAGACACCGCCAAGTTACAAGACAGAGGCGCCTTGGCGGGTGGCAGCGCCGAAAGACTCCTTGCCCAAGGAGGCCTGGTGGGAGATTTTCAACGACGGCGAACTCAGCGGCTACGAGCAGCAATTACTCAAAGCCAATCAATCGCTGGAAGCGGCGCGAGACCGCCTGAACCAGGCACGGGCGCTGGCGCGAGTGACCTCAGCTGGGTTGTTCCCGACTCTTAACGCCGACCCCAGCGCTTCGCGAACTCGCTATTCGGCCAATCGCCCAGAGCAAGTCACGACCACCGGGCCGCTCACCCAGAGCACTTATCAAATTCCCTTCCTGCTGAATTATGAGCCGGATCTGTTCGGGTCGGTGCGGCGCAACTTGCAGGCCTCGAATGCTGCTCTGCAATCGACGGCCGCCGATCTGTACAACGCGCGCCTGGTGCTTTCCGCGGAACTGGCCGCCGACTACTTCAGCCTGCGCGAGCTTGACGCCGAGATGCAGGTCGTTCAGGAGTCTGTAGAGATCCAGCAAAGGGGATTGCAACTGGTGCAGAGCCGTCATACCGGCGGCGTAGCCTCCGGACTCGATCTGGCACAGCAGCAGACGCTCCTCGATTCCACGGTTGCGCAGCTCTACCTTGTCCAGCAGCAACGAGCGCAGTACGAGCACGCCATCGCCGTGCTGGCGGGGAATGCAGCGTCCACCTTCAACGTGCCAGTGCGTCCGCTAAGGGCTGAACCACCCCCAGTTCCGCTGGGAGTGCCATCGGACCTGCTGGAGCGGCGCCCGGATGTGGCCAGTGCAGAGCGCCAGATGGCGTACCAGAACGCACTGGTGGGAGTTGCGACCGCCGCTTTTTATCCGCAGATCACACTCTCCGGTGGCGGCGGTTTCCAGAGCACGAGTCTGTCGAACTTGATTACTGCCCCCAACGCGATCTGGTCGTTAGGGGCCGATCTGCTGCAGCCGATTTTTCAGGGAGGTCGTAACCGCGCCAACCTGGAAGCAACCAAGGCCGCGTATGAAGCCACGGTCGCCAACTACCGCGAGTCGGTGCTCACCGCTTTCCAGCAGGTGGAGGACGGGTTGTCAGGCTTGAATGCGCTGTCAAAAGCTTCCGCCTCGCAGACCGCGGCCGTCGAAGACGCCCAGCGTGCGCTGCAGTTGGCCAACAACCGTTACACCGGCGGCGTAACCAGTTACCTCGACGTGATCACCGCGCAATCGGCGCTGCTGAGTAATCAGCGCCTGGCGACGCAACTTCTCGGTCAGCAACTGGTCACGTCCGTATATCTGGTGAAGGCCCTCGGCGGAGGCTGGGACGCATCCCAGATCCAGAATGAGCAAGTGCATCCGAAACCGGTACAGGCGATAGAACAGTAGCACTGCTGTCCGTCGTCGCTTCCGGGCGTCAGCCGCCGGACGCCCTCATTACCAGCGTTATGCAACAACAGGCACTGTCTTGGACTATCATTCTGCTGAACCCAGGGGGGGCTTGTGTCCAAACCGCGATTCTTGCTCTCGGTACTGAACGACAGCAACGATTTCCAAATCGAACAGGTGAACGGTGCCCGCCAGGCAGCCGCCAGGTTCGGGCTGGACCTCGAGATAGTCTACGCACAGGACGACGGTATCCTTCAGAGTCAGCAACTGCTCAAGCCCATCCAGTCCGCCGCCGAACCCCGTCCCAACGTCATCATTCTTGAGCCGGCTGGATCCACCGCTCTCCCACATGTGGCACGTGCCGCAGCCGCGCAGGGCATCGGTTGGATCGTTCTAAGCCGCGAGGCAGAGTACATCATGGAATTGCGCTCAGCCTTTCACGTCCCCGCCTTCGTGGTCACCCCTGACCACGAGGAAATCGGACGCATCCAGGGACGTCAACTCGCCGCCCTGTTGCCGCGAGGAGGAATCGTTCTCACTATTCAAGGTCCCGTTCATAGCACGGCAGCTAAGCTCCGCTATGCCGGTTTGCTGGAAACGAAACCCGAGAATATTCAACTCCGTGGGGTGAAGGGGCACTGGACTGAGGCCAGCGCTCAAAAAGCCGTCCACTCCTGGCTCGATCTTTCAACGTCGCGCGGAACCGACATCGCGGCGGTTTGCGCCCAGGATGATTCCATGGCGATAGGCGCGCGGAAGGCATTCGAGAACTCCGCCCACCAACTGCGCCAGTCCTGGTTGCAGATTCCTTTTCTCGGTTGCGACGGACTGCCCCACTCGGGGCAGGAATGGGTTCGTCGCGGCCTGTTAACGGCCACCGTCTTCAGCCCGCCGACGGCGCCGCTGGCCATCGACTTGATCGCGCGTTTTCTGCGCGACGGAACTATGCCTCCGCCACGCACTCTGACGGAAGCCCGGTCAATCCCTGATATCGAAACCCTCAGCAGCAAGGGGCGGGCACAGCCGGATAACTCAACGTCGAGCTGAAATCCGGCGATTACGCGCAGAAGAACCTGGGAAGCCTAGTGGGCGAGGCTCGGATGGTGGAGTTGAAAAGGCGCCTTCCGCGAGCACTGGGCCTTGGCCTCAATGACAATGTGATATACACGCCTCTCGCCGAGTCAAGGACTGGCCGGAGTGAAGACGCTAGCGGAGTTGCTTACTAAAACAAGAACTGACACTATTACCTCAGCCCGAACCCACGGCCGGCGACAGGTCGTGGTGTAGTTCGTTGTATCTAAAGTGGTTACCGTCAGAATGCCGGGATGGCGAAATTGGCAGACGCAGCGGACTTAAAATCCGCAG